>JAABUQ010000746.1_pt1 | contig 75333 bp, 77 predicted proteins | sample 5560001 | NCBI WGS metagenome assembly JAABUQ01 (sample SAMN10711888, study PRJNA513371) | rock metagenome | isolation source: Antarctica rocks | place: Antarctica: Victoria Land, Finger Mt nord | collected 2015-12-18 | reverse complement strand
GGTGTCTGCCCCGAACAGCGGCTCATGCGGCAGGGCTTGGCAGGACACGATCAGCCGCCCGCGCAAACGGGCGGCGATCTCGGGGGGAGTAAAGCGGGGGGTCATGCAACGAGTCTACCAGGCACAGGGGGGGATGTCAAGGCGCAGGGGCCACAGAGGCGAGGCCGGGCGCGGTGCGGCCAGTCCGAGCGGTTGAAAACCACTCGCTAGAAGAGTCGTCCTGCGGACGAAGAGAAAGGCCGCTCTGCCCCTCACCCAGAGGGTGCCTCTCCCAGCGAGTGGTTTTCAACCGCTCGTTCTACTCTTCCGGCAGATCCGCGCCGGGCCGGACCTCGGAGCCGCCCGCCGACACGCTTTCCAGAGTTTTGGCCTTCTCGGCCTCGGGAATCTGGCTCTTGGCGATGTCGCCGACGGAGAGCATCCCGATCAGCCGGCCTGACTCGACCACGGGGACGCGGCGAATCTGGCGCGTGTTCATCAGGTGCAGCGCCTGCGCGACGGGCAGGTCGCGGGGGATCGAGTCGGGCTGGACCGTCATGCACTCGCGCAGGGCCGTTTCCGGCCCGTGGCCCGACGCGACGGCCTGGATCACGATGTCGCGGTCGGTCACGACGCCCACCAGCGCCTCGTCGCCGTCGAGGATGGGGATGATGCCGTAGTCGTGATCGCGCATCATCTTCGCGGCCTTCTGGATCGTGTCGTCCGGCCCCAGCGCCTCGGGGTACGCGGTCATCAAATCTCCAACAGTCATGGCAGATGCCTCCGGCGTGGTTGTACCCAGCAGCGCGCGGGCGTCAAGCGCGCGGCTGCCGCTCGGTGGTCAGCGACGCGAACACCTCGAACAGCCCCAGCCCAGCCAGGGCGGCGCGCACGACCGGCGGCTCATCGGCCATGACGCCCCCGGCGGCGCAGAGGGCGACGCCGCTGGTCCGGTCCAGCGCGAGGTGGGCGGGCACCGGCAGGAGTTTAGCTGCTCCCAGCTCGTAGCGCGTCAGCAGGCTGTACACCAGCGTCGCCAGGGCGGACCCGGTCAGCAGGTGGGTGACGGGCCTGCTCCAGCCCGCGACACGGGGCAGGGCAAGCAGCAGCACGACCGAGGCGTAGTCCAGGACGCCGTGCGTCCGCGTGGAAAAGAGTGTCAACGTGGGGTTCCTCTGCGCCCCTTTTACCCGCACCGGACGTGTTCCTAGACGGAGATACCGGGGCGGTGAAACGCCCCGTCATGGAAACACCCTCGCGGGTGAGGACTGAAAGAACTCGTCGAAATTGTCCTCGTCCGCCTGACGCCTCCCTGCCGGGGCTTTCCACAGCCCCGGCGTGTGCCCGTTCCTGTTTCCCGCCGCCGTATTTCCGGGCACCATAGAGTATCATAGCACCATGGATCGTGTCCTGGCCGAGTTTGACGACGTGGCCGCGTTCGCCACGGCCACGCCGCGCGCGCAGGCGTGGCGGGCGCGGGCGCGCGGGACCGGGCGCGACGTCCTCATCAAGCGGCTGCCGGACGACGGCGTGAGCGGGGCGCGGACGCGCGCGACGCAGGCACTGGCCCTGCGCCACCCGCGCATCGTGCCCGCCCGCCGGTGGATGCGCGACGGCGACTTTTTTTACTTTGTGCGCGACTGGGTGCCGGGCGCGAACCTGCGCGCGACCCTGGCGGACACGGACCAGCGCGCCTTTGACCGGCTCCACGCGCGGCTGCTGCCCTTGCTGGACGGGCTGGACTACGCCCACGAGGCGGGGTTAGCCCACGGGGCCGTTTCGCCGGAGAACGTGCTGGTGGACGGGCGCGTCCCCGGCTCCGCCCTGCTCTCGGACTTCGGGGCCGCCCCCACACCGGACGCCGGGGCGGGCGCAGAGCCGGCCCCGCGCGGCGACCTGGCCGGGCTGTGCGCGCTGTACCAGGAGTTCCTGCCCGCCCGGCCCGACGACGCCGACGGGGCCGCCCGCGCCCGGCTGCGGCGCAACCTGGAGGACATCCGCCAGACCGTGCAGACGCCCGACGACCTGCGTTACCGGCTGGACGCCGTGGCACGCATGGCCGCCCTGCTGGGCTTCGACGCCGCCGCCATGACCGCCGACGCGCCCCGTGCTCTGCGCGGCGCGCGCCTGTTCTGCACCGTCGTCCCCTCCCCCGCCGTGGTCACGCCCGGCGGCGGGGCGACGGTCCGCCTGGCCCTGGACAATGGGGGCGACGCGCCGCTGCACATCGAGTCGGTGACTTCGGACGCCGTGTGGCTGAACCTGCCCAACGGTTTCGCCCCCACGGACCTCGCCCCCGGCGCGGGCGGCGACCTGCTGTGGACGCTGTCGGCGGCCCGTCTGCTGCCCGGCGCGCACACGGCGACGCTGACCCTGCGCTCGAACGACGGCCTCCTTGTGTCCGCCCCGCCCCCCGGCGCATCCTGGCCGGAGCAGTCGATCACGGTCCCCGTTCGGGTCCGCAGCGCGGGCGACACGGACGATCTGGACGAGGCGGAAGGCGCGGGCGAGGCGGAGAAAGCGGGCGGGTCGGTACAGCGAGGCGCAGGGGGCGGCGTCCCGCTGGCTGACAGCCTGCCGCACGCGGACGCGGGCAGGCACACGGGCGACCACGCCGGCATCGCCTGCACCCAGGACCCGGACCCCGGCCTGGTGCGTTACGGACAGAACGGCGTCCTGCACCTGGGCGTCCAGAACATCGGCCCCGTCCGCCTGCGCCTGGACAAGATCCGCACCCGCCCCGCCTGGCTCACCTACCCCGGCGAGTTTCGCGGCCTGTGGCTGGAGCCGGGCGAGACGCAGTTTCTGGGCTTTTCTTTGCAAGGCGGCAAGCTGGCCGGCGGGGACTACAAAGGCGGGGTGACATTCACCACGAGCACGCTGACCGACTCGCTGCTCGGGCCGCAACCCATTTGGCGCGAACTGTCCTGCGCCGTCCGCGTCCGCGTCGTGCGCGGCGGCGGCGACGCCCTCCCCGACGGCCTGGGCCGCGCCGGCTGCGCCCCGCTCGTGCTGGTCCTGGCTTCGTCGCTCAGCCTGCTGTGCGCGTGGTTGTTACGCGCGGCGCTTTAAGAGGACGACAGGGGCGAAGGCCGCCGTCACACCACGGGTTGAAACCCGTGGCTGCCCAGCCTGCGGCTGACGGTGCCCCGCGCCCCTCAGCCATGCATTTCAATACATGGCTCGACTGCAAACCCGGCCCGTGGAACGTGACCTACGCGGCACCGCCCACAGAACCCGACGCCTCGGACACTTGCACCGTGCCTCAATCAACACCATCTATGAAGACACTGCTGGCCGCGCTTCTCACGATACTCAGCCTCACGCTCCCCGCCGTGGCCCAGGACGCGCCCGCTGGACCGTCCCCCGAGCGGATCGCAGCCGCGATCAAGCCGCTGCGACACAAGACGCTGATTCTGGTCTTCGACGTCACCCAGAGCACGCGGCACGGGGGCGTCTTCACCCAGGAGCGGGCCGCCTCGGCGACGCTGCTGCGGCAGGGGTGCTCGCCCGGCGACCGCGTGATCCTGCTGCCCTTCGGCACGGGCTACCGCACGGCGTTCGACACGACCCTGCGGCAGCCGTCCGACGTGGACGCGCTGATCGACCAACTCCCCACCGCGCCCGCGCCGGGCCGGGGCACGAACATCCGCTGGCCCCACCACGAGGCCCTGAAGCGCATCGCGCGGGGCGGCCTGTGCCCCGCCGTCGTGGTACTGCTGACCGATTCGTTCAACGACCGGCCTGATTTAAGTGACCCCAACTATCCCAAATACCGCGCCTACTACACGCTCAAGGGCCTGACGGTCTACCCGGACACGCCCGAAAACCGGGACTACGTGCGGCTCCTGCGCGCACTGACGGCCAAGGGCTGCCTGCACCAGTACGGCGTCGGCGTCGGCGTCGCCCCGGATGGACGCCCCATCGAGCGCCTGCCGGTCGGGCCGGGCCAGGGCGACAGCGACGCGGGCGCGACGACCCAGGCCCCGACCGTTTTGGCCCCGACCGGGTCGGGCGGCGCGCACTCGCTCCTGCCCCTGCTGCTCGGCCTGGCGCTCGGTCTTCTCCTGTTACTCCTAGCCCTGTGGTTTCTGCTGCGCCGCCGCCCCGTCCCCGTCCGCCTGCGGCTGGGCGACACGGGGCTGCCGCGCGACTACCGGCTCCTGCCGGGCGCAAAGCTCGCGCTGGGCGGTGCCCCGGCGACGACCGTGGGCAGCCAGGACACGTTCCCGCTATCCGGCCTGTCCGCCCCCGCTGCCTTTGTCCAAGCCGTGCCCGGCGGCCTGTCGCTCGTCCCCGCCCCGTCGCCCAGCGGGGGCGTTGCTCCTTCCTCCGTGTTCCACAATGGCCTCCCCGTGCAGCAGCCCGCCCCGCTGCGCGCGGGCGACGAGGTGCGCGTCTCCGTCCCCCCGTCCGCTACGGACGCTGGGCGTGAGCACCGCATCCGCGTGGAAGACCCGCATGGGCGGGCGTTCTGAGACGCTACCCACCCTCCCCGCGAACCTTCTGCAACCTTTTTCCCGTAGTTGTGTCAGAATAATGGAGAAGAGGCGCTACCGAGGCCGCCCTTCATCCGGTCGCTCCGAGGAGGCCCGCCGTCTTTGAAATCCGTTTTTGTTCGAGCGCTCTTAGCGTTCAGTCTTGTACTGACGCTCGCTGCCGGCGCGTCCGCCAAATCGCCCACGCTGGAACCGGCGGGTGACTTTCCCAGCACCATCCTGCCGAGCCATGAGTATCCATTCGGCCTAACCTACAAGCAGTCGGAGGGAGACCCCCCGGCGAAGCTTGCCATGATCGTGGACGCGCCGGGGCGGCAGATCAGCATCCCGATTCAGGTGCCGGGGGGCGACCCCACCTCCGCCGCCGGCGTCCCACTCGTCTGGCACTTCACGCCGGACGCCAGCGGCCAGTACCAGTACCATTTTGAGGTCACTTCCACGACCGGCGGCTTCGCCCGCTACCCGGCGGGCAGCGGCGAGATCGAGATGGAGTCGCCCAACCCCGTCATCAAGTATGTGGTGCTGGCGGTGGGCCTGGTCATCGCGCTGCTGTTCCTGCCGTTCGTCGTCTACCTGCTGGCGCGGTCCGCCAACAAGCGGAGCGACCCCGCCGCCGCCGCCCGCATCGCGCTGCTGATCGGCCTGCTGTCGTTCTGCGGCCTGGCCTGGTATCTGTTCCTCCGTGACACTCAGGACGCTCCCTCCAGGATGCTCGGCATCATCATCGAAGTTCTCGCCGTCGGCGCGTTCCTGGTCGTCATGCTCAACCGGCGGCGGGCTGTCTGACACACGCGATATTATGCACCTGCACCCGCACAACCTAGGCGCGCGACTGAACCAGGAAGTCCGGCAGGAGCGCGGGCGCGTCATCTATGGCCCCGAGGGGACGGCGGGGATGGACAACACGCGCACGGCGGTCGGCTTCGCATTGAGCCTGCTTGCTGCCGTACCGCTGTGGGCGTTCGGGCAGAGCTTCTTAGCCCCTATCGCTTCCGTGGCTGCCTTCTGCTTCGGAGGGACGTGCCTGGTGCTGACGGTCAAGGGACGCGAGGCGGCGCGGATGATAACGCGTTCAGGACGAACAGAACACCTATGGCAGATGACACAAAAACAACGACGAACGGGGCGGCCCCCGCGTCCACGAGCGTGGCCGGCGGCGGACGGCGAGCGGCTTAAAGGCATGTATGAACGTCTACACAGAAGAGATAGGCGGTCGGGTGACGATGGGGATGGGCGGAAGCGTCTCCGCCCCGCTGGACGCGCCCGCCTGCTGGCCGAGCTAGGGATCGTCACCCTGCTCACTCTAGGCCTGCTGCTGACGCTCGGGGACAGGCGGATCGTCCCGGTAGGGGCGTAAGCGGACAAGGAATTGACCAGGGGGAAGAGAAGGCACGCGAGGAGTGACACGTATGGTAACGGCAGGAAACGTGACCGCCGACGAAAAGGGCCTGCGTTGGCGTTCCGGGAGCCGCCAGCAGTACATACCGTGGGAGGATGTCACGGGCTATTACGACCAGCGCAAGCCGGGTTCTGACCCAATGTGCAAGTTCGCCGTGGCGGAGTGGCAGCGCGTGGTAAAGACGCGGGCGGGCACGCTGACGTTCAACGAGGGCGAGTGGCGCAATGAGCGGCAGCTCCGTTCTTGGATTCGGCAGTACGCGACATCGGCCCGCGATCAGTCCTGGGGCGAGATGCGCCGGCAGCCGGCGGATTGGCCGTCCGTGTTTTTTTACAGCACGGTCGTTACTCGTAACGCCCTGCGGTGGCTGCATCATTGGCATCGGGTCGGGCTGGTTGCGGTCGCGGCCTATTTCGGGTGGATGTGGGTAACGACGCACACGCTTCCGAATTGGGGCTGGTTGCTCACCCCATCCGGCCTGTTTTTCGTCGGCAAGCAGGCTCTGCTGCTGGCCGCGCGTTCCATCCATCGCTGGGAAGAGCCATACCTGAACAGGAAGGTTCGGGCGGACATGGACGGGCTGACGTTCATTGACGGGGACGAGCGCGAGCGCATCGCTTGGGGCGAGATCACTGACTTTTATCGGCAAGGTCGCCGCTCTGTCGTCGTAACGGCCTGCGGCGAATGGGATTTCCCGGTACCCCTGGACCCCAACGAAACGTTGCGGCGGATTATTCGGCGGTACGCCGTGAACGCCGAAGCGGATCAGTGGCGTAAGGGGGCCGAGTCGAGAAAACTGCCCAGCGCAGCATGGTATTCTGAATAAAGCGAAATATGGCAGACAACACACAAGCAAACACAAGCGGCGCGGCGGCGGCGTCTACGACCGGGGCGCAGGCGGAGGACGGGCGGCTACGAGGCATCTCGCGGTCGCTGATCGTCGGCGTCGGCGGGACCGGGCACCAGATCATGCTGGACATCCGCAAGCGGCTGGTAGACAAGTACGGGGCGCTGGACAAGCTGCCTATCGTCTCGTTTTTGCTGCTGGACACCGACCAGGCCATCTTCGGCAAAAACCCCGACTACGACGACGAAGTCAATTTGGACACGGCGGACAAGATACACACGTCGGTCCACGGCGTCGATTCGCTCCGCAAGAACCTGCGCGAGCACCCGCACCTGCGGACGTGGCTCGACCCGCGCGTGCTGACCGGCGACATCGACCAGGGCGCGGGCGCGGTCCGGGCGCGCGGGCGGCTGGCCTACTTCTGGAACTACGTGCAGATCGCGCGGCGTCTGGAAGAGCAGATGTTGCAGATCACCAAAGACTCCAGCAAAGAGACGGCGATCCGCAACGGGCTACAGGTCGGCGAGGGCATCACGGTCTACATTGTCGGGTCGCTGCTCGGGGGCACCGGCTCGGGGATGTTCTTGGACCTTGCTTACACCGTGCGGAACAAGTTCAAGTCGCAGCGGATGCTCGAAACCGTGGGCATGTTCTCGATCCCGCCGAACTCCGAGGCGGTGGCCGTGGACAACCGGCCCAACGCCTACGCCGCGCTGCTGGAACTCAACCACTACACCGATGCCACAACGACGTTCTCGGCCCAATACCAGGCCGACATCCCGCCGATGGAGGACGCCGACCCGCCGTTCCGCTACACCTACCTCGCCGACACGTCTTCGCCCGCCGCGCAGCTCGACTCGGTGAAAGACCTGGTCGAGATGATCGGGCACTCGATCTTTTTGGATTTGACGTCCGAGTTCCAGCGGCAGAAGAAGTCCAATCGGAACAACTTCGACCAATTTTTGATCACGACCGACGGGCTGGGCTGCCCGCAGAACTACATGGGCTTCGGGCTGTCCGCCATCGCCTTCCCCAAAGATAAAGTGATGACGGCCTGCGCGAACCGTCTGGCCGGTGACATCGTCCGGCGCTGGACCACGCCGCTGGAGCGGACGGTCAACCTGGGCGCGTTCACGGATCAAGAGCTGGGGCGGCTGGGCCTGACGCCCGAGGCCGTGCAGCGGCAGGTCTTGACGGGCAACTCCGAGACGGGCGAGACGCTGCGCGACGGCGCGATGGCCTTCTGGCAGGCCGTGGACCGGCAGTATCTCACGGCCTACCCCGGCCACGGCAACGTCGTCGCCTATCTGTTGACACGCCAGCGCGAGGCCGAGGCGAAGGTCGCGGACACGGACCCGAACCCGGACCTGCTCGCCAAGCGGCGGGCGAACGTGGGCGAGTCGGTCTATCAGATCCAGCAGAATTTGGGCGCGGCGATCCGGGCCAAAGAGAAGGCGCTGCGCGAATGGGTGTCGGCGCAGGTGAACGACCCGAACCACCGGCACACGGTTGCGGCGGGCGCTTTAGATACGATGGCGGAGCGGTTCCGGGGCTACGTCACCCAGATGGAGAAGCGGCAGGACGAGCTGCTGGGCGGGTCGCTGCCGCTGGGCAAGGCGCGCGACGAGGCGTTGCAGCAGATCGGACGCCACGCCGGGGACTTCATGCTGGGTCTGATCGCCACGGCCAAGCGGCGCGAGATCGACGAGCAGAAGGACACGTACCTGGCCGCCGCCCGGCGTCAGGACGCCGAGGCGCTGGACTTCAAGGCGGCGGGCGCGGCCATCGTCTTTTATCGGCAGATGCTCGACGCCGTGGCCGTTTTGCGGGCCGAGATGGACCGCTACGTCGAGCGCATGGAGGCGCTGCGGGCGCGCTTCGAGCGGGCCGAGCGGCTGGCCGTGCAGGAACCCACCGACGTCAACGGCGAGGTGCTCTTCGATCCGGGCCGGCGCGAGACGGACCCGCACACGGGGCAGGACCGCTACGTCGGCGGCGACATCGACGACCGCTACGGATTCTATGTTGGGGCGATGGCGGACCCCGCCAACCCCGTCGTCAACAATTTAGTGGCCGACATTCTGAGGACGCTGGGCACTCAGGGCGATTTGTGGGGCGTCCGCGACGGCGACATGGCGCGTCTGAGCCAGGTGATTTTAGACCACGCGCGCGGCGTCTTCGCACCGGTCGCCGAGGAAAGCGTGTTAGACAAGTTCTACGCCAAGTACGGGCTGGAAACGGACCGCACGGTCCAGACCCTGCGCCGCGTGGCCGCGCTGTCGCAGCCGTTTCTGCACCTCCAGGAGAACGCGCCGAACTACGCGCACAACCTCAACAAAGAGCAGACCATCGTGGGCGTTTTGCACGGCGCGGCCCCCCGGACCGAGAGCGAGCAGCGCTTCGCGGCCATGCTGACCGAGTCGGTGCAGAACGTCAAGGACCAGCAGATCACCAACTCCAACGAGCCGGAGCAGGTGCTGTTTCTGCGCGAGCGGGCGGCCTTCCCCCTGAGGCTGTTGCAGGGGATGGACTCGTACCGCTATGCCTATGACCAGGTGAAGGCGCAGGGCGCGGCGGCGAACCCCATCCACACGCGCACGGACGTGAGCGACTGGGTGCGGATCTCGCCGCCGTCGTCCGAAGACCAGAAGGCCGCCTGGCGGGCGTTCGTGGTCGGCTGGGCGTCGGGCGTCATCGGCGAGGAGCGCGAGACGCGCTACACCAGCGTCGGCACGCGCACCGAGACTCGCTTCACGGCAAGCTACGTGGACAAGTTCGGGATGCCGAAGTCCGACGCGCTGGGCGGCTTCAACCGGGTCGAGTCGCCCGTTGCGGGCTTCAAGCCCGAGGCGGGCGGGGCGGACCGGCCGCCGCTTGAGGCGCGCGACATCGTACAGCGTTTGTGCGACGACCGGCGGATGCAGGCGCAGGTGGCCCTGGCGACCGACGAGCGGCTCCGGGCGGAAGGCCCGAAGACGCTGGGGAACCGCCTGGTGGCCCACGCGAACGCCCAGAAGGCCAACTGGCCCCCGGCGTTCTATGATGCCTACTACAAAGTCCTGTCGGGGTACTTGGAAGAGATCAATTATGGGGGGAGCGGACCGAACCTGACGCCGGCTATCATCCCGGCTGCTGACGAGGAGGGCGGGGCGGCTCAGGAGGCCCCGGTCGCCGCCCCGGCATCGGCCCCGGCGCGAACGCTCCGGGAGCGGCTGACTGAACTTAAAGGCCTGCTGGACGACGGCACGGTGACGCAGGCGGAGTTCGACGCGCGGCGGCGGGAGATACTGGCGGAGGTTTAAGCGATTCGGGGGTGAGGTCGTGGGAATGGGAACCCTCCCCGGAACCCTGCCGCCCCCGTTTCTGTTAGAATCAGAATGCGATACGCCGCACCCGAATCAGCAAGGAGCAAACACGTGAGACGAAGTCTGTCTTGGTGGCACAAAGCGGGTTTGACGACCGGGCTGGCCCTGGCGGTCGCCACGCCGGCCGCGCCGCCCGCGCTCGCCGGACCGCTCGACGTCCTGACGCAGCACGACAACAACGCGCGGACGGGGGCGAACCTGCGCGAGACGGCCCTGAACACCAGGGACGTCAAGCCGCAGACGTTCGGCAAGCTGTGGACGCGGGACGTGGACGGATACCTGTACGCGCAGCCGCTGTACGTCCAGAACCTGCCAGTGCCGGGTCAGGGCCTGCATAACGTCGTCTTCTGCGCCACGGCCCACAACAGCGTGTATGCGTTCGACGCCGACGACCCGAAGGCCGCCGCGCCGCTCTGGAAGATCAACCTGGGGCCGAGCGTGCCCGCCGCCGAGGTCTACACCACCAAGTGGACCGACATGGTGAACGAGATCGGCATCACCAGCACGCCCGTGATCGACCTGCCGGGCAAGACGATCTTCGTCGAGACCAAGTGTAAAGAGGGCGGGACGTATGTGCAGCGGCTGCACGCGCTGGACCTGGCGACGGGGCAAGAGAAGCCGGGCAGCCCGGTCCTGATCCAGGCCACGGTGCCTGGCACGGGCGACGGCAGCGTGAACGGCGTGGTGGCGTTCGACCCCGTCAAGCAGCTCCAGCGCCCCGGACTGCTGATGGTGAACGGCGTGGTCTACCTGGCGTTCGGCAGCCACGCGGACGCGGCCCCGTTCCACGGCTGGATTCTGGGCTACGACGCGCGGACGATGAAGCAGGTGTGCGTGTTCAACACGACCCCGAACGGCTCCGAAGGGGCTATCTGGCAGGCCGGCATGGGCATGGCCGCCGACGAGGCGGGCGACATCTTTGCGATGACCGGCAACGGCTCGTTCACGGCCGGCGCGGGCGGCACGGACTATGGGGACACGTTCCTGCGCCTGCGCCCGTCGGGCGGAACCCTGGCCGTGCGGGACTATTTCACGCCGTTCAACCAGGACGACCTGAACGCCCACGACACGGACGTCGGCGGCTCGGGGCCGCTGCTGATCCCGGACACGAATCTGATCATGGGCGGCGGCAAGGCGGGCGTCTTGTACGTGACCCGCCAGGACAAGCTGGGCCACTTCAAGGCCGACTCGGACTCGCAGATCTCGCAGTCGTTCCACCTGGAGGGGGCGGAGAACATCCACGGCTCGCCGGTCTTCTGGGACGGCCCGGCCGGGCCGCGCGTCTACATCTGGGCGGAGTTCGACCACCTCAAGGCGTTCCGGCTGGTCCAGAACGTGTTCCGCACCGTGCCCGAGATGCAGTCCGAGATCGCCGCGCCGACGGGGATGCCGGGCGGCTTTCTGTCGGTCTCGGCGGACGGCGGCAAGGCCGGCACGGGCATCGTCTGGGCCTGCCTGCCGTTCGACCAGAACGCCAACTGGGTGACGGTGCCGGGCGTCGTCCGCGCCTACGACGCCTCGGACTTGACCCACGAGATTTGGGACTCGAAGATGAACGCGGACCGGGACGACGTGGGCATGTTCGCTAAGTTCTGCGCCCCGACGGTCGTCAACGGCCGGGTGTACGTCTCGACGTTCTCGAATCAGCTCCAGGTGTACGGGCTGCTCGACGGCATCCTGCCCGCCCTGGACAGCGTCTCGGCCACGGCGGGGCACGTGGTCGTCCGCTACAAGAAGCCCGTGGACCCCGTGACGGCGGTCCGGCCCGCCAACTACGCCCTGGACAACGGGGCGCGCATTCTGCGGGCGTCACTAGACGGGGACAAGAAGACGGTCTATCTGGCGACGACCCCGCTGCTCCCCGGCATCCAGTACACGCTGACGGCGGGCGGCGTCCGCGACCGCGCCAACCCGAAGCTGCGCCTGCCCTCGGCGACCCACGCCTGGCTGCGCCCCGGTGCGGCCACGGCCCGGCGGTGAGGGGCTAGGAACCCCTCCCGTCTCGCTTGAGGCTATGCCCAGGAGGGCACTACTTCGTATCTGCCACCCCCCTGTTAGGGGAGGGCTTTAGGAGGGCTGAGTCACTACCCTAACAGAGAGGGGTGGCGTCGGGTGCGGTTGCTCTGGGCTTGCCCGACGGAGTGGGTTCCTACTCCGCTTCCTCCTCCGCCGCCTCTTCCTCGTCCGCCGCGTCGCCGCCCTTTGCCCCTGGCTTGACCTTATTCATGTCCTCCAGCGCCAGGTGGATCGCTGCCAGTTCCGCCGTGTCGATGCCCCACAGCCGGGCGGCGGCCAAGTCTACCTCGGCTTGCAGGGTGGCTAGGGTCGTCGCGTCCCCCGATGCGGCGGCCTGGTGACACTGTTCCGACAGGCTGGCGAGCGCGGCGTGGGCGTCGTCGCCGGGCTTGAACTTGGGGATGTTGATTATATCCAAGATGCTAGGCGTACCGTAACTCTTCGATGTAGACGAGTTCCAGTGCAACAGCGTGGCCGGGGCACTGTTCCCGCAGGCAGCAAAGTAATAAGCCTCATCGGTTGACTCGAAGTTGACGAACGAAACAACGTGTTGCGTCAAGGCGAGTTTTTCGCCCAGATGTGGATCAGGTCCAATTTCGTGAAGCGTCATTCGGAGCTGCGGAATGAACTGCCGCCAGAAGACACGGATGGGTGCAATACTATAAGGCCCCACATTGTACATGGAGTAGAACGGATCAGAAGACTTAAAGTATTTTCTGAAACCCGAACGACCCCGTAACTCTTCCTCGAACTGCTTGAAATACACATAGGTTTTGGGGTACTTACGCTTCATCACGCTTTCAGGGACGCCCGCCCGTGTCTGAGGGTCTTGTGCAAGGATGATGTATGCTGTCGGTTTAGCATCCCACCTTTTTACATCACGTCCACGCAACAGCGGATAAATCAAATCCGCCTCAACAACAGTTTGTACACTCTTCACCTTAATCTTGCCCACGTTCCAAAGGTTCTCAATTAGCAGGTTGCCGTTCGGCAATTTCTGCTTCACGTCAACCCAGTAGACGCCGTTCATCCATGTACAGCACCCAGCGTAGGCCTTGTACTTGCTCTGCCCGATGACTTTCTGAATACCGAGCAGCGCGGCGGGCGGGGCTGTCAGCCAGGGCGAGTTCGGTAACTCTGGGTTAACTGGTAGTGCCCCAAATCCCGCGCGCGTAGTCCGTGTCAAGACCGCCTCGCGCGTCTCCTCCTGCGCGATGCGCCCCGGCCCCCGCCAGACAGTATAGAGTACGGGGTAGTCGAACTTCGTTTTCTGCTTCTCGCAGACGAAAATGGCCGTGCGGTTGGTCGCGCCCTCGAAGACCTGAATCTCGCTTAAGTCGGCCACTGAGACCGGCTTCAGGTAGACAGGGCGGACGACGCCGAAGCGCAGGCGGCGGAAGCCGTCACCCGCGCCTTTGGTCTTGAAGACGGTCTGCGTGATGACAAAGCCCAGCCGCCCGCCGTCGCGCAGGTAGTTGTCCGCGCAGACGTAGACGAACAGCATGGACAGGTCTTTCTTGCCGCCGCCCAGCCGGCCCGCCGCGCCGCCCAGGCTGAACAGGCCGTAATCTTTCCACAGCGGCTTCATCGCGTCCCGATAGTCGCCGGGCAGGCTCTCCCAGTTGATCCAAGGCGGGTTGCCGGCCACGAAGTCCACCCGCCCGATGAACAGCGGCGCGAAGGCGTTCTTGATGATGCGCGCCCAGATGCCGTTTTTGTTCTCGGCGTCCAGGTCGCGCAACTGCTCATAGAGGGTACGGTGCAGGGAGGCTTCTTGGGTCGGCAAGCCCTCCGACGCGCAACGGGCCAAAAACTCGCTGCCGGTGTAGCGCTCGCGGACGCAGGATTCCAGAACCTCGGCGTACTTGCCGATGATCTCGCGGTCGCCGGTGACTTCGGTGGGGATGTCGAAGTCGCCGACGGACGTTCGGAGCTTGCGGACCTTGTTCAACTCATTGCCCGTGAACAGGTCGCCGTACTTGGAGGGGGTCAGCACCGCATCGCACAGGTAAATAGGCAGCTCCACCGCGCCCGCCGTTTTGAGCAGGCCTCGGATGGCGATCAGGAAATTGGTCCGGGCGGCCATGACCGCCAAAGGGTTCAGGTCGAAGCCGATGACGTTCCGCAGTATCTTCCCGACCAGGGCGGACTCGTCATAGCCGCACTCGTGCTGGTGCTCCGCGAACCAGGCACGGGCGCGGTTGATCGCCATGACCAAAAACGTCCCTGACCCGCACGACGGGTCGAGCAGGCGCTTGTCGGGGTCGCCGTCATAGCCCAGCTCGTCCAGCGTCTGCTCGGCCAGCCAGTCGGGCGTGTAATACTCGCCCAGATCGTGCCGGACCGAGCGGGGGAACAGGTGGTGGTACAGCTTCTTGAGCAGGTCGCGGCTTTCGGCGGGGTCCACGCTCAGGGTCGTCGGGTCGTACCCGTCCAGCTCCGTGACCATCGCCCTGACCACGGACGCCAGATCATCGTCCCACGCGGGCAGATACCACGAGAACAGATCGCCCTCTAAAAAGTTCGTGATGCCGAGCTGCGCCCAGATGCCGCCCTGCTCCAGCCTGCCCAGTTCTTCTTTGAGTTTGGCCGGCGTGGGCGCGGCGATGCACTTCTTCAGGATGCTGTTGCCGATGGGCGAGAACGACGTGGCGATCTCCGCCGCCAGCAGCTTGATGAAGACGGCGTAGTAGGTGTGGATCGCGAACAGCAGCGCGGCGGGGGCGGCGTCGGGGATGCCGTAGTGGACGGCCAGCTTGCGGATGTTCTCGTTCTTGCCGTAAACGTCATAGCCGCAGACCTCGCCGAACAGGATGCGCCACTGGCTGAAGAACGTCAGCGCCTTCGGGTTCTGCGTCTGGGAGATGACGGCGTAAATCTTGCCGATGCCGTCCCGCCCCAGCGCGCTGTTCGCGCCGAACGACTCGGTCAGGCGCTCCGGCGTGTAGGGGGCACCGTGCGCGCCGACGGAGCACAGCGCGCGCAGCAGCCGCTCGACCGCGTGGGCGGTGACGTCCTCGGGTCCCTCAACCTGGAACGCCTTGCCCCGGAAGCGGACGAAGATCATTTTGCGCCCGTCACAGCCGACGCCGAAAAGCCGCTGTGGATCGGTCTTTTCGTCGGCCTCGGCCCCGAAGTCCTGGAACCGCTGCCGTACCTGCGCGACCACTTTCTTGGTGCCGGGGGAGTCGAGGCTGTCCCCGATGCGCCCGCCGCCCTTGGGGTCTTTGTACTCGATGATGACGCCGCCGTACTTGGAGTCGATCCGACCGCCCTTCAGCCCGTACTCGTGCCGCCCTGGGATGACGAGACCCGCCTGGGACAGAAACTTCTCGATGAGCACGTTGCACCCGTGCCGGACATCTTCTTCGGAGTGCGAAGCGTCGGCGACGGCGCGCATCTTGGCGGCCATCTCCGGCGCGTACTGGGTGATGATGAGTTCGGCGGCAGCGGGTGAGACAGGCATGATGTATTATAGCACAGCGGACTAGCCGCACCCCATGATTAGCGTTGCATGACGGCGAGGCGCTGAGCGGTGGCGGCCAGGTTCTCGGCCCGGACGCGGGTGACGAGGTCCCACTTGGGGGTGTCGGTGACGTCCACCAGGCCGAGGGCGTAGTCCTCGCCGTAGACCAGGTCGGGTCCGTGTCCGGGTCCCCGCCCGGTGAGCGGCTCGTCGCGGAGATGGAACCAGCAGGTCCCGACGCAGAACGGGTTGCGGGCGGCACCGCCGACGTAGGATTGGTAGCGGCGGCCGGCGTCGTCGTCTACGGCGTGGACGTTGCCGAAGAGGCCGAAGCCGCGTGTGCCGTGGTAAAGGGGCGGAAAGCAGAACTCGCCGCACAGCGCGGGCTTGTCGGTCTCGCGGAGCAGGGGGGCGAGGAAGTCGGGGGCAGCCTGGTCGTTGTAGAGGTCGTAGCCGATGACGTCGCAAAGGACAGGAGGCTTCAGGGGCAGGAGGGTCTTTCTCCGTATTTCTCCCTTTTCCTTCTTTCCCCTCCTCTTGACATTCCCTCCCCCCCATGTCATAATCCGCAAACTACTTTGTGAAATAAAGCGACAAGCAGGGTAAGATGTCGATACCCGAAGACACGAAAGACGATCCAGAGAAAGAAACATCGCGCATGGAGAGCCAGACCCCGCTGCTTGAGGGCATCAACAGTCCCGCGGATGTCAAGCGCCTGTCTCCCGACCAGTTGCGCCAACTGGCGGGCGAGATCCGCACCTACCTGACGGAGACCGTCGCCAAGACGGGCGGGCATCTGGCCCCGTCGCTGGGGGTGGTGGAGCTGACGCTTGCCCTGCACCGGATATACGACATCCCCCAGGACAAGCTGATCTGGGACGTCGGCCACCAGGGCTATGTCCACAAGATACTGACGGGCCGGCGCGAGCGGCTGCCGACGATCCGCCAGCACGGCGGTCTGTCGGGCTTTCTGCGGCGCGACGAGTCGGAATTCGACCTGTTCGGGGCGGGCCATGCTTCGACATCCATCTCGGCGGCGATGGGGTTCGCCAAGGCGCGGGACTTCCGGGGCGGCAAGTCTTCCGTCCTCGCGCTGATCGGCGACGGGGCGCTGACCGGCGGACTGGCGCTGGAAGGTCTGAACAACGCCGCCGCCAACGGGACGAACATCACGATCGTGCTCAACGACAACGAGATGTCCATTGCGGAGAACGTCGGCGCGCTGGCGACCTATCTGTCCAAGCTGCGTATGGAGCCGCTGTACCAGATGGGCGAGAACACCGCCAAGCGCGTCATCGCCGGCCTGCCCGTCGGCAGCGGGCTGATGACTAAAGCCGCCAAGGCCGCCAAGCACACGGCCACGCATTTCGCGACGCCCGCACACACGGGCTTGCTGTTCGAGGAGATGGGATTCACCTACATCGGCCCTATCGACGGCCACAACGTCGAAGGCTTAATGAACGTCTTCCGGCACGTCAAGCGGCTCAAGGGTCCCGTGCTCGTCCACGTCCTGACCGTCAAGGGCAAGGGCATCCCGTTCGCCGAGGCGAACTCGCGGACTTACCACGGGCTGGGCCGGTTCAGCCCAGACGACGGCCGGACCGAGCCGAAGGCACCGGGCGTGACCTACACCGATGCGTTCGTTTCGGCCCTGAACGACCTAGCCGAAACCGACGACAAGATCATCGGCATCACGGCGGCGATGCCGGACGGAACCGGCCTGAACAAGTTCGCCAAACTCCACCCTGAGCGGTTCTTTGATGTCGGCATCGCCGAGCAGCACGCGGTCGTGTTCGCGGCGGGCCTGGCCGCCGAAGGCTTCAAACCCGTCTGCGCGATCTACTCGACGTTCTTGCAGCGGGCATATGACCCGATCATCCACGACGTCGCCTTGCAGCACCTGCCGGTGCGGTTCTTTTTAGACCGAGCGGGCCTGGTCGGCGACGACGGCGGGACCCATCACGGCGTCCTGGACCTGGCCTACCTGCGCTGCGTACCGAACCTGGTCGTGATGGCCCCCAAAGATACCGAAGAGATGCAGGCGATGACCCGCTTCGCGCTGGCCTACGAGGCCGGGCCGATTGCCGTGCGCTACCCGCGCGGGGGCAGTGTCCCTTCCCCCGAAGGCGAAACGCCGAGAGAAGAGATAGAACTGGGGCGGGCCGAAACGCTGCGCGAGGGGCGGGACGTGGCGCTGGTCGGCCTGGGGGCGGGCGTCGAACTCGCGCTGGAAGCCGCCGACCGGCTGGCCGCGCTGGGCGTCCGGGCGACCGTCATCAACGCGCGCTTCTGCAAGCCGCTGGATGCGGCTACGATCTGCGAGGCGGCGCGGCGCTGCGGGGCTGTCGTGACGGTCGAGGACGGCGTGACGACGGGCGGCTTCGGGTCGGCGGTGCTGGAAGCGCTGGCCGACGCGCGCGTCCTGGTGCCGACGGCGCGGGTGGGCCTGCCGGACGAGTTCATCGAGCACGGCCCCGTTTCGACCCTGCGCGAGCAGGTCGGGCTGACAGCCGAAGAAGTGGTTTCGCGCGCCATGGCCCTGCTGCCGCCCCGCCCCGCCGCTCGGACCAACGGCACGGGGACGGGCGGTGCGGAGCGGCTGGCCGGGAAAATTCCGGCGGGGGCGGCTTCTTAGTTGGCGCGTAAAGGGCGAAGGGCGGCCCCCGCCGCAAGCCACACCGGCGCAAAGGGGCCGTGGGCGGCCTACGCCGCCGTGGGATTGGCCTGTGCCGGGTTGGGGGCAGGCGGGACATACCTCGCCCTGCGCCCCGCGCTGGCCCAGGCCACGATCAGCCGCGCGACGACCGCGCAGGCGGCCCGCGACCTAGGGAACGCCTACGAAGACCGCCGGCAGTGGCCCGAGGCCATCCAGGCGTATACTCAGGCTATCGCTGCGGGCCTGGACAACCCGGACATCCGCACCGACCTGGGCGTCGCCTACTTCAAGTCTCAGCAGCCGCAGAAAGCACTGGAGCAATACTCGCGCGCGCAGAGCGAAAACCCAAGCCACGAGAACAGCCTGTTCAACGAGGGCAGCGCCTACGCCGTGCTCGGAGACAGCGCGCGGGCCATCACGGTCTGGCAGCAGTACCTCCAGCACTTCCCCCAGGGCCAGCACGTCGCCGACGCCAAGAACTTCATCGTCACCGTCCAGTCGCATGGCCTGGCTCCCGGTCCGCCGGCTCCCGCGCCTCTCAAGCCCCCCTAGTCAGCACCGGCGTCGTGTGATATAATAGCCGCGCGGGTATCTTTGAGCGTTCTCACGAGGGAATAAAGTTAATGGCGGATGACTACGACGATCAAAACAGCCTGCCGGCGGATGCGGAGCAGGCGGTAGGGCAGGCCGCGCCGGAGGAAGTGGACGCGCACCGGGGCCTGCTAGGTGAGGTGATGGGCCACTTGGGCGGCCAGGGCGTGGACGTGCCGGGCCTGCTGGGGCAGGCAGGCGTGAGCACGACCGACCCGAGCCAGATGTCCCACAGCGATCTGGTTAGTTCGACCCTGGCTCTGGCGCAGGCGCACCCCGAGGTCATGGCCCAGATCGCGCAGCGCTTCCCCCAGGCGCAGGGCCTGCTGGGGTCTGTCTTGGGCGGCGCGGCAGGCGGGGGCCGGTCCGGCGGGATGCTAGGCGGGCTGATGGGTCGGCTCGGGCTTTAGCACGACACAGACACTAACATTATGCAGACACTGATCGTGACGGGCGGCGCGGGCTTCATCGGCTCCCATTTCGTCCGCTACATGCTCCAAAACTACCCTGCCTACTCGCTGGTCGTGCTGGACGCGCTCACCTACGCGGGCAACAAAGAGAACCTGCGGGACGTCTGGGATGACCCGCGCTTCTCGTTCGTCCACGGCGACATCAGCGATGCCGGCATGGTAGACGAGCTGACCGCCCGCGCCGATGCGATCATAAACTTCGCAGCCGAGAGTCACAACGACCGCGCCATCCTGGACCCTGAGAGCGCCGTCCGCGCGAACTTCCACGGCGTCTTCGTGCTGCTGGAGGCCGCCCGGAAGCACAAGCACGCCCGGTTCCACCAGGTCTCGACCGACGAAGTCTACGGCAGCACGGACGGCGTCTTCCGCGAGGGCGACGCGCTGGAGCCGAACCAGCCGTATTCCGCCGCCAAGGCCGGGGGCGAGCTGATGGTGCGGGCCTACCACAAGACGTTCGGGCTGGCGACGACGGTGACGCGCGGGTCGAACACGTTCGGGCCATACCACTACCCCGAGAAGATCATCCCGCTGTTCATCACTAATCTGATTGACGGTCTGCCTGTGCCGGTCTACGGCGACGGGATGCAGGTGCGGGACTGGATGTGGGTGGGGGAGCACTGCCGGGGCATTGACATCGCCCTGCACCACGGGACGCCCGGCGAGGTATACAACGTGGGCGGGGAGAACGACCGGCCCAACCTAGAGATCGTGCGCCTGCTCTTGGAGCTGGTAGGCCGCGACGAGTCGCTGATCCGCCACGTCCAGGACCGCCCCGGCCACGACCGGCGCTACTCGCTGGACTGCGCGAAGATGCGCGGCCTGGGGTATGCGCCCTCGCCCGAGCGGTTCGAGGAGCGCCTGGCGGAGACCGTGGCGTGGTATCGGGCCAACGAGGGCTGGTGGCGGGCCATCAAAGAGCGTCAGGCGGAGTACCAGTCGTTCATGAAGCAGTGGTATGCCGAGCGGCAGTAACGCGGGCATCTCCCCGCGCGTGCTGTTCGTCGCCAGCACCCGGAGTCAGGGCGGGATCGAGCGGCACTCGGTCGCCCTGGCCGCAGCTCTCCTGGCGCGCGGCGTCCCCATCCAGTACGCCTGCCCGCCGGGCAGCTTCCTCGAAACGGCCTGCCGCGAGCGCACCATCCCCACCCTCCCCTTCACGGTACGCAACAGCGGCGACCTGCGCGCGGCCCTGTCCCTGTCCCGCGCGATCCGCACCCACCGGATCGACATCGTCCACGCCCACTCCCGGCGCGACTATGTAGTTGCCGTCCTGGCCGTGGCCCTCGCGCGCGGGCGGGGGCACCAAGTCCGCCTTGTCTTGCACGCGCACATGATCCGCCCCTTGGGGGAGCCGGCCCGCCTGAGCAGCCGGTTCTTCCGGTGGGGCGCGGACGCCGTGGTGGCCGTCTCCCAAGCCGTGGCCGATCAATTAGGAGACGGCTTCGGCCCGCCCGTCCAACTGATCACCAACGGCGTGGACATGACCGCCTTCGCCCTGCCCGGATCGCCCGAGGCCGCGGCGCAGCGGGGCAGCGCCCGGCAGGCGTGGGACATCCCATTTGATGCCCCGACTCTGGGCATGGTGGGGCGGCTGGACTCCAAAGGCCAGGCCGACCTGCTGGACGCCCTGCCGGATTTGGCCGCGCGGCTACCCACCCTGCGGATCGTCCTGATCGGGGCCGAGGGCAGAGAGGGCGAGCAGGCGCGGCTGACGGCGCGGGCCGACGCCGGGGGGCTATCGGATCGCCTCACTCTGGTGGGCGCGCGGCCCGACGTCCCCTCCCTGCTGCCCGGCCTGGACGTCCTGGTCCACCTCCCGCTCGACGAAGCGTTTGGACTGGCGCTGGCCGAGGCGATGGCGGCGGGCCTGCCCACGGTCGCCACCGATATCGGCGGCTGCCGCGAGGTGGTCCGGGACGGCGTAACGGGTTTCTTGGTGCCGCCCAGCGATGCCCCCGTCCTTGTCGCCGCCCTGCTCCGGCTGCTCGACCCTATAGACGGCGCAAGCCTGCGCGCGCAGATGGGACAGGCGGGCCGCGTGGCCGTGGAGCAGGAATACGCCCAGGACGTCCAGATCGACCGCCTCCTGGCCTTATACCGCGCCCTCCGTGAATAGATCAGCTGAAAGACCTTTAGGTCAGCCGCCTCTAACCCAGTACCACATGGGCATGGGAGGATGAAAGATGACCGGTAGCCACTTCTCTTGGGTCAGCATCGGGCTGGCCTTGACCGCCGCGAGCATTTCTCTCGCGGAGCCAGCCGGGAACCGCCGGCAGGCGACGAAAGAAATCCAAGAGGCTTATGATGCCGGACAAGGCAAGATCAGCATCCTTCATTGGCCTTCGGCATGGGTCACGGTGTATCAAAACGACAGTGGCGCGGCGACCGACCCAAAGATGGGGGTGCGCCACCTGATCAGAGATACATTCACCTACAAAGACACCTGGAAGCATACGGGGCGCGGCTGGTTCATCAAGAAGAGCGGCATGATTGGCGGCCAAGACACCATAGACGGCAAAGAGCTAACCCTGGAGAACTAGGGCACGGGCGGGAAATGGGCCGCTAAGTGGGTAACATAGCGCAACGATGTCTGCCCCCTGGAAACCTGTTCCCATCCTGATGTACCACGCCGTCGAGGACGCGCCGCGCCCGCCCCGATACAAGCACTTCTACGTCCTGGCGGCTGAGTTCGCCGGGCAGATGCGGATGCTCCACCGCGCGGGCTACACGCCGATCACTTTTGCTGCCCTGGCGGCGGCGCGCGCGGGCGCGAGCGTCCTGCCCGCTAAGCCCGTGCTGCTGACGTTCGACGACGGGTACGCCAACCTCCAGACCAACGTCCACCCCCTGCTACGCTCGCTGGGCTTCCCCTACACCGTTTTTCTGGTGTCCGATTGCGTCGGCAAGGCCAACGACTGGGTGACGGCGGAGGGGTACGAAGCAACGCCATTGCTGGGCTGGGACGACATCGCGCGGATGCAGCGCGAGGGCGGCGTGGACTTCCAAGCCCATACGGCGACGCACCCACACCTGGCCGATTTGGGTGCCGCAGAAGCGCGGGGCGAGATGGCCGAAGGGAAGGACGCGCTGGAGCAGCGACTCGGAACGCCCGTCACAACGCTGTGCTACCCCTATGGGAGCCGCAACGAGGCCGTGGAAGACATGGCCGGCGAGATCGGGTTCACGCAGGCCGTGACCACCGAATTCGGGCGGGTCCGGGCCGGGGACCTGCCGCTGCGCCTGCCGCGCATTTCGGTCTACCACGTGCCGCCGCTGTCCCTGACCTACGGCATCGGCCCGCTCAACTTCCGCTGGCGGCTCGAATCGCGAAAGGACGCGCGCCCGTGAAGACTTCTTCCAAGCGGCTGCTCGGCCTGGCCACCCTGCTCGTCCTGGCCCTGATCGGCTTCCTGTTGCTGCGCCCGACGCCCGTCCCGGACCGGGCACAGATCACGCAGCAGATCGAAGCCGCCCGCGCCGCGGGCGAGCGGCACGACGTCGGCGGCATCATGGCGGTCTTTTCGGAGCACTACCACGACGCCAACGTCCCCAGCCCGATCCAGCTCCGCTTCCTGCTGAGTAAGATTCAGGGCAACCCCCCCACCCCCATCCAGATCGTGCAGTCCGCGCCCGTGATCGACATCCAGGGCGACACGGCGACCTCGACGGGCCACCTACGTGTCGTGTCATCGGCTTCGGGCCGCGTCCTCTACGATCACGACATCATCTTGCAGTGGCGACGCGAGGATGGGAACCGCCTGCTGGTCATCCCAACCAAAGTCTGGCGCGTCGTGAGCGCCGACTACGGCAGCTTCGGGATTTTGGGGGATTAGGAACCTACCCCGGCACTGGAAGTGCCGGGCTACCCGGAGAAAGTCACTCCGTGACTCAAGACTAGCCCCTGGCAACCGTCCTGCTGTATCCGTTCCTCAGTGCCGGAGGCACTTCCTCCGGGTAGCTTGGCACTTCCAGTGCCGAGGACGCTGCCACGCCCCTACCCCGTCATCCCCAAATAAACCTCGTACCGGCGGCGGTCTACCAGGCCGGACTCGACGGCGGCGCGGACGGCGCAGGCTAATTCCGTGTGGTGGCGGCAGCCCGCGAACCGGCACTCGTCGCGGAACGGCACGAACTCGGGGAAGCAGAAGGGGATGTCGTCTCGGTCCACGTCCCAAAAGTCTACCTGGCGCAGGCCCGGCGTGTCGGCGATCCAGCCCCCCCCGGTCAGCGGCAGCAGCTCCGCCGTCGTGGTCGTGTGCCGCCCGCTCAAGGCAGCGTTGCTGATGTCACCCGTCCGAAGCTGGAGGCCCGGCTGGAGGGCGTTCAGGAGGCTGCTCTTGCCCACGCCGGACGGCCCGGCGACGGCGGAGATGCGGCCAGCCGTGGCCTCCCGCAGCGCCTCGACACCTTCCCCCGTGTGGGCACTGGTCCAGAAGACCGGGTAGCCGGCCCGCGCGTACACGGCGACGTTCTCCTCCACCCAGCCCCGGTCCGCCTCGTTCAGCCGGTCGGCCTTGTTGACGACGACGCGGGGGGGGATGTCGGCGGCCTCGGCCATGACTAAAAACCGATCCAGCAGCCAGAAGTCGGGCTTCGGGTGGGCGGCGGCGACGACCAGAAAAGCCTGGTCCAGGTTGGCGACCAGCGTGTGCTGGCCCCGACCCGACGGCGAATCGCGGGACAGCTCCGAGTGGCGGGGTAGAATCTCCTCGATGATGGCGGCCTCGGGGTCCAGGCGGACGCGGTCGCCGACGGTGATCGAGTCGGTCGAGCGGCGCTTGCGGGCGCGGTCCACGCGGCGGGCACGGCCGCCGGTCGAGTAGACCAGCTCTTTTTTGAGGTTGCCGCGCAGCTTGCAGGCGACCACGCCCGCGCCCTCGGTCTGGACGTAGTAGTTGCCGCTGTGGGTACGGAAGACGGTGCCTTCGATGAGCAGTGGTTTATCGGGCAACGGGCGCGTGTCCTTGATTTGCGTGGTCGGCATGACCCGAGTATACCCGTGCGCCGTGCCGCACACGATTTATATAAAATTTGTGGTATACTACAGCCAACAGTTCAAGTCTCCGCTCCTCTCGTTTCCGCCGCCCGCCGCATCCCAAGAGGCACCCTCTAGGATACGCATCGTCAGGCGGTCATGCCCCTGATCGAGAAGCGCCAACGTCGCACGGTTTTTCCCGGACGGCCTCGGCGCGTGAGTGGACACCTGGAATGCGCCGCCTGCAAACGGCCCGCGAGGGCTGAATCCAGACAGACGGGCGGCATCCCTCCACTTACGCGCGGAGGAAGAAAAGGAAAGACCCATCTTGACCGAAACGCTTCAGGCCCCCACACAGGCCTCGCCTCAAACACCCACGCAAGGCCCGACCACGTTCACCGAACTCGGCCTGCGCGACGCCATTCAGAAGAACCTGGACGGCGCGGGGCATACCACCCCCACCGAGATCCAGGCGCTGGCCCTGCCGCCCGCCCTGAGCGGCAAGGACCTCATCGCCTGCGCCCAGACCGGCGGCGGCAAGACCGCCGTCTTCGCCTTGCCCATCCTGAACTCGCTGACGCACAGCGACAGCCGCAACCCGCGTGCTCTGATCTTAGTGCCGACCCGCGAACTGGCTGTGCAGGTCGAGACGCAGTTCGCGCTGTACGGCAAGGGAACCGGCCTGCGCGGCGCGGCCATCTACGGCGGCGCGGGCATGGGCCAGCAGGTCGCCAAGCTGCGCCGGGGCGTGGACATCATCGTCGCCACGCCGGGCCGCCTGACCGACCACTTGGAGCAGGGCTATGTAGACCTGTCCGAGATCACCCTGCTCGTCTTGGACGAGGCCGACCGGATGCTGGACATGGGCTTCCTGCCCCAGGTGCAGCGCATCGCCAAGCACCTGCCCGCCACGGGCCGCCAGACCATGCTGTTCTCGGCGACGATGGACGGCGACGTCGAGAAGCTGGCCCGCGCCTACCTGACAGACCCGGTCATCATCAACGCCGGCCCGCGCTCCACGGTCGTGTCGCAGATCGAGCAGATCGTCCACCGTGTCACACCCGGCGAGAAGGGCGACCTGCTGCTGACCCTGCTGCACGAGGCCCGCGAGGCCGGCGGCGGTGCCCTGGTCTTCGCCCGCACCCGGCACGGGGCGGACCGGCTGGACAATACGTTGCAGCAGGCGGGCCTGCGCTCGGGCTGCATCCACGGCGACATCTCGCAGAACCAGCGCGAGCGTGTCCTGTCTCAGTTCCGCTCCAAGCGGATCGACGTCCTGGTCGCCACCGACGTGGCCGCGCGGGGCATCGACGTCCCGCACATCACGCACGTCATCAACTACGATGTCCCCGTCAACGCCGAGGACTACATCCACCGCATCGGCCGCACGGGCCGCGCGGGCCGGTCCGGCAAGGCGCTGACGTTCGTGACGCACGGCGACACGCCCCAGCTCCGGGCCATCGAGAAGCTGGTCGGCCAGCGGCTGGACCCGAACCCCATCGACCCGAACGAGAACCGGCCCGGCGCACGCCAGGCCATGCGGCGCTCGAACGGCATGGGCCAGACCTACGGCGGCGGCTGGGACGGCGGCGCGCGCGGCGCAGGCCGGCGCAGCAGCGGCCCCCCCGCCCGTCGCGGGCGCTAGTCGAACATGACGCCCCGGCCACTCCAATCAGGGAGCGGCCGGGGCGTTTTTTTGCGCCAGCCGCGCGGCTTGGGCGGCGATGTGAGCCGCGTTCGACGACGCCCCCGCGCTCGCTGCCTCTTCCAGCTGGCCTAAAGTTTCCGGGTACAGGTACGCCATGTCGTGCAGGGCGGCGATCAGAACGCGCGCCGCCTCGATGTCGGGCCGGACGTAGCGGGCCATGACGAGCAGGGCGTCCGCGATCTCCAAAGCCGTCACACCCTTCCAGACGCGCACGTTCTGCCCGTCCATGTACTGCGCGAGCTGCGACAGGTACACAGCGGGCATATACAGCGGCAGGTCGTAGGCCGTCAGCGGCACGGTTCGGTCGAACAGCAGCCGACCCGCGCCCGCGTCCTCGACCATCACCCGTGATTGAAGCAGGTCGCGCAGCCCGCGCAGGCCCTGGGTGAGCGCCACGACGCCGGGGATGGACAATTCTTTCACGGCGGCCTCGAACGACAGATTCAGCCGCCGGTCGAACAGCAGGTCCGCGGCCGCGTCAAACTCGTCGATAATCGGGATGAGCACGTCTTGCACCCCAGCCGGCAGGGCATCCCAGTTGTCCACGTAGTCGGATGTCATGGCGGCCCCTACTCGGCTGCCCCCGCCTGCTGTCGCAGAAAATCTGCCAGTTGTTCCAGTGTCGGACTGGCGGCGTGGCGGACGTAATAGCCCGACGTGCCCACGGCGGCGGTCGCGGCCTCGTCGTCGGCCAGGCCCAGCAGCTTGCCGAGGCAGAAGCCGGCATTGAAGTGGTCTCCCGCGCCCGTCGAGATTAGCGGGTTCTCGACGAATGGGCCGTCCACGTCGGCGGTGACGTGGCCCGCTGCGGCGACGCAGGCATAGGCGCGGGGGTGGACGACGACCGCGTCCAGCGGCAGCTTGACGCTGATGAAGGCGGCGACGGCCCGGACCTCGGTCCGCCCGTGATGCCCGCCCGTATAGCCCAGGGCGCGGCCCACGCGGAAGGCCTCTTTCTCATTCAGGCCAAGCACCGTCGGGCCGAACCGCTGGAACTGGGCCAGCAGACGGCAGGCTGCGGCTACCTTGGCGTCGTCGTGCTTCTCCGGGTCGGCGAGGTCGAAAAAGAAGCGGCGAGGCTGTACGGGTTGGACAACCAGCAGCTCCAAGAGGTGCTCCCAGATGCCGGACATGGCGGGCAGCATGGTCCAGTTGACCAGGGCCACGAGGTCGGCCTGCGCGAACAGGCGGGGCAGGCCGTCCGGCCCCGCACGCTCGGTCAGGCGCTCCCACGTCACCTCGCCCAGCGACTCCAGCTTGCCCAGCATCAGCTTGCCGTCCTCGAACTCCAGGGCGTCGGTGTGGCCGGGCGTCCCCAGCGAGATCAGCGTCGAGCGCGGCGTCATCTCGATGAAAGCGGGGTGGATCGCCCCCTCTCCCAATGGCCCCAGACATGTCACCTGCGGCCCCAGCGCGGCCAGGGCGTTCGCCATGATCGGGCCGTTGCCGCCCAATTTGACGCGCTCGACGATCAGCTCAAAGTTTGTGCTCTGGCCGGACGCCCCGATGATGCGCGTCCCCAGTTCTAATATCTGCTCGATGGCCGTGTATTCGGTCTCGGACGCGCGCCGGTCTACGACGCGGATGATCTCGTCTACGAAGGCATCCAGCCCGACCGTGGCGGCCAGGGCGGGGGCGTTTGCTGAAGCTCGGCGCAGGCTCTCGGCGGCGCGGTGAGTGAGGTCTTTGTTCATAGGGGGTCAGGCGGGCGGCTCGGGCGCATCGCCCACTAAAGGGGCCAGGGTCTCCTGGAACAGCGCCCGGCGGGACTCGGCGAGGCGATGGAGGTTCTCGCGCCAGTCCAGCAGGGCCAGCGGCACCAGAGGCAGGGCGGCCAGTGTCGTCAGCATCCAGTATTGAATCCAGGCGATCAGGGCGCGCTTGGTGTGCGGCGGGTGGTAGTCTCCGAACAGGCAGAGGCCGAGGCACAGGAGCAGAAAGAACAGGCCCCAGGCGCGCAAGGTCCGCTGGCGTGGTGAAAGCAGCGCACCGGCGGGCGTCCCCCACCGGCGCACCTCCCAGACACCGAACAACAGCGCGGCGAGCAGGGCCAGGGCCAGCAGGAGGCGCACAGCCATCAGCGGCCCCCGCCCCGTGCCAGGGCGGGCGGCGCGGCCTGATCGGCCAGGCGGCGCAGCTCGGCCACGGCATCGGCCACGCCCTCAGGGTGGTGGAAGACGGCGCTGCCGGCGATCAGCACGTCCGCGCCGGCCTTGACCACCAGCGGCGCGGTATCGGCGTTGATGCCGCCGTCCACCCCGATCTCGAAGCGCAGGCCGTGCGCGGCCCGCATCTCGGCCAGAGCGTGGACCTTTTGCAGCATTTCGGGCAGGAAGGCCTGCCCGCCGAAGCCGGGGTTGACGGTCATCACCAGGACGCGGGCGAGGTCGCCCAATATCCACTCGATGGCGCTGATCGGTGTGGCGGGGTTCAGGGCGACGCCCGCCCGCGCGCCGGCGTCTTTGATCTGGTGGAGGACTCTGTTCAGGTGGAACGTCGTCTCCGGGTGGACCGTCACGACGCTGCCTCCCGCTTTACTGGCCGCGGCCTTGGCGAACTCGGCCACGTACTGCCCCGGCTCCTCGATCATCAGATGGACGTCGAAGGGCACGGACGTGACGGGGCGCAGGGCGCGCACGAGCTGGGGGCCGAAGGTGATGTTGGGGACGAAGTGCCCGTCCATCACGTCGATGTGGATGTAGTCGGCCCCGGCCTCGGCCAGTTCTTGGGTGGCCTCGGCGAACGCGCCGAAGTCGGCAGAGAGAATGGACGGGGCGATTTTGATGGGCATGATTGGGCAACCTGGCCTGTTCTCCCGGATTGAAATCCGGGGCAGTTCCCCTAGAACGTCTGCTGCTTGACCAGCTTTTCGTCGAGATAGATGCGGAACGTGATCTTGTTGCCGAACGCCTGGATCGGCACGCTCAACGCATCGCCTGCGTCGTGGAACTCGTCATGGACGCGGTTGGTGCCGGTCACGTCCTGCACGTCCACCTGCACGTGGCGCTGCCGGCGGGGGTGGCGCGGGACGTGGAACTCCACGGTGAACTGCCGCAGGCGGGCCGCGCTGGGAGGGGCGGGCGTTGTGTCCGTCGTCGTGGACGTACCCGTGTCGGTCGGAGGCGGCACGTCCGGCATGGGTGGCAGGACAGGCTGGGCGACCACCTTGGCCTGCGTCGTCGCCAGAGCAGACTCGCTCGGATCGGACGCCCCTGCGGCGTTGACGGCGCTGACGGTGTAGGAGTAGGTCGTTTCGGGCTTCAGTCCCGTGTCGGTGAAGCGCGTTTCGGCCAGCCCGCGCGCGACCGTGGTCGTGTCGCCGTCCAGGGAGCGGACGACGGTGTACGACTCGGCCCGGAGGGCCGGGCGCCAGATCAGTGTCACTTTATCGGGGCTGTCTGCAGTGGCCTGGACATCAGCCGGCACGTCGGGCGGCTGCTTGCCTTTGGAGGTGACGAAGTTGACGGCGGTGTTGCGGGCGACCTTGGTGGCCCCATCGGGGGACTGGCGGATGACGACGCCGGCGGGCACCTTCTCGCTGTACTCCTGGGTGAGGTTGCCCTGGGGCAGATCGGCCTGCTGCAAGGCGCGGGCCGCGTAATCCTGCGTGGTCCCGACGAGGGCGGGCACGGTCAGCAGGCTCGGCCCCAGGCTGCGGTAGACGGTGACCTCTTTGTCGGCCTTGATGGTGCGGCCCGGCAGCGGACTCTGCTGGTAGATCTGGTTCTCGGGATACCTATCGCTGTAGGAGCTGTCGGGGCTTTCCACGAGGGTGAAGTGCTGCTGCTGCCCGATGCGCTTGGCGTCGTCGAACGTCTTGCCGATGAGGTTCGGCACCTGGATGTCGTTCGGGACGACGAAAAAGACGCGGGCGGCGTACCAGGACAGGCCGAGCACGGCGAGGACGGCGATAATGAACATCGTCGTGGTGGCGATGCCCAGTACCGACACGGGCCGGCGCTCCCGTGCAGCGCCCTTTTCCCGTGCGGTGCCCTTCATAGGCTGTCGTTCCTCACCGATTTCTTCCGCTGCGGCCATCAGCCCTGCCGCCGGGACCACGCCCTCGGGGACAGCCCCCGGAACGGTCAGCGCGGGGCGGGGCATGATGGCCGTTTCATCCCCGCTGACTGCGGCCTCCTGGGGGGGACGCGGGGCGCGGCGGGGCGCGGCGGCCAGGGCCAGCGGCGACCAGGCCAGCGACTTGCCCGCCCGCAGGGCGTCATGCACCGCCTGGAGGTCGGCCAGCATCGCCGCGGCGGAGCGGTAGCGCCGGGACGGGTCCGAGTGCATCGCCTTCTGGACCAGCCCGTCCAGGGCGGGCGGGACACCAGGGTTGATGTCGCGCGGGGATGTCACCCGTACCGCCCCGGCCAGCGGCAGCACGCCGGTCAGCATCTCGTAAAGCATCGCGCCCAGGGCGTACAAGTCGCCCCCGATGGAGGGCGCGGCCCCGGCCTCGGGTGCCCGATAGGCCATCTGGTTCGGCTCGCGGGTCCGTGCCGCGACAAGGGCACCGTAGGAGAAATCAGCCAGCTTGATCTGCCCCTCGGGGCTGAGAAGGACGTGGCAGGGGCGCAGGTCGCCGTGCGCGACCTCAGCCCGGTGCGCCGAAACCAGCGCGCGCGCGACCTCGGCGGCGAAATCGGTGGCGACGGCCAGCGTGAACGGCGCGATGCGCCGGATGCGCTCGGCCAGCGTGATGCCCCGGAACGACTCGCGGGCGACGTACAGTTCGCCCGTGTCTTCGGCCTCGCCCTGCCCGTAGACACGCAGGATGCCCGCGTCGTCCAACGTCTGCGCCTCGCGGACAGCAGCCTGGAAGCGCTGCCGGGCGACCCGGTCGGCCCCGAACACGTCCGGGGGGACGACTTGCAGGGTAACGACCCGCCCTTCCTCACGGTCGCGGGCCTTGGAGAACACGTAGGGCGGTGTGTCGGGGCCGGCGGCGTTGTCCAGAAGCTCGTAGCGGGGGTCGATGGTCGGAGCGGACAAGAAACGGTTACTCCTTGGGCGGTCTTCGGAAGACCCGGTGTTCAGGAAGCCCAGTGGAACTGGCACCACGAGCCATTAGTGTTTGGCATATGCCAGTGCAGGCCCAGGGCCGTATCGTGCAGGTCGTTGACGACGCTGCGCCCGACGGTCCAGCGCGGCCCCTCAGCGAAGCCCACGCCGTCTACCACGATGGGCGTCCCCCGGCGGCTCGGGACACCCGCAGACTCGCCCTCGAACAGCCCCGGCACGGAGGCCTTGTAGCCCCGGTCTGTTCGTGCGAAGCGGATGGGCACGCTCTTGACGGGCCGGCCCACGCCGGGCCATTCGCCGTGTGCTTCGAGCAGGCCCAGCAGCGCCCGCCGCTGGGCGAGCGTCGCCCGCGCATCCAGATAGATCACGCCCGGCGCACTCCCCGCCTTCGTGCCTGGTTTCGTGCAGCAGGCCGCACCCTTGACCCTGTGCGCGCCCACGGCCCCATCGATAGAGATCATAGACAGCCCGCTGACGTCCACGCCGCCATACGCGGCTCGGTCCAAGTGGTACACAGCAGCCAGCGCACAGTCATCCGGCCCGTTCTCGAACATGCACGGGCAGGCGTAGGCGCAGGAACACTGATGGATGCAGACGCCGGACGCTTGGTAGGCAGGCGCGGCCACGGCGGCAGGTGCCTTCAGGCACGTCAGTAAAAGAACAATAAGGGGCCAGATCGCGGTTCGCATCGAAGGGTTCTACTTTCTAATCTTCGTGCGCGTGTCCTTCTTCGTTTGAGCTTCCGTCTTCCGCACCCCCGTCTTCGGAGCGTCGGTGCGGTGCAGGTAATTCCAGGCCAGCGTCCCCGCCGAAAGGAGCAGCATCAGGGCGTAGAACCCCGCCCCAGCCTGCGTGTAGACGCCGACCTGCTGGGGGAAGTAGTAGCCGCCGAAAAAGAACACACCGACGACGACCACCCACAGCGTCAGCAGCACATCGGCCCACAGCGGCGGCTTTTCGGTCATGGTGCCCCCGCCGGAGTGAGGACATCTACTACGATAGGATCGGCGACTAATTGTTCGCTGGTGTCTGTCCTAACCTTGACAACAACCGTGTACGGCCCGTCCAGTGTCATGTCCTGGAAACGGTTGACGACGAGGTGGTAAACCTTCCCTTGGCCGGGATGGAGGGGGCCGAACAGCAAGCCAGGCCACCCGCCCCCGGCGGAGTGAAGACGCTTCCGGCTGTCAGCCCACCGCTGATGGCTTTGCGCCCCGTACTCTGTCTTTTGCGTCTCCGTCCCCTGGCGGGTCACAACGAACTCAAAGTCGCTGTCCCAGCCTGTGTCTGCCAAAGTCTGGTCCCTGGTGGAAACATTCTTGAGCATAACGGTCACGACAACCGGCTCACCGGGCAAATAGGCCGCCTTGTCGCTTTTGGCCGTGATCTGCCAGCCGTCTTCCACACTGCCGGACTGCGTCACGACCGGCGGCTGCCATTGGGCCGTCTCGATCACGGGCTTCTTGACCGGCTGAGATGGGTCCAATTTGAGCGCAAACATATGGTACGTGATGCCCTCTTGCGGGACCTTCACGGCGACGAGAGCGGGGAAATATCCCGGCTCAGTCGCCACGACCGTGGCACGCCCCGCAGCAACGTCCGTGAGATAGAATTGCCCGGTCGAGTTTGTCCGGCTCGTCTAGCCCGTTTCAGCGACCGTAACCACAATCCCCACCAGCGGTTCGCCCCCCGGCCCGCGCACGACCCCTTGTATAGAACCTGCCAGCGCCGCTTGCAGCGTCACCAGGCCAAGCATTGCGGTGAAAGTACTATCCCTTGCCAGCGCAGACATCATCACCCCACCAGCCCCTGCTGTCGCTCCAAAGCGCGGCGCAGGGCGGCTTCGGGGACCAGATGGCCCGGTGTCGCGCACCCGACCGTCTCCATCAACACGAAGCGGGCGACGCCGCCGACGCTTTTTTTGTCCCAGGCCAGCAGGCGCACGAGATCGTCAACCGAATGGCCGGGGTCCAGCCGGAGGTCAAGACCCGCCACGCGCAGCAGGGCGAGGACGCGGGCCGTCTCGGCGGGGTCGGTCGTGCCGACTTCTTCGCCCAGCAGCAGGGCCGAGGCCATGCCCAGTGCGATGGCCTCGCCGTGGGTGTAGGCCTTGTACCGCGTGAGGGCTTCTAGCGCATGACCGACGGTGTGGCCGAAGTTCAGGGTGGCGCGCAGGCCGCCCTCACGCTCGTCCTGCTCCACGACGCGGGCCTTGAGCGCACACGAGTGGGCCAGGACGCTCTCCAAAGCGGGCGAAGTCAAATCCAGCAGGCCGGCGATCTCGCGCTCCAAGAGGGCGAAAAAATCTTTGTCGCCTATTATACCATATTTGATGACTTCGGCCAGCCCGGAACGTCGCTCGTGTAACGGGAGCGTCGCCAGAACGTCGGGGTCGATGACGACGAGCCGGGGCTGATGGAACGCGCCGATGAGGTTCTTGGCCGCGCCGAAGTTCACGCCGGTCTTGCCGCCGACGCTGCTGTCCACCTGGGCCAGCAGCGTGGTCGGCACCTGCACGAAGTCCAGGCCGCGCGTGTAGGTGGCGGCGGCGAAGCCCGCCAGGTCCCCTAATACACCGCCGCCCAGGGCGACCACAACCGTATGCCGGTCGGCGGCGAGCGCGTGCAGCTCGTCGTACAGCCGGCGGACGCGCGCCAGCGTCTTGGAGCCTTCACCGGCCGGGACCGAGACGGCGTGGACGTTGAACCCGGCGTCCTCCAAGCTCCGCGCGGCCACTTTCCCGTACAGCCGGGCGATAGCCGGGTTGCTGACGACGACGGCACGGCGGCCCTGGGCTGCGCCCAGGCTAGCGGTCAGCTCCGCCCCCAACCGGGCCAGCAGGCCGCGTCCGACGCGGATCGGGTAGGCACGGTCGCCGAGTTGTACAGATACAGTCTGATGGATCTGTGTCATAGGGGTGCGTCCGGGGAAAGGGTCAGCCCCAGCCGGGCCGCCAGCCGCTCGGCGGCAGCTTCCGAGTTGGCACAGTCGGACGTGTCCAGCACGACATCGGCGGCGGCGTAACACGGTGCGCGCGCGGCCAGCAGGAATTGGATGCGGCCCAGGGGATCGTCCGCATGGCCTGCCAGCAGGGGCCGGCTGTCCAGCTTGTGGGCGACACGGGCCAGAGTCGCCTCCGGCGTGACCGACAGCCAGACCACGGTGCCGATCTGCTTGAGCAGGGCCATGTTCTCCAGGCGCAGCGGCGTTCCACCGCCGGTGGACAGGATAAAGTGCTCCTGCGCCTCCGCTTCCGAGGCAGCCAGGAAGGCCAGGGCCGCCGTTTCGCGCGCGCGAAAGGCCGCCTCGCCCTCACCCGCGAAAATCTCCGGGATGGTGCGGCCCGCCGCCCGCTCGACCTCTGCGTCGGTGTCCAGGTGCCTGGCCCCCAGCCGCCGGGCGAGGACGCGCCCCACGGCGCTCTTGCCGCTGCCCATGAAGCCGATGAGGACGATATTGCCGGTTTCTGCCACGTTCCTCACTCTCGCTGCGCCGACCTCTTGGCACAAAGCCTGAGTGCGTTTTTCGGGACGAAGACTCGCGCTGTTTCCGCACACTCGGCGCGCGAAGCGACGGGAACATTGCCCCTGAAGATACCGGACCTATATTCCAATATTCCTAGCAGGACGGGATGGTCAAGGCAGACAATCCGAAAGGCTGCACCAAAGTCGGTGGCTAACGAGCGGCTTATCTTCCCCAAGGGGATGAACTCAAAGGATAACACACCATGCTCCCGAACACCACGCTCCCCACAGTGACTACTCCCGTTCGCCTGAACGACCTTCCCGCCCTGTTGGGACCCTATGCCACGACCGCACCCATCTATGTGTACATGATGAGCTGTGGCAATCTCACGGCGACCCGCTTCCGTCTCAAGGATGAAGAGGACCTGATCCTCATCCTTGGCCCCCGAGGGAGCGCCCCGCGAATGGAGGCTTAGGGGTCAAGGCTGGGATCACGCCCGAAGGCCGAGAGACATCCCACTACCGCCCTTTACTTCGCCGTGCGCCCCATAACGCGGGCCTGGTAGGCGGCGTAGTTCGCGCGCATCTCCGTCAGGCTGTCGCCGCCGAACTTGGCGCACATCTCCTGGGCCAGCACGAAGGCCACCATCGCTTCGCCGACCACGGCGGCAGCGGGCACGGCGCAGACGTCGGAGCGCTCGGCGAACGCAGGCACCTCGGCCTTGGTCTGCAAGTTGACCGAAGGCAATTGCTTCATCAGGGTCGCGATGGGCTTCATCACTGCGCGGACCACCAAAGGCTCGCCGTTGGTAATGCCGCCCTCGGTCCCGCCGGCGTTGTTCGAGCCGCGCCGGAAGCGGGCGTTGCCATCCCCGGTCGCCGCTTCGTAGAAGAACGCATCGTGTACTTGGGAGCCGGGCAGGTCGGCGGCCCCGAAGCCGATGCCGACCTCCACGCCCTTGATCGCCTGGATCGCCATCAGCGCCTGTGCCAGCTTGCCGTCGATGCGCGTGTCCCACTGCGAGTACGAGCCAAGCCCCACCGGCAGGCCCAGCACGACCACCTCAAACGTCCCGCCCAGCGTGTCCCCACGGGACTTGGCCGCATCGATGGCCGCGATGATCTTGGCCTCGGCCTCGGGGTCGGCGACTCGCACCTGGCTGGCGTCGGCCAGCTCCCCCACCCGTCTTAAGTCTATGTGATCGGCGTCAACCCGGACGCCGCCGATGTTGACCACGTGCGAGGCGACGGACACGCCGAACTCGGCCAGCAGCAGGCGGGCGACCGCGCCGACCGCCACTAGGGTCGCCGTGTTGCGGGCCGACGAGCGCTCCAGCGTGTTCCGCAAGTCGTCGTGGTCGTACTTCATCATGCCGGTGTAGTCGGCGTGGCCGGGGCGCGGCACGGTGATCTCGGGGGGTTCTTGGCCGGGGGGCAATGGCTCGACGGACATCTTGACGGTCCAGTTGGCCCAGTCCCGGTTGCGGACGACCAGCGTAACGGGGCTGCCCATCGCCCGACCGAAGCGGACGCCGGACAAAATCTCGACCGTGTCGGACTCGATCTTTTGCCGCGCCCCGCGCCCATAGCCGCCCTGGCGGCGCTTAAGCTGGACGTTGATCGGCGCGGCCTCCACAGGCAGGCCGGCGGGGAGACCCTCGATGACGGCGGTGAGGGCGGGGCCATGAGACTCGCCGGCGGTGAGGAATCGTAACATAGGCGTGATTATACCTGAAAACGCTGGGGCTGGGACAAGAAAAAGCCCCCGCCCCGGTGGGGAGGGGGCTTGATACTCTGATTGGCTACGGCGTGACGGTGACGCTCTGGCCGCCATTGGCGTTCGCCGTCGCGCTGTCGTTGCTCTCGCCGATGATGGTCGGCGTGACGAAGATCAGCAGCTCTTGGTCGTTGGTCTGCTTGCTGCGGGTGCGGAACAGGCTGCCCAGGATGGGAAGCTCGGCCAGGAGCGGGATGCGGATGGTGGACTGCGTCTCCTGCTTGCGGACCAGGCCGCCCAAAACCATCGTGTCGCCGCTGCGGACCGTCCGCAGGGTCTGGACGCGCTGCTGGATCGTCGGCGGGATACCGCCGACGGCGGCCTGGCCGGTCGTGTCGGTGATCTGGGGGTTGAGGTTCAGCGTGACCGAGTCGTCGCTGTTGATGCGGGGCGTGACGGTCAGGCCGGTCTGCAAGGTTAGGAAATTCGCTTGGGTCCCCTGCTGAGTGCCGCCGTTCAGGCCGCCGTTCTGGACGACCGTCGTGGTGAAGAACGGGATCTGCGTGTTGACCTCGATGCTGGCCGTGACGTTGTTCGTGGTCGTGATCAGCGGGGCCTGGACGACCTTGCCGCGCGTCCGGGTCAGCGTCTGAAAGAGCTGGGCGACGATGTTGCCGGTCGCGTATTGCAGGAACGTGGGCGTGGCCGCCGTGCTGATGGTCGAGGACCCGTTCTGGGTACCGACCTCCAGGCCGGGGAACGGGACCAGGTCGAAATTGATGCCCAGGTTGTCCACGTCGGCGACGCTGGCGGTCACGAACTCGACCTTGATCTGGACCTGCCGGGGGGCGACATCCAAGATTTTGACGATCTGCTTGACCTGGTTGTAGCCCTCGGGCGTGGCCTCGATCAGCAGCGAGTTGTTGCTTTGCAGGGCGAAGATGCGCGCCACCCCGGTCGGCAGTGCGGCTGCCGCTGCGCCGCGTCCGCCCGCAGGACCGCCACCGGGTTGGAAGGGCTGTGGCTGGAAGGGGTTCGCGCCGCCGTTCTGAAAGGGATTGGCACCGCCGCCGTTGAAGCCGCCGCCACCGGGAAACCCACCGCCACCTGGGAAGCCGCCCCCGCCGCCGAACCCGCCGGGGAACTGGCCGGCCTGGTCGGGCGAATTTGCCTCCGCACTGCGGTGGGCCGCGTAGTTCGCGCCGGCGGGGCCGGCGTTGCCGGTCCCGATGGGCACCGAGGGGTAGCCGCCGTAGCTCCCCGCGTAGCTGCCGCCGAAGTTCCCGCCGCCCGGCATGTAGCCGGGTGAGGTCGCGGACAGGACCGGGCGGGCGTTGGGCAGATCAAGCGGCTTGAACGGTTCCAGCTCGACGTAGTCGCGGTCCCAGCCCATCAGCTTCAGGATGTCGCTGGGGACGGCGTGCTGGAGGACGATGGTGTTGTAGTGGAGCGAGCCGGGCGGAAAAGCCGCCTCGGGACTGACAGCGTCCGCATACGCGGGGACGGCAGGGGCAGCAGCGGAGGGTGCGGGCGGCGTCGCGGGGTCGGCGGCAACGGAAAGCGGCTCGAAGACGTAGACGCCGTCGGCGTTCTTGCTGACCCTGGCACCGGCGCTCAGGGCGATTGTCCGCAATGCCTTCGGCAGCGCGGCCTCGTCCAGGTGGACGTAGACCGGCTTGTAAGGCTTGTCGCCGTCCTGGACCAGCGCCTCGACACCGACCTGGCGCTCCAGCGTCAGCACCACCGAGTGCAGGTCGCCGGCCGCCACGTCAATGGAAACGGTCTTGTCCGACGAATCGACGGCGCTCCGGGCGGCGGGGGCGAGGCCCCCGGCCGCCAGCAGGCCGCAGGCGGCGAACAGGCTCGTTCGAGTTCGCCTTTGGTTGTAGGTGTTGAGTTTACGCGGCAAAATGTCCTCCTGGGACTGGGGAGCGTTGCACAGTCGTGCGAAGTCGTCTGGGAACGGGCGAGAAGGATAAGAGCAGGGGCGCTCCGTCATCGCCGCGCAACGCGGGAGGGAGAGAGGCCCCCGGCACGAAGTGCCGGGGGCTAAAAGGACTAGTAACGACGACCGCCGCCGAAGCCGCCACCGCCGCCGCCGAAGCCGCCGCCACCAAAGCTGCTGCCGCCGCCGAAGCTGCCGCCGCCGCCGCCAAAGCTGCTGACATTGGGGCCGCCGAAGCCGCCGCTGCCGCCGAAGCCGCCGCCACCTCCGGTGCCGCCGAAGCCGCCTTGGCCGCCGGTGTTGCCGCCACCGCCCCCGGCGGGGATGACGTCGTTGACCCCGACGCGGACGATGCCGGTCGCCCCCAACAGGGTGGCGATGTAGAAGGCATCGTACTTATCGATGGGAATGCGGTAGAACCGCTTGGGCTGGTCCGCCGTGCTGGTGCCGGCATCGTCAGCGGCGACATTCGTAGTCGTGGTCGCGATGGTCACCGCCGGCGGCGGTGTCGCACGCTGCACCTTCACGTGGTAAGCGCCGTTCTCGATGTCGAACGTCAAGGGTGGGTTGACTGAGGACAGCATCTGGCGCAGGGCCAGGCTGAAGGGGACTTCGCTGACGTTGATGTTGGCGAAGCCCTGCACATCCGAGTCGATGATGTAGTTGCGGATGCCCGCGCTGTTGAAGAGCGTCCGCAGGGAGGCCTGTACGGGGACGTTAATCAAGTTCAGGGTGATAGGCTTGCCGCTGTCCGCCGCCGTGGCGGTGGCGTCCTGCGCCCGCACGGGCGCGGCGCTTGGCCCGCCGAGCAGGGCCAGCGCGCCCAGGACGAGGGCGGCGTTCTTGGCGATATTTTTGTGCGAGACTTTGGTTTGCATGGAGTGTTTCCTTTGCGACGTGGTCATTATATCACAGGTCCCGCCGCGAGTCCAGAAGTTTTTTTCACGGGCGGTTTTCAGCCGCCCGGACGGCACCGGGATAGAGCCTCAGTTGCCCGCCGTCCCCTCGATCAGATCACCCAGCGCCTGGGCGGCTTCGGGGGTTCCCTCGATCACCAGCGAGTTGTCGCTTTCGAGGACGAAAATCCGGCGGACGCCGTCAGGCAGGACGTTCGTGGCCGCCGGGGCGACCGCCGGCACACCGCCGGCGGTAGAGGGGGGGGTCACGGCGATAGGCGGCCCGCCTACAGTGGTGATGGCGGGCGCAGCCGACCCGAATGACGGGCCGGAATTCGCGGGGACGACGAAGTTGGGCGGCACCACGATGATGCCGCTTGGGCGCGTGGCGAGGTCGGCCATGACGCCCGCATCGTAGTGCCGGATGCCGATTTTCGTAAAGACGGACGGGGCAGCGGGCGGCGGGACGAAGGGAACCTGCGCCCAAGCGGCAAGCGGCAGGAACGCCCCGCCACACAGTAAAAAGACCAAAAGCGCGGTAGATTTCATGGATTTTCGCTCTGTTCTTTCCATCATTGGTTGAACGGCTGCGGGCCGTTGAAGGCACCGGGCGGGAAGTTGCCGCCCTGCCCGTTGCCCTGGTCACCAGGCGGCCCGTTGCCCGGCCCATAGTTCTGGCCGTTGCCCTGATCGCCCGGCGTGCCGCCGTTGGAAATGGGGATCGTCTGCGTCACCCCGGTTGCCGAACGGATCGTCACCGTGGTGTCCTGGATGGACTCGATGCGGCTGCCATCGAGCAGCGAATCGCCGGGTTTGACTGTCTGGGACTGCCCGTTGATCTCGGCGATGGCGTAAACGCCGTCGGCGGCCTTCACGATGCCCTGAATATGGATCGGCAGGGCTTGGGCCTGTTCCGCACCGAGGGGCAGTGTCGGTACGGGCGGCGACGGCGGCGTGGGCGGGTGGATCTGGAACAGGTTGTAGGCGGGCAGGATGGAGCGCAGCGGTGCCTTCACGACCAGCGGCGTCCGCGCGGCGATTATCTTCGTGCCGCCCGGAATGTTGAACGGATCGGGGCCGTAAGCGGGGTTGACGAGGACGGGCGCGACCGGGACGGCGGGCGCAGCCGGGACACCCGGCCGGGGCGGGCCGAGCCGGCTCGCGACCTGCTGTGTGGGTGTGCCACCGAGCGGCGCGGGCGGTCTCCCAGGACGGGGTCCGCCGGGTACCACGTCCGGCGTACCGGGCCGAGAGCCAGGCCCCGACGAGCTGGAGGCGACGGCTGTCGGCACGACGGCGGGCGGCGGGTTGAAGGCCCCCAGCTCCAGCGCAATCAGGCCACCCGCCCCCAGCAGGAGGAAGACGGCCAAGCCGATGACGAGGGGCAGCTTCTTTTTATCTTTCAGCAAGTCCATAGGGGTACGCTGTCCTCACCTTCCGCCTGAGACCAACTCTTAAGAGAGTCCACAGGCGGAAAGACTTCAATGCTCGCGTCGAAGGTTTTTACCCACTGCTGCCCGCTGCCGGGGGTGGGCCACCAGAACTTCCGGGACGACCGGGACCGCCAGGGAAGGCGGCCGCACCGGGCGCGGCGGTTCCCGCCGCCCCGCCGCCCGCTGCAGGGATGGGCGGGACAACCTTGTCGTCATTCTGCGGGAAGATGTAAAGTGTCGCGTTGTACGTCCCCTGCATATACGGGCTGTTGCCGGTCAGGTTCAGCCCGTCCACCAAGACCAGGCGGTTGAAATACTGCCAGTCGTAGAAGTGGGTCAGGATGCGGCGGAAGTCCCCGTTGACGGTGATGGCACCGAGCGGGATGACGACCGGCGCGTTGGTGATGTCGTTGGGACTGATCGGGGGCGCGGGCAGCGCGACCTTGGTCCCTGATGTCACGCCGCCGACGCGGAGCTGGCGCTCGATGTCCGGCCCCAAATAATGCGTCAGCTCATAGGTAAGCTGCGCCAGCGAGGTGAAGCGGGGGGCACCGACGTCATAGCGCGGCATAATGGCGGCCGACGTCTGCGCCCACCTCGCCTTGGTCTGGGCGACCTTGATTTTAGCGTCTGCCAGGTCCTTGCGCGCCTTGGCCTGGACGGGCGCAGTGCTGTCCGGGTAGTTGGCAGCGAAGCGCGCCTGCTGGGCGACGATCTTGTCCTGGGTCGGCTTGGCGACGAAGTACAAAATACCCCCGACGGCAAAAAGGCAGAGGACGCTGCCAATGACGGCGACGAGGATAGGGCTGAGGCGGGCGGTCTTCATAGCGGGTCAAGGTTCCTGGGATAACGACGCCGCAAAGGTTAGCCGGCCTGGCGCGGGCCGCCGGGCGCTCCGGGGAAGCCACCGCGGCCGCCGGGCGCGGCGGCAGGGGCCGCGCCCGGCAGGCCGGGCGGCGTGAGCGGCTGCTTCAGGGTGGCGGTCACGTTGATGTCGAAGCCCTTGGGGGCGGTCCTCTTGACCACGCGCCGCAAGAGCTGACGGCTCACACTCTGCCGGTACGCATCGGTCGCGAATGGGCTGATGCCCAGCCCGTTCACGATCTTCTGGAACGCGGGGCTGTAGCCGCCGCCCGACGCGACGGCGGTGCCACCGCCGCTCTGGAAGCCGCCGCCCGGCGTCGGCCCGTTGTTCCCGCCGGTCGTCGCACCGCCGGTCAGCTCGGGGGGGGGCGGGCCGACGCCCGGCGGCACACTGCCGAGGGCATTGGGGCCGATGCCGGCGGGCGTGTAGCCGCTGGGAGCGCCCGCACCGGCCGCGCTCTGCTGCCCCCCGCCGCCCCCGCTCTGCCCAGGGTAGGACTGCCCGGAGGAAGACGACTGTCCGCCGCCCGAGGGCGCGGCCGCGCCGCCCGCCGCGCCGGAAGCGCCGTCGGCGAACACCATCGTCTTGCCCAGGTAATACAGGTTGCGGCCGTTGTCCGGGTAGCCGGGGATGTGGTCCACGACGACGCTTGCGAAGTCCGGCTCCTGGTACATGACCTGGAGGTAGCGCCCCACGTCCTCCACTGAGGGCGACCAGGCCTTGATGTTCATGGTCGTGCCGCTGACCGAGACGCCGCTGTAGATGAAGCGCGTATGGGCGCTGGTATCCGCCAGCGTGTTGAAGCGCGCCACCTGCGCGCGGTCGTAGGCGTGGACGGCGTCCACGAAGTCCAGCTTGTCCTGGATCGGCTTCACCTGGGCGATGGTAGTGGCCGCCTGGGCGCGCAGGCCGTCGGTGGTCGTCTTGCCCGTCACCGCCGTGTCCGCGAGCTGGGTGATGTCCGTCAGCTTCTTGTTCAGGTAGGCTGAATAGGCGAGCGGCACGGCGACGCAGACGGCGAGAAGGGCGACGAAGATCGGGATGAGCTTCTTGATCCATCGCCGCTGGTTGACGTAGGGGGGCAGCAGGTTGATACGGAGCATGGTTGTCTCAGAGCGTGCGGTGTTTGAAAGCGGCAGGCGAGGGCGGCGGGTGCCCTACGAAGGCGTCGGGGCGTCCGCCTTGGCACCTTTTTTGACCTTGACCGGCTTGGGCGCTTTGGGCAGCGGGTTGGCGATGAACACGGCCTCGCGGGCGGCCAGCCCCACGGCGACGGCGAACACGGGGGCAATGGTCGGCAGGTAGGACGGGTCGAAGTGCTTGGCCGTGACCGGAAGCGCGCCCAAGGGGTTGGCGACGGACACAGGCACCTGAAGCTCGTTCTGAAGGAACGCCGCCAGGTTGGGCAGACCGGCACTGCCCCCGGTCAGCAGGATGCGGTCCACTGAGACCTGCGCGCCGCGGCTGCGGAAGTAGTCCAGCGAGCGGCGTATCTCCGAGGCCAGCTCGCCCAGTACAGGCGCGATCGCCATGAAGATGTCGTCGCGCATCTTCTCCTCGTCCACGCCGCCCAGGCCCGGCAGCCCGAAGGCGTCATCGGCAGGCGGCGCGAAGGCAGGCGGGATGTCACCCGGCGCGGGGCGGGCGAGGTTGAGGGTGCGCCGCGACATCGGCTGCGTCCGCTCCATGTCGTCCGCCCCGCCGCCCAGCCGGCCCGAGGGGGTGGTGCGGAAGGGGTTGTCGGCGTCCTGGCCGCCCAGGTCGAATGGGTTGTCGGTCCCCTCCGGGTTGAGGGGGAAGGCGCTGTCGTCGTCGGTGAACGACGGCCCCTCGTAGCCGCCCGCCTCGTACTCGGTGCCGGTGTAGACGGCCATGCGGTCGAGCTGGACGACGGCGTAGTCGCGCTTGACCCGCTCGGCCTGCTCCACGGTGTACTGGAGCGCCTCGGCAATAGCGCGGGTCAGGCTGTCGCCGGCCAGCGGCAGCGAGCGCGGGAAGGCGAGCTGCCCTCCCTGGAAGATGGCGATGTCGGTGTTGGCCGCGCCGATACTGACCACGGCGACGGTCTCGGACGTCCCGCCGTCGTCGAACAGGGGCTGGCCGGGCAGCGGCTGCGGGCTGGCGACGGGCTGACCGCCCTCGATCTCCAGCAGGGCGCGCGCCACGGCCAGCGGCTCGATGTCGATGGCGACCGGGTCCAGGCCCGCCGCGAACAGGGTGTCGATGTAATTAGAGACAGCGTCCTGCTGGGCGACGGCCAGCAGGACCTCCATGTTCGGGCCGGACGCTGCCTCGGCCGTGCGCGGTGAAAGCGGCTGGTAGTCCAGCACGGTCTCGCTGGGGGCGAACGGGACGTGGCGCTCGACCTCCCACTTCATGGTCTCTTTCAGCTCGGCGTCGGTCATCCGGGGGACTTCGATGATGCGGATCACGACGGCGTTCTGCCCGGAGATGCACCCCAGGACGCGCTTGACGGTGATGCCGCTCTCGCGCATGATCTGCTTGATCGCCAGGCCCATCGTCGCCGGGTCGGTGATGATGTTGTTCTGGATCACCCCGAGCGGGGTCGGCCCCAGGCCCAGGGCGGTCACGGTCAGCCCGGTCTTGCCCGGACGCAGCTCGGCGATCTTGATCTGCTGCGAGCCGATGTCGATGCCGATAATGGGTCCGGCGGCCATAGGATTACCTCAGGGTGGCGAACTGGCGTGACGAAAGGGGACGTGGAATACTCCACGCCCCCCATTCTATCACGCCTGCGCCGCATTGTCAAGCGGCCCACGTGGCTTCTAATAGGCGTTGACGTTCGCCGCGCCGTACTTCGACAGCACCGATTCGGCCGTCGCCTGGTCCACGTCGCCCGAAGGAATGTTGATCGACAACACCGCGCCGCCGCCCGACACCGTCCCGTGGTAGTGCTCGGCGGCATCCGCGGGGATGCCCTGGTCCTTCAGGTATCCGGTCGCGCCGCCCGCGATGGCCCCCGCGCCCGCCGTCAAAGCCGTCGCGCCCAGTGCCGCCGCCAGCGCGCCGCCGCCCAAGACCAGGCCGACGCCCGGAATGGTCAGCGCAGCCAGCGACGCCAGGATGCCGACGCCCAGGCCGATGCCGGTCCCCTTGACCGCGCCCTCGCCCGCATCTTCGGGCGTCGTGGTGCTGATGCCGTGCTTGGCCGCCGTCGCCACGTCACCCTGGTTCGCCGCCGAGTCGGGGCCGCCCTGGTCGGCGGGGTTCAGGTCGGCGGACGCGCCGGGGTTGTCATACACGGCCACCTGGCGGCCTGCGACCGCGCCCGCCGCGCTGCCGTAGACCCCGGCCTCGTTTCCGGCCATCGCCGCGCGCCCCTCCGCCATGCCCGCGTGCTGGTCGCCTGCCGTCTCATAGCCCGCCGCCGTGCCTTCCGCGCCGAACGCGCCCGAGACGGCCCCGGCGACCCGGTCCCCCGCCTGCGCCAGCCGGTCCCCCGCCGACTTGCCGGCGTCTACGGCGCCGTCGCCGACGTTCGACGCCCCGCGCCCGACGCCTGCCGCCGCCGCGCCGGCATTGGCCGCGGCATCGGACCCATAGAGCTTGCCGTGCGTTTCGTGCGCCTTGCCGTACTCATCATTGGCGACAAGGCTGATGTCTTCCTGACGAACCCCATAATCCAGCAGCGCGCCCGCGGCCTTCTCGGCCAGCGAGGCGTCCGCGAACGAAGCGTATAGGTGTGCCATGTGATTCTGCTCCTTGTTTCTGCCGCGTGCCCGCGCGCGGCGTCACGGCGAATCTACCCGGCAGGCGGGCACGACAAACCTGCGACAGACCAGGGGAGAACCGCGGGGTACAATGCGGTCATGGAAACAGAAGAACGGCTCGGCGGGGAAGGCGGCGCGCTGGCGCAAGACGTGCGGATGCTGGGGGATGCCCTGGGTGGTGTGCTGCGCGAGCAGGGCGGCGGCGCGCTGCTGGACACCGTGGAGCGCATCCGTGCGCTGACCAAAGAGGCCCGCGCGCGGCACGGGCGGGACGCGGCGGAGGCCGAACTCGACGCCCTGTTCGGCGCGATGGACTTCTGGGACGCCCTCCCCATCCTGAAGGCCTTTACGACCTACTTCCAGCTCGTCAACCTCGCCGAGCAGAAAGAGATCGTCCGCGTCAACCGTCGCCGCGCCCGTGACGCGGGCGACAATCCCCGGCCCGAGTCGGTGCGCGCGGCGGTGCGGCTGCTGCGCGACGGCGGCATGACGGCGGACCAAATGCGCGCACTGGTCGGCGCACTGTCCATTCAGCTCGTCTTCACGGCCCACCCGACCGAGGCCAAGCGGCGCAGCGTCCAGGAGAAGCTGCACCGGCTCTCCGGCTACTTGGGCGCATTGGACCAGCCCTGGCTGTCTCAGGGCAAGCGGGAGCGCCTGGAAGCCGACATCGCCGCCGAGACCGAGATCCTGTGGCAGACCGACGAGGTGCGCCAGCGCCGCCTGTCCGTCCTGGACGAGGCCCGCAACATCCTCTTCTACTTCGGCGAGACGCTGTTCCAGGTGACGCCGCGCCTGTACGCGGATATGGAAAGAGCTTTGGCCGAGTCATACCCCGGCGAGGCCTTTGACGTCCCCCAGTTCCTCGAATACGGCTCGTGGGTCGGCGGGGACCGCGACGGCAACCCGACCATTACTCTGGCGCACACGACCGAGGTGCTCCGACTGCACCGCGCGCAGGCCTTGTCGCTGTTCCTCCCCGCCGTGCGGACATTGAGCGACCGCCTGAGCCAGTCCCGGCACTACGTTTCGGTGAGCGACGACCTGGAGCGGTCGCTGGCCGAAGACGCCGCGCGGCTCCCCCACGTCGCCTCGGAGGCGGCCACGCGCAGCCCGACCGAGCCGTACCGCCGCAAGTGCGAGTTCATCTGGGAGCGCCTGCGGCGGACCCAGGGGGGCGAGACGGGCGGCTACGGGTCTTCGGGGGAATTCATCGCCGACTTGGAGGTGATCCAGCGGTCACTGGAAGAGAACAAAGGCCGGGGTGCCGCGCGCCGCGCCCTCGCCCCGCTGCTGTCTCAGGCCAGACTGTTCGGGTTCCACCTGGCACGGCTGGACATCCGGGAGCATAAAGACAAATATCTCGGTGCGCTGGCAGCCGTCCTGCGCGACCAGGGGACAGACTGGTACACGCTGGCCGAGCCGGAAAAAGTCGCGCTGCTGGAGGGGGAGATCGGCGGCAGGCGGCCCCTGGTCCCCGCGCGCCCCGCGTTCGACGACGAGACGGACACGACGCTGGGCCTGTTCCGGCTGGTCGCGGGCGAGATGGACGCGCGCGGGCCGGACGCCTTCGGGGCGTTCGTCCTCTCGATGGCTTCCGACGTCTCCGACGTGCTGGCCGTGCTGCTGCTCGCCAAGGAAGCGCGCCTGGCCGACCTGCGCCCGGACGCCGATGACGCTCAGGGCTGGTCACGGGTAGACGTGGTGCCGCTCTTCGAGACCATCGAGGATTTGGAGAACGCGCCTTTGGTCTTAGATACGCTGCTGTCCAACCCGCTGTACCGGCGCAACGTGGCCCTGCGCGGGGGCAGCCAGGAAGTCATGGTCGGCTACTCGGACAGCAACAAGGACGGCGGGTATCTGACGGCGAACTGGAAGCTGTACGTCGCCCAGGCGCATCTGGCCGCCGTCGCCCAAAAGCACGGCGTCACGCTGCGCCTGTTCCACGGGCGCGGCGGGGCCGTCGGGCGCGGCGGCGGTCCCGCCGGCAAGGCGATCCTGGCCCAGCCGCCCGGCAGCGTCCGGGGCCGGCTGAAGATCACCGAGCAGGGCGAGGTGATTGCCGCGCGCTACTTCGACCAGGAGATCGCGCACCGCAACCTGGAGCAGATCGTCCACGCCGTCCTGCTGGCGAGCGGGGAGATGCCAAAGGGAAGCTCACCCGGCGACGAAACAACCTCACCCGGCGGCGAGCCGCCACCCTCTCCTTCTGAAAGAGAGGACCGGGGCGAGGTTTCTCATGAGGCCTCCGGCTGGTCCGCCGTCATGGAAGAACTCTCCCAGGCGGCCTTTGACGCCTATCGGGCACTGGTCTACGGCGATCCCGACTTCGTGCGCTTCTTCCAGGAGGCGACGCCGGTGGGCGAGCTGGCGCAGCTCAACATCGGCTCGCGCCCGCCCAAGCGGACGGCCTCGGACCGCATTGAAGATCTGCGCGCCATCCCCTGGGTCTTTTCGTGGATGCAGTCGCGCTACACCCTGCCCGGATGGTACGGCATCGGGGCCGCCCTGGGCGGGTACGCGGACCAATCCCCCGCACATTTAGCCCGGCTCCGGGAGATGTACGAGCAATGGCCCTTCTTCACGACGATGCTGGACAACGCGCAGATGTCGCTCGCCAAGGCCGACATGGACATCGCCGCCCGCTACGCGCGGCTGGTCGGCGACCAGGACATGGCCCGGCGCATCTACGGCACCATCGCCGGGGAGTATCAGAAGGCGGTCCAGGTCATCTGCCGCATCACCCGCCAAGACGCCCTGCTGGACAACCAGCCCGTCTTGCAGAAGTCCATCCGCCTGCGGAACCCCTACGTGGACCCGCTGAGCTTCTTGCAGGTGGAGCTGCTGCGCCGCCTGCGCGCCCTGCCGCCGGGCGACGACACGGAGGAAAGCAAGGCACAGCGGCGGGATTTACGCGCCGCCGTCCTGCTGTCCGTCAACGGCATCGCGGCGGGGGTGAAGAACACGGGCTAAAGCCGCCCGTGCAGGATCGAAAGCAGAACGGCCTGGCCGCCGTGGTAGGCTTCGTGGGTGACGATGTGGTTCAACAGCCAGCGGCGGGTGAACTCGGCGTTGTAGGCGGGGCGGGCGGCATCCGGGTCGTCCCACGTCCGCACGAGCTGCCGGGTGCGGGCGCGGACGGCGTCCTGCTGGGCGTAGTACCAGGACAGCGGCTGTGCGGGCGGGAAGGGCCACTCCACCTGGTACTGCCGGGTCTCGCGGGAGAGCAGCAGACTCAGCTCCTCCTCAGAGCGGGGCTGTCCGGCCCCGATCTCGTGCAGCCAGCTCGCCTCCACGTCGGCCATGTGCAGGATCAGCAGGCCGATGCTGTGCGCGCCGGGAAAGGGCTGCCAGACGACGACCTCCTCCGAGACCTCACCTAGCTCGCCGCGCCACTTGCCCGCGACGTCGTCCAGGGCCGCGAGCAGGAGGCCGATCTGCACGTCCAGGCCCGCGACCAGCGGCACGTCCACGCGCTCAACGCCTGTGGCCTCACTCATTGGTCTTCCTCCATGTCCACCAGGCCCTCTTCGGTCCCGACCTTGTGGATGTAGACCGGGACGTAGCCAAACGTGCGGTAGAAGCGCAGGGCCAGCTCCGCCTCGTCATGGTCCGAGTCCACGATGTTGCCGCCGTAGACCGCGACGTACTGGCCGTAGAACTGATCAATCTTCGTCTGCGGCATCTGGTTGAAGGCGGCAACCTCGTTCCAGAAAGGCGCTTCATCCAAAGTGACGTGCTTGTGGGCGTCGGCAAGGAACGCTTCCAGCGCCCGGATCGGAGAGGAAAGGGAAGCGGATGATGATACAGCGGCTGATGGGCCGTCGGAGATAGGAGACGACATGACAACTTCCTCCGCCGCCATTGTAACAAAAGCCGCGCGGCCTGTCAAGCACGGATGATGGGCACAGAACGGGCGCAGAAAGGCCCTGCACTCCGAGTGCCGGGGCCTAACATATACGCCAAATGCCAGCCGCTTGTTTGAAATAGCGTATCGCCTTACGGTACTATGGCCGCATGATCATTAGCTTCCGCGACGGCGAGGCTGAAAAGATTTTTCATAATGAGGTCTCGCGGAAGTTTCCCCCGGACATCCAATCGGTTGCGCTCCGAAAACTGCTGCAGCTCCATGCCTCTGTCAGTCTGCACGGCCTGAGTGTGCCGCGCGGCAACCGTCTGGAAGCACTCAAAGGCAGCCGCCTGGGGGCAGCACAGCATTCGCGTCAACGACCAGTGGCGCATCTGCTTTGTCTGGCGGACCGACGACGACGAAAGAGAATTGGCGGTTGGGGCGCAGGACGTGGAACTGGTGGATTATCATTGACAGCAGGGAACAAAGAAATACGAGGAGACACGAGGAAAATCATGGAACGGCTGCCTAACATTCGTCCCGGCGAGGTACTTCAGAAGGACTTTTTAGACGAATTGGGGGTTACCCCATATCGCCCCGCCAAAGACATCGGGGTCGGGCGGATGCGGGTCTCGGAAATCCTGCGGGGCAAGCGCGACATCACCCCTGATACAGCCATTCGCCTGGGTCTTTACTTCGGTGTGGAACCGGAGTTCTGGCTGAACCTTCAGGCGCATTATAACCTTGTTGAAGCCCGCCTGGCCAATGCCGATGATTACAACACCGTCCTACGCCGCGTTCATATGGATGCCGCCGCATGAACCGCTCCGATCGGCGGCTGCCCAGGCCGGAGTCGGCCGAGCATCCGTAGGAGAGGTTTGTGCCAGTCGGTCGTCGCCAGCGCGATCTGCCTCGGTGAGCGAGTTGAAGGGTCGGCACCGCCTGTCGTATCATAGGGGCATGAGAAAGCGTGACAAGCCGCTGGAAGACTGGCTTCGGGAGGGCGTGGACATCCCAGAACCCGCCTCGGAAGCCGCCGGGCCGCTCGGATTCGAGCAAAGTGGCAGATTGTCCCTGCCAATACCGAAGACGCTCCACGCCCGCGTCGCTCGGCGCGCGCAGGCGGAGGGGGTCAGCATCAACCAGTTCATCGCCACCACGCTGGCGCAGGACAGGCGCAAAAAGGCCCCGGCACCATAACGGTGCCGGGGCCTTTCGCCGGCGCGCGTCAGAGGCCTGCGGCGAAGGCGGCGGACTCATCTTTGTAGGTATGGAACGGGTTTTTGAGTTCCAGGTGCAGGCGCTTGTTGATGTAGATCAAGTCCCAGTCGATCACGTAGTCGCGCGAGTTGTTGGACAGCAGCTTGTCGATGACGACGCCGCGGCCCTTCGCGCGCGTGTTGGCGGGCGGCGTCATGGTCGCCTCGAAGATGCGCCGGTCGGTCGTCGCGCGCTCGATCTGCCCGGCCTGCTCTAAACCGTAATACAGGCTGGTCTCGGGGTTGACGTTGTGGTACTCCAGGTCCAGCGAGTGCAGGATGTCGTCGCCCCACTGCACGGCCCCGTCCTCGGCCTCGATATAATCCTCCATCAGCTTGCGCTTGGCGACCCAGTCCAGCTTGTTCGCCAGCAGGTAGGGGTCTTTCTCCAAGGTGTCCAGGCAGAACGCCCACTCGGTCAGGATAAAGTCGGTCTGCGCGTCGCGGCCCGTGTAGCGCTCCTGCGCGGCTTTGAGATACAAACGCTGCAAGTCCACGGCCTTGATAGTCGAGCCGTCCTTGCGGCGGACGACCCATTTCCAGGTCGGGTCGCGCGAGACGAATTTTAACGCTTCGAGTGGATCGCGCAGCTCGACATCGGGCAGAAGTATGCCGTCCTCGATCAGATCCAGGACGATGCTGGTCGTGCCGATCTTCAGCAGCGTCGCGTACTCGCTCATGTTGCACTCCCCGAACAGGATATGCAGGCGGTGCAGGTTCGAGTAGTTGTAGTACGAGTCCCACTTGGGGTTGATAATCGCCCGGTTGAAGCGCACGCGCGAGCTGATGGTCTTGACGATGTGGTCGGCCCGCTGTGAGAGCTGGAAGTCGATGGTCGGGTCCACCTCGACGCCGTAAAAGTTGCCCACCCACTGGTAGTCCACCTCGTAGTCCGAGATGGTCATGATGTTGTTCTTCAGGCTCTTGTAGTTGAGCTTGTGTCCCCCGACGCGCCCGACGCCTGCGAAGATCTGCCGGGTGACCAAAAACGGCAGCAGGTACGACAAGGCCTCCAAAAAAAAGCGGTCGTCGATGGCGACCAGGAAGTTCTCGTGACAGCCGAACGTATGCCCGCCGAAGTGGTCCACGGAATTGGAGTGGAACGAGACCTTGTCTTGAAGGTCCAGCTCGCGCAGGAGCCGCTGCAAGATCACCCGGCCCGCCTTGTCGTAGGCCACGGCGTCGGCGAAGTCCGTACACTCCGGCGTCGCATACTCCATGTGCGAGCCGACGGCGTCGATATAGAGCCGCCCGCCCGAGCGCAGGAACCCGCCGCAGCGGGCCGGCTCGAAGGCATAGTCGCGGGCGTGCAGGTCGATCAGGCCCAGCTTGTCTTTGTAGAAGGCGTGGTCCTTGACCTGCTCGACGATCATCTCCGCCGTTCCCACGGAGTCGTCGTTGACCAGGCAGCCGAACTCGGTCTCAATGCCGAAGATGCGTTTGTCCATAGGTTCGCTTATTCTGTCCCGTTAGTCCGCCCCATATCGCCCCAGCGTGTCGGCCATTTCCAGGTCTGTCAGCAGGCGGAAGCGGCTCTCGCGGGTCGTGTCACGCTCCAGGACGCCCGCCTCGATGACGAAGCCTTTGCCCAGATGCTCTTTGATGAAGGAGGAGACGTCCGACTGCCCCTCGCCGTCGCCCGAGTAGTCGGCGTCGGCGCGGTCTTCGGCCTCCAAGTGCTTCATGCCCACGCCCCAGGCGTACAGGGCGGCGCGCAGGCCGGCGTCCAGCGTCAGGCTCCCGGCCTCGGTCTCCGTCTTCAGGTGCTCGCGCATCCGGTCCTCGGCGTAAGACGTGCCGGCGATGACGGCCACGCCCGGCGACGACGAGAACTCGCCGTCGTAGGACAGCGTCAGCAGCCGGTCGCGGTCCACGGTCTTGCCCAGTTCGGCGAACAGGGCTTTGATGACCACGGGCTGCGCGAACGGGTCGCTGTAGACACGCTTGATGGCGGGCGAGAGCTGGAACGAGACCAGCCGCTGCACGCTCACGTCGTCGGGCGAGCGCTGGAAGCCCTCCTGGTGGGCGGCATCAATCGCGCCCCGGCGGATCTGCTCCACGTCGCTCTGGTTGCCGATGGCGCTGAACATCAGCTTGTCGTAGACCTCGTAGACCTTGCGCTGGGTCATCCGCGCCGACAGCAGCAGGAGGCCGCCGTCATAGGTCAGCGCGACCGCGGGGCTACCTTCCTTGAGTCTGTCTTCGATGAATTCGTTGCGCTGCTGAATACTCTCGTTCCAGTCGTATGGGCTATAGGAAGGCAATAGGTTACTCCAGGCTAAAGGTGCTACCTCAATGCAGCAAAGTCAACGGCGTCGCGGGAAAATGGGTCATGTCAGGACAGCGTGACGGCGGGATGCGCGTCATGTTGGGAAACATAGGCTTACGCTGGGGGAAGGCGTACCGTAAACGCTCTGGCGGCATGGCGAGGCGCAGCGCATCTTGGGTACGGCGATCCATGTTCAGCGTACCGGGCGGGATGCGGTAGGCTGGGACATGAATAGGGCCGCGCCGCCTCGGAATGTCCTGCTTCGGGGCCTGGAGGCTGGGCAGTGGGGCGGCAGACGCGACCGCCCCTACACACAGAGCGGTGAACGCGGAGACTACTAGGATGCTTCTGTTCCGCATGACATGTCCCCCCAAGACCGTCGCTAAGAGCGGCCTAATGCGCCCTTGATCTCTTCGTCGGTGAAGTCACGGATGCCCTCGGCTGTAATGTACTTGGCGGCGGGCAGGAACTTGGCCGAGCCGCCCGTGGCCGTGTCCAGATCGGCAGCGATGTCGAGCAGGGTCAGCGTCTCGCGCAGGGCCATCTCGCGGTCCATTTCGCGGAAAGGCCCTTTAGTCTTCAGGATGTACTCAAACGCGCCCTTGATCGGGGCCGAGCCGCTGCCGGCCGCGCCGTACTCTGCCGTCTCGAACTGGCCGCCGAGCACGTCATAAAAGTAAATGCGCCCCTGGTTCGTGTCCCGGTCGAACGTGGACAACACGGGAATGAACGCGCCGATGCCTTGCAAGGCGGCGGGGACGTTGTTGGCGATGACGCGCTGCAATTCCATCAGTTTGCCTTCTTGAGACATGGGCTGGAGCTGCGAGCGCTCGAAATACTTGAACGAGTGGCGCAGGTAGCGCACGACCTCGACGCTCTTGGCGAACGAGCCGGAGATGGAGATCAGCGTGTAGTCGTCCAGGGCGAGCACCTTCTCGGCCTGGTCGTACATGACCGTGTAGCCCGCCGTCGCCCGGCGGTCGGCGACGTTGATCAGGCCGTCTGTGTACTTGACGGCAATCACGGTCGTGCCGTGCGTGTCCACGTCGCGCGCGCCGGGCACGAAGGGGACGGGAGTCGGCAGGGGCAGGCGGTCCGCGCCCAAATTCTTTTCGGCGAACAGGTCGGCGAAGCCAACCGCGCCGTTGTCGGAAAAACGAAGCATAAAGTCACTGGTTTCTGGGGGCAAAGAGACTTCTGGGAGGCTAAAGAGAAAGAAGGGCGAACACGAAGTTCGCCCCTACGGGGCGGGCACGACGGGGCGGCAGGTAGGGGCGAACCTCGTGTTCGCCCCCCCTGTGTTCGCCCGCCCTGACCTGCCCGTTTCGCGGCGGCCCTACTGGCCGCTGCGCTGGCGGTAGCGGCGGGCCTGGTCGGGGTCCACGCGCTTCATGCGCTTGAGCAGGTCGCTCCGGTCGGGGCGCTGCACGTCGGGCTTGCTGGGGCCGGTCTCGTCGCCCTCCTTGCGGAGCGGCTCGGCGGGGCCGGAGGGGCGCGTGGCGCGGTCATCATCTGTCATGGGCATGGTCTCGTTCTCCCTCTGATGGCAGTTGTGTGTGGTTCGGCTACGGAGGTTATACCCCGTGGCCGCGGAATCGGTGAATCAAATCTTGCAGGCTGTCGGCGTCTTGCAAATCGGTCAGCGCCTGGGCGACGGAGACGGGCGTCAGATAGTCGTCTAAATCCACCATCCAGGACTCTTCTTCGGTGCGGAGGACGACTTTGTTCCAGCCGACCACGCCAATGGCGTCGGCATACTTCTCGACCAGGTGCCCGCGAATAGCGGCGCGAGTGTTGGCCGGCGGCTGCGTCCGGGCGGCCTCGACGGCCCCGTCGTCGGTCAAACGCACCATCTCGCCGGCCTGCTCCAGCGCATAATACAGGCCCTCGTCGGGGTCTACGTCGCTGTAGGCGAGGTCGAACGACGGCAGCGTCTCGTCGTCCCAGCCGACGCCCTCGGACTCGACGTAGTCGGCGAGCAAGGCGCGCTTGGCGACCCAGTCCAGCCGGTCGCCGAGCGAGAGCGGGTCGGACGCGAGGGCGTCCAAAGTCCGCTCCCACTCGCGCAGGGTCCAGTCGGTGTCCGCCCCCCGCCCGCCGAGCCGCTCTTTGGCGGCGGCCAGATACACGCGCTGGACGTCAACAGCCCCGATGCTGCCCGCCTCAGACTGGACCAGCCACTTGTAGGTGGGGTCGCGCGAGACGCTCTGGATGGCCTCCGTCGGCTTCTTGAGCTTCACCGGCGGCTGCCAGCCGGACTCCAAAAGCGACAGCGCCAGATACGCCGTGCCCATCTTCAGCGCGGTCGCGTACTCGGACATGTTGGCGTCGCCGCAGATCACGTGCAGCCGCCGCCAGGCGCGCGGGTCCGCGTGCGGCTCATCGCGCGTGTTGACCAGGGGCCGCCGGTGCAGCGTGTCTACGGACGCCTCTTCCGAGAAGAAGTCGGCTCGCTGCGACAGTTGATAGACGCCCTTGCTGCCGTTCGGCTCGACGCCGATCTTGCCCGCACCGACATAGATGATGCGCGTCGCGAAGAACGGCAGCAGGCCCGACAAAAGCTGCGGGAACGGCGTCTCGCGCGGGATCAGGTAGTTCTCGTGCGTGCCATAGGACGACCCGTGGAAGTCCGTGTTGTTCTTGAAGATCCGTACCCGGCCCGCGTTCGGCTGCTTGGACCGCGCCCGCGCCGCGTCCAACACGACCCGCTCGCCGGCCTTGTCGTGGGCCACCAAGTCGTGCAGCGAGGCGCATTCGGGCGTTGAATACTCCGGGTGGCCGTGGTCGTTGTACAGCCGCGCCCCGTTGACCAATACCCGGTCGGCGCGCTCCTCCTCGACGGGCAGGGGCCTCTGGCCCGGCGTGTCCAGCTTGGCGTCCTCGGGGTCGAAGTTCAGCTTGTCCACATGAAAGCCCCGCATATCGTTGCGCGGGTCTTCCCCTTTGTAGTACCAGGGACAGGCGATCTTCCCGCGATACGCACGCACGACGGCGCGGGATTCCACCACCAAATCGCCCGCGCCCTTGCCCTCGACAGCAATGCCGTACTCCGTTTCAGTTCCAAACAACGGCAAAAGCGTCTCCTAATCCGGCTCAACCGTCAGAATCCGTGCGTTACTCGCTGGCATAACACTCAACAAGGACAACGCTTTGTCATAAAACGAACTGAAATCCCGCTCTGTGAGTTCTTTCAGAACACTCTGCGGCAAATAATATGGCGCATTTTCTATCAGGGCTTTAGCGTATTGATCGACGTTCATTCGACCCACCTCTGCATTTAACGTCGGCTTGCTGACAATCTCCTGAAGAATCTCCTGAGCAGTGCCGGAACGTATTGTGGAGTCATCCCACACCTTGTATCTCATCCGAAGCCTACCTTTCTCATGGATTTTAGCCATTGTCTAACGAACCGTTTTGCTTCCGTATGGCTTAAATACGCCTTGAGAGTAATTGAAGAGGCGTGTTGATCGATAAACGTGCTTAACATACGCGAGGGCAGATACCCCTGACCACTGGGCGCTGCAAACAAAACTAGAGCATTGATGCCATAATCAGGAACCCGCTCAATCTCCATCAACGCTCCGGAAAGCTGGCTCAACTCAAAGATCGCTAGACGGCAGCTATGGAGCAACACCATCGTCTCATGGTGGATGTCCCCCTCATTTTCTAACTGTACCTCATCCGCAACGACCGGCTCATAGCCTGCTTTTTTGATCTCGTCTTTGATGCCGGCCAGCCTGGAGCGCTCCTCTTGGTGGTAACTCCCGCCCAAGAACACGCGCGAACGGTAAGTCCCGGTACGCCGTGTCGGATCCGCCCTCGGCTGTTCCGGCATCTCCGCTTAACTCCTTAAATCACGTTCCGGCGGGTCACCTGGGTGCCCTTCTTGGCGGTGATCGGGTTCAGGCGCACCACGTTGTCTTGGTCGTAGTCCAGGAGCTTGAGCCAGTCCTCGATGTTGTCGGTCTTCGGGAAGATCTCGTTTTCCTTGAACTCGTTGCGGACGGCACGCTCCATGTCCTCCATCGAGACGCCTTCCTTGGTGCTCTTGACGTCGATGGAGCGCTTGATGGCGTAGTCCTTGGCCCGCTCGACGACCGACGTCAGCAGCGCGCCCGAGACCAGGTCCTTCCAGTAGAGCGTGTCCACGGACCCGTTCTTCAGGTAGACCTCCAAGAACTCCGTCTCGTGCGTCTTGGACCAGACCAGTTCGGTCGTCTTCTCGATCAGGAACTGCCGCGCGCCTTCGATCCCGCCGTGCTCGTCCACCGTCTTGTAGTCTAGCGGCAGGTCCGGGTGCAGGTAAATGCCCAGAATGTCCTGGGTGCTCTGCCGGTCCGGGCGGACGACCTTGACCTTGCGGTCGATGCGCTCCGGGCGCAGGATGGCCGGGTCGATGTAGTCCGGGCGGTTCGACGTCAGCATGACAACGACGTTTTCCAGGGACACCAGGCCGTCCATCTCGGCGCAGAACTGCGGCACGACCGTGTTCGAGATGTTGGTGAACCGGCCCGACGACCGCGTCCGCAGGATGCTCTCGGCTTCATCAATGAAGATGAAGACCAGATAGCCCTCGGCGGCCTTCTCGCGGGCGGTCGAGAAGATCTCGCGCACCTGCCGCTCGGACTCGCCCAGCCACATGTTGAGTATCTTGGGGCCGTTGATGTACATGAAGTACTCTTTGACGTCCCGCTTGGTCCTGGCCTTGTACTCCTGCGTGATGTTGTAGGCCGTGGCCTTGCCGATCAGGGTCTTGCCGCACCCAGGGGGGCCGTACAGCAGGATGCCCTTCAGGGGCCGCTTGCCGAACCGCTCGTACAGCTCGGGGTACAGCAGCGGCAGCTCGATGGCGTCCTTGATGACGCCGATAGCTTCCTGCTGGCCGCCGATCTTCTCCCACGGGATTTCGGTGACTTTGTCCAGGAAGAAGTCCTGGTTCTCCTTGGTGGCGAAGGCTTCCAGGGCGACACGGAAGTTCGGCTCCATGCGGACCTCGGTGCCGGTCTTGATCTTGGCCTCCTCCAGGCCCGCGCCGCGCATGACGACGCGCGTGTTCTGGCCCTGCTGGTCGCCGCCGATCCGCAGGCGCCCGTCTTCCAGTACCTCGCTGACCTTGACGACCTGGCCGTTCTGGGCGGGACCCAGATCACCGACCACGGCGTAGGCCTCGTTGACCTTGACGCGCGTCCCGGCCCGCAGCGTGTCGATCTCGACGTTCGGGTCCACGTTGGTGTAGAAGTCGTTGTCGCCCATCGCGATGTTGGCCGTGCCGTCGTCGTTCGCGGACAGGAACACGGCGACGCGGTTGGCGGGCGCGGTCAGCTTGTTGTAAGCCTCGTCGTACTTCTGGATCATCTCCTGCGCCTCGGCGAACTGCTGCTCGTCCACTTCGAGCTGGTGCCGCAGGAGCAAAAGATACTGGTAGTTCGGGTCAATCGGGTCGGTCGTCTTCAGCAGCTCGTCCAGTACGACGATGGCCCGCACGGCCGTCTCCTGACTGCGGGGGACGCCGCCGTCGCTGCCATCGCGGCGTTCGCCGCCGCGCTTGTTCTCGTTCCTATTCTCGTTTCGCTCGCCGCCTCGGTCGCTGGCCATGCGTTCTTTCCTCTCTCGCTTTTTCCCCATAGGATTTGAGTATGTGACTCTCCAAAACCGCTTCTTTTCGCCCGATCTTCTCGTCCCGATTGTACCCCGCGCGGGCCGCTTTCACCGGGGTCCAGTCGCCCGTCAGCAGGGCCACCATGCGGGGCGTGTTGCCCTTCTCGAAGGCGTCCACCCACTGCGCCACCGTGTCCTGGGCGTCCGGGTCGGACGCGGCCAGATCACGCACGTCGGCGGGGTCGCCGCCCGACGGGTGCCGGGCCAGGGTCTGCCGGGCGCGGGCCAGCGCGTTCTTGACAGCCGGCACCGTGGTCTCCAAGATGCGTGCCGTTTCCTCGGCGCTCCAGCCCAGCACGTCGCGCAGGACCAGCACGGCCCGCTGGCGCGGCGGCAGGCTCTGGACCAGGGCGACGAAGCCCAGGCGGACGTCCTCGCGTCCCTGCCCCGCCTCGGCGGCGTCGGGGGCCTGACCGCGCAGGCCGCCCTCGCCAACTTCTTCCAAGGACTGCCACGCGGGCGGGCGGCGCTGGACGTGGTTCAGGCACAGGTTATGCGCGATCTTATACAGCCAGGCCCGCAGGGACGCCCGCCCCTCGAAGCCGTCCAGAGCGCGGAAGGCGCGCAGGAACGACTCCTGCACCAGATCCTCGGCCTCGGTCAGCGCGCCGGTCAGCCGGTAGCAGTAGGCCACCAGCTCGCGCCGGTACGGCTCGGTCAGGCGGCTGAAGGCGGCACGGTCGCCCCGCCGGGCGCGCGAAAGGGCACCAGCCGGGGCGGCGGGGGCGTCGGGGTGATCGCTTGTCGTAGCCACGGAACACGTTCTCCTGCCTAATCGACTCACTCGCGGAGGGGATACTCCCCAAACGGCCCCGTCGCCCAAAGAAGTTCCCGCACCGATGTAGACCCAGACAGACACGGAAAAGAACCGCCCCGCACGAATTTTTATGGGACTCGTCCCCGAATCTTTTTTCGGGGCAGCGGCAGGAGATTCGGAACCGGCGGCGAACTCTACCCGTCAACCCGTAATGGCACCCACGACGCCGTGCGCCCCCGTTCCCGCGACAGCCCGCGCAGTCACCGCCCACACGGGCCGCCCCGGCGGCACGCTGGAAGACACCCCATGAGCGAAATATTTACGCAGCCGGAAACGACCACGCCGGGCGACACCTGGCCGCCCTCGCCGGCCTCCCAGGCAGCAGCCACGGAGGAAGCCGTGGCCGCGCCGAAGCGCGACCTTCGGCGCGACCTCATCTTCATCGCCTACGCCGTGTTCATTACGACGCTGGCCCAGGATAAGGTCCTCGGCAATCTGCCGATCAAATTCTGGCTGAAGAATGACTTGGGCGTCTCAAAAACCCAGCTTTCCTCCTTCTGGTTCTGGGCCGGCCTGGCCTGGTATGTGAAGCCTGTTTTCGGCCTGATCATCGACTCATTTCCGTTGTTTGGGACGCGCCGCCGCTGGTGGATGATCGGAAGCTCCGTCATGGCCGCTGGAGCCTGGGTCCTCGTCAGCCTCGGGAGGCACCATTACCTCACGATGCTGGCGGGCGAGATCATCCTGGGCGTCCTGATGGTCGTCGCCTCGACCATCATGGGGGCGTTGCTGGTCGAGGCCGGCCAACGCAACGGGGCGACCGGGCGCGTCAGCTCCGTGCGCGAGTTCGTGCAGGGGGGTTGCTCGCTGATCGCGGGGCCTCTCGGGGGCTGGCTGGCCACCCGCGCCTTCGGCCTCACGGCGGGGATCGGCGCGGGCCTGCTTATCTCCCTGGCCGCCGTCGCTTTTTATCTGCTACCGGAAAAGCCGGTCGCCAAGCGCAACGAGCAGATATGGGTAGAGGCCGGGCAGCAACTCAAGCTGGTCTTCGCGTCCAGGACGCTGTGGAGCGCGGCGGGCCTGCTGGTCCTGTTCTTCTTCTCGCCCGGCATCGCCACCCCGCTGTTCTACCGCCAAACCGACATGCTCCACTTCAGCGCCAACTTCCTGGGCACCGGCCTGACCCTCGCCAGCAGCATCGCGGCGATGGCGGGAGCGGCAACCTATGGGTTAGTTTGCCGGCGCTTCAACCTGCGCTTCATGCTCTACGTCGGCATCGGGCTTAACGTTGTCGGTGGGCTGTTCTATTTCGGCTACCACCCGTCGCACCTTGAGGCCATCTTTATCGAGATCGGCGCGGGGTTCCTGGGGACGCTGGGGGTGCTCCCTCTTTATGACCTGGCGACGAGGGCGACGCCGCGCGGCGGGGAAGCCATGGGATACGCGCTGATGATGGCTGCCCGCAACGTCGCCCTGTTCGGCGCGGACGTGGTCGGATCATATTTGCAGGACCACTTTCACATGCCCTGGAACGGGCTGGTCCTGCTGAATGTCGGGACCACGGCTTTGTGTCTGATCGCCGTGCCGTTCCTGCCGGGCCTGCTGATGCGCCACCGCGAGGGCGAGGACATGGGCGAGGCGAACGTGACGGGCGAGCAGATCAGCGCGATCGAGCCGGGGCCGGGGCCGAAGGCGCTTTAAACCGCCGTCAGGCCCCGCATCTTCTTGACCAGGAAGACGGAGGCCCCGCCGGAATGGACATCGCCCCGGCAGACCATCATCGCGTCCGTCAGCGTCATCCATCAGCGGCAGGCCGCGCCCGTGCGTATCCCCGTGGGCGGCGGGCGGCATGGGGTACGGCGGCAGGGGCGGCTCGAACCCCGCGCCGTGGTCAGACACCTGGATGATCAGTTGATCCTGGAAGCTCCACAGGCTGACGCGGACGTGGCCCTCGTGGCCCGCCGGGCGCGACGCGGCGGGTGCCCCGTGGACGACGGCGTTCGCCAGGGCCTCCCCCAGGGCGAGGTCGAGGCCGAAACAGTCGTTGTCGTCAAGCCCGACGGCCAGACAGGCCTCCATGGCCGTGCGCCGCGCCTCGGGTACGGCCTCCGCGTCCGCCGACAGCCATAGTTCGAGCAGCGGCGACGATTGCAGTCCCATCGCATCCTCCCTTTCTCGACGGCCGTATCCAGCGGCGACGTTCACTCACGGGCTTCACTCACAAGCACAGATACCCACCGTCCGCCTGCTATAAACGGCAGCGGGCGCAGGAGGAGAAGGATATGCGGATTGGAAAGACACGCTCACCGGCGCTGACGCTGGTGCTGATCCTGCTGACCTGCGGGATCTACTACCTGTATTTCATCTACATCGTTTCCGAGGAGACGCAGGAGTTTCTGGGCGAGCGCGACACGTCGCCGGGCCTGGAGGTGTTGCTGTCGGTGGCGACGTGCGGCCTGTACAACATCTACTGGGACTACAAGCTGGGCAAGCGGATCGCCGAGATGTCCCAGCGGGTCGGCCTGCCGCCGACCGATAACGCCGTGCTGTATTTGATTCTGGACTGCATCGGCGTCGGCGGCTTCGGGGGGCTGGGCCTGCTGAACCCGATCCTGCAGCAGGACGGGCTGAACCGCGTCTGGCAGGCCGCCATGACCGGACCGCCGCCCGGCAGCGCCCCCGGCGAGTCGTGGCCGCCCGCGCCCGATCCGATGCCCACGCCGCGCCAGCCGCGCGCGCCCCGGCCATGAACATTCCCACGCGCCGCGACGCCCTGCCGCTCTGGGGGGTGCTGACGCTGACGCTGGCGGCCAGCCTCCTGCTGCCCCCGCCCGGCGGGGACGGGCGCATCGCGCACCTGCCTCCGCTCTGCCCCTTTTACCTCCTGACCGGACTCCCCTGCCCCGGCTGCGGCCTGACCCGGTCGTTTGTCTGCCTGGGCCACGGGCGCTGGCACGAAGCCTGGCACTGGCACCCGTTGGGCCTGCCCCTCTACGTCCTCTGCCTGCTGCTCTGGCTCCGTTGTGGTTTCTATGTCTGGTACGGTGTGACGCTCTGGTCGCCCTCGCCCCGCGCGCAGGGCCGGCTCGCCTGGGCCGGCCTGGCTGCGCTGCTGCTCTTCGGGGCCGCCCGCATCGGCTGGCTGACCGCGCACGGCCTCCGGTATTAGCCCGCCCAATTTCCGGGAAGAATCAGACACCATGAAACACACCAACCCTATCCGGCTGCTGACCACACTCATTGCCGTCGCCCCCGTCCTGGCAGGCTGCTCCCAGCAGACACTGAGCAGTGCGGGGCACGACGCCCAGAACGACGCCACAATCGTCAGCCGCGAGACGCAGCGGGCCGCGCGCAATGCCCAGCCGCAGGTGGCGAAGCTGCGCCTGGGCGCGCGCGTGACCGCGGCCCTGGAGGCCGCCGACATCCACGGAGTCCGCGTGGACGCCGGCCAGGACGCCGTCAGCCTCCACGGGACCGTAGACAGCGCCGACAAAAAGGCCCGCGCGGGCCGCATCGCGCGCGAGACGCTCGGCCCCGACAAGCGCGTCCACAATCTACTCCAAGTCGCTCTCTAGAGGGGCAGTTGGGGTATAATAGAACATCGGTTTGCGGCGGTCTTTGGCGAGTTCTGAAGGCCGCCGCTCTGCGTGAGGGAGGCTTGCCATGACGCGGGTGATCGAGACAGACGAAGCGGGGCGGCTGACGCTGCCGCCGGAGCTTCTAGGCGGGGCCAAGCCGCACAGCCGGTTTACAGTGGAGACAGCAGGGACAAAACTTATTCTGGAGTCAGAAGAGGCTTTATTGCAGCATCAAGACGCTCATGAGGAATGGGAAAAAGAGTGGCGCGCGGTTCAGGAACAGGTGAACAAGTCCTGGCCGACTGGCGTTTCAGCGGTTGATGTGGTCTCCGAGATGCGCCGCTGATGCTCACGGTGGACGCTAATGTTTTCATATCCGTTGCTTCCCTGGCTGACGTCTTCCATGCCGACAGCGACAAGTTTCTCCGCCGTGTCCGGCGGTCCCAGCTACGGATTTATTGTCCTACCTTGCTTCTGCCGGAGACGGCTTCAGGCATTGTCCGCCCGCCGGGAGACGCCCTCGCCGCACAGATGGTGATCGTCAGTGTGGAGACTTTCCCCGGCATGAGCCTCGCGGCGCTGACCGAGGCGCGGGCACATGAGGCGGCCCGAGTCGCTCTGACGTGCCGCCTGCGTGGGACCGATGCTGTGTACGTCGCGCTGGCGCAGGAGTTGGGGACGACGCTGATTACTTGGGACGGCGAGATGTTGGCGCGCGGCGCGCAGGCCGTTCCGACCATGACCCCGACCGATTGGCTGGCGGCCAATCCCGCAACTTAGGATGGATAAATTATGGACTTCAAGGTTATCTCCAGCTACAAGCCGTCCGGCGACCAGCCTACGGCCATCGAGAAGCTGACCCACGGCCTGCACCGGGCGGACAAGTACCAGACGCTCCTGGGCGCGACGGGCACGGGCAAGACGTTCTCGGCGGCAAATCTTATCGAGAAGGTGCAGAAGCCGACCCTGGTCATCGCGCACAACAAGACGCTGGCGGCCCAGCTCTGCTCGGAGTTCCGGGACTTCTTCGGGCAGAACGCAGTCGAATACTTCGTCTCGTACTACGATTATTATCAGCCCGAGGCCTACATCCCCTCCACGGACACGTTCATCGAGAAAGATTCGGCCATCAACGACGAGATCGATCGGCTCCGGCACTCGGCGACGCAGGCGGTCTTGGAGCGGCGCGACGTCATCATCGTCGCCTCGGTCTCGTGCATCTACGGCCTGGGTGCCCCCGAGGAGTACGCGCGCATCATCCTGAAGTTCGAGCGCGGCAAGGAATACGACCGCGACGACATGCTGCGGCGCTTGGTGGACATGCAGTTTACGCGCAACGACGTGGTCTTGACCCGCTCGACGTTCCGCATCCGGGGCGACGTCTTGGAGCTTCAGCCCGCGGACGAAGAAATCGTTGTCCGCGTCGAGTTCTTCGGCGATGAGGTCGAAAAGATCACGGTCGTGGACCCGCTGACCGGCGAGGTGCAGGCGTCGAAGGACGAGATTACGGTCTTCCCCGCCTCGCACTTCGTCTCCAGCCCCGAGCGCCAGGAGGCCGCCATCATCGGCATTGAAGAGGAGATGCACAACCGCATCGCCCTGTTCAAGCAGCAGGGCAAACTCTTGGAGGCCCAGCGCATCGAGCAGCGGACGCGCTTTGATCTCGAAATGATCCGCGAGGTCGGCTACTGCAATGGTATCGAGAACTACTCGCGCTGGTTCGACGGCCGTGCGCCCGGCACCGCTCCGAACACGCTGCTGGACTACTTCCCCGACGACTTTTTGATCGTCGTGGACGAGTCCCACCAGACTCTGCCCCAGCTCCGGGCGATGTACAACGGCGACAAGGCGCGCAAGGACACGCTGGTCGATTACGGCTTCCGCCTGCCCTCGGCGGGCGACAATCGCCCGCTCAAGTTCGAGGAGTTTTTGGAGCGCGTCAACCAGTGCGTGTTCGTCTCGGCTACGCCCGGCCCGTTCGAGCGCGAGCACTCCGAGCAGATCGTCCAGCAGATCATCCGCCCGACGGGCCTGATCGACCCGGCCATCCTCATCCGCCCGACCAAGGGCCAGGTGGACGACCTGCTGCACGAGATCCGCGAGCGGACCGCGCGCGGCGAGCGCGTCCTGGTCACGACCCTGACCAAGAAGATGTCCGAGGACCTGACCGAGTACCTCTTAGACCTGAACATCAAGGTCCAGTATTTGCACTCGGACGTCCACACGCTGGAACGCTCCGAAATCCTGCGCGACCTGCGCCTGGGCATCTACGACGTCCTAATCGGCATCAACCTCCTGCGCGAGGGCCTGGACCTGCCCGAAGTCTCGCTCGTCGCCATTTTGGACGCCGACAAGGAGGGCTTCCTGCGGTCGGAAACGTCGCTGATCCAGACCATTGGCCGGGCCGCGCGCAACGTCGGCGGCCAGGTCATCATGTACGCCGACCGCATCACCGGCTCGATGGAGCGGGCCATCGGCGAGACGGACCGGCGGCGCACGATCCAGGAGGCGTACAACGTCGAGCACCACATCACGCCCTACACGGTCACCAAGGCCGTGCGCGAAGTGCTGGAATCCAAAAAGATCGCCGAGCAGAAGTCCTACTACAACGTCTCCCGCACCCGCAACCCCGAGACCCTGCCGCTTGATCAGCTCATGTCCGCCCTGGCCGACATCGAGAAGGAGATGAAGCAGGCCGCGCGGTCGTTAGAGTTCGAGCGGGCGGCGGAACTGCGTGACGAGCTTTCGCGCCTCAAAAAGCTGTTGCCGGCGGGAGCGAAGAAGTAGATTGGAACCTTCCGGTGAAAGGACAAGGGATCATGTCAAAGCGTGAACCGTTCTATGACAGTCTTGTGTACAAGGGATACAGCCTGTCTTTGCCTTCGGATGAGGCTGAACGTAAGCAGATCGGCCGCTCACTGCTTGGAGCGACTATGGTCGCCTGCGTGGACGTGTTGATAGAGGGAGCTGAGAAGATCGTCACTGAGCAAGTCGAGTTTTCCGGCTTCACCGATGAGCAGAAGGAAAAGGTCCTCTCCCTGATCAGCCATACCGCATATGGAGTCCTCTACTGGCAGTGTGTCAAGCTAGACCGCTTTCATGGTGCGGGCTTAGAAATGTTTGTGGTTGAGCAGAATGAAGAGGGAGAACCTCAACGATCAACACTCATTGTCGGGCCGACGGAAGAGGAGTTGCGGTGGGCCTATGGCGATTGGGTGGAGCAATTCGGCGATCATTATGATGAGGACAGCGGCACCCGCTTTTCGCTTGGGTTGGAGGCAGAATAAGCTAACAACAAGCGGCGGCGACTGAGAGTCTGCCGCTTAGATGTGGCTTAGATTGATTTCTAGGCGTAAGGCAAGCTCTTTGAGGCGGTTTGTTCTGAGCGTTTGAACATAGCCTGCCGCCTCCTTCGGCGGATGGTGCAGGGATGCGCGATGCCTCTGCACGGCTCCCAGGAACAGAGCAGGGTCTTCGTCAAAGAGGCCCGACAGAAAATCGTCGGGGTGGACGGCCTGAACGCCATGCGTCCGAAGAAGCGCATCGGGGAAGTCCGAGAGGTTGAACGTGACAATGAGCGGTGCTTGTGACTCTATCGCGGCGGCTAACACGTGGCGGTCGTTCGCGTCCGGCAGGCGCAGGGTGGGGATATGCGCCTCATAGCCGGAAGCCAGGCAATTCGGAGCGACCTGGTTCATCAGACGGCGAGTGCGATCCAATTGGGCGGGCGTCACCTCCGGGTTATCCGCCAAAACATTGCGTATCCATTCGGCGTGGATTTCTTCCGTCCAGCGCGGCGCATAAACCCGGCTGGCAGCAAGCCACATCAGCAGGTCACGCAAGGAAGGCGGATAAAGAATGCAGGCATCCAGGACGGCAATGGTCCTCGGCCCGGCAACCGTCATCGGTACAGTCCAAGCCGCTCTGTCTCTGCCATAATTTCTTTGACAACGGCCTGGCTGCGTTTTATCTCGGCCTCCGTCACTTCCTCGCGCGGCCCGGTGCTGTTGGCCTTACGAATGATAGCGCGGACAGACGCAATTGCTTCGGCGCTGCGTATCCGCTCCACAAGGTTTTCGTAGGTTTCCCTGTCCAGCAGCACGACCTCGGCTCGACCGTTGACGGTCAGCACTTCCGGGGTGCGGGTTTCTTTCAGCCGCGCGACGTGCGCTTCCGGGTCTTTCACGAAGTCGCTTAAAGAATGTGTTTGGCGTGTGTCCAGCATGATTGGCCTCATTCACCTAACCTGTAGTGGATTACATAGTGGCACATCCCCGGCACAGAGTCAATGCCGGCGATAGAGTATTATAGCCTCACCCACGTTAGGAGACAGCCTGTGTCCAGTCCCCTCCACAATCTTGCCCTCATCCGCCCCGGCATCCGCACCAAGCGCGTCTCATCTTATGACCGCAGCGGCGGCAACAATGACTTCGTGTGGATTGAGGCGGGCGGGACGAAGACACTGGCCGAGTTCGCCGGGGCAGGCGTCATCAAGCATATCTGGATCACCATCGCCTGTGACGACCTGATGATCCGGCGCAATGCCCTGGTGCGGATGTTCTGGGACGGCGAAAGCCGCCCGTCCGTCGAGGCCCCACTGGGGGACTTCTTCGGGCAGGGCTGGGGCGAGAAGTACCTGTACGCCGCGCTGCCGCTGGCTGCTGCGCCCGCAGGGGGCAACGCGCTCAACTGCTACTTCCCCATGCCCTTCGGCGACGGCGCGCGGATCGAGATCGAGAACGACTCGGACAGCGCAATCGCGCACTTCTATTATTACATAGACTACGAGGAGCACACCGGCGGCGTCGGGCCGGAGCACGGTCGCTTCCATGCCTGGTGGAACCGGGCGATGCCCGGCCCCGAAGCCGGGCAAGGCGACCGGGAGAACGAGTGGGAGACGCTGGGCGTCCAGCCGAAGAACCCCTCGGACGCGCGCAACCATGTGTTAGTCCACGCCGAGGGGGCGGGGCACTACGTCGGCGTCAACTACTTCGTGGACGCGCCCACGCCGCTGTGGTACGGCGAGGGCGACGACATATTCCTGGTGGACGGCGAACCCTGGCCCGGCTCGCTGCACGGGACGGGTACGGAAGACTACTTTAATTCTTCGTGGTGTCCCAAAGAGCTTTACGCGCACCCCTACTTCGGCTGCGCCCGCGTCAATGGCGAGACGGGCTTTCTGGGCCGCACCCACTGCTACCGCTTCCACCTGGAAGACCCGGTCCACTTCCGACAGTCTTTGCGGGCGTCCATTGAGCACGGCCACGCCAACAGCCTGACGCTGGACTTGGCGACGGTGTCCTACTGGTATCAGACCGAGCCGCACCGACCCTTCCCTCCCCTACCGTCCCGCGACAAGCGCCAGCCCCTGCCGCCCATCGGCCCCGCCGACATCCACCGCTGGCGCGACGCCTGGCGGCGCGAGCAAGGCGGCGGCCCATTGTGGGGAAACGAGCCTCTGGCGGAAGACAAAAAAGTCCGCTAGGGCCGAGGCTGGCCGCAAAAAGAAAAGTGCCCCCTCGGACGCACCGGCATGAGCCGGGGTCGGAGGGGGCGCGGGACGGGGGGCTAGCTGCCCCAGACGGCGCGCAGGATGTGGATCAGGATGTGTGCAAGCATGATGCGGTCTCTCTTTCCGTGTGTATTGCAGGGGAAGCGGGCGCGGGGAAGGGACAGCTTCGGGGCACCGTCGCGGCCGCTTCGGGCGTCCCGTCCAGCTTGGTCTTTCCCAACACATCCCGGTATTCCTACCAGGCCTGCACTTAAATATATCACACAAATTGCGTGTTTGCACGGTTGCGGAAAACTATTTTTTCGAGGGTCTCAAAATGTCAGCGGCGTACGGGGGGCGGCCACAGGCCCGGCTCGTCAGGCGGGGACGGGGCGGGTGCGATGATGGCGCGCAGCCGTGCCACACGCCGGTTCCAGGCCCAGTGGTACGGCAGGCAGAACAGGAAAAACAGCGCGGGCAGGGCCGGCAGCAGACCCAGCAACAAAATTTGCGTCTGCCTGTCCGCCACCATCGCCTTCGCGGTCGCAAACGCCTCGGCGACCGGCGGCGGCAGGGCGCGATGCCGGGCGGCGGCCCACGAGGGCAGCAGGGCGCACGGGAGCAGAAGCAGCGCGACCAATAGCAGGCCCAGAACCGTGAAGATCACGAACAGGCGCACCCAGACCCAGGGGCGGATTGGCGCGGTTGGGGGCGGGCGCAGGGACACGAACGGCCCCCAGGTCCAGTCCGCGTCACTTTGGCGGTTGAAGAACGCTTCCCACATCTTTCCCACGCGCATCTTCTAGGGGACACCGCCCGTGGGCGGGGGCGGCCACGTCGCTTCTATGTCTGCCGCCTGGTCTGCCGTCGGCAGCGGCGCGAGAGGCGGCGGGCGTCTCCGCCACGCCCACGCGCATAGCCCCCACCCCGCCAGCATCAGCAGGGTCCCCAAGGCCGGTCCCCAGAGCAGCTCGGTTCGGCCCACGCCCATGTCCGCCCGTGCGCCCAGGCGCAGCGCGTGGGCGATGCCCAATGTCCGCGCGTCCCAGTAGCCGCCCGCCAGCGCAGCGGCGTCATAGACGAAGTGCAGGGTCATGGCCGGGAAGATCGTCCGCCCGCGCAGCACCAAAACCCCCAGCAGGACACCGAGCAGCGTCCGCACGAATGCCCCTTGCAGGTCAAAGTGCATCGCGGCGAAGAGAAGCGCGCCCACCCCGACGGCCAGCCACACGGGCAGGCGCTTGAGCAGGGCGCGCTGCAAGACGCCCCGGAAAAACAGCTCTTCGCTGACTGCCGCCGACAGTGGTACGGCCAAAATCATCAGCACCGGGTAGCGCAAAACGAGGGGCAGCATGAACGCCGCGCTGTCCCCCTGCCCCGCCATGCCGCGCGGCCACAGGTGGTTTTGGGCGACGACCAGCGTCTGCACCCAGGGCAGAAACCCCAGGCCGAGCAACGCCGCCCCCAGCAGCTCCTGCCCCGCCGTGGCCCGCCAGGCAAACGCGTCCCGCAAAGGCTGCTTCCCGATCAGCGCCCAGAGCAGGGCGGGCAGCGCGAGAAACAGAAGCTCACACGCGACCATCGCCAGCAGCAGGGCGAGGCTCATGGCGGGGGAGAGAGAATTTAAGCTCATGGCTTTGGAGGTCAGGCGTCATCCACGGCGAGTTCAGGCCGCCATCGGGCGGGCGGCTTTCAACCCCTCGTCTTTGCCTTCGCGTAGTCCGCCAGCAGGCCGTAGCGGAGGCCGTGGGTGCTGAGGGTGAAGCGGTCGGACTGGAAGTAGGTCAGCAGGATGTCAAGGATGAGGGCACCAGCGACGATGACATCGGCCCGCTTGGGTTCCAGGCTGGGGATTTCGCGGCGCTCGGCCAGCGGCAGACGGTCGAAGCGGTCCAGGGCGGCGGACACATCGGCGCGGGCCAGTGTCGCGCCGTGGAGGGAGTCGAGGTCGGGTTTGGCCCGCCCCTGCGTCACGGCGGCGACGTTGACGGCGGTGCCGCCGATGCCGGTAACGCGCAGGGGCGTACCGGGGAGGGGAAAGGTGTCGAAGGCGGCGCGGGCGTACCCAGCAGCCTGGGCCAGTTCAGCGGCGGTCGGCGGGTCCGAGTGCAGGAAGCGCTCGGTCAGCCGGACGGCCCCGATGTCCAGGCTTTTGTGCCGGCCCACGCCCGCCCCATCCCCTAAAATCAGCTCGGTGCTGCCGCCGCCGATGTCGAAGACGAGCAGGGGGACGTCGGCGGGCAGGCCGAGGCCGGTGTCGGAGCGGACGGCGGCATAGGCAAGCGCGGCCTCGCGGTCGCCTGAGATGATCTGGACGTCGACACCGGCGCGGGACTTGACCTGAGCGATGAAGTCGGGGCCGTTGGCGGCGTCGCGCAGGGCGCTCGTGCCCGCGCCCAGCACGACTTCGGCCCCCCTTTTGCGGGCTGCATCGGCGAAGCGGACGACGGCGTCCAGTGTCCGGGACATGGCCGCTTCGCCCAGGCGGCGGGCGGCGTCCACGCCCTCGCCCAGGCGCGTAACGTCAGACTCCTCGGCGACGACGGACAGCGCGCCGTCGTCGGAGACATCGGCCAGGGTCATCTTGGTGGAGTTGGTGCCGATGTCGATAGCGGCGAGGCGCATGGCGATCTACTTTCCGGCGGTCCGCAGCTCCGCGGCAGGCGGACGGCCCGGTGCCAATGTCAGCACCGCGTAGCAGAACCGTCCGTCCCACGACCGGCCCGCGCTGCCGGGGTTGACCCACAGGACGCCGCCCACGTCGCGGACGAACGGGGTGTGGGTGTGGCCGCAGACGACCACCTGCGCGGTCGTAGCCTGGGCCAGCTCGCGCAGGCGCGCGTCGGGCGTCCACGACCCCAGGCCCTCTTTGGAGCCGGGCGCGTAGTGCGTCAGGATCAGCGGGACGCTTTGCGGGGTCAGCGCGACTTCAGAGGGCAGGTCACGCAGCCAGTGCCGCGCGTCATCCGAGATCACCAGACTGTCGCGGCGGATGGCCTCGAACTTCTCAGGTCGGGCACGGTCCCACTTCTTGCGGTACTCGGGCTGGCGCTCGGGGAACAGGGCGACGTTTTTGTCGTAGTTGCCTTTGACGCTGACGAGGCTCGGGCGGGCGCGCAGGAAGCCGATGCAGGCCTCGGGGTCGGAGCCGTAGCCCACGTTGTCACCGGCGTTCAGCAGAAGCCGGCCATCAGTCAAGCCCTCCATGTCCAGTGCGCGCCAGACGGCCTGCAAAGCCGCCAGGTTGCCGTGGACATCGCTGAAAACCCCGTACTGCACCGCGCCCTACTCGCCCAGCGTCTTCTGGAGGCGCTTACGGCGCGTCCGCAGCTCTTCGATCAGATCGGCCTGCTTCTTGGGGGACAGCTTTTCGGACTTGGAGGCCTCTTCCAGAAATGCCGCGATCTTGTCCAACGTCTTGACCGCCTCCTGCACCTGTTTCGCCGTCAGCGTATCCGGCCCCTCGGCGAGTTCCGAGGCGACCGTATCCAGCTTGTCGAGTTGCCGATCCAGGCCCTTGTCGTGAGCCTTGTCCGGCAGGGCGCGGGAGAGGCGCGCGCGGGCGTCGCCGAGCTTCTGGAACACGTCCTGCACGTCCTGGTTGGCGACGGCCAGCGCCATGTCCGGGTTGTCGACCGCACGCTCCGAAGTCTGCGGCTGGGCCGCGAGCCAGTCTTTGACGCGGGCCGCGTTGACCATGCCGACGCCCTTGACGCCGCCGATCTGCCCGACGGTCGCCCCACGCAGGTCGTCGCGCGTCTTCAGGCCTGACGCGCGCAAGGCTTCCCGCCGGGTTTCGCCCAGGAAGGGGATGCCCTCCAGGTCGGAGCCTTGCGACAGCGCGGGCGGGTTTGAGGCAGGGAGGGCCGTCGCGTCGGCATGTGCGGTGTGCGCGCCATCTTCGCTCAGAGCCTGCACCACGCCGGTCGGCGCTGGGGAGGAGGGCCGCCGCTTGCCATCCTTGCGGGCCTTCGACGGGAGCGGGAGTGGTTTGCTCATGACGTGGGTAGACTTTCTTCGACGGCCCCTGGTCCAATCAGCGCCAGGAGGAAGCTCCGCCGGAATCCCTGCTTTTGCAGCTTGTTCCAGAAGGCGAGAAAGCGGTCGTACATCTGGGCGCGCTCGGCCTGCTCGGCGTGGATCAGCCGCTCCAGGCCCGTGCGGATTTCGGGACGCGCCTGCGCGTGGGTGTCTAAAAATGCCTGGAGCAGCGGCCCCCGGACGTCCCGGTCGTGAATCTCGCCGATCTGCTCCTGCACGGATTTGACCTGGTCATAGACCTTGGCGAAGTCTTTGCCCGAAAAGCACGGCTGGAAGATCTCCATCGTGTATCGCAGGCGCTTGGCGGCGATCCGCATATTGTGCAGCTCGGCCACATTGGCTGGGTCGTCGATGTAGGGCGTGAACTGGTACAGCTCTTCGAGCCGCGTGTGCAGCATCAGGGGCGCGTTGGAGCGGAGCGACTCGCGCGGGTTGACGGCGTGCAGGGGGAGCGCTTTAGCCACGTGCGTGACCCTCCCCGTCCGTGCCGAGCAGCTTGTGGAAGTCGGACACGAATGCGCCCTTCTCCAGCCGGTTCAGCTCTTTGACCAGGCCCACCCGGTCCCCATCACGCTGCCGTTCGAGATGCTGGACAAAGGCGCGCAGGCCTACTTTCTCGCTCTCGGGGGCTTTCTCGGCCACGCCCTGCATAAACTCGATCTGGACGTCCCCGTCGCGCACCGCGCCCAAGGCGTCGGTAACACGGGCGACTTCTTTTTCGATGGCCGCAAAGGGCTTAGGAGGGAAGGCGGCGGCGAACACGGACAGGGCCGCGCGCAGGCGGCGCGAAGCCACCCGCATATCGTGAAGGGCCTCGATGTCGTCCCCCTTGCGGGTGCCGTCGAGGTTGTCCATCATCTCGCCGAGCTGCTGGCTCAGGGACGTGTGCGCGGCCTCTAAAAATGTCGCATCCGGGGCGATGTCATAAGCGCTTTTTGCCATGTGTAACAGACACTATAGCGTGTCTGTGGCTCTGTTGTCAAGAGTTCCGTCGAGAGAGAGGCATGTGTACGATAATGTTCGGGGAGACATAAGAGACCTCATCCCCGGCCCTTCCCTTTGCGGAAGGAGAAGGGGACAGAAGAAGAGTTGTTCTTGACCCTCTCCTTGCTGAAGGAGAGGGTGGCGCGCAGCACCGGGTGAGGTCCCTGCGGCACCGCACTCGCAGACACATTGCAGCACACATCAAACACACTGATGACCAGCACCCTCACATCACCCCTCGCCTACGGCGAGCGGCCCTTCCGGCGCGAGCCGGGGACAACCCCGCCGGATGGCGACATCTACCAGGCGACACCCGCCGAGCGGGCCGCGACGGTGGCGGCGGCCTTCGAGGCCGGCATTACCTACTTTCACGCCGCCTATGAGCGTGAGGCGCAGTCGCTGGGAACGTCCCTGAAGACGCTTGGCATTCGCGACCAAATCACCGTCAGCACGACGGATGGGGACGCCCTGGACCGCTGCCCGGATACGGAAGCAGGGGCAGCGGCGGCGATCTCCGGGGCTGTCGCGCGCAAGCGGGAGTTGCTCGGCGTGGACCGCCTGGACGTGTTCCTGCTGTACGACTTCCGGCCCGACGTCCACACCCCCGCCCGCATGGCCGGGGCGCGGCGGGCATTGGACGCGGCGCGGGACCGGGGGCACGTCGACCTGGTCGGAGCGACCTGTTACGCGGCTTATGACTCCCTGGCCGACGCCGTCTGGGGGGGAACATTCCCCGCCGAGGTCGTGTTGGCAAGGTACAACTATTTTGATCAGGGTGCGGCGGCGCGGCTGCTGCCCGCCTGCCGCGCGCGCGGCGTGAACACATTGGCAGCCCAGACGTTCGCGTGGATCGGCGGCATCCCGTTTGTCCGCTTCCCGAACACCTGGCGCTTCCGCAACCTGACCAAGAACTTTTACGGCTTCACGGCAGCCCAGGCGCACCTGTATTGGGTTTCGCACCAGCCGGGTATTGACGGCGTTTTGATTTCCATGCAGGAACCCAGCCAGGTCGCCGAGAACCTAGCCTCGTTGCAGATCACCAAGACGCCGCAAGGACTGGAATCGCTGTTCGACTCGTTCGCCGAGGCCCTGACGAAGACACGCGAGGGCTGGCGCGGCCTGCTGACCGACGAACTCTGGGAGTACCGCGCGGCAGCGGAAAATCATCTCAGCCGGGGGAAAAAATCGTAACGTGATAGACCTTTCCAGTGACACGGCCACGCGGCCCTCGGAGGGGATGCGGCGGGCGATGGCCCAGGCCGAAGTGGGCGACGAGCAGATCCGCGAGGACCCGACGACCAACCGCTTGCAGGAGACCGTCGCGGACATGCTCGGCAAAGAGGCCGGGCTGTTTTTGCCCTCGGCGACGATGGCGAACGCCGCCGCCCTGAAGACCTGGCTGCGGCCCGGCGACGCCCTGATCGCCTCACACAACGCGCACATCGTCGTCTGGCAGGGGGGCGGCTATGCGGCCCTGGCGGGCGCGGCGGCGACGCTGATCCCGACCGACACGGGCGTCTTTTCGGGCGCGCAGTTGGCCGAGGCGGTCAGCCCGGACGACCCGCACTTCCCCCGGACGCGCCTGGTCTGCGTCGAGAACACGCACAACGCCGGCGGCGGCACAGTCTGGACGCCGACCGAGATGGACGACGTCGCCCAGGCCGCCCGGTCGCGCGGGCTTGACTTGCACCTGGACGCCGCGCGCCTTTTCAACGCGGCCGCCGCCTCGGGCCTGTCGGTAAAGACGCTGTCCGCGCCCTTCGGCAGCGTCGCCCTGTGCCTCTCCAAGGGGCTGGGCTGCCCCGTCGGCGCGATCCTGGCCGGATCGCGCGCGTTCATCGAGGAGTGCTGGCGGGCCAAGCACGTGCTGGGCGGGGCGATGCGCCAGTCGGGCATTCTGGCCGCGGCGGGCCTGTACGCCCTGGAACACAACCTGGGGCGGCTGGCCGAGGACCACGCCCACGCGCGGCGGCTGGCCGAGGGTTTGGCCGAGATACCCGGCGTCCGACTTGACCTCGCCCGCGTCCAGTCCAATCTGGTTTTCCTCTCGGTGGACGGCATGAGCGGGCAGGAGGCACGGGAGCGGCTGGCCGCGCGCGGCGTCCGCATGAGCGGCTCCTACGGCGCGCTGCGGGCGGTGACGCACCTGGACGTCTCGGGCGCGGACATTGAGCAGGCGATTGCCCTGGCGCGCGAGGCGTGGGGTTAAGCCCAGAGAGGGAAGTCCGTGCCCGGCACTGGAAGTGCCGGGCTACCCGGAGGAAGTGCCTCCGGCACTAGAGCGTGTTAGGCACTTTGCAGCAGTTTGGCGGCCTTGATGAGCATCAAAATAGCAAAAACAACGAAATGCAGTCCCGCCAGCGTTTCAGGAAGCCGCTTATAGTCTTTGGCAAGGCGGCGAA
>JAABUQ010000745.1_pt1 | contig 75395 bp, 66 predicted proteins | sample 5560001 | NCBI WGS metagenome assembly JAABUQ01 (sample SAMN10711888, study PRJNA513371) | rock metagenome | isolation source: Antarctica rocks | place: Antarctica: Victoria Land, Finger Mt nord | collected 2015-12-18 | reverse complement strand
GCAGAAGCTTTTAGACTTTATTGCCTACTACAACCGCACGATGGCTAAACCATTTTTGTGGAAGTTTGAAGGCTACCCAGAGTCTGTCTAATCTGGTGCGTTACTTCTGCCGAACTGCACTAGTCATTTCTGATGGCAGCAAACCCCACACTCCGTTTTCGTTCAAAGAACCAGCGCTGGAATTAGCTGTTGGCTTAAGGTATGTTTGGTAATTGAACCCAAAGCCCAGGTGTAAGCTTTTGCCCTAGCCTGGATGGAAAGGATAGTGAGTGGTAAGCGTTTGCCAGAAACAATTGCCCACGTCCGCATTACGCGGCAATCGTGGCAACAAGGCTTCCTTGAGGGGGAAGTGAGAGCGGGTGAGTTTGAGTGGCAGTTCCAGTGGTCTTTCCGACGGGGTCAACTGTCAGTCAAGCCTTCCCAAGGTCGTGCTTTAATCCAGGAGCCCCTAGGTCGCTTCCTAGAGCAAAAAGACTACCAACTTGAGCCTGGGGGAGACTACGCTTTTACAATTCGGGCTGAACTTTGAGATCCAGGTAGCGTTCAATCAGGAGGATGGCGACAATGTCATCCCAGGGGCGCGGTGGGGTTAGTAGGCTGCGTGGCAGGAGGCGAGACAGTCCTTTAGGCGGATACATTTCCCAATAGCGATCGCGCGCCTCTAAAGAGCTGTAGCGCTCATCCACCAGGACAATGTGTAACTGTGGTAAGTCGCATTCGAGTTTTTGTTTCCAGCGCTTGGCTGTGGTTTGATCGCCCATTACTAGTAAGGAAATGGAAAACTTCTGGAGCAGTGCTTGGATAGTTGCGATCGCATCACCACCTGCGACAACCTGGTGATAATGCACTTGCCGCTTCGGTCCCATCACCGCTAACCCGCACTTATCCCGACCTGGATCGAAGCCCAAGATCACTGGCTGGGTTAGCGAGAAGTCTGGATCGGGAGTCAGGGGAGCGCTTGAGAGCATAACTAGGTGCGAACAACAACTTTTCCGTTTTGAACTGCTACCAGTTCTACTTTAAGAGGCCCAGCTATGTAAGTGTCCTCTGCCGCGACAGCTTTAATATTTATAGTTTGATTGTACTGCTTCACTTGCTCGATGAAGCTAATCAGGGTTTTGAACGAATCGTCTCCGATCTGGATTTTATCCCCCACAATCCCGGCGCTACGGGCGCGAAACTTGTAAGCTAATAGCAGCAAGTTAAGCCTTTGTTTGATTTCCTCAGCTGTCATGCTCGCTGGGTTGACAGAAGTCGCCGCTACTATATCACCTGCACGGAAGACCATTTGATTTCGAGTCGCCTTCGCAAAGACTTGTACGCGCTTTTCTCCCAGAAGGTAGTTGCCAGCTGAGATAATTTGCACAACGTAGTCTTGACCGTCATTAATCTGCTTGAGCAGTTGATCAAGCTGCGCTTGTGGAATTTCAACCACCTGTCGATTCACCTGGATTGTACCGGGCTGAGTGAATTCGATCGCTGTCCGGTTCGCGAACTGCAGGAGTTCCTTAACGACTTGGCGAGCAGAGTCGAATCCGACAATCCGCATCACAGCAGCAGAGAGGACTTGACCCCGACGGAGGGCAACGTTCCCCTGACGCAGGCTCTGATAGGACTGGTAGTACTTTTCCAGCCTTGCCACTTCCTGTCCCAGGTAGTCTTGTTGGGTTTCCAGTTCTTTGAGACGATTTTCCCGTTCAGCAATCACCTGGTCTCGCTGGGCAATGTCGCGATCGCGCTGAGCAATTTTTTCATCCAGTTTGGCGATATCTTGGTCGCGCTCGGCAATCCGAGCTTTGACAAAGTTGCGTTGCTGGATCAGTTGCTGGCGTTCGGCTTGAAGTTTTTGAATTTCGGAACTCAACGCCCTTGCCTGCTGGGAAACCGTTTTGAGTAGAGCTTGGGCTTGCTGAAACTGGGTTGAAACCTGACGAAGCTGGGCTTGGGTTTGGGATTGTTTGGCGATCGAGGCTTGCAATGACTGATTAGTAGCTGCTAAGTGTTTCTGAGCCTCTGCTTGCCGTTTTTGCGCCTCTATTTGTTCGGCTTTTTGTTCGGCTCTGGCTTGCGCTAGCTCCCTCTCTACCTGACTTTTCTGGGTAGTCGTGGTTTCTAACTGCTGACGGGTGGTTGCTAGATCCTGACGCCTGTGCCTGAGATCTCTTTGAATCTTTTCCAGTTCAAACACTCCAGTCCGCAATCTTTTGTCAGCGACAATCAAAATTGTCAGCGTGGAGGTGGAAATGAGGCTGCCTGTCAAGAAGGTGACTAAAACTGCAGTTTTGCGAGGGCGAAGCTTAAACAGTCTCAGTCGCGCCTTTCCAACCCGGCTGCCAATGCGATCGCCCACCGTCGCGATCACGCCCCCCAAAATCAAAATTGCCGCAATTAGGATGTACCCGGTGGTCATTTACAGCTACCGAACCCCTTCAGATACAGCCTACTTCAAGCTCTTGGGGTTTGTATCACACAATCTTTGGCTAAAGGGGGAAAGAATTAATCTCCCCCTCTCCCTCTCTCCCCCTCCTTCACCCGATCCCGATCAAGTAAATTGCTGGCTCAAGGCTACGGGGTTGTGGACGGTAATCTTCTTTTTGTGAATTGAAATCATATTTTCTTGCCGCAGGTCGCCCAGTAACCGCGTGACAGTGACGCGGGTAGAGCCAATCGCTTCTGCGATCGCCTGATGGGAAAGCTTTAAATCAATTGTAATTCCATCAGCTTTGGGATCCCCAAAATCGCGGCACAGAATCAGCAGAAAGCTTACCAAGCGAGAGCCCATATCCCGGTGTGCTAACGTCTCGATCATCATCTCAGTCTGCAAAATCCGAGACGAAAGCCCCCGCAGCATTAACATCGACAACTCGGGATTATCCTTGAGCGATTGCTCTACCTGTTCAATTGGGGCTGACAACAACTCCACCGGCGTAAAAGCCACTGCATGGTAAAACCGATCCGACCGATGCCCAGTCAGCAGTGACAGCACGCCAAAAACGCTATTTTCTCGCAGCAGCGCCACTGTAATTTCTTCCCCAGCCTCGTAAACTCTGGAAAGTTTTACAGCGCCTTTAAGCAGAAAATAGACGCGTTCCGCCGGATCTCCGGGAAAAAAGATCGTCTTGCCCCGTTCGAATGTTTCCACAACTGGTGGAAATGAACCAGTTCCAACCTGACGGAACACAGCTGCTAGCGGTCTATCTTGCGTCACTACCATATCCCTTGCCCTAACCGATGCCTGGAAAGACTACACCAGATCCCTTGCCAACGAACTTTACCCATCAAGAATCAAGATTAAGCGCTTTTATACTTTCCAACACTTAAACTGACTTGTACACGGCTTTTTGTATCTAATACTACAAAAACTCTGCTAACGCCAAGTCCCTGACCTTCGGACGGTAATTCCCTTACTCTGTACTCGTACACCCCTACCAGCATCCCGCTATAAGATATCTTGACAATATCTTATAGTGAGATGCTGGAGTACTATTTGGCTCGTAGCCGTCAGCCGTGACAAGAACTCCTTTCTATAGAAAGCACCCTCAGATTCAAGTATGCTCTATCATTGTTTTCCTAATTGACTTCTATGCTAGATTTAACCGGAAAAAACGCCCTTGTCACTGGCATTGCCAACAATCGCTCGATCGCTTGGGGCATCGCACAACAGCTGCACCTGGCTGGAGCCAACATTGGCATTACCTACTTGCCCGATGAGCGGGGTCGGATGGAGAAAAAAGTCGCAGAACTGGTAGAACCACTCAACCCCAGCCTATTTGTTCCCTGTAATGTCCAGGATGAGGCACAGATCCAGTCTACCTTCGAAACCATCCGCGATCAGTGGGGCAAGTTACACATACTCATTCATTGCCTTGCTTTTGCTAATAAGGACGAGCTGACTGGCGACTTTAGCGGTACCTCCCGCTCAGGCTTCACCCAGGCTTTAGAAATCAGCACCTACTCGCTGATTGAGCTGATCCGGGCAGCTAAACCTTTAATGACAGAGGGAGGCAGTATCGTCACGCTCACCTACTTAGGCGGCGTCCGGGTGATTCCAAACTACAATGTCATGGGAGTTGCCAAGGCGGGCCTGGAAACGAGTGTCCGTTACTTGGCAGCAGAACTCGGTCCCCAAAATATTCGCATGAATGCCATTTCAGCTGGTCCCATCCGCACTTTGGCTTCCTCAGCTGTCGGCGGCATTTTGGATATGATTCATCATGTCGAGGAAGTGGCTCCTTTGCGGCGCACTGTGACTCAATTGGAAGTGGGAAATGCTGCAGCCTTCCTCTGTAGTGATTTGGCAAGCGGCATTACTGGTCAGATCCTGTATGTGGATGCTGGTTACGAGATCATGGGAATCTGACAATCACCCGACTATAAGTCGGGGGATTGTATAGAGATTTCCCGGATAATTTTGTGAGGCCAAAGCTTTAGCACAGCTGCACTTCTGTCTGCCTTTACTGCGGTACGGATAATCTATTGCTCTTACCCTTTCAACTCAAGGAGCAACTGCCGCTAGGAAGTCTCTGCCATCCGGCGTTACCTCAATCAAGCACCTGAATTATTACTTACTTTTACTACTTTGAGTCAGATTATAACCTGACTTTTTTCCTGACTTATTCCGACTCTCCAACTTGATATACGGAGGCTAGAGTGAAAATCTCAGCGAACCTGACAACGTAAGAGCTTTAGTAAACTTAATAATTACCACTACATTATTGCATCCTTAGATTTTTAGGCTCACGGAGGATTGTTATGTTTTCTGGTTTTTCCCGACGTAAAATTTTGAAGTTGATTGGCGTATTCGTGGCTGGAGTCGCCGCTGTAGGGAGCATACCACTGATGGGCAAGCTGTTTGTTAGCAAGGTTCAGGCTCAAGAAACAGACGATCTAACAATTTATAAAGGTAGCAGAATTAGTATCAAGAGTAAGAGTAAGCGGCTTGCTCGGGTGCGAAATGCCTTGCCGTATGACCAGCCAGTTGATGTGTCGATTGATGACAGACCAGTCGATTTTATCCGAGATCAGAAATCGGGCAAGTATCGCTCGTATTACGTACCCTTTAAAGAATATTCGTCGCTCCGGGAATTGGCGAAAGATATTATAGACACCCAGGCGATGGGTCGTAAAAACTAGGGTGAATTGCAAATCTTGGTCGAGGAAAATATGAATATTAGAAAAAATGTCAATGCGCTTACTAGTACGGAAAAACAAAACTTGCTAAACGCGCTAAAGGGATTAAAAGCTAATGGAAATTATAACAATTATGTGCAGATGCACGCTGCTGCAGCGGCCTATCCCTGTCCCTCAACTGTAAGCCCATCTTACCGTAACGCTGCCCACAATGGACCCGCGTTTTTGCCATGGCATCGCCAGTTTATCCTCCTATTTGAACAAGATTTACAAGCACAAGTTCCGGAAGTGACACTTCCTTACTGGGATTGGGCGTCTGATGCGGCTCTACCTGATCCGGCTACCGCACCAGTTTGGACTAGTGACTTGATGGGAGGCAATGGTGACCCCAATAATGACTGGCTGGTAACTACTGGTTCATTTGCATATAATCCTTCTGATCCGAACAGCTGGTATATAGTTGATCAGAATGGTAATAACTTGGGAGGCTTAAAACGCCAGTTTGGCCAACAAAGTTCAGGGTTACCGCTGCAAGATGAAGTGGATGCTACACTTGCTCAACTTCCCTACGACCAATCCCCTTGGGATGGGTCAGATGGTCAAGATCATCGCAATATGATTGAAGGATGGTACCAATGCTGTCATTTACACAACCAGGTTCATTTATGGGTCGGACAAAGCATGCTACCGATGACCTCTCCAAATGATCCAGTATTCTTTCTCCACCATTGTAATGTGGATCGTCTCTGGTTTCAATGGCAAGCTCAGCAACCGGACGCTGGGTATGTTCCCATTAGCGATGGTCCACCTGGACACAATCTTAACGACCCGATGTTTCCTTGGGACACGGGAACCAACATTGTAACTCCCGCAAGTGTTTTAGATATTACAGCTCTCGGGTATACGTACCAATAGATAATAGAAATTGTTTTCCCAGATACCATGCAGACACGCGTTAGTGAAGCGTCTCCTTCAGAGACTCGCCAAATTACCACCACTCCCAAACTAGAGCAACCTGTACTAGCTCGGACTGCCTCTATCCGTCGCACCACGGGCGAAACAGATGTGCAAGTCACTGTAAATCTCGATGGTGTAGGTAGTTGCAATACCGCAACCGGCGTTCCGTTTTTGGATCATATGCTGCATCAGCTCGCTTCTCACGGTCTGCTAGATCTAGAAGTGCAGAGCATTGGTGATCTAGAAATTGATGACCACCACACGAATGAGGATGTGGGGATTACCTTGGGGCAAGCGTTGGGGAAAGCACTGGGCGATCGCAAAGGTATTGTCCGCTTTGGTAATTTCCTCGCCCCTCTGGATGAAGCGCTGATTCAAGTAGCCCTAGACTTTTCTGGACGCCCCCACATCAGCTATGGCTTGCAAATTCCCACCCAGCGGGTTGGTACTTACGACACCCAGCTGGTGCGAGAGTTCTTTGTGGCAGTGGTGAACCATAGCCAAATGACGCTGCACATTCGCCAGCTTGACGGGATTAATTCGCACCATATTATTGAGGCGACATTCAAGGCATTTGCGCGATCGCTCCGAATGGCAGTGGAAATCGATCCACGCCGTGCTGGTGCGATTCCCAGTTCCAAGGGCGTTTTGTAATAGATTGGCGACAAAGACATCCTCCTCAAGGCGCTGCTTTTCGGGTGTAGGGTGTGGGGTGTGTGTACCCTGATTTTTCCACACCCGACACTCGTCCCCACACCCCGTTCCCAGTCAAGGAACTCCGGCAACGGGTGAGGCTAAAGGTCACTGTGATGACACTACCCAAGGGTAGAGGGCTATCATATTGAACATTGCTATTTATTAAGAAGTATCAATGTTTATTTCTCCCGCAGGCTGGACGCACTTGAAAGACTCCTTGAGAAAAAAACTGTTTCTCGGTTATGAACCCACTCCAGAATTGCTCGCCATTTTACTGGTCTACTTCGTGCAGGGCATCTTGGGGTTGGCTCGCTTAGCCGTCAGCTTTTTCCTCAAAGATGAACTAGGGCTAAGCCCAGCACAGGTTTCGGCACTATTCGGCATTGTCGCCCTGCCTTGGATTGTCAAGCCAGTATTTGGTTTTGTATCTGATGGGTTGCCGATATTCGGCTACCGGCGGCGTCCCTACCTGGTGTTATCGGGGCTACTAGGAGCAATCTCCTGGGTGTGTCTGGCAACAGTAGTTCATACGCCTATGGCGGCTACCTTGGCGCTGGCGCTCGGTTCCCTCTCAGTCGCCGTCAGTGATGTGATTGTAGACTCACTGGTGGTCGAAAGGGCAAGAACAGAATCTCAGGGCGATGCAGGCTCACTTCAATCCCTGAGCTGGGGCGCTTCATCTTTTGGGGCCTTGCTCACTGCTTACTTTAGCGGTTTCCTGCTACAGCATTTCAGCAACCGCACCGTATTTGAGATTACGGCCTCTTTCCCCCTGATTGTCTCAGCTGTTGCTTGGTTAATTGCCGAGTCTCCAGTGAGCGATCGCCCCAACTCGTCCACACTCAAGCACCAATTCCGGCAACTACGCCAAGCCGTAACTCAAAAAGCCATTTGGCTACCTACGGTCTTTCTCTTCCTCTGGCAAGCAACTCCAACCGCTGAATCAGCTTTCTTCTTCTTCACCACGAATGAACTAGGATTTGATGCAGAGTTTCTGGGGCGGGTGCGATTGGTGACGAGTGTCGCCTCCCTGGTTGGCATCTGGATATTCCAACGCTTCCTCAAAACTATCCCGTTTCGAGTCATTTTTGGTTGGAGTACCGTCCTCTCAGGTGTTTTAGGCATGACGATGCTGCTGTTGGTGACTCACACCAACCGCGCTTTGGGCATTGATGACCACTGGTTCAGTCTGGGCGACAGCCTCATCCTCACTGTGATGGGACAGATTGCCTATATGCCCGTCTTGGTGCTAGCTGCCCGTCTGTGTCCAGCTGGGGTGGAAGCAACCTTGTTTGCCCTGTTGATGTCAGTCACGAATCTAGCAGGACTTGTTTCCTACGAATTCGGGGCAGTTATGATGCATTGGCTGGGCATTACCGAGACTAATTTTGAGTCCCTGTGGCTGTTGGTCGTGATTACAAACCTCAGCACCCTGTTGCCGCTGCCATTCCTTAGCTGGCTACCAGCTTCAGCGCCGCCAACCGAGACACCAATATTGCCAAGCGTGCCAGCTTTGGAAAACAATGCCACTGCCTCAAAGCACATAGGACAAAACTTTCTGCCCGATTTGATGTCTGAGTTAGTACCGCAGTCGTTGCTGCAACAGCCAGCTGAAAAGCCTGAATGAAAGACACGCACTTAAGCGATCGCTACCTATGCAGAGTTTTCAACTTCAAGAACGCGCCTCCACAGTCCCAACCAGATCCTATCAGCGCCAAGATTGGCAGAGAGGATATCAATCTCTAAAAGAAGAGTTTGATTATTGGATCGATGATGTAGAAGGAGAAATTCCGCCTGAGCTACATGGTACCCTGTTTCGCAATGGCCCAGGTTTACTAGATGTGAATGGTCAACCTATCCACCATCCCTTTGATGGCGATGGGATGATTAGCGCGATCGCGTTTCGTGATGGTCGCGCCCACTTCCGCAACCGCTTCGTCCGCACACCTGGGTATCTGGAAGAACACATTGCTGGCAAAATTCTCTATCGCGGCGTTTTTGGCACCCAAAAGCCCGGTGGTTGGCTAGCTAATGCCTTTGACCTCAGAGTCAAAAACATTGCCAATACCAATGTGATCTACTGGGGCAGCAAACTTTTGGCGCTGTGGGAAGCAGCAGAGCCCCATCGCCTCGACCCTTATACCCTAGAAACACTGGGTACCGATTCACTTAATGGTGTTTTATCACCTGGTGAAGCCTTTGCCGCCCACCCGCGCTTTGACCCTAGCTGTGACCAAGATGGGGGCGCTCCTTGCCTTGTAAACTTTTCCATCAAGCCTGGTCTATCCACCACGATTACTATTTTTGAGTTAGACCCAGCTGGCTTCGTTGTACGGCGGCACGCTCACAGTGTTCCGGGCTTCGCCTTCATCCACGATTTTGCTATCACCCCAAACTACTGCCTGTTGTTTCAAAATTCCATCGCCTTCAATCCCCTGCCTTTTGTGCTGGGGTGGCGAGGAGCAGGGGAATGTATCAAGTTCCAACCCCATCAGCCCACTCGCTTGATCGTAATTCCCCGTCACGGCGACGCATCTGTACAGATTCTAGAAACCCAATCTGGCTTCGTCTTCCACCACGCCAATGCCTTTGAGCAGGGTGATGAGGTCTTGATTGACTCAATTTGCTACGAATCTTTCCCAGAAGTAGAGCCCAAAAGCGATTTCAAACAGGTGGATTTTGAAGCCCTAAAGCCTGGGCAGTTGTGGCGGTTTCATCTGAACCTGAAGGATAAGACGGTGTCGCGGCAGCTGATTGAAAGCCGGTGCTGTGAATTTCCCAACATTCATAAGGAACGAGTAGGACGCTCTTATCAGTACTTGTATATCGGTGCCGCTCATGCCGATACTGGTAACGCTCCGTTGCAAGCAATTCTCAAAATTGATCTAAATTCTGGAGAGCGGCAACTCTGGAGTGCTGCGCCGGATGGCTTTGTCAGTGAACCAGTTTTTGTCGAGCGCCCCAACGCTACCGATGAAGACGATGGCTGGGTACTGGCTCTAGTTTACGATGCTGCCCACCACCGCTCGGATGTAGTGATTTTGGATGCTCGTGACCTTACCCTGGGGGCGATCGCGCGGCTGCATTTGAAGCATCATATTCCCTACGGTCTGCATGGTAGCTTTACACCCGAATCGTTTGCACCAAGTAACTGAGGTACCCGTCCGAGCTGTCCTGAAGGTTAGTTAGCACACCAGCATCACCCATTAGAGGAGATGCTGGTGATACCCCTTTTTTTGAACACTCAACCGCCGCGCATTCCCCGGCCACGAAGAGCAGGCCGGGCGGGGTTAGCGGCGGACAGGGTCTTTGGGGTTAGGTAGACGACGAACGTATTCTCTTAATAGAAAGAAAAAAGTCAAGGCTTCTAGAAGATACAAGAAAGCCCAAAAAAAGGTCAGCAAACTTTCTAAAAAGTGCGCTAATCTTCGACAAAACTGGGTACATCACCAGGCGACACAAATAACCAGCGGTAATAGCTTGGTCGCCACGGACAAACTGGAAGTCAACAAGATTACCCGCAAAGCTAAAAAAGGCAGTAAGCGCTCTTCGTCGAAAGCAGGACTCAATCGCTCTATTCTAGATGTCGGCTGGGGAATGCTCACACAAGCAATTAAGTACAAGTTAGAGGAAAGTGGTGGTGTCTTTCTTGAAGTTCCAACTTCGACTGTTAAACCCTCTCAACGCTGTCCTAAATGCCTAGATGTGAAACCTGCATACGCTTGATATTCGCATACATCACTGCCAAATCTGCAACTATATCCAAGATAGGGATCTAGCTTCAGCAGATGTTATGCTATTGTGGGCAACCAATTCTGGGGGGTTTGGAACGAGCCTCCTCGGACGTGGAGCAACTGGCTCTAGCGTATTGACTAAAGAACGAAAGAACTGCGGATCAATGCGGCAACTGGGTGCGAAGAAGCGTCAAAAGCACCATTCTGCTGGTGGGGATTCAGAAACCCCGCCCTCGCAAAGCTCTTCTCGGGGTAGTTCATAAATAACTTTTAATCTCTCAAGTCACCAGCTTGGGCGTTGCACTTTTCCCAAGACATAAAAGGCGGCTTGTCAAGAAATGTAAAGAGAACCAAATCAGGCGATCGCGTCGTTTGAGAATAGATAGTGACACGGTTTGGTTCAAAACAAAGCTCTTTTTGGCAATTTGTCACTGAATTGAGCTGACCTGACATAAACTATCAGATAAAGTCATTTAAAGAAATAACTTTTATGACTATGAATACTTTTATCTCCTAACTGTCGTAGCCCTGACAGCAGGAGGGTGTATTTTATATTTTAATATTTACTACTTTATAACACCCAATAAAAATGCAAATACGAAAGCAACTAGCCTGGTTTGCGCTGTTCACAACAATTTTGCTAACGACATATGCTGTAGAACTAATGTTCTACAAAGCCGCATCCTCAATAGAAGTACGCGATAAATTTATCTGGCCATTCTCATCTGTTTCACCCTGGAATATGCCTATTGGTTCGGGAGCGATTTACATTCCGGCGAACATTCAACAGGCAGGCTTCGCCAAGGCAGATGAGGGCTACATCTACCAAGTCAACAGTAACGATCCAGTGCGTTCATTATATGGCGTAGGTGCTTGGGGCCCTGGACGGTGCACAGGCAACTACCCCGAAGGAACGATGCAGATTCCCCGTGGTCTGGTGATTCCGGACGCCACACCGACCAACACCCCGAACAACTCGTCCGCGTTCCTCATGCCCGACGGACAAACGTTAGTGCAGGTCAATGCACTGACACGCTGTAACGCTGGCGGCAATGTGTATGGGTGGCGGAGTGACGACGTTAGCATCTATGGAGAGGGGATACCTGGAGGTCATGGCGGTTCTGGCCTCTCAAGTATCGGAGGCACGATTCGAGTGGGCGAGCTTACCGGGACAGAACCCATTCACCACGCTTTGAAAATCGATCTTCAGGCTTCGAAGTATCTATACTACTCAGGCTCAAATCCCGGATATCGTTGGCCAGCACTCCATGCTGATAGCTATGCGGCCTCAGTGTATGGTGGTACTAACCCAAGTCTAGTTATGGGAACACTGCTAGCGATTCCGCCTTCTGTAACAGCAGCAAGCCTGAATTTGCAGACACCAGCGGCGTGGAAACTCTTCCAAGCACTGCAGAACTACGGTGGCTACGTGGTTGATGATACTGCCGGTGACTACCACGCTTTCTGCGTGGAGCAAGGGGTTTTGGCTCAATTCCGCAACACTTTTGGTTATGACTTTGCTGATTCAAGTGGGCTATTTTACAATGATTTTATGAAACTTTTCCAAGCACTTCAAATTGTGGATAACAATGGGCCGGATAGCGTGGGTGGTGGTGGGGAGCCACTGGTTTCCCTAGCACCGCCAATCGGTAACTGATCCCACATCTAGCAAGTCTAAGAAGCACTTTCAGAAAGTAGCAAACTTCCACGCGCATATCTCCAATATGCGTCAAGATTTTTGGCTATAACTCGTTGACCGCTAGTATCATTAGTTATGTATAGATTATATCGCCAGACTGTTTGACATCCTCCGCCTCTAAATTCCTTCGCGCTTGCGCGCTCGTAATTATAGAGGGGGATTCCATGGATTGCTCCACAGATTTCCTGCTTCGTCCAGTCGGCTTACAAGGTTGAGTTTCCTCAACAGTGCAGAGGTCGTTCTGTTCACAGGCGTGAATTCCCGCAAGCCCTGCGGTACTCGCTCCCAGTTTTTGTAGTCCCTTATTTCTGATCTCAATTGCTGAGTTATGGAGCGAGTTTGCGGGAGATTGATTCTTCCGCAAAACTCGCGGGTCACGATGCAATTTCAAACCACACTTCACACATTCATGGGTGCGTGTGGATAAAGTTTTTTTCTGCCGATGACCACACCTCGAACAATCCTGCGAGGTGTACTGTGGTGGAACTGCCACGACAACAATGCCGTGGATTCTACCTAAATACTCTACCCACTTCAAAAAAAGTGACCAGGAGACATCTGAAATTGATTTAGCCAGATGGTGATTTCTCACCATATTCTGCACTTGGAGGTCTTCGTAGGCTATCAGGTCGGCAGACCTTACTAACGACAACGCAGCTTTAACCGCAAAATCTCTTCGTTGCCTACTCACCTTCAAGTGTTTTCTTGCCATCCTGTTAATGGCTTTTTTGTGGTTTTTATTACCTTTCTTCCGTCTGGATACTCTCCTTTGTGACCGTTTTAAAGCTTTCTCGGACTTACGTAAGAACCGAGGATTTTCTACTGTGTTTCCGTCTGAATCGGTGTAGAAATACTCTAACCCTACGTCTATGCCAACAACTCGACCTGACCACTCGTGTGACTCTGAGCGTTCTACGTCTATGCAAAACTGTGCGTAGTATCCATCAGCACGACGTACCACTCGTACTCGTTTTATCTGTTCTATTTGATAAAAATTGAGGTCACGAGTGCCGATAAGTTTAAATGTTCCAGCCTCAAACTTATCGGTGAAGGTTAACGACTGGCGGTCAGATGATAATTTCCACCCGCTAGTTTTGTACTCGACTGAATGGCTACGCTTTTTGAACCGAGGAAATCCTTTCAACCCTTGTTTCTTTTGTTTGCAGTTGTCATAGAAACGCTTAATTGCACTCCAGGCTCTTTCAGCGCTGGCTTGCCGTGCCATTGAGTTTAGCTTGCCTGCCCACTCATACTCTTTCGCCAATACGGCACATAGCTTAGATAGATCGTACTGACCTACCCCACGATTGTCCATCCAATAGCGAAGACAGCTATTTCGGATGAACCTAGCCGTTCTGATCATTTCGTCAATGCTCTGGTATTGGCTATCCGTACCGTGTAGTTTGAGTTCGAATACAAGCATGGAGCAGACTCAAGTTATGGTCTTATTGTACCATAACTTTTTAGATGTGTGACAATATCATTTCTTAAGTACCATATATCTGGTTCGCAATTCATCCCCCTCTAAACACCTCGTTCCAGAGATAAACGACCGGCATTGCCGCTCGTTTATCTCCTGCCACTCGTTGTTATAGAGGGGGCCACGAGAGCGATTGAAGGTAAAAAAATCGTTACACAGGGCGGAGTACCAGTATAATTACTGAGGTAGAAGCCGCTGCTTGGGGCTGGCTGCAGCAACGGTAGTAACATTATCCTGCTTGGGACATAGGCTTCAGACCTTGGAGGGATGCTTTAAGCTGCCACAGGCAGCGATTGTAGCCTAAAGAGTGGAGTATTACTAAAGATAGAGAGTTGGTTCTCAGGTAATGTTTAATCTAAGCGGACTAAAGCTTTGACGAAGGAAATACCATGTTTCAGATTACGGGAATGACTCTGGGACTGTACAAAACGCTATTCTGGCTGGCACAGGTTCCAGGAAATCAGTTTCGGCCAGTCTCTCCAGTTGATACAGCGCTTGCCATTTCAGGTCCAAGATTTTGGGTGGCCTGGTTTGCGGGAGTGGTGCTGGCTTTTGCCATCCAATTGGTATTAACCAACCTCGGCGTTGCTGTAGGTCTTACCGCCTTGGGACGGCAATCAGACTCTGATTCTGGTAGCCACTCTGGTAACCACTCTGGTAACCACGAAGTCGGCACCTTGGGTGGCACGATGCGCAAAATTGGAGTGGCGCTGGGGTTGGCAACATTGGTGAGTGTCACCGTTTCGTTAGGCATCGCTTGTTATATGGCAGTGAAACTGACCCTGCTTTATGGCAATGTGTTTCTAGGAGCGGTTACTGGACTCGTGATCTGGGCAACTTACTGGTTGCTGCTGGTCTGGGTGAGTTCGACAACTGTGGGTTCCACGTTAGGTTCCTTAGGTTCTATATTTGGCTCGCTCGTTAATACAGCGACTTCCGGCTTGCAAGCAATTTTGGGAACAGCAACTGCCGCAATGGGTGCTAAGACCGTGAGTAATCAGGTTGTGGCAACGGCTGAAGCAGCTGCCGCCGCAGTACGCCGCGAAATTGGTTCAGCTATAGATCCCACCAGTATCCGAGAAAACATTGAGGATTACTTAGAAGATCTCAAACCCCCGGAGCTAGACTTATCAAAGATTCGGGGTGAATTTGAAAAGTTGCTAAATAATCCGGAGTTGAAAGCGATCGCAGGCAGTGGGGACCTGGGCAACATCGACCGGCAGAAGTTTGTCGATTTAGTTAGCAGTCGCACTGATCTGTCTAAACGAGACATGAACCGCATCGTAGACCAACTGGAAAGCGTTTGGCGGCAGGTGGTGGGTCAGCAAGCTCCTCAGCAAGACCGGATAGGTGAGTTGATCGACTATCTCAAGTCAGTCCAACCAGGGCAGGTGAACACTGAGCAGCTCAACCAAAAGCTGGATCAGCTCAGAGCAGAAATGCAGGCATCGCGTCAGAAGGAACAACAACCGCAAGGACAACAAGATCAAACAGATAAACCAGGCTGGATTCAGCAAACACTCCAGCAGGGTCTAAACGGGCTCCTAGCAACTGTGATGGGGCGGGCAGATCTGTCGCATTTAGATGTTGAAAAAATCTTAGGTGTACTTTCTACAGCTAAAGACAACTTTTCTACAGCTAAAGACAAAGTGACCGAGCAAGCCACCAAGCTAGCTGGTCAAGCAGGAATTACAACCTCTGTGCTGCCCCACAACACCATTCGGGCTGATGTGGAAAATTACCTGCTCAATACCTACTCCTGGCAGATGAGCCGGGACAAAGTGGCGCAGGAATTTAAAGACGTAATCTACGATCCGGAAGCTGATCCGGGGTTGGTGAAGCGTCAGGTGGAGCAAATCTCAAAAAGCGATTTTGTCGAAATCCTGCAACAGCGGGGTATTTTTACCCAAACCAAAATCAAGGAAATTGCTGATCAGCTCGAAGGCACCCGGCAGGAAGTTCTGGCAACAGTAACAGCAATTGAGGAGCAAGAGGTGGCGACCGACCTGCGGCGGCGAGTGGAAAGATATCTGCTCTCAACCAGTAAGGCGGAACTAACCCCAGAAGGAATTGGGCGGAATTTTAAACGCCTGCTGGAAGATCCAGAGGCAGATCATGAAACCCTAAGCAATCGCTTCGCTCAGTTTGACCGCGAAACGCTCAAGCAAATGCTGCGGCAGCGGCTGGATGTTACTCCAGAAGAAGCCGAGCAAATCATTAACCAGCTCGAAACCACCCGCGATCGCGTCTTACAAGAATCCCTTGCAGTTGGAGAACAGGCAAAACAACAAGCAGAAACGCTGTGGCTCAATGTGGAGTCGTACCTGCGTAACACCGGCAAAGACGAACTCAACCCCCAAGGCATCAAGCGGGATCTGCAAACGCTTTTAGATGACCCACAAGCAGGACTCGGGGCAATACGGGCACGCCTGTCTCGCTTTGACCGCGATACGCTGGTGCAGCTGCTGAGTCAGCGGCAAGATCTGAGTGAGGAACAGAGCAATCAGGTGCTCGATCAGGTCGAGGCAACCTGGAATCACGTCAGGCATGCACCGCAAGAAATAGCGGGGAAAGTCAAAGAGCAATACGACCAAGTCACTACCACAATTAGTGATTACCTGCGCAATACCGGCAAGGAAGAACTGAACCCCGAAGGCATTCAGCGAGATTTGACCACACTCTTGTCAAGCCCACCAGAAGGAGCCTCGGCGCTGGCAAAACGCCTGTCGCAGATAGACCGAGACACTCTGGTTAAGCTGCTCAGTCAACGGCAAGACTTGAGTGAGGAGCAAGTTAATCAGGTGATCGATCAGGTGCAAGGGACAATTGGTAACATTGTGGCAAAAGCCCAAGAGCAATACGACCAAGTCACGACCGCCATTGCTGATTACCTGCGCAACACCGGCAAAAACGAACTGAACCCCGAAGGCATTCAGCGAGATTTGGCTATACTCTTTCAAGACCCCCAACAAGGAGCCGTGCTCTTGCGACAGCGCCTGTCTCACATAGATCGAGACACTCTGGTTAAGCTGCTCAGTCAACGGCAAGACCTGAGTGAGGAGCAAGTTAATCAGGTAATCGATCAGGTGCAATCGGCGATTTATAACATTGTGCGAGCGCCCCGCCGTCTAGCAGCCCGCACTCAAGCAAGAGTACAAAATTTTCAAACGTATCTCCAAGATTACCTGCGGAACACTGGCAAGGAAGAACTCAACCCCGAAGCGATCAAACGCGATTTGCAGCTGTTGCTCAACGATCCACGAGTTGGGGTGGAAACCCTGAGTGAACGCCTCTCCCACTTCGACCGCTCCACTCTCATCAGCCTGCTTCAACTGCGGCAAGATATCTCGGAGCAGGAAGCCAGCCGGATTGTAGATCAAGTCTTATCCGTCCGTGACTCTTTTGTTGAACAAGTACGGGGGATGCAACGCCGCATCCAAGATGTGGTTGACGGCGTTTTTGGCAACATCCGGCACTATCTCAACTCCCTCGACCGTCCTGAACTTAATTACGACGGCATCAAGAAAGATGTCCGCAAGTTATTCAATGATCCACAGGCTGGGTTTGATGCACTGCGCGATCGCCTGGGTTCGTTTAATCGCGATACCCTGATCGCTGTTATGAGTTCCCGTGACGATATCTCTGAGGCAGATGCCAATCGGATCATTGGTCAAATTGAAGGAGCACGCGATTCTGTGCTGCAACGGGCGGAAAGAATTCAGCACGAAGCGCAACGGCGCGTGGAAGAAGTCAAGCGGCAAGCCCAGCGACAAGCAGACGAAACCCGCAAAGCCGCCGCCGCCGCTGCTTGGTGGCTGTTTGCGACTGCCGTAGTCTCTGCTGCTTTGTCAGCAATTACAGGAGCGATCGCTGTAATCACTGCTTAAAGCTTTACTGATTGACTCCGCTAAACTTAGACAAAAGCCTCTTTAGGAAGAGGCTTTTTTATTACCTCTTCCACCACACTGCACAAACCGGATGCTGACACAAATACTTAGTGGGCGCTACCAAATTATTAGACACTTGGGAGGCGGGGGGTTTGGTACTACCTTCGTGGCTGAAGATACTTACCTACCCGGCAACCCTTTGTGTGTCGTCAAGCAACTTAAGCCTCAATCAACCGACCCGTTGACTTTGCAGACAGCCAGACGTTTATTTGACACAGAAGCCCAAGTCCTGTACCAGTTAGGAATCCATGATCAGATTCCACGACTTTTAGCTTACTTTGAGGAAAATCAAGAATTCTACCTAGTGCAGGAATTTATCAAAGGTTGTGATCTGAGCCAGGAACTAACACCGGGAAAACAGCTTGGGGAGGATCAGGTTATTTTACTTTTGCAAGAAATCCTGGAAATATTGGAGTTTGTCCATCAGCAGAAGGTAATTCACCGTGATGTTAATCTCCGAAATCTACTCAGACGCGAGCAAGACGGCAAATTAGTTTTAATTGACTTCGGAGCCGTCAAACAAATCACTACCCAGGTGGTTAATCCTCAGATCAAGACAAAAGTGACTGTGGCGATTGGCACTCCTGGCTATGTGCCTAGCGAACAAGCCCATGGTAACCCCAAATTAAGCAGTGATATCTATGCTGTGGGGATAATTGGTATTCAAGCCCTCACAGGGTTACTACCTGAGCAATTCCTAAAAGATGCTGATACCGATGAAATTATCTGGCATCACCAGGCTCAAGTCAGCCCAGAGTTAGCAAAAATTTTAGATAAAATGGTGCGCTATGACTTTCGGCAGCGCTACCCCTTTGCAACTGAAGCGTTGCAAGCTCTAAAAGAGTTGACGCATCCCCTTTCTGCCACAGTAGCCTTGCCAGCTGCCCCATCACCCACCACTCCGGCTGCATTTCAAAATAAAACTACAAAATCCAGATCAAGACTATACAAAGCTTTAATCTCAATCGGTTTAATTGGACTGGGCACCGCAGCAGCTATCTTCTTGGTTAACCTGAGCAATTCCTCCAATGCGACTAACTTATATAGCCGAGCCAACACACTATATAATTTAAAAATGTATAAAGAAGCACTCAATAATTATGACAAAGCGATTCAAATCAGGCCAGAATATTCCGAAGCCTGGAATGGTGAAGCCAAGACGCTGTATGAGTTGAAACGGTACTCTGAAGCTCTCGATGCCTACGACAAAGCGATTCAAATCCAGCCCAACTACCTGGAAGCCTGGCTCGGTCGAGGCTATGTATTGGATAACTTACAGAAATACCAAGAGGCAATTGACTCATTTGATCAGGCTCTAAAAATTCAGTTGAATGACCCCGAAGCCTGGAATGCACGTGGCGATGCGCTAGTCAATTTGCAGCGATACGAACAAGCAAGTGAATCTTATGAAAAAGCAGTGTACTACAAGCCAGACTACTACCAAGCTTGGTTCAGTCGTGGCTGGGCGCTGCATAACTTGCAACGGTATGAAGACGCGATCGCGGCTTATGACAAAGCAGTGCAATTCAAGCCAGACTACGACCAAGCCTGGTACAACCGGGGCAATGCGCTGATTAACTTGCAACGCTACCAAGACGCCATTGACTCTTATGACAAAGCGGTGCAATTCAAGCCGGACTACTACCAGGCTTGGTACAGCCGGGGCAATGCACTCCTGAAGTTGCAACGCTATCCAGAAGCGATTGACTCGTTTAACAAAGCCGTTCAATATAAGCCAGACTACTACGAAGCTTGGTACAGCCGAGGTTGGTCACTCCATCAATTGCAACGCTACGAAGAAGCAATTGATTCCTATGATAAAGCGCTTAAATTTAAGCGGAATGACGCTCAAATCTGGTATAACCGGGGCAATGCCCTATACAATTTGAAGCGATACGAAGATGCGATCGTCTCTTATAACAGAGCCGTGAGATACAAGCCAGATTATTACGAAGCTTGGTACAGCCGAGGCAATGCGCTCTACAACTTGAAACGATACGAAGATGCGATCGCGTCTGATGACAAGGCGGTGCGATTCAAGCCGGACTACCGAGAAGCAATAGACGCCCGAAACCAGGCACAGCGCCAGATACTACTGGAAAAGCTGCAGCTTCCACCAAATCCTACACCAACGCCATAGGCAAGAAGCGACAATAAAGAATCAGGGTTAGCGCGTCTCAAACCCCATTGACAGGCGGATTATGGCAGAGGGTCTGAGTTAGAATAAACTAGAGTTTAAAACTGCTGCGCCGCTTTGCCGTTAATGCCCTCAACCCTTGAAGCAACCTGCAAGCGCAGTCGGCGTCAGAAATCGAAGCGGGCTGCAATGGAGGATGCCTATATGTTGATGGTGCTGACAGCAGCACTACCCGAATCAAACCATGACCTAGAACCTAGCTGTCAATAGCGTTTGAGATGCGCCTACCCTGCTGGACAGACGGGTGGCTAACTCTTCCTGTTGACTTAATTTAGGCATCATTGTATACTTAGTATTACTGAACCTTGAAAACCTAGACTATCTGGTTCTGAGGGGAAATGCTCCCTCAGGTAAAAGACGCTTAGCAATATTGGAATGACTCTAGCATTATGCGTACAGACACCAAAGATATTAATCGGTAACTGTCCCGACTCAAGTACATTACAAAAGTATGTAGTATCAATTAAGTTCAAATAGGATAGTGCAGCCTTAAATAGCAGAGAAAAACCTGCACAGGTAAAACAGAGTCGTGAGATGCAAGTAAAGTAAGGCCACAGCTAGGCGCAAGTCTAGTCGAGGGCTGTAAGGGCAGCGTTGACAGATTCCCAGCAGTAGCCGCAGGTTCCGCTCGGCGCGATCGCGACAAACCCGTTGCCAACGAAATATTTGATTGATAAACTCCTGCTAGAGAAAATTTACCTGATTGAAATTGCCAGTGTCACTGGTGTCTCGGAGCAATGGCTGTAGAAATATGATGTTGTCAATGCCAAGTATTAATCTGTTCCGAGCCTTGTGCAAATTCAGTCCAAAAAAGGTCGGCTGATGTACAGTGCGGCGAGATGTGGTCGTTTGTGACTCATAAAGACAATAAGCAGTGACCTGTATTTAATACTTCTGATATATGAGAAGCAAAGTGACGCAGAATGGAAGGCTTTATCGGAATTGGTTCCGGTTCTTAATCATTGTCCTATTGGTACTGGGTGTATTTTTTCGTTTCGTTAATCTTGACCGCAAAGTCTACTGGTACGATGAAACAGCTACCTCATTACGGATTTCTGGCTACACCTGGACAGAGTTGAAACACCAGCTCTTGGAGCATGTAGTTAGCGTTGAGGACTTGCAGCATTATCAGCGCATCAATCCTGATAAAGGTATAATTAACACCATTAAGGGTCTGGCGCTAGAGGAACCTCAGCATCCACCACTCTATTTCATAATGGAACTATTTTGGGTGCAATGGTTTGGCAATTCAGTGGCGGTGAGGAGAAGTTTGTCTGCCATTATTAGCTTGCTTGTGTTCCCTTGCCTCTATTGGTTATGCCTAGAGTTATTTAAGTCGTCGCTGGTAGGATGGGTAGCAATCGCACTGATAGCTGTCTCACCCTTCCATGTGCTGTATGCGCAGGAAGCACGAGAGTATAGTTTGTGGACAGTAACAATCCTACTATCTAGCGCCGCACTGTTGAGAGCAATGCGGCTCAAAACCAAGCTCAGTTGGGGTATTTATGCAGCAACTGTAGCACTGGGACTTTATACTTATCTATTTTCTGGTTTGGTTGCAATCGGACATGGAATTTATGTATTTATAAATGAAAATTTCCGATTGAGTAAGACGCTTACTGCTTATATACTTGCATCACTAGCCGGGTTTATAGCTTTCGTGCCCTGGATCTTTGTGGTAATTACTAACCTATCCAATGTTAAAAGCTCAACAAGGTGGATGCGAGTTTACATAACCCCGTCAATCTTGGTTGAAATGTGGATGGTTAATATTAACCGTGTTTTCCTTAATTTAAACTATGGTTTGATATCTAAAAACATATTATTGTATATCTTAATCATTATTTTAATAGTATATTCAATATATTTTTTATATTTGAATGCTCCAAAAAAAGTTTGGCTATTTATTTTAACCTTGATTGGCTCTACAGCATTAACCTTAACCCTGCCAGATTTAGTTTGGAAAGGGAGAATGTCAGCTATCACTCGATATTTAATCCCCTGTTTTTTAGGTATTCAGCTAGCTGTTGCTTACTTGTTCGCCACTCAGATTAGAGCCATTAATTTCCACCGAAAGAAGCTATGGCAGATTGCCATGCTTATAGTGATTTTGGGGGGGGTTTTGTCATGTGCAGTCAGTTCTCAACAAAATTGGTCGTGGAACAAGTATACAGCTATTTACAATCATAAAGTAGCTCGCATAGTTAACGAGGCTAACTCCCCACTTTTTATAACTAATGACTATGGTAGCGCACAGACTCTCTCCTATCTGTTCGCTCCAAAAGTACGAATTGAGTTACTGACTGAGACTGATCAACATCTCGTGATGCCCAATGGGGAGCTCCGCTGTCAGCCAAATTTATTAAATATTCCTGACAGTTTTAGCGAGATTTTTGTATACACTTTAAAGGAGATTTTCGGTGAGATAAATATACCTAAGACTACTGAGGGTTGGCAATATAGACTTAAGAACAAGCCTAATTGCAATATAGAGGTTGTTCATGAGTGGGAGGACAAAATAGAGCCTGGTTATAAAGTTAATGCCTCACTCTGGAAACTAAAAAAACAGTAATAAACTAACCCTGAATAAAGAATGTATCCTGACTTTTTTACAAGTAATCCAAAAACTGCTGTGGCACTATCATTAATTCCCCAGACTTGAAACGGTTAATTTCTACCCACAGCGCCTTTTTTTTCCGCTCTCCCTCAGCAAAGACCAGATCTTCCAGTTGATAAAACTTTGGGTCAACAAAATCACATTGATAAACTTGAAGGATTTCGTGACCGGGCTGACCGTTGAACATAAACAGGTTCTCCAGACAGCCCAGATAGCGAATATTTGTTAATTCTGCCTGAATTTCTTCAATAAATTCTCTTTGTAGGGCGAAGAGGCTGGTTTCACCGAAGTCAACACCGCCGCCCATCGCCCGATAAAAGGTTTGTTGCTTAACTGGATCGTAGCCTTCGGAAATAAAAATGCGATCGCCATCCCGAATCAGCCCCAAAGCCAAAACCCGAATTTCACCTTGTTTGTGCATACTTATCCCTAATTCTGATCATAAATAGATTGGGGCCGACTCTCGCTATCCTCAACTGACCAGTCTTCCAACTCACCGCCAATAATCAGGCGTTCAATGTTGACGTATTCTTGACTCAGCTGTTTAAGGGCATTGATCAAAATATCGAGGGCGATCGCATCACTCGTTCCCAAGTCAAACCAGCAACGCGCCCACGTACCCTCATACTCAAATTCACCCATGTTGTGCATGACTGCCATCAAGGTGTTTTCAGCGGTTTGTTCGTCATAATTCATGTAGCTGATATCAAGCCCCATTTCCTGAACTTGGATATTTTCAGCATTGAATCCCCCCAATTTGCCCAGGTAAAACCAGGAGTTAAACGCCTCCTCGACATACCGCTTTTCCAAATTAGAAGGAACCGTGCTGAACTCCAGCCAGATCCACAGATCAAAAGGGTTAAACTCGCTAAAGTGTACCTGCATTTCCATTCCTACCAATTTTAATACCAATTTAGCTTGGATTACCAAGGCGCTTGGCGTCTCTTCTGCGCTCCCGCTCAATTTGTGTGACTAAACCAGCTGGGAGTTGGGCTTTCTTTTCCGGTTTTATTGCTTCGTCGAAATTCTTGAGCGCCTCCCGGAACAAAGCAGGGTTTTTTTGGCTTTCACCCTGTTTTACGAGAATTTGAGCTTTGAGATAGAACAACTCTGGGTTACCGGGTGTAGCTTTCAGGGCACGATCCACAGATTCCAGCGCTTTGGGGTACTGGTCTAAATCCCGATAGCCAATAGCAAGACCACGGTCAGCTAAATACCGGGGACTGGCATATTTTTCTAACCGTTCAATCGCCTGCTCTGGGCTAGAAAAAGGCATGCTGACCGCGAGCACTAAGTCCATGTAGCCCCGGACTAAATTCAGTTCTGGATCAGTGGAGGAAATTGCTTCTGCCTTGTCTAGATATTCGTAGACCTGCCGGATCTCAGTTAAGGCTTGGGGCGTTCCCTTCAAGGTACCCTCACGAGCAATGACAGTCGCACCTTGTAAAAAATGACCCACAGCAACGTAGATATTCCCGCGTAACGGGTCAGTAGCCATCAGCTGCTGAGCGGCTTCCAGGGTTTTTTTGCTGTATGAACTCAGTGAGTTCACTTCCTTGTTTGCATAGACTAAGGATGCGTCCATCGCATAGACTAAAGGCTCTTTTGGCTCACTCGATTCCGCTTGTTGGAGGTAACTCTTTGCGGCTGTGTAATTTCCGTCCTTGAAGATGGCTTTGAAAGCAGCTTCGGTTTTATCGCCAATCTGGTGCTGATTGGTAGAGCGAAAGGGATCTTTAGCGAGAGTTGGTCTAACCCAAAGGCTAAGTGTGAGTATTGCACTGGCGATAGTGCACGCGAGCCTTTCAGGCTTCGCACCAAACATCTGTCTAAAAGCGGGAAACCGATCTATCATATTTGTCCTCAGAAGAATTACGCCCTTTTGACACCCTGCCCCACTGCCTCTTCTTGACTCTGATGCCGCTGTCAGGTTCGGTGAGAAAGTGGCGTCTAGTTGCTCAGCTTAACAATGCCAGAATAAGGGCAGACTTTTTCTGGTAATGTTAACGGATGCTCTATCTCAGAAACCTGGTTTATCACCCTCCAGCTAGCCCCACAGCCATTTTAAAATCTATCAACCTCGAATTAGCACCACAGCGGCTAGGGCTAATTGTTGGGCCGAGTGGCTCTGGCAAAAGTACGCTACTAGAAATTTTATCTGGGCTCGCCGAAGCAACAGCTGGCAACGTGTTATGGCGCGAGCAAGAACTTACTGCCGAACACCTGCAACAGTTGGCCGGGTTGGTATTTCAGTTTCCAGAGCGACATTTCTGTGGCGGCACAATTTTAGAAGAATTGCGCTTAGGACATCCAGAGTTAGGGTCTGAGCGAGTTAAGCAGGCTCTGCAAGAAGTGGCGCTGGAGCATTTACCTTTGCACACGGCACCCCAAGCTTTGAGTGGGGGTCAGCAGCGCCGTTTGTCTTTGGCGGTGCAGTTGATCCGCCAGCCCCATTTGCTGCTGTTAGATGAGCCAACAGCTGGGTTAGACTGGTCGATGCGTCGGCAGCTGGTGAGTTTATTGGCGAAACTCAAAAACGATTGGACGCTGTTGGTGGTTACTCACGACGCTGGGGAGTTGTTGGCGATCGCCGACCAATGTTGGACGCTCAATCACGGTGAACTGCGCCCTACCCCAGCTGCCGCACCGCAATCTGTGGCTTGAAACGATGGATGAGACCGACAAACCTCTGTTGCCTGAGATGGCTGACCTGTGGCAGCAAACCCTGAATTGGCAACCCAGTGCCCAAAAGCAATGTCAATTCCAGCGGCTTTATGAACTCATACTCTTCGGCAACCGCCAGCTGAATTTAACTCGCATCACCGACCCCTTGGAGTTTTGGGAAAAACACCTGTGGGATTCTTTGCGGGGAATTGCACCACTGTTGGCATCTGATGTTGTAGCAAACGAGGTGGCGTCTCTACAAGATGTCGTGTCTGGACAGTCTACACAGCGCATTATCGACATCGGAACAGGGGCAGGATTTCCGGGGATTCCAGTGGCAATTGCACTTAGCAACTGGATTACTCTACTCGATTCAACCCGCAAGAAAATTACTTTTCTCAATACCCTACTAGCCGAGCTGGGTATTCAGAATGCCACAACTGTACTCGGCAGAGCTGAAGAAGTAGGAAGGCTGCCTCACTACCGGCAAACTTACGATGTCGCTCTAATTCGAGCTGTAGGCTCAGCATCCGTCTGTGCGGAATATACCCTGCCCTTACTGAAAAACGGTGGTTTAGCGGTACTCTATCGGGGTCACTGGACAGATGGTGAGGCAGAAGTCCTCCAAAGCGCTGTTGAGCAGCTGGGCGGCGCTATCGAGTCAATTGAGGGATTTACAACTCCGCTGAGTAATAGCATCCGTCACTGCCTGTACCTACGGAAAGTCGCTTCTACACCAGCTGAATTTCCCCGTCCAGCTGGTGTGCCTGCACAACAACCGCTTTAGCTAAGGGGAGCAACACAACCCCTGCGACGACGCCAGCGATAGCAAATCATGCTAAGCATGCCTATAGCCAAGAATGAAATACTGCTAGGCGCAGGCACAGCTACCGGCTCGGCGCGGAAGACTTCCAGTCCACCATTTGCCAACATGGCGTCAAAAGCAATCTGTCCGTCATCATTTAGCCCTTTATGGGAAATAAACAGACTTGTCACTATGGAACCATCGAGAGAATCGCCTACAGAAATCACCTTCTTAAGTCCTAAAGCTGATTTGGTGTAGATAGCGGTGCTACCATCATTTAAATCAGCTAGGATTGCTACATCTCCTTCCTGATTGAGGGCAACGTCCGACTTAAAGTCTTTAAATATGCTGCCGCTACTAGTGTCGGCAATGGTGGTGAGCTTCCCGTCAGTACTCTCGAGGATGGCTGCTCCCCCTGTAGTTAAACCAGCATTGAAGGCTACTGTATCGTTATTGTTGAGAGAGGGTGCACTCAAGTAGCTAAAGGGGCCTTGGGTAGTTTGGGCGACAACAGTATTGAGACTGCTGCCATCGCCAACGAAGATGCCCTTGCCTCCCCCCTTCAAGTCAGCATTGAAGGCTACCGCTCCTTTATCGTTGATCGAGGGTAAAGTGTATTTAGCAAAGGGTCCCTCACCCCGATCCACATCTAAGCCGCCAAGGTAGAAGTCACTTAAGTGGCTGTTGCCAGCGGTGCTAGCAATGGTGGTAATCGCCCCACTGCTACTTTTGGCGTACAAGTTAGATGTCCCATCGCTATTACCAGCTATATAAGTAATTGTTCCCTGGTTGTTGATGCCAGCAGCAGAAACAAATGAGCCAGTAGCGAGATCATTACCAGGGTTATCAAGACTAACATTAGGATTAAAAGGAACTGTAACAAAGGGAGTACTTTGGTAGGCGACGGTATTAATTGAACCGTTAGTAACACTGATGATGGCAGATGGTCCCGATCCATTTGCCTCTGGTGTACCAAAGTCATAGGCGGAACTCGCAAAGACCGTTGTTCCTGAGTCGTTGCTAGAAGAGTTAAAGAAAATGCTACTGTCGTAGGTTTTACCAGTATTGTCAGTAAGTTGATATTTGGTTGTGTTGATTACAGGAGTAGGGGAACCTTGACCATCACCACTATAGATAGTAGAGGGAGGTAAATGAACCGTCGAGTAACCAACGAAACCTTCATAGCTCACATCTCCCTTATTGTTGATGGAAGCGTTGGCAAAGACGTTAGGCACGAGGGAGCCGGGATTTACAAAAGCGGCGGTATCTGTAGGGAAACCAGGGACGCTGTCGCTGCTGATCCGCGTGTAGTTATAATTAAAGTCAACCATCCGATTTTTTTTCCTTCTTGATGCAACGTGAAAAAGTTAGCGGTTTGGGTGCTATAGAAAATTTTCCTGTTACTGCCAAAAGCTAAGTTTTGAACCTTTACTGACTAATCAGGCTCAGTTGCATGAATTTCGTAAAAATTTACACAACTTTACAATTTTATGCTTCTCATTAAGAACAGAAAAAATATTTGAAATAGCCGCTTGCCAAACTTTCGGTGTTACGCACTCGGCAAAGTTTTTAGGACAGCTAAAGTATTTACCACCATAGTAAATACGGAGTCTCTCTCAAACACGACCACCGAATGTCCGAGCTTCGTAAGTGTGTAATCTGCTGCTAGACCTGCAGGCGCTGCACCTAAAATCTAGATTGGGTTAGCTGTGTCCATCAGAACTTGAATTTTTTCTAAAGTTACACTAATATTATCTCTATAATATTTTTTTTAGGGTGATAATTGTTTATCCTCAGATAAAATTCATAAAACATGAGCTTATGTTAATCCTGTGTGAAGCTGATGTAAAGTTGAGCATCTGTTTGTAAACTGGCTAACATTTTCGTAAAGCGCTTGCGCTAGGTGGCGTAGCATCAGACACGTATGGGTGGCGATCGCACCCTGAATTAGCAGTTATCCCTCACATTCCTGGGTCTATTAAAACTAACTACTTACGATTTTATTAATACTGTATTTAATACTCACAGACTTTCGCCTATCTATTCGCTCCAAAAGTTCGACTTCAGTTAGTGGCTGATCAACGGCTCTGGATGCCCAATGGAGAGATCCGCTGTCAGCCAAATATCTTCAATATTCCCGATGGTTTTAGTGAGATTTTTTTATATAAGTTCGATGAGACTCACAATCAGCTAAATTTACCTAAGACTCCTGATATGCAAGATAAAGCTTGTTCATGAGTGGGATTATGGATGGAAGCACGAAATAGAGCCTGGTTACAAAGCCAAAGCCTCACTCTGGAAACTAGAAAAATGAAAAAAGTCAAATCCTTTACTTGCCAAAAAAATAGACATAGTATCCCGTATCGCCAACTTGTTTCCAACCTCTTGCATAGGCAGAATCTGGTATCTTTAACCCAGGTCTTTGTACGATGACCTTGGCTCCAGTCCTCTCTAGAGTTTTGAGAACCTCGAACCTTACATCAGCATTTTTCTCCCAGAAGCTTTGTTCATCCCGAATCTCAGCGACAATCTTGATTCGTGCTAATCTAGCCCAATAATAATTAGGAAAAAAATATTCTCCCAGGATTGCAACTTTTTCTCCAGGCTGAACTCCTAACTTATTCAAACTCTCAGCAACCTGCCACTGAATATGCTGTTCCACTCACCCCGTAAGTAGGCATCACCAATGTCTAGGTAAGAAATTGCATCATCTGTGGATAGATTGTAACGATTTACCCAACCCTGAAACACACCGAGCAGTATAGCTAAAAGCCACAATATAGCTGAGAGTGAATATTTGTTTGGAATAACAGCTCTTCGCAGCATATTAATTCAAGCGCTTTTATTTCAAAAGCTATGCTTTAAAAACAAATTTTTCATGACTTAGAAAAAATTTCTTTAACACTCAAAACAAAATATTGATAATTCTGGCTAATTATAAATCCATAACTGTTTCTTGTACTCAAAACAATTAAAACAAAGACAATGGATAGCATAATAGCTTGCAGAAGAATTGAGCATAGTATGCCAACCATATAAGATGTCCAACCAGGAATTGCTAGATTAGTGAAGAGTTTAATAACCACAATAACTACCAGTAAACAAATGATTAAAAATATGATTAAAGATATTACTATTAATAATCTGATGCCGACTACATCTGAATACACAGAAATTGAACTGATACCATGTGTTACTAATGATACGAAGTTCATTTTGGAATGTCCAACTAGGCGAGCGCCACGCTTCGTAGCAATTTCTGTGTAGGGAACCCTTGCCCTCAGTAATCCAGCTGCATAGTGATTCCAAATTTCTGAAACGACAACAACTCGGCACAAAATATTATAAGGAATAACACTAAAATTTCCCACGCGGATCTCATGACCTGTAAGAATTTTGTAAATTAATTTATAGATAAAGTAAAATAATTTAAAAATAAAATTTTCTGAGCGTTTAGTTCTTCTAGCAAAAATAACTTTAGTATAACCTTCTGACTGACAACGATTGATTAATCTGGGAACATCTTTAGGGTCATCCTCTCCGTCTCCATCCATTACAACAACTACTTTAGAGGTTAAATTTGCTGCAATGTAAGCCAAACCTATCGCAATTGCTCTTTGATGTCCAAAATTTCGTTTCAATTCTAAGGTAGTAACTCGCTCTATAGCTTTTAAATCTGAGCTAATTAAATGATTAGGTGCAAGTATAGTTGAGGCATCATCTACAACAAGAATGGACGCTTGAATATAATTCTCATCTAATGAGTTGTCCAAGCTGGTAAGTAACTTTTCTAAAGCTTCCCAGTCATTAAAAACTGGAATTAAAACTATAACGTATGGATGATCTAATTGTTTCTTACTAGTACTTTCCATCGCCATGTACAGCCTAAAGGAGTTCATGCGCAAGACAGACGGTTGACAGGTTGACTACCCAAGAGCTGATGGGCGTGTTCAAGTAAAGCCGGAATTTTGTCAGCGTGGGGACTGCTTAACAGACATTGCCGCAGATCTAGTTGGTGTACTTGATCTGCCGTTGCGCCTGGAAACCAGTGACTACCGTTACCCAGCAAGTTGTAGCGCATTTTGGCGTAGTCCATCATGTCGTAGGCGATCGCCAGATTCCGCAGCCACAAAATCACTGGTATATTCAGACTACCCGGCGTGGATTCGGGCTTCGGCAAACCGACGTGCCAGGTTTTTACCCAATTTTCTCCGAGTTGGGCGATCGCTTCCAGCTCCAACCGTAACAAAATTGGCGGCAAAATCTCAGACGCATAATCCAAGAGTTCCAAAGTCTTCAGGTGTTCATCAAAATCCTGCGGTCGTGACGCCCCAACACTGAGGGTATGTACTTGGGGATGACTCAAACAGAACAGGTCGTTAAACACCATCGGACTCAGGGGGGCGCAAAGCTCCACCAACTTTCGTGGTGGTTTGTATAGCATCCCGCCTTTATCAGCTGGACTGATGATAAACACCCCCATATCGTGGCGTAAAGCGGCTTCAATAGCAGGCCAGTTGAATTGATTGATATAATACCAATGCAGGTTAACATAGTCGAACTGATTGGTTTGAATTGTCTGCACAATAATATCGGTCGCCCCATGGGTGGAGAAGCCAATAAATCTGACTTTGCCTTGGGCTTGCAGCTTCAAAGCTACCTCTAGACAGCCACCGGGTCGAACGCTGTTATGCAATAATTCAGCATTATTAATCCCATGCAGCCCCAGCAGGTCAACGTAGTCTAGCTTCAAATTAGCCAGCGATAGCTCGAAATTGCGCTGAAATTCTTGAGCGTCTTGAGTTGGGGAAACTTTGGTCTGGACAATCAACTGGTCACGGGGTAGGCTTGGCAAAATCCGTCCCAGTTGGAGTTCAGAGGTGCCATAACCACGGGCAGTTTCAATGTGATTGCTCCCAAGTTCTATAGCCCGTCGAATAGTCGCTTCCAGATTCTGCTGGTTGTCCGAGGGAATTTCCCAGGCCGGTACGTCCTGCCACTTGAACTGATAGCGCATACCGCCGCAGGAAAACACTGGAAGAAGCAGCTCTGTGCGCCCAAATCGTCGGTATTTCATCACATCTCTCTTATAACAGGCTGACCATTCTGGACTTCGCCCACGAGAACCAAATCCGTGACGCCCACAAATAAGCCATTTTCCAGGACACCAGGAATGTTATTCAGTGTTTTCTCTAAAGCACCAGGGTCTTCAATAGTGTTAAATCTTACATCAACCACCATATTACCCTGGTCAGTGATAACTGGCCCAGCTTTTTTGACGCCCATTCGCAGTTCTGGTATGCCGCCTAGTTTCACTATTGCTCGCATCACTGGTGCGATCGCCATCGGTATCACTTCCACTGGAACTCGGAAACTCGAACCCAATCGGTCTACAATTTTGGAGCTATCCACCACAACAATAAACTCGTTTGCCAGGTAATCCACGATTTTCTCGCGGGTATGAGCAGCACCGCCGCCTTTGATCAAATTCTTTTGCGGATCAACTTCATCCGCCCCATCAATGGCGATATCGATGTGGTCAATCGCATCCAGAGTGGTCAAAGGGATGCCGTACTGTTTCGCCAGGACTTCTGCCTGAAATGATGTGGGGATACCTTTGATATCTTTGAGGAGGCCAGACTTTAGGCGCTCGCCCAAGAACTGAATCGTATACGCTGTCGTTGAACCCGTACCCAGCCCTACAATTGAACCCGATTGTACGCGCAGGGCAGCGGCCTTACCAACTTCCTGTTTCATCAACTTGACTGGGTCTACTTCTGCACTCATGCCAACAACTCCTAAACGCCGTGTTTAGTATAAGGCTAAAACTCAACCGAATTATGGCTCCACCATCGGAAAACAAAGAACAGCAGCATCCCCAATACAATCGCGATCGCCAAATTGTTGGCAGCCTGTTGGTAGGGGAACCGACAGATTATAACCTGGCAGAACTGGCGCGGCTGCGAATTCGCTATCGTGGCTTTCCTGGCGCGACAGATATCCAGACAGACTTAGACAAAGTCATGCAACTGTGGGGTTTTACGGAAGCAGCTCTTTACGAGAAAACTCGCCAGATTCATACTGCTGGGCCAGTATATAAAGGTCGAGCTAGCAAGGGCGACGAAGAGGATTGGAACTAATGCCAACTCATCGCTGCTTCTTCTCCCACTTAATCAGATCAGCAGCTAACGCGGACTTTTGGGCGCGGGGTAACGCCTCCCGCGTCCTGACTGAACCATCTGGGGGCAAGACACTCTTCACAGGAGGAGAAAACGCAGGGCTGGTTTCCAAAGCTTGATTGAGCCCAATAACTTGATGATTTGCTTTTATATTCCGAGAGACAGATGAAGGCGTTTTTAATTCAGCTTTCATTGAGTCTAGCTTCTGAGCCACATCAACTTGCTGCTGTAGCTCCTGCGTTGAAGACACTAGGCCACTCAAACCATTGATCAGTCTACGGAGATTTTGGCGTACTTTCGGGTCACCCGTCAGCTCATCCAAGTCAGATGTAATCTTCTGGGCGTTCTGAAACGTCACTCTGGCAGAGTCCAGCGTTTGTTGCAGCACGACCGTGTTGTTTGGATTGCTAAGGGTACTAGAGGCTTTGCGCAAATTAACCGACACTTGGGCTGCATTTGCCGACAGAGTCTCTAAGTTCTGGATCAATTTTCCCTGGGTGAAGCGGTTGAGTGTAGGTGTCAGATGAGCCACTGCAACGCGAAGTTGCCCACTCGTTTGGCTCAGGTTGTTCACAGTCGTGACGAGGGCAGTTCGGTTCGTTGTCAACAGACTGTCGAGGTTGGTGATCAGACGATTGCCCTGAGCGGCAGTCAAACGCAGTTGGTCGGCGGTTGCACCGAATTTAGTTGCCGTCTGCTTAAAAGTACCCAGCTGTTGTTGCGTACCTTTCGCCAAACTGTCGAAGTCACGGCTGAGCTGAGATATTGACTCAGCTGCAATGGCTGTGTTTTTTGTCGCTGCTTTGACGTTAGCGAATAACTCTCGGTCATTGAAGGCACCAGCCAGCTCAGTCGTGCTGCGAATGAGTTCATCAACACTGACCCCAATCTGACCTTGCAGATGGGAGCCATTACAGACGATCAGGTTGGGATCACAATTTTTGTCAAGTGGCTTAGCAACAGCTACCCCAGCTGGTAGCGGCTTTTGGGGCGTGATGTCTACATTCGTTTCGCCAATCAGACCTGACTGGTTAGCTTCAACCGTTACGTCACGGGGTATGATTAGGCTATCTGGGGTAATCTCAACCTCGACTTCAACCCCATTTGCTCCGGGTCGGATGGTGGAAATCTTCCCCACCTTAAAGCCACGATACCGAACCATTGCCCCCTTTTGGATCCCGCCAACATTGCCAAACTCAACAAAAATTTTGTAGCTGCGCTTGCCGAAAGTAATGCCGCGTAACCACAGTATTAGAACTACAAATGTACCTAGTCCTAGCAGGATCAACAAACCAACGGAGCCTTCTCGAACTGCGCGTGTTCGTGGCGCGTTGCCCAGCATTCGCATCTTTTTGCCCTCCTGCCATTTAGCTTTCAGCCGTCAACTGTTTTCGTCAATTACGTGGATCGGTCCTTCCACATTTCCACTAAAGAATTGTCGAGCCATGGGATTGTCTGTAGTATCTATATCACTTACTGTGCCCTGCCACTGCAATTTGCCCTCATAGAGCAACAAAATTCGGTCAGCGGTTCGGTTGATTGTACTATGCTGGTGAGTGACGATCGCATAGGTGCCACAAATTCCTTCTGTACATTGCAACTGGCGGATCAAATCCTCAATCACCGTCGAGGCAATCGGGTCAAGACCGGCAGTGGGTTCATCGTACAGTAAAACTTCTGGCTTGTCTTTAGGGTCGTCGGGGTCATACGTTAGAGCACGGGCAAAACTGACTCGCTTACGCATTCCACCCGACAACTCACTGGGGTAGCGATCGCCAGCGCTAACCAACCCCACCATTTCCAGCCTGTGATGCACCAAATCTCGAATCTGCGATCGCCGCAGTTTCGAGTGTTGATAAAGCACAAAGCCGACATTTTCCTCTACCGTTAACGAATCAAATAAAGCCGACTGCTGGAACACCATGCCAATTCTAATCGGGTCTGCGCCATCCTCAATTAATCCCTCTCGCCGCTGTCCTTGCACATAAATCTCCCCGGAGTCTGGAGCCAGCAACCCCGCCATCAGTTGTAAGATTGTTGATTTTCCGGTTCCAGAAGGGCCAACAATAGCAAGTGCTTCTCCCCGGTTGATTGTCAGATCTACTTGATCCAAAATCACACTGCTACCAAACGACTTAGAAATACCCTTAAGTTCAATCAACGGCTCACCCATGACGGGTTTTGAGTTAGAAGATACGTTATCTGCAACTTCTCTACTGAGTTTTGAGTTAGGCATGTTGACATGTTGTGAATTACTCATACCTTAAAAAGGCGCCTAACTCAAGCTTAATCGGTAGCTCCTCGATCTCGTTACAATCCTCATAGAGTTGGCATCCTGGCTCACTGATGCACGATTTGGTATTATTGTCAAGGTAATTTGAGCGCGGGTGTGGGCTGTACACACCCCACACCCCACACCCCGTTCTAGACACGGCCGCTATTAGAAACCGTCCTTGTACTGCTTGCGGCGACTCCAGTAGTAGCCGACGATACAAAAAATGGCTAGACCCAATGATGAGAATGAAGAGACACTGCTGAGGTTCGGGGCAAATGCCGGATCGGCGCGGAAAACTTCCTGTCCACCATTTGCCAGCACAGCGTCAAAAGCAATCTGTCCACGATCATTTAGCCCTTTATGGGAAATTAATATACTTGTCACCGTCGAACCATCGAGGGCATCGCCTACCGCAATCACCTTATGGAGTCCTGTACCTGACCAAGTGTAGATAGCGGTGCTCCCATCTTTTAAATCAGCCAGGAAGGTAACATCTCCTTGCTGATTCAGGGCAACGTCTGACTTAAAGTCTTTAAAGATGCTGCGGCTAGTATTATCAGCAATAGTAGTCAGATTCCCTTTGCTGCTCTTGAAGATGGCTTCCTTTCCGGTAGTGAAACCAGCATTGAAGGCCACTACACCTGAGTTGTTGATGGTGGGTACACTGAAGTAGCTATAGGGGCCTGAGGTAGTTTCGGCAACAATAGTTTTGAGACTCCTGCCGTCACTAACGAAGATGCCCTTGCCCCCGCCCTTCAGGTCAGCATTGAAGACTACCGCTCCCGTGTCGTTGATATCCGGGACAGTGTATTTGGCAAAAGGTCCCTCGCCCCGACCTACATCCAACCCACCAAAGAGGAAGTCGCTGAACTGGCTGTTGCCACTAGTGCTAGCGATTGTTGCGAGCGCACCGTTGCTACTTTTGGTGTAGATGGCTGATGTCCCATCGCTATTACCAGCTACATAAGCAATTGTTCCGCCGTTGTTGATACCGGGTTCAGAGACGAATGAGCCAATACCTAATTGATTACTAAGATCCTCAATACTTTTATTAGGATCAAGAGCACTGAGGACAAATGGCGTACTACTGTAGGCGACAGTATTAATCGACGACCCGTTGGTAACGCTAATGATGGCAGTTGGTCCTGAAGAATTTACCTGTGCTGTCCCAAAGTCATAACCCGCACCTGCCAAGACCGACATTCTTGAGTTGTTTAGCCCAGGGCTAAATAAAATGCCACTGTTATTAGTTTTACCTGTATTGTCTGTGAATTGATATCTGGTTGTGTCGATGAGAGTCGTGGGCGTGCTGCTGCCGTTACCGCTGTAGATGGCAGATGGGGGTAAATAATTCGTCGGCGAACCAACTAAACCCTCGTAGTCCACATATCCCTCATTGTTAATCGAAGCGTTGGCGAAGAGGTTAGGAACGAAAGGAAAAGTAGAGAAATTAGGTGGTTGGCTGACGCTGCTGATCCGGACATAGTTATAAGTCAAGTAAAACATCCTACTTTTCTCCTTTGCTGTTCATGAATAAAAGGTTTAAAAAGATGTTAACTAGATTTAAAGTTAACGATTTTTTAACCCTGCCTCGATACACTTATTAAGTACCGTATAAAATATACATTAAAAGCAATAAAATAAGTAATATTAAAAGTCACTAAAAAGGTAATTAATTAGTTCTATTAATATAACTTCAAGAGCTACTTTAGGAAGGGTGAATCAAAGTTTGGCCTGGAGTATGAATATGCTCCAGCCCTGCCTATCTATGCCAAACCCGATGTCAATTTAACCTTTTTATCAAACTTTCTGTGAGTAATTAAAATAAGCTGATTTCGACGTAAGGATTTAGAAGAAAATTCAAGCGTGCCAATTGGAGCAAGTTCTGCCTTGGAGGAAAATCTACATATATTCGAATCAACAGAAGACTGCTACATCTAGAAACTTCGAGGGGATATTCGCGTCATTATAGAGAGCATCGTCTGCGGTCAAGATTGATGGAAAGGAATTATCCTTCAAAATCTTTTAAGGAACCTGAAAGTACAAAAGTTTTATCGTCTACCACCTGCTCAGTCCGAAAAGTTCTCTCGGAAAACATCTAATAGTTATCAACACTTTTAAGTTTAACCAGGTGATTTTGATTTCATTCATTTTACAATTCTTATTATTTCATGCAGATTATTCAAATATGTCTAACTTAAGTGCTTTAAATGTATAAATTGTGTGTGTGTTATGTGTAATTTTGCTGTTTGCTCTAAACTCAATATTGCTGCAAACACGGGTAATGTAATTAAAGGGCAGTTGGCGACTTGCACAGACTGCCCTTCTACCAGCTCTATGGCTCGACTTTGACGCCCTTCCAGAAGGCGACGTAGCCCTCGAAATTTTTAGCCTTCTCCTTGGCGGTTGGATAGTACCAAGCCGCGTCCTTGTTCACCTGCCCATTCACCTCAATGCTGTAGTAACTGGCAACGCCTTTCCACGGGCATGTCGTGTGATATTCACTTTCCTTGAAATACTCCCGCTTAATTGAATCAGGCGGGAAGTATTGGTTGCCTTCCACTACCTCAGTGCGATCGCTCTCGGCTAAAACAGTACCATTCCAGATTGCTTTCGGCATAAGTGACTTTCCTAATCAACTTTCCTATATTTTATTATGTATCAGCCGTAAAATTTTAAAGTATTACTGTTTATCTTATTCCAACTTTGCAATGCCCGATGCTCTATTAGCCGAAAGTGCTTACAGTAGCTTGGACAGTAGAGTCTGGCATACAGTTAAGGGGCTATCTGGGACAAAGTCATTGAAGTAGCAAGGCTGGCATTCACACTAAGAGTGCAGATCTACTTATGACCGCTAGAACAACTTTCACCCTTTAACTAAAATTTAAGATACTTTAAATTAAATTTAAATGACTTCTCTGTAAGCTTAAAAATCAGATAAATCTAGAAGCAATTCTACGTTAGTCAGAAAAAGGTCTGTCAGGGTGGAAACATACTTTGATGTCTTAATGTCACATATCAAACTTTTGTTCCGATTTATACTTATCGTACTGCTCGGAGCTGGACTCGTTACACTGCTCGGCACCGCCAGTAAAATATCCGCTGCTATCACTCCTGTCACCACTGTGCCGCTCACACGAGTAACCGGGCCAACTCCTTTCACGGCTAACTGTAATGTCCAGGGCAAACACATCTTGTCAATAAGGCGATCTCAGTTTCAATAAGCCCAGTTTCAATCGCATTAATTATTGCTTATTGACACTTACATTGGCTTGACCTCACGCGCTCTACAGACAAACAAGTTGAGCGATAAATCCGGCTTATTGGTTGATTCACGAATCGTGCCTGTTGTAAAAAGAAATTTAGATGCATTTGCCCTGGGTGTCAGGGTATTGACAAAGGGGACGTTTGGGGTAGATAATCGCAAATATAAACAAAAATCTGCCTCAACAACTAGACCGTTCAAGTCTGTGCCAGTAGCAATAGAAATGAAAAACTTTAAAATCTTTTTAGCATTTTTAATGGTGTTTGCTTTGTTTACCCACACAGAGACATCTTCGGCAAATGACATGTCTAGAATGGCTACAATTGAGTCACTGGTCAATGAGCATTCATTTATTATTGACAATTCTCGTTTTGCAGGCACTATAAATGATATTCTTAATAGAGATAAATATTTTTTTCAAGGTCATTATTATTCGGACAAGCCTCCCGTTTTAGCTCTATATAGTTCAATATTTTATTGGATACTTAAAAACGTTTTTAATGTTTCTTTCGAAAATAATTATCATTTGACTTATTATTTTTTAACATTATTAGTAGTTGGAGTTTCATCTTGTTTAAGCTTAGTATATTTATCAAAAGTATTAGAATTATTTAAAATAGATGGCAATTGGTCTAATATAGTTTTATTTATTACCGGGTTTAGTACTTTAATATTACCTTATTCAACAGTTTTTAATAATCATATCATAAGTGGCTCTTTGGTATTATTTAGTTTTTACAATTTTTTTAAAATTGAGGAGGGTATAAAGCCTAGTATATTGGCTGGTTTTTTCCTTTCGTTGGCAGCCAGTATTGATATAACTTGTTTTGTATTTTTACCTTTTGCTCTTATTATTTTGTTTAATAAAAGTCTGAAAACAAAAACGATTTTTGTTGTGTCTTATATTCCAATGATAATTATTTATTTTTGGCTTAATTATTACAATTCAGGCAGTTTAATTCCAGCGGCAATGAATAAAACTTTATGGGACTATCCTGGATCTTTTTTTAATGAACAGAATCTTTCGGGATTAGCGCAGCAAAACAGTATTTCACACCTAGCTATTTATTCATTTAATATGTTAATAGGTAAAAGAGGTTTATTTTCATATAGCCCTATTTTATTATTTTCCGTTTTTGCTTTAATAAAAACAATTTGCTTCAAAAGAGAATTTGAATATAGAAAAGAGTATTTATTCATTGCAACTACTTCTTTAGCATTTATAATGCTTTATATTTTGCGTTCGAATGATTACAGTGGCGATGCTTATGGAGTAAGGTGGTTTACCTCTCTAATGTTTATCTTATGTATACCACTAGCACATATAGGTGATAGCATTAAAAAATATAAGATACTAAGGAATCTTTGTAACCGTTCACGGGGGGGTACATCATGCGCATAAACGTCAAAGCCTTGCTAAGCAAAAGCTTTGGGTTTTATGCGCATCAAAATATCGTACCTAAAATGTCTAAAAGACAATTTGCAGACCAGTATAGCACTTTTGACTACTCACAATTATCCGGTATAAATCCAATCTAGACTGGTTTTCGTACTGATTACGTGTGATTTCATATTGGACGTTTTTTTGATCCCCCCCTGAACGGTTACGAATCTTTTTATATTAATTACTTATACTTCAATATTTATCTCTTTCATAGGTGTCGTTAGTCCTTTTACACCTGGTGCTACTTCATTCATTAAGTGTTTACGTATTATTAAAATTTCTGCCCCTTTAGCTAATCTGAAATTATTTATAAGTATAGGTTTGATATACTATTTATTCTATAGACTTTTGAAAAAATCGAAGTTAAAGTTCAAGCTACACAATTAAAAAAAGATAATGCCCCACAAAAATTTGCCGTGCTACGACGTAACGGCACTGGTTACCTAAAATGGGATAGCTGAAAGCATTACCAGCTATATGCTTAAGCAACTTGACGAATCATAAAAACCTGTTGCCAGCGTGGGACGAGCAATCTGCTCTTCGGAGGTGTTGGGTGGCGAGCAGAGCATGTGATGGGTAAGGCGTAGAGGGAGTTGTATGCAAACTGAAACGTACGTAGCCAGACGAAGTCAGAAGGACATGCGGAAGCTACTATGTAAATTAGGGCTCCTGCGGCTATAGGCCGGTAGCAGGTTCAGAATCTAATCAGTCATGACCAAGTTCCACTCTCTAGAACAGGCGCTAAAACATTATTTCGGCTACGACACCTTCCGCCCTGGACAGCGGCAGATTGTGGAACAAGCGCTCCAGAATCGGGATTTGATGATTGTCATGCCTACTGGTGGGGGAAAGTCTTTGTGTTTTCAGCTGCCAGCATTGCTGAAACCGGGCTTAACGGTGGTGGTGTCGCCGCTGATAGCTTTGATGCAAGACCAAGTGGAAGCGCTACGGGCTAATAGGATTGGAGCGACATTTCTCAATAGTAGTCTCAATGTTAAGGCAGTGCGCGATCGCGAGCAAGACATTCTTGAGCGCAAAATCAAACTGCTCTACGTTGCCCCAGAACGTTTGCTGAGTGAACGATTTCTGCCTTTTCTGGATTTGGTGCAGGAGAAAATCGGCATCTGTGCCTTTGCGATTGACGAAGCCCACTGTGTTTCCGAGTGGGGGCACGACTTTCGCCCAGAGTACCGCCAACTGCGGTTATTGCGTCAACGTTACCCATCTGTTCCCACCTTAGCACTGACAGCCACAGCGACAGATCGCGTGCGTCAAGACATCATCCAACAGCTGGCTTTGACGCAACCGAATATCCACCTTGCCAGCTTCAACCGCCCCAATCTTTACTACGAAGTCCAACCCAAACAGAAAAACAGCTACAACCAGCTGTTGCAACTGATTCGAAAGACAGAAGGTTCAGGGATTGTCTATTGCCTCAGCCGCCGCAAAGTAGATGAAATCACATCCAAGCTGCAACAAGACAAAATTGCAGCGCTGCCGTACCATGCGGGGTTGAGTGATGAAGAACGGGCCCAGAATCAAACCCGCTTCATTCGTGATGATGTTAAAGTAATGGTGGCGACAATTGCCTTTGGCATGGGCATCAATAAGCCGGATGTCCGGTTTGTCATTCACCACGACTTACCCCGCAGCCTGGAAAGCTATTACCAAGAATCTGGACGGGCAGGACGGGATGGGGAACCGGCTCATTGTACAGTCTTTTTCAGCTACGGCGACATCAAGACGCTTGAGTATTTAATTGACCAAAAAACTGATCCCCAAGAGCAGCGGATTGCGCGTCAACAGTTGCGTCAGGTGATTGACTATGGAGAAGGTACCGACTGCCGTCGCACGATTGTACTCGGCTATTTTGGGGAGCGTTTTGGGGGCAATTGCGGCAATTGTGACAACTGCCTCTATCCCCAACCAATGGAAGATTGGACAATTGAGGCGATGAAGTTTCTTTCGTGTGTGGCTCGTTGCCAGGAACGGTTCGGCATCAGTCACATCATTGACGTGTTACGTGGCTCTAAAAACCAGAAAGTCTTGCAGTACGGACACCACAATCTTTCCACTTATAGCATTGGTAAGGATAAAAGTGTGGAGGAATGGCGGGTGCTAGGGCGATCACTTTTGCATCAAGGTTTAGTTACTCAAACCACCGATGGTTATCCGATCCTGAAACTCAACCCCCTGAGTTGGGAGGTGATGCGGCGGCAGCGTTCAGTCTCTATCGCTGTTCCGCCTAAACCTGTAGTGGCGATACATGAATCGCCACTACCAGAAGACGGGGGTAAGACGGCAGCTGAGGTGGAGATGCTGTTTCAGAGATTGCGATCGCTACGTAAACAGCTCGCTGACGAGCAGTCTGTCCCACCCTACGTGGTTTTTGCCGATTCCAGCTTGAGGCTTATGGCTCAAGTGCAACCCCAAACCCTAACCGATTTTGGCAAAATTTCTGGGGTGGGCAGTCACAAACTAGCCCAATACGGCTCCCGGTTTGTTGCCCAAATCCAAGCTTATTGCCAAGAGCAAGGACTCGACTCACCTTCGAATGTGGTGACGCCTACCAGTTTGCCTCGCTTCTCGGATACCCTGTCTTTGACTCTAGAGTTGTATCAGCAAGGTTTCAATATCGAGGAGATTGCCCAAAAGCGCCAACTACATCCCAACACCATTATGGGTCATCTGGCTCAGTTGATTGAGCTGAACAAGCCAGTAGACGTAAACCAGCTTGTTTCCCCAGGGCGTCAGCAGCCAATCTTGCAAGCTATTCAAGCCGTTGGTTCTAACTCGCTCAAGAGCATTTACGAACATTTGGGACAAAGCTATAGCTATGGCGAAATCCGCTTGGTACTGGCGAGCTTGCAACGAAAAAATTGAGGTTGAGGACTAAACCGCTGTACGGGTTTCACCTACTGTAGTATCAGTAGTGTACTTGTTCTAGAATCCAATCGCCGCCAGCTTTTGAAGACTTGCCGTGAAAAGTCAGATTTGCCAGACATTATCCAATTACTGTCGTGGCTGCGACTGAAATTAAATTTTAAACAAAAAATAATATTTTGATAACATTTAGATAATCTAGTTTTAACCTTTAAGCTTTAGTATCAATAAAGGCTAAGAAATGCAGCAGGAAGATTAATGTCGCCTGCAATTTGCACTTTGTTTCTTAATCATGAAACTCTAAACAAAAGTGCCTAGCTGCAATGCAAACTTCAGTATTTAAAGCCGTAAAACTAGATATTTGGGCTACCTATTAAAAGACTCAAAGCCATTACGTGAAGTTTAAGAGTATTTTTCCTAATCTTGGATAAATATTTGAGGAATACTTGATAAGACTTTAGCTAGTAATGCGGTCTATTAATGTTGGCCTGATATCAGCTTTTTTGGGCTTAAGTTAACCGGATGAGGATGTACTCCCCCTTAAACAAAACAATGATGACAAGATTTTCCGTTCGTGTTCTGACAGGAGTTTTGCTGGCAATTATCATTAATTTTACTGTGGGTCACCTGTCACCCAAGTTGCTGGCTCAGGGAGCACTTGACGGTTACACAATTATGCCATTGGGGGCTTCCATCACTGCTGGCTATCCTATCGAGGGTGGGTATCGCATCAAGTTGTGGAATACGGCAGTAGCGAAAAATTGGAACATTCATTTTGTCGGCTCCTTATCTAATGGCCCCGATAGCCTCGGCGATAAGAACCATGAAGGCCATTCAGGTTATCGCATAGATGAGATTGCCGCACTGGTGGATAATGTGCTTGCTACTTACAATCCGCAAATGATTCTCTTGCACATCGGGACTAATGATGTGGTCGAGAATTATGACTTAATCAATGCACCCAGCCGACTGAAATCCCTGATCGAGCAGATATTTCACTCTATTCCAACAGTACGGTTACTAGTTGCCCAAATTGTGCCCTCTACCAATCAAACATACAATGACAGCATCCAAAAATTCAATGCAGCAATTCCGGCTATCGTCGGCTTTGAGCAAGCGAAAGGCTACAATATCAATTTTGTGGACACGAATAGTGCATTGACACAGAATGATCTCTTTGATGATATCCATCCCAGGCTGTCCGGCTACAATAAGATGGCCGATGTGTGGGCCACAGCTATCCAGCCATTACTGCCAGTGAATGGCACTACCCTGCAACAGGCAGTGGTGGCCTACACAGGTGGGAATTTGACTGGGATTTCCCAAAGCTTTCCTGTAGGTATATACAAAGCTTTTCTGGGAGACTTAAATGTTGTTGGCAACGATACGATCAATTCATTGCGCGTGCCTCAAGGATTGAAAGTCCACGTTTGTCAAGATGAAATTCCTGATTTTGGTGATGGCGGTATCTGTCGAGATTATGGACCTGGGGATTATGTCGATCTAGGCGCGCTCGACAACCAAATATCGTACTTAGACGTCAAGCCAAATTAACACATAAGCTGATTGCAAGTTCCATAACATTGCGAGTGTAACGCGGGTGGGACGAGCAATCAGCTTAGACTAAAAATGGGGATAAGTTGATGGCTCATAAGTTAAAAAAAATACTGAGACCAGTAAAATCATTAATTGCACGTTTTCTTCGTGTCTTACCTATCAGCTCAGAAAAAATAGGTCCTCCAAAGGGGTTTTATAAAGCAACTCGGGATTGGCTAGTTACACGTAAACCGAATACAAGTATTCAAGCAAGTTACGTGGAGATTCATCCGAGTCATCAAATTAGTCGGCGAGAACCTAGAGTCATAGATGAAAATGTCCACTGGCAATTTTGTCGAGGATATATTTCATATCAACATGAAACAGCACCAACGTTTGTCGCTGTAGTCCCCAATGGGCGAGTATATGGTGAGCAAGGTATTGTAATCACTCCAGAAGACAAATTCTTGGCAGATGCTTCTATAGAGATAGGAAGTTTTCGGAAAAATACTAATAGTCATTCAATTTTAGTTTTGCCGACAAATGCAGAGGATCATTCAGTTCTTCGTCAAATCAGGTTGCCACGCATATATCACGTCAATGGAACAGTAGCTGTTTTATCAACGTTTGCAGGTTACGTATATTATCACTGGATGATTGATTTATTACCGCGTATAGAACTGCTTCGTCTAAGTGGGATGGATATAAATAATATAGACAAATTTGTAGTCAATAATATTTCTCATCCCTTTCAAAAAGAAACACTAAATACTATAGGAATTTCAAACAACAAGGTATTAGAAAGCAACTTACACATAAAAGCTGATAGGTTAATAGTTCCCTCACGACCAGGACATACGTTTAATACGTCTAAATGGGCTTGTGATTTTCTCAGGCGAGAATTTTTGTCTGAAACCACTAAAAAGAATCAGCATTCGCATAGACCAAAGCGAATTTATCTAACCCGTACCAATGCTAAGTATCGCCGAATTGTTAATGAAGCTGAGTTGATAAGTTTTTTAAATCAATTTGGTTTTGAAAGTGTAACCTTATAATCAATATCAGTAGCTGAACAAGCATTACTTTTTTCTTTGGCAAAGGTTATAGTAGCGCCTCACGGCAGTGGACTTACCAATCTTGTATTCTGTAGCCCAGGAGCCAAGGTAATTGAGTTTTTTTCACCAAATTTTGTCAATTGCTGCTATTGGGCACTTGCTAATTTAGTTGATGTTGAATATTACTACATAATCGGTGAAGGACCTCGACCGCCTGACTACGTAGATCCTTTATTGATAGAGGATAATATTTTCATCAACCTTGATAAGTTAGCAAAAGTCATGGACTTGGCTGGAATCAACTGAAGTATTTAGTTTTTAGGCTTATAGATTTCTGAAACACTTGATGTGTAATGCATCCAGAATTTATATACGTTTGCCCTCCGCTGTCATTAGAGCTGATTTTCAAACTAAATCTTAACAGGGGAGGTACTACTGCGATCGCCGCACTCACCAGCTGGCACACTCACCTAATCCCGATAATGGTGATCGCAACGTGTCGGGGTTTGTCGTGGTTAGGCGCGAACGCTGGTGGTTCCCCGTGCTCAACTGCTTAGGTTGTTAGCGCGAAGTTAGTTGCTCAATCAACGCCACCAATCCTTGCTCTGTCAGAGCGCGGCTGCTCAGCAAAGCCTTAATTAGGTCTAATCGCCCCTCGTCTGCTAATTTTTCATAAACCTCATACCGTTCTTGCTCTGCAACCAGATAAGTTTGTATATAAACTAGTATTGGCTCGTAAACTTTTTGACTGTCCATCTTAGTAATTCATGTACACCTCGACTGAATACTTCATGCGGGTGGCACGACATTTCGGAGATAATCCGAAGATTTATATCTGTGGCTGAGCGATTCAAATCTTCAAATTTGGAAGATTTAAACTTCGCCCCTTCCGCACTTTATATTCTCGCGCTCGCTGTCTACTCCCAGCAAAGCCCGTGATCAAGCACTCTTCGCGAGCATCCCTTGGAGAACGAATCATTAGGGGTGGGAGGGATACTGCGATCGCACCTGGTACAGTCCCTAACCCCGGCAACTACGACACCTGCGAGCGAAGATTGTCGCAGTTAGGAATCATTGTATCACCGTGAGCACGCGACCGAAACCTTGACACTGCCTCTATTACGAACCTTGTCCCTGGGCTTGCCGCATCTAATTTACTCTTGACAACAGACGAAACTTGTGAATTAACCAATAATCAGGATTTCTCGTTAACTTGTTTGTTAAGTAGCGTGAGGTTAAGGCAAGGTGAGTGTCAACAACCAAGAATTAATGCGATAAAAAAGTTAATTAAAGAAATTAAATTATTTAATCCTTATACCCAAGAATTTCTCTGGGTGTCAAGTTGCAGCTCTGGGCAGCGCTATAAGCTCGCAACAACAGCAAACAACGGGCATTAGCTTGAACCTATAGCAGTTCCCATCTAAGTGAGGTGCGCTCAAACTCTTGCCTACAAGCTTTGTAGCCCTTACTCGCATACCTCATCTGCTCAGGGAATGCTATATACCAGCCGATAAACAAACGAGACCTAAAGTTGACGCCCCAGCATCCCCAGCTTCTTTCCTCTCTGGAACCAAGCAAGAGAAGGAGGTCGCCCACTGCGGCAGTGAGGGACGATACTACGCTCCCCAAGGATTGGCATCCAAGCCCCATTGGTGCTTCAGGAGGTGCTTATAAGTTGCTTCACGCATCACCATTTGTTGATACAGCTTAACCAAAAAGTCCTGGGCTTGTTCGTGGCTCATTTGCTGCACCTGTGTCTCAAACGACCGGATGCTGAATTGCTGTTCCATAGAAAGTTCGATTGGTTGGTTCATACCTAACTCCGATAAAAGAGATAAACGTTGAATGGTTGCCACAAGCCCTAGCTCGGGAGGAGCTTGACTTGAGTGAAACCTACAGTTGTTCCTATTATATTAAATTTTATAACAACTGTTTGACAACTGCCACCCTATTCCTAAAGGAGTACTTCGGTTAAAGGACAAGATATAAAATTAGCCTCCCGATCCCAGGAGGCTAATGTAGTTGTATCAATTTGTAACCGAGCAAATTGCTCAGCCTGAACACAACTGAGTATATTTACTCAGGATGGCAATTATTGCATCCGGTCGTACCGGTCGAGGCGCCGGAGCATTCGGAACAGAGTCACTGCCATTGCCGCCGCGATTAAAGCAGCAACCAGCGCCAACCATACATAATGAGTGACGAATAAGAGCGTGGCTGACAAAGTGAAAGCACTGAGGATTAAAGCGTAGTTAGTTCCCAGCTGCATGCTACTCTGGCGACGCAACAGTCGCTCCGTTTCTAGAGACCGGACGCGAACGCGCAGATCGCCCTGTTCCAGTTTCTCAAGTGTATCTTCAAGACGACGTGGCAGACCCAAGGCTGTACTACTGACCTGAACCGCTTGACGGCCTAATTCGTTGAGAAAGCTATTGCCCTCAGAACCATTTCCATTTGTCATAAGCTCTATTGCAAAGGGTTTGGCAACTTCCATAAAGTTAAATTCTGGATCTAAACCCTTCCCTACCCCCTCCAGAGTAGAGAACGCCCGTATCACAAAGGTGAAGGTCGCTGGAAAGCGAAAGGGCTGGTTATAGGCAATCTCATAAATGTCCTCACTAATAGAACTAACCGACTGGTTTTCAAACGGCTTATCCATAAAATGATCCAGGATATACTGGATTGATCGCCGCACTGGTCCCATATCGTCCACTGGTGAGAGCGCCCCTAGTTCAACGAGGGAGACTACAACCCTTTGAGCATCTTTTTGGGCAATGCCAAAGAGCGTCTGCATCAGTTTCTCCCGAACGTTTGACTTAATCTGCCCCATCATGCCGAAATCATAGAAGATCAGAGTGCCTTCCGGACTCACAGCAATATTTCCTGGATGAGGGTCAGCGTGGAAGAAGCCATCATTGAGTAACTGTTGCAGGTAGGCTTGAGCGCCGAGACGGGCAACTAGCTTGCGATCCACACCAGCTGCCTCTAAGGCTTCATAGTTGCTAATTTTAATGCCGGGAGCATACTCCAAGGTCAACACTCGCGGCGAGGTATAGCGCCAGTAGACGCGCGGTACTTTCACCCACTCAGTGCCACGAAAGTTACGACGAAAGGTATCGGCATTGCGGCCTTCGTTAAGATAATCAACCTCTTCCCACAGAATCCGGCAACACTCGTCGTAGACGCCCAGCCAATCTCGACCGCGACCCCATTCGGGATGGTTTTGAAAGTAGCGAGTAATTCCCTTGAGAATCGCTAAATCAAGTTCAAATAGCTTCCTGAGTCCGGGGCGTTGCACCTTGGCAACGACAATTTCGCCCGAATGTAACTGGGCTTTATGCACTTGTCCTAGGCTGGCAGCAGCTAAGGGAATCGGTTCAAAATTGTAGAATATTTCCGGAATCTTCTTGCCCAGCTCTTGCTCAATAGTGGTCTCTACCTGCTCATAGCTAAAGGCAGGCACTTGATCTTGTAGCTTGGCAAGCTCTTCTACGTATTCGCTGGGAAATAAATCGGCACGGGTGGAGAACAGCTGCCCAACCTTGATGAAAGTTGGCCCTAGATCCAGAAGGGTATTGCGAATCCAGACGGCTTGGGCTTTACGTCTGGCAATCCTCTTCGCCTCTGTCACCCCGCCGGAGTAGCTCCAAGATTTGTTGTTGAGCCAAAAGCCAGCCAGTAATTTTAAAACAAAGGCCCAGATGTCGAGAAAGCGCCGTCTACGGGAATAGTTTTCCCGATTCCAGCGGTAGGCCTTATTTGTATAGGCTGTCTCTAGACGCTGGGCGTACCGCTTGGTTGTAACAGAGTCAGCAGGAGAAACAGGCACTCGAATTCCTAACTTCTTTTTTTAATAATTGACGTGAATAACCTGGGACGGCTGAGGTCAGTCGGCCTACAGTCTTCGGTTTTAGACAGAACTGCTACGATAGCGTTGCAATTCTGCTCTTAACAGTGCAATTTCGGCCCGGAGTTCATCAAGCATCGCTTGCAGGTCAACTGGTTGTGAGCCTTGGGGGACGATCGCCGTAGTGGTTCGACCTACAGTAGCAGTTTCGATTTCGCGATTGGCTCGCTCCATAACTTCTTGCGTAAATTGCCGTAGACGATCCCGTTGCTCTGCATCAAATTTACCGACTTCACTCAGAGCATCGGTCAAGGCGTTCTCAAACTGTTCGTTGAGTATTTCAGCCATAGCTCTGCCAACGAAAAAGGCCTGAACGAGAGGATTACTCATCTAAAAATCTCCGGGAGTGTGGAAACCGGGTTGCGGTGCTTCAGCCGGGGGTGCTGACAAATAAAGTTACGCGCGCATCCGCGAAAATTATAACTTGCTTGGATGCTTGGCTGCCTGTATCTGAGGGGGGGCAGGGGAGCAGGGGAGCAGGGGGAGCAGGGGAGCAGGGGAGCAGGGGAGCAGGGGAGCAGGGGAGCAGGGGAGCAGGGGGAGCAGGGGAGCAGGGGGAGCAGGGGAGGAAAAAGAGCAAACTTCAATTACTCTCTTCATAGGGGATAATTTTTGGCTAGAAAGGCTTGGGCTGAAGCGCGATCGCTAATTACCCCATCAAGCGTTGCCGCCAATACCTGCGACAAAATTTGCCGATACTGTGGTCCCTGTTTATAACCGAGTGCTTTCAGGTCATTGCCATTCAAGGGGGGCTGAACCTTAGCCAATATGGTTAAATATTGCCAAATCTGGCGTCGAATAGAGCGTGGACTTTCCACGCCAATCAAAATCAGCATTGGCAAGTCGTACCGGCGCAAAAGCTCCACCACCTGACTGGGCAGCTGGCACATAGGCAAAGATGCCATCACCTCAGCTTGCGCCTGAGCTAGAGTTAGCAACCGTTCTATACTATCTACTGGCAGATGGAGATTCGTTGCCACCTTGCCCCGTTCTGACGCACTCAGGTGAGCAATTAAAACTTCCAGTCGCAGCAGCCAGTGGGTGTAGGGGCGAATTGGTGGCTCGCCCGTATCCTGGGGGTCAAACCGCCGCAGACAGCGCTCTAAGAAACGCAATTGCCGCCACAACTTGTGATCTAGCTCTAGGGTGGGATGGATGCACTTTAGCGCCCCCAAAGCAGCCAGTAACCGCAAGGCAGGTTTCCAGTAAGGGGCTTGCAGGATATATTTCAGCTCCGATCTTAGCCGGGTTTGGAGCGCTGGAGCTTTGCTATTTTCTCCTTGAGTTTGGTCGTAGATTCCACTGGCGATCGCATAATGGATATATCCTTCTGTCTGAGGATCAATATAAAATCCCAATCGCACAGCAAATCGCACGGCACGATAAATCCGGGTGGGGTCTTCGATAAAGCTATTGGCGTGTAATACTCGAACAAGCCCCGCTTCTAAATCCAGTAAGCCTCCAAAGAAATCCAATAGCTCTCCAGCGCGGGGGGATGTCAGCCGCATGGCAAGGGCGTTGATGGTGAAATCTCGCCGGTAGAGGTCTTGACGAATGGAACTGGCTTCGACTTCGGGATTTGCAGCTGGGTAAGGATAGAATTCTGTCCGGGCGGTGGCAATATCCATCCAGAGGGAGTCTAGCACCTGGTCTTTGTGCCATAGCAGGGCAGCTGTTTGAAAAGCCCCATGAATTTCTAAGTGGGCATCTGGGTACAGATGCTGCAGCGCCCGTGCTAGTTCTACACCAGCACCGACATCAGCCCCGCGGTGAAACCCATCGACTACAAGGTCAATATCTTCAATCATCAGGGTGCCACTTTCTGTGCTATTTATAGACAGCAGTAAGTCTCGCACCGCTCCCCCAACGAGATAGAGATGCCAGCCCCGTTGTTCTGCCTGTTCAGACGCTCTTGTAAGCAGTTCCCATTGAGGAGCGGCGAGGCGAGAGCGTAATAGCTGGAGTGATGAGTAAGAAGAACTAGGGAATAGGGTTGAACGTAGTTTACTCTTGATTGATGACCCAGGTAGAGTAGGGAGTAGGGGGTGGGAGGAACCGTTGAGTGTTGAGTGATGCAATTCCCGTAGGACATCAGTGCGAGTAACAATCCCTAATAAAAGCCCATTTTCCAGCACTGGCAAGCGACCAATATCGTAGGTCACCATTAACGACTGGATATCCGGCAGCGTCGTATCCGGGCTAATCGTCTTGAGGTTAGTTATCATATAGCCCTTGACAGGCGCATGGCTGAAGCCGTGACGCAGAGCAATATCAATATCACGCCTGGAAATCATACCCACCAGCTGGTCTTGGGCATCCACTATGGATAAGCCAGAATCACGATACCGCAAAAGGATTCGCTGCGCTTCCGCTATTGTGGTTTCAGGTCGAATTGTTCGGACTGGGGAAGACATCAAATCCCTTGCTGTGGGTTGCTGGGGAATCTGGGCTGGATCAACATAATCGGCGATTGCCCGCAAGCTTGCCCCTTGCTGCATCAACCACGCCAACGCTGTGGCATCCCGTGGTGTGGTATGGTCAAACTTCAGCGAACCAGTATCTACGTGAATGCCCAGCGCCATCACCGTTGCTTGGGCTGGGTTGAGTTGAATCTGAATAGCTTGAAGCTGCTCCACAATTAGGGTAGTGGTTGCTCCTACTGGCTCAATCAGCGTTCGCGTGACTGGGATATCCATCTGAATATCTAAGTGATGGTCATAAACTGCAATTTCTACTAGCTGAGGTAAGTCTAACCATTGGGCTGCCTTCCCTAAGCGATCGCGCCGTTGCGTATCCACCACCAAGAGCGAGCGAATTTGTTCGGGGTTAACCGCGCGCTGTTCAATCAGCGCATACTCATCTCGGTACAACGCCAAAAACTCCCCAACTGTTGGGTGGCAACCGCCCGTCAGCACAATATGCGCCGAAGGATGCAGGCGCGTTAGCCCCACTGCCGCCCCTAGCGCGTCAAAATCAGCCGTTGTATGGCACAGAATTATGTCCATTGGCCTAATACCCACAGCGGTGCAATTTCTGATAGCGTAAAATAAGGACTGCTCGAAAACTAGCAAGCTTTACGCGCTTACCGTGTTCTGGGAGAATCACTAATGTTAACAATCCTATTTCAAATCGCCTTGTTAGCTCTGGTCGCTTTGTCGTTTGTCATGATCGTTGGCGTCCCGGTTGCCTATGCTACTCCTCAAAATTGGGTCGAATCTAAAAAGTTCCTCTGGATTGGTTCTGTCGCCTGGATTGGCCTGGTGTTTTTGGTTGGTGCCTTGAACTTTTTAGTGGTCTAAGCCATCAACACCCTTCAGTTCATGATATAAGAGACGCTCATGGCAGTTTTCGAGGGAAGTTTTACGGTTCAGGCAGAACCCTTGCGGTTTGGGTTTGTCATTGCTCGGTTCAATGACCTCGTAACCGGCAAGCTTTTGGAGGCATGTCAAGATTGCCTGAAACGCCACGGCGTCGATACCGATCCTCACGGCACTCAGGTGGACTACGTTTGGGTACCGGGCAGTTTTGAAGTGCCACTGATGGCTCGCCAGATGGCACTCTCGCATCGCTATGATGCCGTAATTTGCCTGGGTGCTGTAATTCGGGGACAGACGCCTCATTTTGATTACGTAGCAGCTGAAACCGCCAAGGGAATTGCGGCAGCTCAGTTTCAAACTGGAGTTCCGGTCATTTTTGGCATTTTGACAGCAGATAACATGCAGCAAGCCCTAGAAAGAGCTGGCATCAAAGGCAATAAGGGCTGGGACTATGCCATGAATGCCATTGAAATGGGCAGCCTGATGCGCGTCTGGCGTGCAAGTGTTGAAGCCCAACCATATCAGAACAATTCCCAGTCTCTGCCTGCCTCGCTCAAAAGTGCAATGCCTGCCAATTTGGCAGCGCCTCCAGAGGAACTAGGCTAGTCGCTCTCATAGCAAAAAAATCTAGTTGACAAACTGCGGGGATTTTGAGAAGATAGAATTTGATGAGGAGTTGCGGGTATAGCTCAGTGGTAGAGCGTCACCTTGCCAAGGTGAATGTCGCGCGTTCGAATCGCGTTACCCGCTTGCTGATAAATGTGTAAAACTGAGTCAAGAGTTGAAAAGGTGATTGAAAAGCCTAGTCAATGCTTGGTAATAGGTTAGATGTATTAGATAAACTCGATCCATAACTGCCGTTGGTTATATGATCTCTTGTGCAATCTCAGAAGCCCCAAAAAATTGACTTTAATGTAGACTACCCGTGTCCGTGCCGTCGTCGCGGGCGCTTAGTCCCGATTACGCTGACTGAGGCGTTTGGTTGCGATCGCTGTCAGCAGTTGTTTGTAGTGGAAGAGAATGGGTACGTGCTTGAGCAACTCTCCACAAGCTACCCCTACAAGCGGGCTTGGCGATGGATGGGGAACCGTTGGAGTGTTGCCCAGAATCGTTCTGGACAAAGCTATCTCCCTGTGGCTCTCGCGATTATATTCGTGCTGCTGATTGTCTGGCTTCCCTTGGCGCTGCGCTCGCCTCATAGTTCCAGTATGCTGATTTGGGCGATGGTGGCGCTGCTGTTGGCTGTAGTGCCAGCACTGATGGTCTGGCTTACTTATAGACGTTAACTCGATGACAGTTGATGCTTTGAGTCCTTCACCCGCTCCAATTGCTGCCGCGAAACGCGCCTATCAAGCTTCGTTGAAATTAGGCATTACAAAGGGAGCAGACCGTAGTCGTGCTGTTTTTGCGATGGCAAAGGCGATCAAGCACTCGTTTGACGACATTCTGGAAGCAAACACTTTGGATTTAGAAGCCAGCCGGGAAATGGCAGTGCCAGATCTAATTCTGGATTGGCTCAAGCTGACGCCGGAGCGGCTCCAAACGACGGTAGAAATTCTGAATCGGCTAGGGGAGTTATCGGACCCAATTAGGCGGGTGAGGAACGCTGACTATCAACTGGAACATTCCCAAACGTACTGCCACCTAATGCCGCTGGGGGTGATTGCATTGGTTTACGAGGCGTTTCCGGAGTTGGCAGTGATCGCGGCGGGTATGTGTATCAAAACCGGCAACAGTCTGATTCTCAAAGGTGGCAGTGAAGCCAGCCATTCGATTGCGGCGATAGTGAGCGCCCTGCAGTCAGCCCTTGAGGAGACAGGGTTGCCAGTGGAATGCTTGGAACTGATGCAGGCGGAGCAGGGTGCTTCAATTCGGGATTTGGTCACCCAAGACCAGTACCTGAATCTAGTGCTACCCTATGGGCGTCCTAGCCTGGTGCAGCAGGTAGTGCGACAGTCAACGGCACCAGTTTTAAAGTCAGCGATGGGCAACTGTTACCTCTACTGGTCAGTGTCTGGCAGTCTGGAGATGGCTAGCTGGATGATTTTAGACAGCCATCAGAGTGAGCCAGACCCGGTAAACGCGATTGAGAAGGTGCTGATTCATCGCACAGCAGAGCCCTCGTCCCTAGTGATGCTGTGGAGCATTTTGAAGGACAAGGGCTTTGAAATTAGGGGCGATGCTGAACTAGTGAAGGTGTTTGGGGAGTTGAAGCTGGCTGGGGACTCGGAGTGGAGCCAAGCTTATTTAACCAAGACAGTGGCTTTCAAAGTCGTGGATAGTCTAGAGCATGCGATCGCCTGGATTAACCAATACAGCAGTGGTCACGCGGACTCCATTGTCACGGAATCCTACCAGGAAAGTCGCCACTTTGCCTTGGGGGTAAATAGCGCCTCTACCTACATCAACGCTTCACCGCGCTTTTCTCGCAATCCGTCGCGAGGAGACTCGGTGTTTCTAGGTATGTCTAACCAAAAAGGACATCGCCGGGGATTGATTAGCCTGGAAACACTGACAACAGTGAAGCACATTGTTCAGGGAAACGGACACGTTTAAAACCAAGGAGACTGCTTTTATTGCTCTTTCCCGGCTAGTTTCGCCTTCGAGGCGAGACCGAGTGCTTGGAGCAATCGAATCGTCATCCAGGTTAGGTCAATTTCCCACCATTGCATGCCGTGGCGAGCGGAATATTGAAAGGCATGGTGGTTATTGTGCCAGCCCTCACCGTAAGTGAGTAAGGCCACCCACCAGCAGTTGGTCGAGCGATCGCCACATTCATAGGTGCGATAACCAAATTTATGGGTTGCACTGTTGACAAGCCAGGTGCAGTGAAACACCACCACCAGCCGCAGAAAAATCCCCCAAACCACGAACGGCCAACCTCCCAAGATGTAAAGCAGGACGGCCAGAACGACCTGGATAGGAACCATACAATTTTGGCAAAACTGATAGACTGGGTCGTCAGCAATGTCTTTGGTGTAGCGAGGGATTTCGGCGTTAGCTGGGATGTGATAAAACATCCAGGCGACATGACTCCACCAAAAGCCCTGATTGGAATCATGGGGGTCAAGTTGTTGATCCGAATGCAAATGATGAAAGCGGTGCAAACCGACCCACTCTAATGGCCCTCCTTGGCAGGCGAGGGTGCCGCAAAAAAGCAGGAAATATTCCAGCCACTTGGGAGTTTGAAAACTGCGGTGGGTGATCAGGCGGTGAAATCCCAGCGTAATTCCCAAGCCAGCACTTAACCAGTGGAGTAAGACAGCTATGCCTAATGCTGCCCAGCTAAAGTTACTGGGAATTAAGGCCAAGAGAGCGCCGATGTGGACTAATGTGAACCAAGAGATGTTAAGCCAATGGAGGCGGAGTTTGGTTGAGGTGGCAATCGTCATGCAGGAACCTGAATACGAATTGTATAGCCTAATCTGCTTGAACCTAAAATCCGCATATCTATTTTGTGAATGAGGAAACGATGAACAGCTTTGAGCAGCTGCAGGCAGCAGAACAAGCACTATTTCAGATTTTTTCTGGAATTGACGCTCAGGTCAAGCAAAATCTGTTGCGGGTGCTAGCGGCATTTCGCCACCATCGCGTCGGAGCGCACCATTTTGCTGGTGTCAGTGGCTATGGTCACGATGATTTGGGTCGTCAGATTTTGGATCAAGTGTTTGCTGCGGTGATGCAAGCTGAGGCAGCGACGGTACGGGTGCAGTTTGTGTCGGGAACTCATGCGATCGCTTGTGCTCTATTTGGCGTCCTCCGTCCTGGGGATGAAATGCTGGCAGTGGCAGGTTCTCCCTACGATACGCTCGAAGAAGTGATTGGCTTACGGGGTCAGGGTCAAGGTTCACTGATTGAGTTTGGTATCCGTTACCGACAATTGGAGCTAACCGGGGAAGGAACCGTGGATTGTGTTGCCTTAGGGCAAGCGGTAGAGGAGAGCACCCGTCTGGTGTTGATCCAGCGTTCGTGTGGTTATTCCTGGCGTCCAAGCTTATCAATTGCCGACATTGAAAAAATCGTCCACATCGTCAAACAGCAAAACCCCCACACTATTTGTTTTGTGGATAACTGCTACGGCGAATTCATCGAAAACCGCGAACCAACCTTTGTCGGTGCTGATTTGATCGCTGGTTCGCTGATTAAAAATCCTGGAGGCACCATCGTCACAGCTGGGGGATACGTGGCTGGTAGAGCCGACTTAGTGGAGGCAGCTGCCTGTCGTCTTACTGCCCCAGGAATTGGCAGTTCTGGCGGCGCGACGTTTGACCAAAATCGCTTGCTGTTTCAAGGGCTATTTCTCGCCCCCCAAATGGTGGGAGAAGCGATGAAAGGCAATCACCTCACGGCTTATGTGTTTGACAAGCTGGGTTATCCAGTGAATCCTTTGCCAATGGCTCCCCGCCGCGATGTGATTCAGGCAATTCAACTGAGTTCTCCCAAAAAGCTAATTGCCTTTTGTCGAGCGATTCAGCAGCATTCGCCCATTGGTTCTTATCTCGACCCGATCCCAGCTGAAATGCCAGGTTACGAGAGCCAATTGGTGATGGCTGGTGGCACGTTTATCGATGGCAGTACCTCTGAGTTTTCAGCCGATGGTCCTTTGCGGGAACCGTATGTGGTTTTTTGCCAGGGTGGAACCCATTGGACTCACGTTGCGATCGCCTTAGAGGCTGCTATCCAGGCTGTAGGACCTGCTGACGCTGTGGTATAGATGTGTTTTGGTCAATCTTCCGCTGGTGGATGCCACCCTACTGAAACCCATGCTTGTCTGACTACAACGGCATAGGGATTGTTGAGTTGCAGGGCCACAACGGTTGCACGACCACAAGCTGTGATCCCGATAATATACGCCCCATCATCGCTCCAGGCAAAATGCCGTGACCACTTTTGCTGTCTCGGGTTAAAAAGCCTGGTCTGGCGATTGATGAGGGGGTCTCTCCCGTGGGTTTGAATGCCCTTGAAATTGTTGCATAGCCGACAGGCGAGCCATAGATTCTCTTCACCATCAGTGCCGCCCGCTGCCTTAGGAATAATATGCTCAATTTCGAGGGGTCCGAGCACATACTTCTGAAGACTGCGACAGTAGCCACATCGATTTTTAGCCTGTGTTCGGACTCGCGCCCGCACTTCCTCTGGAATCTGGCTGGAACTCACTCAGCTAATGGCTCCATCAGTCCGCGCTGCACGGCCTCGCTTAGGGCAGTCGCTTTCCGCAGCAGACTCTCCTGGTAAATCTGCATCAGGGCTTGCAGTTCTGGACGTTCTGCCTCCGTCAGCAGTCCTGCTTGCTGTCTATCTAGCAATTCACTCAGGCGTGTATCCTGGTCTGGTTCCATTTGCAAATCACTCAGCGTCATAACTTCCTCGTCAGAGAGTTCAGTGATGTGCGCAAGGGTTTCAGCCTGGTCGCTAACGGGGAGGATTGAGAGGCTGATAGTGTCAGCCAGGACAGTTGCTAAATCCCGGTTAGCCAAATGCGCAAACCGTTCTGCTCGAAGGTAAACCTCATCCGGCAGCGTAATTGTAATTTGGGTTCCCATCGCTTGTACTCCTATAGCCTGTCTATCTATTTTGCCGTTTCTATATCTAGCAGTGGCTCGACGGGAAATCCTCATCTCGCGGGTGGTAACAGAACTGATTCACTACACCCGTGCAGAACTACGAATTGAGTACTCGCGCTCAAGTCTCCAATTGGCTCCAAGGTAATCTGGATTATTTGCTCAGAGTGGAGAGGCCGTTGGTCCAATTGTTGGTGATTGAAGCTAAGTATGAGGATCTGACCAGAGGGTTTACGCATCGAGACTTCTATAGCGACCAACTCTATCTTCAGGCAACCTCTGAAGGAGAAAGACATGAAGCCTCTCAATTGCTGGTTAACCGAGTTGCAATTCTCCAAGCCGCTTACAAGCACAGCTCCGCACTCTATCAGGTACAAGTACCCTTAATCACCTGGAGAACATATTTGACATCGACTTTTTGCCTAACTTCCGGCACTTTCAGCCTTGAAGCTTCAGCAGTTAAACATATGGTTAAGGCATTTGCTTCCCAGTGCGAACACTGTGTATCCATCGCAACATATAAATCATACCATCTAAGCAAAAAAAAACTAACTTTTTTCAGCGGTGCGGGTGCAGTTTGTGTCGGGAACTCATGCGATCGCTTGTGCTCTATTTGGCGTCCTCCGTCCTGGGGATGAAATGCTGGCAGTGGCAGGTTCTCCCTACGATACGCTCGAAGAAGTGATTGGCTTACGGGGTCAGGGTCAAGGTTCACTGATTGAGTTTGGTATCCGTTACCGACAATTGGAGCTAACCGGGGAAGGAACCGTGGATTGTGTTGCCTTAGGGCAAGCGGTAGAGGAGAGCACCCGTCTGGTGTTGATCCAGCGTTCGTGTGGTTATTCCTGGCGTCCAAGCTTATCAATTGCCGACATTGAAAAAATCGTCCACATCGTCAAACAGCAAAACCCCCACACTATTTGTTTTGTGGATAACTGCTACGGCGAATTCATCGAAAACCGCGAACCAACCTTTGTCGGTGCTGATTTGATCGCTGGTTCGCTGATTAAAAATCCTGGAGGCACCATCGTCACAGCTGGGGGATACGTGGCTGGTAGAGCCGACTTAGTGGAGGCAGCTGCCTGTCGTCTTACTGCCCCAGGAATTGGCAGTTCTGGCGGCGCGACGTTTGACCAAAATCGCTTGCTGTTTCAAGGGCTATTTCTCGCCCCCCAAATGGTGGGAGAAGCGATGAAAGGCAATCACCTCACGGCTTATGTGTTTGACAAGCTGGGTTATCCAGTGAATCCTTTGCCAATGGCTCCCCGCCGCGATGTGATTCAGGCAATTCAACTGAGTTCTCCCAAAAAGCTAATTGCCTTTTGTCGAGCGATTCAGCAGCATTCGCCCATTGGTTCTTATCTCGACCCGATCCCAGCTGAAATGCCAGGTTACGAGAGCCAATTGGTGATGGCTGGTGGCACGTTTATCGATGGCAGTACCTCTGAGTTTTCAGCCGATGGTCCTTTGCGGGAACCGTATGTGGTTTTTTGCCAGGGTGGAACCCATTGGACTCACGTTGCGATCGCCTTAGAGGCTGCTATCCAGGCTGTGGGACCTGCTGACGCTGTGGTATAGATGTGTTTTGATTCCCAAAAGTAATCGTCATACCAATTTGATTATGGTTCAAACAATTCAAGCCTCAGTTATCCCTTTAGACGAATTAGCATTGAGATTTGGTCTTCAGGAGGTTGAAGATGACCAATTTTTCCGGGAGTGGCAAGATAATTTGCCAGAAATCACCGATTTAGAAAAGCAAATTTTAGACCGGGTGAAGGCGGGTTATCTCAATTTATTCAAAACCCCTCCCCTGCTAGAAAACGCTGTCATAATGGCTGTGCTATCCCCCGTGCTATTTTTTGCCGACTTTTATCTGTATCCCTTTCACATCAACTCAGAAAAGTCTGTGAGAGTTTCTGCGGAAGATGAAGGAGTTATTGTCGAAGGAAAGATTGACGTATACGTTTTGTTTCAGCAGCTATGGGTAATGGTCATCGAGTCTAAACAGGCTGCTTTCTCCATAGAAGCAGGATTAGCACAGATCCTCGCTTATATGCTTGCCAACCCTAACCCAGACCAACCTAGCTTTGGCATGATCACAACTGGCGGGAGTTTCATCTTCATCAAATTAGTCAAAGGAGAAACACCCCAGTACGCCTTGTCTGATGAATTCGTGCTTCGCTTTCCGCGCGAATGAGTTGTATAACGTTCTTAGCATCCTTAAACGTCTCAGCCAATTGATAACTAGCAGCTAACCAACTGGCTGAAGGACAATATTGTTGTTCCGCTTGACTTTTATGCTCACCGATGCTATTTTAGTCAGCATAAATTCATCTAATACTTGCTGCTCTCGATTATTGAGAGTTGGCTTACCCATCCTAAAACTTGCAGCATTGCTCTGTGCTGTCTGGCTATGACCAAGACTATCTAGGCGAAGACTCAACGGTAATTGGAAGGTCACAAAGAAGCTGAAGAAACTTGGTGATTTTAACCTGGTTGGTTCGTCCCTTGCGCTCACTTATGGTAAGGACATTTGCAACCTCAAAGGGCCAAATCGAGGGGACTGTAGCACTTCCTTCACTCAGGAGATCAAGCAGCGAATCAGTAAATTCTGTTGCTTCGTCTTCAAAGCACCACGCCATTGCAATTGAGCAGTCAATGACAAAGTTCATCGCCTCCCCTCGTTGATCATGTCTCGTACCGAGAGCCCTCCCAAGGTGTGGTTTTTTCGAAATCTCTTTAACTCTTCAATGACCGCTCGAACGTCGCTAGCGCGTTTTTGCTCTACGGGTACAAGTCGAGCAACGGGAACTCCGTGCTTAGTAATCACAATTTCTTCTCCCTTGGCAACGCGTTCTAGGAGTGCAGGAAGGTGTGTTTTTGCTTCGTATGACCCGATTGATTCCATCGCCAAGTTAAACTAGTCTAAGACTAGACTATAATCAATCTAAAAATATGTCTAGTAATATAGTATGGGCTGTGGGAAACGATGCCAGCGTTGCTCTGTGCTGGTAACCGTTCACGGGGGGGTACATCATGCGCATAAACGTCAAAGCCTTGCTAAGCAAAAGCTTTGGGTTTTATGCGCATCAAAATATCGTACCTAAAATGTCTAAAAGACAATTTGCAGACCAGTATAGCACTTTTGACTACTCACAATTATCCGGTATAAATCCAATCTAGACTGGTTTTCGTACTGATTACGTGTGATTTCATATTGGACGTTTTTTTGATCCCCCCCTGAACGGTTACCTGTGCTGTCTGACTACGACCAACACAATGCTGGGTTGGCGTAATCTTGATATGGTCAAGGTTTTTAGCAGCGGTAAATATGGAAGACACGTCTGAGCAATACGAAATTGAAAACATTCAGCTTAACTCGCTAGCTGAGTTAGACTCTCTTGTATCTGAACAGTTCAATTTACCTCTACGCCCATACTCAACAGATATCAGGGCAGCTTTGGAACTGGTAGCCTGGAATTTAGGGAACTCTGAGTGGCCTCACTTTGAATTATTCCGCTCCGAAGATCATGCTCTTACAGGTATACCATTTGTAGCTAGTTTTGAGCCTGAAGTATGGGGTTATGGTGAAACCGCACCTTTGGCTATTTGTCAGGCGGCTGTTTATTCGCTTAAAAGAGTTAAAGTCACAATCGGGCCATGACAAGTCTTAACGTAGGATAGAAAAGCTACTAAGTGAGCGAAGACACAAAAAACAGCTGCTTGTTGTAGGAGGCAGCTGTTTTTTGACTAGAGGCGCGTTCTGGCTTCGAACAGCACCTCTGATTAGCTATTAATAATCGAAGTCGCCGCCGCCCATGCCACCGCCACCACCAGCAGGAGCATTATCCTTTGGCTCAGGCTTATCGACCACGATGCACTCGGTCGTCAATACCATACCGGCGATCGAAGCCGCATTTTGCAGAGCAGAACGAGTCACCTTGGCAGGGTCAACAATACCGGCTTCGAACATATCGACGTACTCATTCGTCGCTGCGTTGAAACCAACGTTGAAGTCCTTCTCCTTGACCCGTTCAGCGATGATCGCACCGTTTTGACCGGCGTTTTCTGCAATCCGCTTCAGAGGAGCAGCGAGGGAACGGGCGACAATCATCGCGCCAGTCAACTCTTCACCTTTCAGGTTTTCGGATGCCCAAGACTCTAGCTGAGGAGTCAGGTGCGCTAGGGTGGTACCACCGCCAGGAACGATGCCCTCTTCAACAGCAGCCTTAGTGGCATTGATGGCATCTTCCAAACGCAGCTTGCGGTCTTTCATTTCCGTCTCAGTGGCAGCGCCCACTTTAACCACGGCTACACCGCCAGCCAGCTTCGCCAGACGCTCTTGCAGCTTTTCTTTGTCGTAGGAAGATTCGGTCTCTTCCATCTGACGACGAATCTGCTCACAACGAGCTTTTACAGCTTGTTCGTTACCCTCAGCAACAATTGTGGTGTTGTCCTTGGTAATGGTGATCCGACGAGCCTTGCCCAGCATATCGAGCCTAACGGTATCCAGCTTCAGACCTGCGTCTTCGGTAATCACTTGACCACCGGTGAGAACGGCAATGTCTTCCAGCATGGACTTACGGCGATCGCCAAAGCCAGGAGCCTTCACAGCTGCCACATTCAGCACACCCCGTAACTTGTTGACCACTAGGGTAGCCAGAGCTTCCTTCTCAATATCCTCGGCGATAATCACCAAGGGACGACCAGAACGAGCCACTTGCTCTAGCACTGGCACTAGGTCTTGCACCAGGGCGATTTTCTTGTCGGTCAGCAGGATGAAAGGCTCATCCATAACTGCTTCCATCCGCTCTGCGTCGGTAGCAAAGTAGGGAGAGATGTAACCTTTGTCAAAGCGCATCCCTTCGGTAATTTCCAGTTCGGTGGTCATGGACTTCCCTTCTTCCAGGGAAATTACGCCTTCCTTACCCACCTTATCCATCGCGTTGGCGATCATCTGACCGACTTCATCGTCGTTACCGGCGGAGATCGAGGCAACCTGCGCGATCGCCTTGGAATCTTCTACCTGACGGGCGTATGCGGCAATTTTTTCGACCAGGAATTGACTCGCCTTGTCAATTCCGCGCTTCAGGGAAATAGCGTTCGCACCCGCTGCTACGTTCCGCAGCCCTTCTTTGACCATCGCGTGAGCCAACACTGTAGCCGTTGTGGTGCCATCACCAGCAGCGTCATTGGTCTTAGAAGCAGCTTGACGAATTAGAGCAACACCAGTGTTTTCCACATGGTCTTCTAATTCAATTTCTTTAGCGATCGTCACGCCGTCATTGACGATTTGAGGCGCGCCAAACTTCTTCTCCAGCACCACGTTGCGACCCTTAGGACCCAGCGTGACAGCCACAGCTTCAGCCAGGATGTCCATGCCCTTTTCTAGGGCGCGACGAGCGTTTTCGTTGTAGATAATGCGCTTTGCCATATTTGTCCAGTTGAGTTGGTAAGAGAACTACTTGTTGCTAGGAAACGACGGCGAGAATGTCTTTTTCCGAGACTAAAACGTATTCTTCGGTGCCGAGTTTGATGTCGGTTCCAGCGTACTTGGAGTACAGAACCTTGTCTCCCACCTTCACTTCTAGATCCTGACGAGAGCCATCGTCATTGCGCTTGCCAGGACCAAGGGCAACTACTTCTCCGACTTGGGGTTTTTCCTTAGCGGTGTCTGGCAAATACAGACCACCTGCGGTTTTCTCCTCAGAGGCGCTCACTTTAACGAAAACGCGATCAGTCAGAGGTTTAACGGTAGAAACACTTAAAGATACTGCTGCCATATAGACTTCTCCAGAGTTAGCACTCTCAGCTCCTGAGTGCTAATCTAGCCGAAAGCAGCAACCAAGCGCAACAATTTTGAATGTACGGCTTCCCGAACTTAGTCATTGTGATTGCTAAGTATAAATACTTAAGCCCACCAACAGGCGCGAAAATAGTCTTATTCGCAAAAACCGCGCTCAAAATACCTAGTGAAACAAGGAACAGTGATGACTGACAACACAGCAGTCCAGTCTAGTCCATCCTCCGCCCAAACCTGTCAGGCTCAAGACAAAAATGCCCTAGAAGCTTGTGTACAAACCCTGGGACTTCCTCAAATTCAGCGACATATATTTATCTGTGCCGACCCGACCTTTGCCCAATGCTGCTCAAAGGAAGCGAGTCTGGCATCTTGGGAGTACTTGAAAAAGCGCCTGAAACAGTTAAAACTCGACAAACCAACAGACACCCGCCCCAGCTGCATCTTTCGCACCAAAGCAAACTGTCTGCGAGTCTGTGTGCAGGGACCCATTTTAGTCGTTTATCCAGATGGTGTTTGGTATCGTCAGGCAACCCCTGAAGTCATTGAGCGAATTATCCAGGAGCATCTGATTGGCAATCAGGTTGTGGAAGAATACGCCTTCTTGACCCATCCTTTGCCGGAGCCTGGCTCACTTCCTACTTAAAGCTTGACTAAGGAGAGAAGAGCCCCCTCTCCCCGAGGGAATCTCTCTTTCATTGCTGCCCAAGGAGCCCTTGTTGTTTGATTTTTTTTCTCTAGCGGTTTTAAATCAGGGTATAATAGCATATAAGTAGATTATATAGTTCCGTATGATTACTGGATTTTTGCTGTTGCTGTCCTGAGTACGCGTTGCCAATCGTCAGTTAAAAGTCATTATGACTTGTCAGACTAACATTAGGTAGCAGTAGATTCACCAGAATGGCAGGGACAAGCAAACAATGCGGAAAAGATTATTGGAAAATTCAATTGACCTAAGCGTGACGAGTAGCACAGTTATGAAAGAACCCAGCGTAAAAGATCACAAACGACTGCTGCTGATTGATGATGACCCCAACCTCATCTTGCTCGTCAAGGATTACTTAGAATTCCGGGGCTACGAAGTCATGACGGCTGAAAATGGTCGCGAAGCGCTAGAAGTTTTGGCTGAGGAAATTCCAAACATGATCATCTGCGACGTGATGATGCCGGAAATGGACGGCTATACCTTCGTGAAGCACGTTAGGGAAAACGAGCGCACAAACTTGATTCCCGTTCTATTCCTTTCGGCTAAAGGTCAAAGCCAAGATCGAATCAAGGGTCTCAACACAGGGGCGGACGTCTACATGGTCAAGCCGTTTGAGCCAGAAGAACTGGTGGCGCAAGTGGAATCTACCCTGAGGCGAACCATGGATCTAATACAGCGCGATCACAATCGAACCGAAAACGGCCCCAGAATCCAGGTTCCCTTCGATGTGCACTTGACCACTACAGAGCTGAAAGTTGTACAGTTTGTGGCACGTGGTCAGGCTAACCGTGAAATTGCCAACGAACTGAATGTGAGCCAGCGTACGGTTGAAAGTCATGTATCCAATATGCTCGGCAAAACCGGCCTTAATAACCGTACTGAACTAGCGCGTTGGGCGATTGAAAATCACATGGCTTAGAGTCTGATGAAGAGGATTGAAAAAGGACTTTTGTGACTCTTGGGGTTTGGGGGACTTTCTCGAGAGTTTTCAGATGGGGATGATTTGAGGACTTTTGTGACAAGGGGACTTTTGGGTATTTCCATCAACTCTTTCTTTCTCCCAAAAGTCCTCCCCTCCGCTTGGAACCCCACCTGAAAACAAGCGACTTCGATCTCAGATTTAGTCGGGGCATGAAAACCTTGTCCCAAGAGCCGCCCGACTCTTCTGGTTACCAGCCATCTTCTTCGGGAGTGGATTGCCCCCAAGTTTCCAAATCCAGTTCATCCAGGTAAGTTAAGGCACTCTGAATCTGGTGGGTACTCCCTCTTAGTTCCAGGTCAAACCAACCATCATCCCGCCCATTAGATCCGAGCAGGGCAGCTGTGATATTAACGATGACCCCGTGGTGAGAAACCAGTCGTGAAATAACTGGCTGTTCATGAAAAGCTTTGGGAATGCGAATTTTGATCCGAGTTAAAGTTTGTCTATTAGCTTCGATCTCAGTAAATGAATTGGCCTGTAAGTTGTCACTGCTTTGAATCGCCATAATACTCTCCTGCGTAAGAAACCACAACCTTTTTGATTGAACTGGGGTTTAGCCACATGTTCGAAAGTCGTTTGCACCCACGTGCAGCACTCATCCAGGATTCATTCAAGGGTATGCAAGTATAATCCTTGCAAAGTTATGCGTTGCCCCAGCCCCAGGAAACATGTACAACTCCGGTTACCCGGTCGGGATGCCGGATATAGATACAAATATAATTATTACAGGAGGCGAGGCAAAAACGCAAATGAAAGACAGTAGCGGCAATTGATATAGCAATCCTGTTTGATTTGTCAAATAAACACCCTTCTCCAGACTTGGAGGACTTGGAGGACTTGGAGGCAATACATCCGTTTTCCCCCAAGTCTCCAATAGTCTCCAGCCACAATTTTTATGACTCATGTAGGATTGCTATAGTTTGTAGCCGATGTGTAGCTAAGTGGTTAGAAAATGTCGGCCTTATAGTAGGAACAAGTAAGATTTAGAGACAAATAAGCTAAGGAGACTCTCTGTAGAGATGGTACTTAAAGGCAAAGCGAACGCGAGAGTGTAAGCTTGCGCGTTCGCATTATTTTTTAGGACGCAACTGCGGCTTCGGCCACTTCTTGTTCTTGATCCAGCTGCTTGAGATGAATGTGCTTGCGCCCTAAAGCAATTTCAAACTCATCTCCTGGTCTGAGTCCGAGCTGGTCTGTGTAAGCTGAGCCAATTAGTAAGTTACCGTTGGACTGCACTCTAATTCGATAGCTGGCACTGCGTCCCCCACGCCCTTTACCATTGGCAGTGGGGTCTAATTCAATCCCCTCAGCATCAATCAGTGCATTCAGGAACTGCATCATGTTCACGCGCTCGACACCGTTTTTGGTAACGCTGTGGTAGCCACAGGCTTTAGCCTTTCCCTCCTTGCTGAGGCTTTCTAGCTCTTTTACCTTGTGGATGAGTTCTTCACCCGTTAGCGGCTCGATCTTTTTCTGTTTAGTCTTTTTCTGTTTAGGCATCAGTTCAGATCTGAAACGAATTCAACTTTTCCCTCTAAAGAATTCTAGCGATTTATACGGCGCTTTGGTTACAAGGGTATCTTCCAGATTATTGAAAGCTTGGTTCCTTGAAAAAAGAAATTGGAAATGAGAGCACTTTCGAACGGCTCTCATTTCTCTTTTGGCCATTATGAGGGTGAGTTAATAAATATTGCAAGCTATTGCTTCTGTTGCTAATGTCTGCATGGTAACAAATCAATCAAGACCGGACAACCTTGGCCAATGAAACAGCAACAGTTTCGTCCTTACTACAGTCTCATGTTGTTGTGACTTAAACGGAGGCGATTGACAAGAATCACTCCCTGCTTGACTAGAAAAACAAGCTGCCCGTCCCAAAATGCTTCGAATAATTTGAATTCCTGGTAACGCTCAGTGTCAAAATCAACTTCCTTTTCCTGCAGAGTTCCCAAATCCTCTAATCGATAAACCTCTACACCGTTCACACGATAGACAATGGTACGGGGCTTATAGTCTGTTGGAAGTTGGTTACGGTTAAGCAGAATTAAATCCAGGTCTTTTGCAGACATGCTAATTCCTCTATTGCGCGCGGCTTTCTTTAATGTAAGGAATTCCAAGAGCAAAGGATGGGAATGTCTTTGAGGGTTGTGTTGCCAAAAATTTGAGAAGCGCTACCTGTATTGAAGTATATGTATTACAGTTATGTAGTTAGTGTTTGAGAGAATTTTTGCAACACGATCAATTGGACTACAGAATTGGAAGCTCGCGGGGACAGGGGCCGAGCGGGAAGGCCTCGTCGATCCGGGCGAGATCGGCAACGGTGAGCCGGAGTTCCCCGCCCCCCGTGTTTTCGGCGGCATGATCGGGGCTGGAGGCTTCATGCCCGATTCAAAACGAGGGGACGGGGGGACGCAGGAACTTCAACACGTCGTCCGTGGTAGCCGTCTCACCCAGCCGCGTCATCCAGTTGCCGATCACGGAGATGCTCTGACCAAAGAAGAAGAGCTTGAAGTTGCGGTGTCGCAGCGCTCGCCACGCGTGCGACATAGTCTCCTGCATATCCGAACTGGTTGCGGGCTTTTTCACAATTCCACCAGGCGCTTGATGATCTCGCCGGCCGCGAACAGGGTTTCCCGTTCCTGTTCATCGAGCTGGGCGATGGCGTGCGCCAGCCATGTCCGCTTCGCATCCCTGGCACTCTTCCGCACGGCGGCACCCTTGGCGGTCAACTCGATATTCACTTGGCGGCCATCGGTCGGATGCGGCTTGCGCTCGACGATGCCCATTTCCTCAAGCGCCGCGATGGTGGTTCCCATCGATTGCGGTTTCATGCCTTCCGCGCGCGCCATGTCGGCGGTCGTTGCCGGCCCTTCCCTGTCCAGGCGCGATATGACCGCAACCTGTGTCCAGGATAGATCATGCGAGGCCCCCGCCGCGCGTAGACGGCGCACCAATAGCCCCAGGGCAAGCGCAAGGTCGGTTACAGCGTCATCAAGAGATTTTCTTTGCATGCACCTACAATCTCAAAAAGACAGGCAAACTGTCAAGTTTACCTGTCTTTATAGGCACCGTGGGGCGAGAAACAACGCGCGACCAAGGGCGGCTATGTGGCTCAGCGCGTCAATAATCCGAGGAATACAACCCAACTATGTGGATGTACTATTGCTCCACTGCATTGGACGAGTTCTGCCGCGCTCGACGGTGAATAACAAACTTACTTAGTCGTTGGATAGCAATAACCAGGATACTTAGTACCACAACACCAGCCACTAAGGGCACACTCACTGCCAGAACCGAGAGTCCGGTGGCAATTAATAGTTCAATCGTCGCTAAGATTGGATTAGTTAACCCGCCGGAAGCGGCAGTCGAGGTTCCCCGTAAGAGGTTCATTACTCCTTTGGTCACTCCTGCGGTTCCTCCACCTGCCACAAGTGCCAACGTCCACTGCACTACGGGATTCATTTCGGGTGCAAATGAAGCAGTAACGATGGTTCCTGCAAGGATGGCAGCTGGTGTGGAAACGATATCTAGAAGATGATCAAACCAAGGAATATAGTATCCGCCCACCTCCAGCAGGGAAGCAGCTGCAAAAACCGCTAAGGCTTGAGGCGTCTCAGCCCAATCTAAGTCAGTGGGCAAATCTAGATGTCCAACTACTGCCGCTGTACTAAGCACCAATAGGGGTGCAAACACCCGGAAGCCAACAGCAGCGCTGAGACTGATGCCCAACATGAGTTCAATCAGAGTATCTAGGCTAACCTTGTGATCCATGCTATCCTATGGGCTGATGTTGCTGTAGTAAATGTAGGCAGCAAATGAGATCAACCCTAGGATAACCAGGGTAACGAGTATGCGGAATGGCAAGGCAGGCAAGTCTTCACGGGTGAGTACATTATCCGCTTGTGCCTTAGTCAAAGGCTCAGATTTTCCTGGTTGTTTGGAATGCATCTGGGAAGGTGCGTTCGGTGGAAGATTATCCTCAGTTTTTGTGGTTTGGGTTTCTTTGGATTCCATAAACTTGTTTGGTGGTGTCAAAGCAACTCTTCTGCTGTCTATGTTCTAGACATTCACCAATAAGTGCATCTTTCTTGAGAACTACTTTGGCTTGAAGTGGTTCTGCCAGAGGAGTTAGCCTGACTATGTTGCCAAAATGGTAACTGATATTGTGTTTGGCGGTTCTGTTGTGGTAAATTAATGAATAATTTAGCAATCATATTGCTCTCTGGTGGACTAGATTCTTCAACGGTGGCAGCTCAAGCCATTGCTGATGGATACAAGGTCATTGCCCTATCTTTCCGCTACGGTCAACGACATGAGCGGGAGTTGGAAGCATCTAAGACAGTTGCTTCCTTGTTGGGCATTACCGAACATTTCGTCTTTGATGTCAACCTAGCGCAGTGGGGCGGTTCTGCTCTAACTGATCAAACAATCTCGGTGCCAACGGATGGGGTGAAACCTGGGGTGATTCCGACAACCTACGTGCCTGGACGTAATACAGTGTTTATTGCGATCGCACTTTCACTTGCCGAGGCAAAAGGGGCATCAGCCATCTACCTGGGGATTAACGCCGTAGACTACAGCGGATATCCTGACTGTCGTCCAGAGTATTTGGAAACTTACCAGCAACTGGCATCCCTATCTTCTAAAATAGGACTTGAGGGAAAAGCGCCCAGGTTAGTAGCTCCCTTAGTCATGGACACCAAAGAGGATATTGTGCGGCGAGCACTAAAACTTGGGGTGCCGATTTCGTCAACCTGGTCTTGCTACCAGGGAGAAGAAGAACCCTGTGGTTTATGTGACTCTTGTCGGATTCGCGATCGCGCCTTAATTGAAGCAGGTCGTCCTGACTTGGCTACGACTGTAGGACTTTCGCTGTACGGGCGCAGCTAACGCATTTATTTTTAAGCCATAGGTAAAATTAAGATGCGTTGGCATTGAACTGAATGAGTAATTCTTCTTTTCCGATTGAAAACATTTCTGACACTGCGTATGGAGTGGCTATCTACCGCGCTATAGAAACCTCACGCCCAGACGCTCATTTCCAAGATCTGTTCGCTCAAGTTTTGGCTGGAGAGCGAGGAGAACAGATTATGCGGACAATTGGAGGCGGAAAATCTAGCGGGTGGTCAGTGGTCGTGCGTACCTGCATTATTGACGAGTTGATATTGCGAAGCATTAAGTTTGAAGGGATTGATACTGTACTAAATCTGGCTGCTGGACTTGATACGCGGCCATACCGACTACCTCTGCCGTCATCACTTCACTGGATCGACGTGGATTTTCCTGCTATCCTTGATTATAAAGAACAGAAACTGAAGAGTGAACGTCCAGTGTGTTCTCTTGAATCAGTTAAGTTGGATCTAAGTGACGTCGCTTCAAGAAACGCTCTTTTCACTCGGGTTAACGCTGCAGCGAAACAGGTGCTTGTAATTAGCGAAGGATTTTTACTCTATCTGACCTCCGAGCAGGTGGCATCGTTCGCTGCTGCTCTACGCGCACAGGCTAACTTTCGCTGGTGGATTTTCGATTTGGTATCGCCGTTGGTGTTAAAATGGACACAGGATAAGTATGTCAAGGAACTCACTGCTGCTAATGCTATTCGGCAATTCGCCCCCGAGTCAGGAACTGATTTTTTCCAACTTTACAATTGGAAAACCATTGAGTTTCGTTCAGTATTAGAAGAAGCGCATCGTCTTAACCGCGAACCCTCGTTAAACTGGTTTTTCCGACGATTCGCACCTTTGAAGAAGGATGGTATTGCCTTACTTGAGCAAACTTGATGCCAATATCTAATGCCAGTTAAATATGCATAGCGAGAGCGAGTAAGGCTAATGCACCCACTGACAGAAAAGCAATGACTGGACAAATTGTGAATGATGAAGAAATCGTCACCGAGCTTGACATCAGCCATCTGGTCATCGAGGACGATACTCCCGTGGACAATTTTCAATCCGAGGAACAGCAGCGGTTACTGGTCGAACCCCTCTACAGTTCTAAAGCTCTGCCAGCGCCATTTCTTGCAGCCGCGAATGTGGGATTGTTTTACAAACTTAAGGGTGATCCGATCGTGCCCGATGTTCTGCTGAGTCTGGATGTGCAGCGACCCGACGACTTCTCCCAACGACGAAACCGCTCCTACTTTGTGTGGGAATTCGGCAAGGTGCCAGAAGTCTGCCTCGAAATTGTCTCCAATCAAGAAGGCGATGAGTTGACGCTGAGTAAGAAATCGCAGCAGAAAGGTAAGACCACAATTAAGAAGGAGATCTATGCGCAGATTGGAGTGCGCTACTATGCTGTCTTTGATCCGCTCAGGCAGATTCAAGGCAAGGATGAGATGAATGGCGCACTGTTGCGGGTGTGGTCAATTTCCCCAGATGGCTACACCGAACTGACACCGCCTCAAGGCATTAGCGCTATCAGCCAGTCGGTTTGGCTGAATGCAGCGGGAATCGGCTTGACGTTGTGGGAAGGGCAGTTTGAAGAGGCGGTCACTCGGCTGTGGCTGCGCTGGTGCGATCGCGATGGACTAATCATTTCGACCGGAGCGGAACGGGCAGACCGACTCGCTGAACACTTGCGCTCCTTGGGTATTAATCCCAATCAGATTTGAGCCGAAAATCATCCTGTTTGTAAGTCAAAGCGGAAATCGTTAATGATTTGTGTCTAGAAATCAAATGAATTTAGCCGTACTCTTGTTCAATAATTCGCCATCTCACAGCACTAACTCCTGGTTCCAAGCTCAAACGACTCACAACTTGCTCCAAAAATGCATCCTTTCGGTCTTGCGTCACCAAGTCAGCTTCTACTTCTACTTGCTCGGAAGTCTCCAGGTCCTGACTTTGCAAAGAACGCAACTTCATCGCACTGGTGCTGAGACTTTGGAGCAGCAGGGCACGAACATGAGCTTCGTCCTGACTTCGGCAGATCACCGAACAGCGATAGCATAACTCAAGCTCAGTCCCTTTGAGGGGCTGCTGATTGATCAGGTAACCCAGTGGTCGGAGGACGATATTTGCGATTAAAACGGTCACTGTGACAATAAACGCCTGCAACAGAAACCCCGATCCAGCTAGGGCTCCCACTGCGGCAGCACACCACAGTGTAGCCGCCGTATTCAATCCCCTGACGCTGCCTCCTTCCCGTAGGATTACTCCCCCTCCGAGGAACCCCACCCCAGAGACTACATAAGCTGGAATTTGGGTGGCATTCGCTCCTGGAATCATTACTCCCAGCATCACAAAGGAGGCGGCTCCACTAGCTACTAGAGTATTGGTTCGCAGCCCAGCCAGACGCTGTCTCCACTGACGTTCCAACCCAATTGCGGCTCCCAGCAGGAATGCTATCCCCAACCGAACTACGAACTCTCTTGTCGTCATTCCTCGCCTCCCCAATCTGGATTACAGTTTTTGACTACTCATCGCCTACTGTGCCACCAATTCCAAGTTTTTCTCTAGAGCGCTGCAACTGCTCCCAAAGGGCTTGTATCTGGCTAAAAGCCTCAGTTGGTGAAATTTTACCACCCATTTCTAAAGAACCGCTGTATGCTCACTCGTTGCGAGAACTCCTGGAGATAGGAGCATAAATGTTCGGATGCGAGTCACATTTCGAATATAGAAAGCGTTCAAATAAACGGGTTACCAATTGCTTTTCCAGGGCATTAAGCCGTCGCAACACCGTTGCTTCGTGTACGTCTAACTCAGGAGCCACTGCTGCAATTTTGCCTGCACGAGCGATCGCTAATACATACAGTAAGTCGTTCCAATCCAGCGTTTATCCCTCTACTTGGATTTTTGCAGGTTAGTAAATCAATTTTGCTATTGAAATCAGCAAGCTCGCAAGCAATAATCAAAAGTATCCCAGCAAGTTGCTTAACGAGCAAACCAAGAACCTGTTTCCATTTGCCGAGTTTGTAGTTATTTCATAGAAGTTATCAGGAGATAAGCAATGGATCTTCAACTTGTAAACAAAATTGCTCTAGTCAGTGGTTCAACAGCGGGAATTGGATTGGCGATCGCCACAACTCTCGCTCAAGAGGGAGCAACCGTGATTGTCAATGGACGCACTCAAGAACGAGTCAATGCAGCAGTTGATCAGATCAAGCAAACGGCACCCAATGCCAAACTTCAAGGAGTCACTGCTGATTTAGGCACCCAAGCGGGAGCTAATGATCTATTCCAACAAGTTCCAGAACTTGACATTTTGGTGAACAACCTGGGAATCTACGGTTCCAAAGCCTTTGAAGACATTTCGGATGAAGAATGGACGAAATTCCTGGAAGTAAATGTTCTAAGCGGTGTAAGGCTCTCTCGTCACTATCTGCCGCTGATGCTGAAAAAGAACTGGGGACGCATTATCTTCATTTCGAGTGAATCCGGGTTAAACATTCCAGCAGAAATGATTCACTATGGGGTGACGAAAACCGCTCAATTATCCCTCGCTCGCGGTTTGGCTGAAACCACCGTTGGCAGTAATGTAACAGTGAATTCGGTTCTGCCGGGTCCCACCCGTTCTGAAGGCGTCGAAGACTTCATTCAAGGCTTGGCGAAGGATCAGAACATTTCTCCTGAACAGGTTGAGCATGAATTCTTTGAGAAAACTCGTCCATCCTCGCTGATTCAGCGATTTGCTTCAACGACTGAAGTTGCTTCGCTAGTCGCGTTTGTTGCTAGTCCTCTAGCATCTGCCGTTAACGGTGCAGCATTGCGAGTCGAGGGGGGTGTAGTGCGATCGATTGTTTGATGGAATTAGACTTCACAACAAAAGCTCTTGCAGCAATTATTTGCTAAGCTTGTCATACAAGCAATACAGGTAAAACAAATGCTCACGGTGCGACTAGATGAAGAAACAGAGGGTAAGTTGGCTGACATCCTGGCTCGCGAACAGACGGATAAGAGCGAACTGATTCGGCGCTTGATCCGCGAACGCTGGCTTGCTCAGCAGGCAGGGAAGACGATTGTGGACAGACGTGGCGGACACCCCCAGCACCTGCTACAGAATGCTCCACCCGAGCTATCGGAGCGGGAAAATCGCAAGCAAGCGATCGCACAATACTTGCTCAAAAAGCATCACGGATGACCTATCACCCACTCATACTTGTGGACAGCGGCATACTATTGGCGTACTACAGCGCCAGGGACAAGTACCACCAACAGGTACGAGTCTTCTTTGAAAGCTGCACATCAAGGCTTCTGACCACGCCTGGCTGCATTACAGAAGTCATGTGGCTGCTCAACCACAACTGGAAGACACAAAACGAGTTTCTTTTAGACCTTGCCAAGGAACTCTATGAATATCTACCACTGCTGCCTCAAGACTTTTCGCGGATTGCTGAACTCAACGCCGAGTATGCCGATCTACCAGGGGATTTTTCTGACTTATCCCTGATTGCGATTTCGGAGCGGCTGGATATTCCCGCGATCGCTACCTTGGATAGCGACTTTGATGTCTACCGCCGCTACCGCAAGAAGCCCTTCGAGCGGGTGTTTTGGCCGGGATCTTAACCGGGAAAACTGTATGCGCTTGCTGGAAAGCCTCTGAATATGTGCGTTTCAGCGTTGACTACTACCAGAAAACTGGCTTGGGAAATTTGTTGATGTCATATGCATTGATTTGCGAGTTAGGCTAACGGCAGTTGAGAGAATTTCAGTTGCCAGCTCAATCTCTTGTTCGGTTGTAAACTTACCGATGCCGATACGCAGCGCTCCTTCAATCACCTCGGAGGGCAAGCATAATGCTTGCAAGACATGGGAAGGAGTCTCTACACCGGATGAGCAGGCTGCACCTGTGGAGATTGCCAGTTGAGAACGGACTCTGGCAATGATGGCACTGTTGGGAATGTCGGGGATGGAAATATGGAGATTGCCCGATAAGCGGGAAGTGATATCTCCGTTGATTATAAGTCTGGGAATTTTGTCTAGCAGCAAGGTTTGTAGTTTGTCTCTTTTAGCTGCGATCGCCAATTCATCCTCTGCCATTTCCAATTGGCGTAGGCGACACGCTTCTCCTAACCCAACGATTCCGGGAACGTTTAGCGTTCCAGACCTCATACGTTTCTGGTGTCCACCCCCAAATAAAAGTGGCTCTAGGTGATGTCCTTTCCTGACAACTAACGCCCCACAACCTTTAGGAGCATAAAGCTTATGGGCAGATATAGCCAGGTAAGTGATTCCCCACTCTTCAAACTTTATAGGGATTTTTCCCACAGCTTGGGATGCATCGCATAAAAAAGGAATATCATATTTTTGGGCAATCTTGCCAACTTCTTTGATTGGGTAAATATTGCCTACCTCATTGTTAGCTGCCATGACGCAGAGTAGTGAGAGTCCGTGTGTACATACTTGCTCAAGATGTAACCGTTCACGGGGGGGTACATCATGCGCATAAACGTCAAAGCCTTGCTAAGCAAAAGCTTTGGGTTTTATGCGCATCAAAATATTGTACCTAAAATGTCTAAAAGACAATTTGCAGACCAGTATAGCACTTTTGACTACTCACAATTATCCGGTATAAATCCAATCTAGACTGGTTTTCGTACTGATTACGTGTGATTTCATATTGGACGT
>JAABUQ010000744.1_pt1 | contig 75406 bp, 62 predicted proteins | sample 5560001 | NCBI WGS metagenome assembly JAABUQ01 (sample SAMN10711888, study PRJNA513371) | rock metagenome | isolation source: Antarctica rocks | place: Antarctica: Victoria Land, Finger Mt nord | collected 2015-12-18 | reverse complement strand
AGGTACGCAACCAGAAGCAGGCGATCCAGACGGAAGAAGGCACCAAGAACGCTTTCGTCATGCCGTTCATCTCCACCATCCTCGGCTACGACGTGTTCAACCCGTTAGAAGTCGTTCCGGAGTTCACAGCTGACGTCGGGGTCAAAAAGGGCGAGAAGATTGATTACGCCATCATGCGTGGCGGGGAGGTCCGGATCCTGGTCGAGTGCAAGAAGTCGGTCGAGGCGCTAAGGCTCGAACACGCTTCGCAGTTGTTCCGGTACTTCGCGGTCACCAACGCTCGGATCGCCGTCCTTACGAACGGTGAGGTCTACCAGTTTTACACGGACCTCGATGCGCCAAACAAGATGGACAACAGACCGTTTCTGGTACTGGACCTCTCGGACATCGATGAGACATTGCTGCCGGAGCTCGTGAAGCTGACCAAAGACGTGTTCGATCTCGACTCGGTGATCAACGCGGCCGAGGAACTCAAGTACATCGGTGAGATCAAACGGACCATCGCGACCCAGTTCAGGGAGCCGGCAGACGACTGGGTCAAGTTTCTCACGACGAGGGTCTACTCCGGGTCGTACACGCAGAAGGTCAGGGACCAATTCACCGTCCTGGTTGGCAAGGCTTCGAAGCAGTACCTCAACGAGCAGGTCAACTCTCGGTTGAAGACGGCTCTTGGCTCGTCGGCCATCCTGCAGCCGGTGGAGTCCCAGGTCGTCCCCGAGGAGCTAGAAAGCCGAGGGGCCGCCATGGCTGACATCGCGCAGGACCGAGAGGTTGAGACGACCCCAGAGGAGCTCGAAGCCAACCAGATCGTGAAGGCGATCGCCTGTAGCGAGGTAAAGCCGCAGCGGATCGTGCACCGCGACGCGAAGTCCTACTTCGCCATCTTGCTGGACGACAACAACCGTAAGCCGATCGCCCGCCTCCACTTCAATGCCAAGAAGCAGAAGTTCCTCGGCGTCTTCAATGCTGCAAAAGTCGAGACACGCTATCCGATCGACGCACTCGACCAGATCTACGAGCACGCGGATGCCATTCGCTCGGTTGTCAGGAACTACGCGGGGGAAGCCTAGTGAGCCGTAGGGTCGCAGGAGTCGGTTCAGCGGCGCCCGAGGGCTGATTGCCGGTAGCAGGTTCCTCGAGCCTCCCCAGCTCAGACCAGCGACGGGGATGAGCGGACCCGAGTGACCAGCAGGGCGGCCGCGCCGGCGCGCGTCCGGGTCAGCACCAGCGTGGCCGAGGCCGTGCCGCTGGGCCGGGCCCCGATCAGTCGCAGGCGCATCGCCTCGGGGCGGACATCGACGCCCCGCTTGAGGATCTCCAGGCGCCCGACGCCGAGCTCGGCCAGCCGCGCGCGCACCGGCCGGTCGCGCATCGGGAGCACCTCCTGCACCGCAAAGGCCGCCCCGAGTCGGCCGACCGCCCCCGCCACGCCACCCACGGACGGGTCGGGCCGCGCGAGGACGTAGGCGATCCCGGGCGCGGGCAGCGCACCGTCCATCCGGGCCGCCACCACCCCGACCAGCCCGGCCCGCACGACGGCGCCGTGCGGCTCGACGAGGACGTCGCCGGCCACCGGGTCCCGCACCGGTGGCAGCTCGCCGGGCAGGTCCGCGTCGGTCACCGTGACCGCGCCGTCCGGACCCACCAGGGTCGCGCGCCGTCGGACACCGGAGGCGAGAGCACTGGACCAGAGCGCTGCTTCCAGGACCTCGGCACCGTCGGCGACCCACTCGGCCTCGCAGCCGGCCGGGACCATCCGGTGCGGCAGCGCGGGCGTCGTCGTCACGCACACCCGGCCGCCCGGTCGGATCAGCAGTCCGTGCACCCACGACCAGTCCGGGCTGAAAGAGGCCGGGCTGGTCTCCCGCCCGCGCCCGGACCGCCGGGCCGGGTCGGTGACCACCGCGTCGAAGCGGTCCACGTCAACGGTCGTGACGTCGGCCCGCACCAGCTCCGCCCGCAGTGACAGGGCGTCGAGGTTGGCCCGGGCCGCCGCCAGCACGACCGGGTCGGTGTCGACACCGGTCACCGTCAGGCCCGCGCGGGCGAGCGCGACCAGGTCCCCGCCGAGGCCGCAGCACAGGTCCGCCACCGTCCGGATCGTCCCGGCGCCGCGGTCCAGCAGCGATCGCGCCCGGTGGTCCGCGACCGAGCGCCGCGTCGCCTGCTCCAGCCCGTCGCGGGTGAAGAGCATCCGCGCCGCGTCGTCACCGAACCGGAGGGCCGCCCGGGACCGCAGGTCCGCCTGGGCCAGCGCGGCGGTCAGCACGGGCAGCGGTGAGGCGGGCTCGAGGCGGCGCAGCCGGTCCGCGGCGGCCAGGGGAGCACGTGAACCGGCCAGGTCGGCGGCGACGGCGAGCAGCCGGGTCCCGGCGGGGGAGGCGAGCCAGGACAGCACCGCCGCCGGGTCGTCCCCGTCCACGTCGACCCGGGCCAGCCCGTCAGCGGTGGTTTCCGGACCGGGGCCTGGCACCCGACCATCCAACGCCCCGGGCCGCACCGGCTCCGCCGCTAACGTCGGTGACCGTGACCGACACCGAGCCGCACGGCCGGGGGGACCCGGTCGGCCCGCTCGACCACGTGGCGGCGATGGCGCTCGCAATCCGGGCGTCCCGGGCGGTGCTCGGTGCCACCAGCCCCAACCCCCCGGTCGGCGCGGTGGTCCTCGACGCGGGCGGGCGGCTCGTCGGAGTCGGGTCGACGCAACCCGCGGGCGGGCCGCACGCGGAGGTCGTCGCGTTGCGCCGGGCCGGGGACCGGGCCCGCGGCGGGACCGCGGTCGTGACCCTCGAGCCGTGCGCTCACACCGGCCGCACGCCGCCGTGCACGGGCGCGCTGCTCGCGGCGGGTGTCAGCCGGGTCGTCGTCGCCGTCCGCGACCCGAACCAGGTGGCGGCCGGGGGGGTCGAGGTCCTGCGGGCCGCCGGCGTGGAGGTGGTGACCGGCGTCGGGGCGGACGACGTCGGGGCGGGGCCGCTGCACGCCTGGCTGCACCGCGTCCGCACCGGCCGGCCCCACGTCACCTGGAAGACCGCCTCGACCCTGGACGGCCGCAGCGCGGCCGCCGACGGGACCAGTCGATGGATCACCTCACCGGAGGCCCGCGAGGACGTGCACCGGCTGCGGGCCACGGTGGACGCCGTGGTGGTCGGGACCGGAACGGCGCTGGCCGACGACCCCGCGTTGACCGTGCGCCTCCCGACCGGCCGACCGGCCGGGCGCAACCCGCTGCGCGTGGTGGTCGGTCACCGCGATCTCCCACCGGGCGCGCGACTGACCGACGACAGCGCGCCGACCCTGCACCTGCGCAACCGCGACCCGGCCGGTGTGCTGGCGGCGCTGGCCGACCGCGGCGTCGTCTCGGTGCTGCTGGAGGGCGGGCCGACGCTGGCCGGGGCCTTCCTCGCGGCCGGGCTGGTGGACCGGGTGGTCGCCTACATCGCGCCCGCGCTGCTCGGGGAGGGGCCGGCCGTCCTCGGGGCCGCCGGGGTGGGAACGATCGCCGGCATCCACCGGTTGCAGGTCCAGGACCTCGGCCGGGTCGGCCCGGACATCCGGGTCGACGCGCTCCCGGTCCGGCGATCCGGACACCACGCCCACCAGTCGGGCCCCACCGGGACCTGAGCGGGCTGGCCGGACGAACGGATGCGGCCGACCGGCCGGGGAAGGTGTGCAGCCAGTGTTCACGGGGATCGTCGAAGAGCTCGGTGAGGTCATGGACGTCACCGACGTCACCGACGCCGTCAGGTTGACCGTCGCCGGCCCGGTGGTCACGGCCGACACCCGCCACGGTGACTCGATCGCCGTCAACGGCGTGTGCCTCACAGTGGTGGACCTGCTGCCAGCCGCTGGCGGACGCCCGCCCGCGTTCACCGCCGACGTGATGCGCGAGACACTGATCCGCTCCAGCCTGGCCAAGGTGTCCGCCGGGACACCTGTCAACCTCGAACGTGCCGCGAGCCTCGGGGACCGCATCGGCGGGCACATCGTGCAGGGCCACGTCGACGGCACCGGCATCGTCCTGGGCCGGGAACCCAGTCAGCACTGGGAGCTCGTCACGGTCGGCCTGCCCGAGGGGCTCGCCCGCTACGTCGTGGAGAAGGGCTCGATCACCGTTGACGGCGTCTCGCTCACCGTCGTCGCGGTGGGGTCGGACAGCTTCTCCGTGAGCCTGATCCCGACCACGCTGGCCGAGACGACCCTGGGCCGCCGGGTCGTGGGGGACACGGTGAACCTGGAGGTCGACGTCGTGGCGAAGTACGTCGAGAAGCTGGTCGCGCCCCATCTGGCCGTCCAGCCGCTCACCGGCGGACGACGGCTCGGACGCGTGCGGGGGAGCGTGGACGCATGACCACCACGCAGGCTCGGGACCCGTTCGCCCCGGATGCCGCGGTGCAGGCGCGTGAGCAGCGCTTCGCCGTCATCGCCGAGGCGATCGCCGACGTGGCCGCCGGGAAGGCCGTCGTCGTGGTCGACGACGAGGACCGGGAGAACGAGGGCGACCTGATCTTCGCGGCGGCGAAGGCGACGCCGGAGCTCGTCGCGTTCATGGTCCGCTACACCTCGGGCTACATCTGCGTGTCGATGCCGGCCGCGGACTGCGAGCGGCTGGACCTGCAGCCGATGTACCGGATGAACCAGGACCGCCGCGGTACCGCGTACATGGTCAGCGTCGACGCCTACGACGGGATCACCACCGGTATCTCCGCGGCCGACCGCGCCCACACCCTGGCGACGCTCGCGGACCCGGCCTCGACCGTGCGCGACTTCACCCGCCCCGGTCACGTCGTCCCGCTGCGCGCCGTCGAGGGCGGGGTGCTGCGCCGCGCCGGTCACACCGAGGCCGCGGCCGACCTGTCGCGGATGGCGGGGCTGGCACCGGTCGGCGTGCTGTGCGAGATCGTCAGCCAGAAGACCGAGGAGGGCATGGCCCGCCGCGACGAACTGGAGGTCTTCGCCGCCGACCACGACCTGAAGGTCATCACCATCGCGGACCTCATCGCCTACCGCCGCCGCTACGAACGTCAGGTCGAGCGCCGGGCCGAGACCACGATGCCCACCGAGCACGGGACCTTCCGCGCGATCGTCTTCGCCGGGCTGACCGACGGCTCGGAGAACGTCGCTCTCGTCAAGGGCAGCGTCGGCAACGTCGGCGACCACCCCGACGACGGCACGGACGTCCTGGTCCGGGTCCACTCGGAGTGCCTCACCGGCGACGTGTTCGGCTCGCGCCGGTGCGACTGCGGGCCGCAGCTGCACTCCGCGATGGAGGCCGTCGAGGCCGAGGGACGCGGGGTCGTCCTGTACATGCGCGGCCACGAGGGCCGCGGCATCGGGCTGACCGCCAAGTTGCAGGCGTACGCCCTGCAGGACGCCGGCGCCGACACGGTGGAGGCGAACATCGCTCTCGGGATGCCCGCGGACGCGCGCGACTACGGGACCGGCGCGCAGATCCTGGCCGACATCGGGATCACCTCGATGCGCTTGCTGACGAACAACCCGGCCAAGCGGGCGGGCCTGGACGGGTACGGGCTGTCCATCACCGGCCGGGTCCCGTTGGCCGTGCACGCGACGAAGGAGAACGCCCGCTACCTGCGGACCAAGCGGGACCGGATGGGCCACCAGTACGACGGTCTGGACGGCCTCGGGGGCCTGGACGACCTCGACGCGCTGGCCGACCGCGAGGCGCTCCTGGACGTGGCGACCCTCGACGGCGCGACCCTCGGCGTGGACGTCCCGGGGCAGCCGTGAGCGGGCAGGGCAGGCCGGTCCCGACCGTCCCCGACGCGTCGGGGCTGCGCGTCGGGGTGGTGGCGACGCGGTGGAACGCCGAGGTCGTCGGCGTGCTGCTGGCCCGCGCGCTGCTCACCCTGACCGAGGCGGGCGTCACCGACCCGACGGTCGTCCGCGTGCCCGGCGCCGTCGAGCTGCCCGTGGTCGCCCAGCAGTTGGCACGCGACCACGACGCCGTGGTGGCCCTCGGCGTCGTGGTCCGGGGCGGGACACCCCACTTCGAGTACGTCTGCGACGCGGTGACGGCCGGGCTCACCCGGGTCGCCCTCGACGAGTCCGTCCCGGTCGGGAACGGAGTGCTGACCGTGAACACCCAGCAGCAGGCGCTGGACCGCTCCGGCGCGCCGGGGACGGAGGAGGACAAGGGGGCGGAGGCGGTCGTCGCCGCGCTGGAGACGGCGCTCGTGCTGCGCGCGCTGCGCAAGGCCGAGCGGGGCACTGGCGCCGGCTTCGCCTGACGGTCCGCCGACGGGCCCGGGTTGGCACTCTGCTTGACCGAGTGCCAGCACGCGCCTAGCCTCGGCGTTGGCACTCTGACCACCGGGGTGCCAGCGCGTCACAGCTCCCGGCACCCGCGACGACGGGACCGTGCCGCGCACCCACACAGCCACCCACAGCCGCGCCGAGCCGCCCCTGGAACCAGGGGTGCCCCGGCCGCGAGAGCCCTCGAAAGGGAGGTCACACGTGTCGGTCACCATCAAGCCGCTCGAGGACCGGATCGTCGTCAAGCCCATCGAAGCCGAGCAGACCACGGCCTCCGGCCTCGTCATCCCGGACACCGCCAAGGAGAAGCCCCAGGAGGGCGAGGTCGTCGCCACCGGTGACGGCCGTTGGGACGACAAGGGCGAGAAGCGCCTGCCGCTGGGCATCGCCACCGGCGACAAGGTCCTGTACAGCAAGTACGGCGGCACCGAGGTCAAGTACGACGACACCGAGTACCTGATCCTGTCGGCCCGCGACGTGCTGGCCATCGTCACCCGCTGAGCTCGGCCACACCTGCTCGGCCCGCACCACCTGCTCCACAGCACGAGCCAGACCCCGCCCGCCCCGGTCCGCCCGCTCAGCGGACGAGCCGGGGCGGAGCGCCGTCGGCCGGCGACCAGCACCACCGCGACCAGCACCACCGCGACCAGCACCACCTGACACGAGAGGTACCGCATGCCCAAGCTCATCGAGTACTCCGACGCAGCACGCAAGTCCCTGGAGCAGGGTGTCGACGCCCTGGCCGACACCGTCAAGGTGACGCTGGGCCCGCGCGGTCGCAACGTCGTCATCGACAAGAAGTACGGCTCCCCGACGATCACCAACGACGGCGTAACCATCGCCCGTGAGATCGAGCTGTCCGACCCGTGGGCGAACCTCGGCGCGCAGCTGATCAAGGAGGTCGCCACCAAGACCAACGACATCGCCGGCGACGGGACCACCACGGCCACCGTGCTCGCCCAGGCGATCGTGCACGCCGGGTTGCGCAACGTGACCGCGGGCGCCAACCCGATGGACCTCAAGCGGGGCATCGACAAGGCCGTCACCGCGGTCAGCGACGCCCTGCTGAAGGTGGCCGTGCCGGTCGACGGCCGCCAGGACGTCGCCTACGTCGCCGCGAACTCCGCGCAGGACACCAAGATCGGCGAGTTGCTCGCCGAGGCGTTCGACAAGGTCGGCAAGGACGGCGTCATCACCGTCGACGAGAACACGACGATGGTCACCGAGCTGGAGTTCACCGAGGGGCTGCAGTTCGACAAGGGCTACCTCTCCCCGTACTTCGTCACCGACGCGGACAGCCAGGAGGCGGTTCTCGACGAGGCCTACGTGCTGCTCCACGACTCCAAGATCAGCTCGATCGCCGACCTCCTGCCCCTGGTCGAGAAGGTCGCCAAGGCCGGCAAGCCGCTGCTGATCATTGCCGAGGACGTCGACGGCGAGGCCATCTCGCTGCTGGTCGTCAACCGGATCAAGGGCCTGCTGAACGTGGCCGCCGCCAAGGCGCCCGCGTTCGGGGACCGCCGCAAGGCCGTCCTGCAGGACATCGCGGTGCTGACCGGCGCGACCGTCATCTCCGGCGAGGTCGGGCTGAGCCTGGACACCGTCGGGCTGGACATGCTCGGCACCGTGCGCAGGGCCGTCCTGACCAAGGACAACACCACGCTGATCGACGGGGGCGGGTCCACCGCCGACGTCGACGCCCGCAAGGCGCAGCTGCGCGCCGAGGCCGAGGACAGCGACTCCGACTGGGACCGCGAGAAGCTGCAGGAGCGGCTGGCGAAGCTGTCCGGCGGGGTCTGCGTCGTCAAGGTCGGCGCTGCCACCGAGGTGGAGCTGAAGGAGAAGAAGCACCGCATCGAGGACGCCGTGTCCGCCACGCGCGCCGCGATCGAGGAGGGCATCGTCGCCGGCGGCGGGGCAGCCCTCGTGCACGCCATGACCGCACTCGGGGACAACCTCGGGCTGACCGGTGACCAGGCGATCGGGGTGCGGACAGTGCGCGACAGCCTCGACCAGCCGCTGCGCTGGATCGCCCAGAACGCCGGTCAGGAAGGTGGCGTCGTATCGGCCCGGGTCGCCGGGATGGACAGCCGTTCCGGCTACGACGCCGCGGCCGACGAGTTCGTGGACCTGGTCGCGGCCGGGGTCATCGATCCGGTCAAGGTCACCCGCTCGGCCCTGCTGAACGCCGGTTCCATCGCCGGTCTGATGCTGACCACCGAGACGCTCGTCATCGACAAGCCCGAGGACGACGACGCCGCAGCCGCGGCGATGGGCAACGGCCACAGCCACGCGGGCCACAGCCACTGAGCTGACGGCCCGGTGGTCTGACGGCCCGGTGGTCTGGTTCGGACGCAGGAAGGCCCGGCACCCCCTTTCGGGGGTACCGGGCCTTCCTGCGTCCAGACCCGTGCCGTCGTCCTGCCGGTGGACGCACCCGGTGGTGACGCCCGGTCAGGCCGCAGCGACCGCAGCGACCTCGCGGACCGCCGGGCGGTCGGTGCGTCGGCCGGCGTACCAGGCCTCGCGCTGGTCCTCGGTCATCGCGCCCCAGACCCCGTAGGGCTCCCGGACGCGCAGGGCGTGGTCGCGGCAGCTGGCGAGGACCGGGCATCCGGCGCAGACCGCCACGGCGGCGTCGTCGCGTCCGCTCTTGCGCGGCCCGCGCTCACCCTCCGGGTGGAAGAACAGGTCCGGGTCCGCGGCGCGACAGGAACCCTGCAACTGCCACTCCCACACGTCGGAGACCGGACCGGGCAAACGAGAAAGATCAGCCATCAGAGAACCCCCCAGTTCTGTGGTGTCGCCCGCCAGGTGTCAGGCCGACGACCGTCCCCGACGGTACAACTTGCGCAGAACCTGTTCACAACACGCGACGTTATGTGTTCGACGGGTGGATCACGCCGGGAGAAGCCCGCTCAGGTGGGTGACGGGACCGAGCTGAGGACGTTCGGACGCTCCCGCGGCGGCCGTTCGAGGTGGCGTCGTGGCATCGGCTCGCCGACAGTGGACGGGTGGCCGGACCCGCGGAACCCCGGGCCGGGGTGCCCGGGGACGGCTCCGGGAACACCCCGGAGGATCCGGTCGCCAACATCCCGTTGACCATCGGCAGCGTCTCGCGTCTGCTCGGAGTGGCCGCGTCGACCCTGCGGACGTGGGATCGCCGGTACGCCCTGGGACCCTCCGAGCGCACCGACGGGCAACACCGCCGCTACAGCCGGGTGGACGTCGCCCGGCTGGCCCTGGTGCGTCAACTGACCCTGCGCGGTGCCCCGCCCGCGGAGGCCGCACGTGCTGCCCTTGCCACGCCGGCCTCGGCCATGACCGTGCGTGGCGCGGAGGGGGCCGCCGACCTCGACTCCGGCCCCGCCGAGTCGGCCCATCCGACGCACCCCGCCAACCGCGTCAACCTCGTCGACCCCGCCCACCCGGTTCCGGACCGGACCCTCACCGGACCGCACACCCTTCCGGGCGACCTGTTCCAGGACCCCACCCGGGCAGTTCCCGCGACGGACGGGTCCCGCTGGCGGGACCGCGCGACGGCGGCCCCCCTGCGCCTGGGCCGGGTGTCGGCCCAGGCCCGCGGGCTGGCCAGGGCGGTCCTGGCCATGGACGGCCCGGTGATCACCGAGGTGATGACCGACGGCGTCGAACGACTCGGGGTGGTGTCGACGTGGGACAGCATCGTGTCGCCGGTGCTGATCGCGGTGGGTCGCAGGTGGGAGCTGACCGGTGACGGCATCGAGGTGGAGCACCTGTTGAGCGAGGCCGTGCTGTCGGTCATGTCACACCGCGCCGCGAGTCTGACGGCGCCGCCGTCCAACAGCAGGCCGGTGCTGCTGGCCGCGACCGCGGCCGAGGTGCACGTCCTGAGCCTGTACGCCGTGTCCGCGGCGATGGCCGAGCGCCGGGTGTCCGCGCGCGTGCTCGGGGCGAGGGTGCCGGGGCGGGCGCTGGCCTCGGCGGTGGCGCGGGTGGTGCCCAGCGCGGTGTTCCTCTGGGCGCAGAGCCCGGCGACCGCCCGGGTGGACCCCGTGGACCTGCTCGGCTCGGAACTCACCCCCGGGCTGGTCGTCGGCGGACCGGGCTGGGACCCGGCGGCGCCCCCCGCGGGCGCGCTGCACGCCGGCACGCTGGCCCGGGCCGTCGACCTGCTCTGCGCACTCGCCGTGTGAGCGCGGCCTACCATCGACGCTCCGCCACCACTGTCCGGAGGACCGATGAACACCCCCGACCGGATCACCGATCTCGAGTCACCGCAGGTGGACTCCGGGGCGGGCTCGATGGGCATCCCCTGGGGTCTCACCTTCGACGACGTGCTGCTCCTGCCGGAGGAGTCCGACGAGATCCCGTCGAGTGTGGACACCACGACCCAGGCCACCCGCCGGGTGCGGATCCGCATCCCCTTGATGAGTGCCGCGATGGACACCGTCACCGAGGCTCGCCTCGCCATCGCCATCGCACGTCAGGGCGGGCTGGGGGTCCTGCACCGGAACCTGTCCGTGGAGGACCAGGCCACCCAGGTGGACCTCGTGAAGCGGTCCGAGGCGGGGATGGTGACCAACCCGATCACCTGCTCCCCGACCGACACCCTCGCCGACGTGGACCGCCTCTGCGCGCACTACCGGATCTCCGGGGTCCCGGTCACCGACCACCACGGGGTGCTCGTCGGCATCGTCACCAACCGGGACATGCGCTACGTCGCCGACCACTCCGCACCGGTGAGCGAGGTGATGACCCCGATGCCGCTGATCACCGCCCCGGCCGGGGTCGGCGCCGACGCGGCCCTGCACCTGCTGCGTCAGCACAAGGTCGAGAAGCTGCCGCTGGTACGGGCCGACGGCAGGCTCTGCGGGCTGATCACGGTCAAGGACTTCACCAAGCGCGAGCAGTACCCCGAGGCGAGCAAGGCCGGTGACGGCCGTCTGCTGGTGGGTGCGGCGGTGGGCGTCGGTGAGGACGGGTTCAAGCGGTCCGGGCTGCTGTTGGAGGCCGGCGTCGACGTGCTGATGGTGGACACCGCGCACGGGCACTCCTCGGCGGTGCTGGAGATGGTCCGCCGGCTCAGGGCCGACCCGGCGTTCGCGGAGGTCGACGTGGTCGGCGGCAACGTGGCGACCCGGTCCGGTGCGAGGGCGCTGGTCGAGGCCGGCGCGGACGCGGTGAAGGTGGGGGTCGGCCCGGGCTCGATCTGCACGACCCGGGTGGTCGCGGGTGTCGGGGTACCGCAGATCTCGGCGATCGCGGCGGCGGCGTCGGTCTGCGGGCCGGCGGGGGTCCCGGTCATCGGCGACGGCGGCCTGCAGTACAGCGGGGACATCGCCAAGGCCCTGGTGGCCGGGGCGGACTCGGTGATGGTCGGCTCGCTGCTGGCCGGTGTCGAGGAGAGCCCCGGGGAGTTGGTGTTCATCGGCGGCAAGCAGTACAAGGCCTACCGGGGCATGGGGTCACTCGGTGCGATGCAGTCGCGGATGTCCGCCAGCGGGCAGGCATCGAAGTCCTACTCCAAGGACCGCTACTTCCAGGACGACGTCCTGTCCGACGACAAGCTCGTCCCGCAGGGCGTGGAGGCGCAGGTGCCCTACCGCGGCCCGCTCGCGAACGTCGCCCACCAGCTCGTCGGTGGGCTGCGAGCCTCGATGGGGTTCGTCGGGGCGCACGACGTCCCGGCGCTGAAGCACCGCGGCCGGTTCGTGCGGATCACCGCGGCGGGGCTGAAGGAGAGCCACCCCCACGACATCACCGTCACCAGCGAGGCGCCGAACTACACGGTCCGCTGACCGGGTCGCGGCGTACCCGGGAGCCGCCGACCGCTCGGTAGGGTCCGGACGTGACAGACGTCGAGATCGGGCGGGCCAAGCGGGCCCGTCGCGCCTACTCGTTCGACGAGATCGCGGTCGTCCCGTCCCGGCGGACCCGGGACCCGGGTGAGGTCTCCACGGCTTGGCAGATCGACGCGTACCGGTTCGAGATGCCGGTGATCGCGGCGCCGATGGACTCGGTCATGAGCCCGGACACGGCGATCGCGTTCGGACGGGCCGGGGGGTTGGGCGTCCTGAACCTCGAGGGCCTCTGGACCCGGTACGCCGACCCGGAGCCGCTGCTCGCCGAGATCGCGGAGCTGAGCGACCCGGCGGCGACGCGGCGCCTGCAGCAGCTGTACGAGGCGCCGATCCACGCCGAGCTCATCGCCGAGCGACTCGGCCAGATCCGCACCGCCGGGGTGACCGTCGCCGGATCACTGTCCCCGCAGCGCACCCAGCAGTTCGCCCGCACGGTCGTGGAGGCCGGGGTCGACCTGTTCGTCATCCGTGGCACCACGGTCAGCGCCGAGCACGTGTCCGGCCAGGCCGAGCCGCTGGACCTCAAACTCTTCATCTACGAACTCGACGTGCCGGTGATCGTCGGGGGCTGCGCGACCTACCAGGCGGGGTTGCACCTGATGCGGACCGGCGCCGCCGGGGTGCTGGTCGGGTTCGGCGGCGGGGCCTCGCACACCACCCGGCAGGTCCTGGGCCTGGCGGTCCCCATGGCGTCCGCGGTGGCGGACGTGGCCGCGGCGCGGCGGGACTACCTCGACGAGTCCGGCGGCCGGTACGTGCACGTCATCGCCGACGGCTCGGTGGGCCGGTCCGGGGACATCGCGAAGGCGATCGCCTGCGGCGCGGACGCGGTGATGATCGGCTCACCGCTCGCCCGCGCGTCCGAAGCGCCGGGCCGCGGGTGGCACTGGGGGACCGAGGCCCACCACAGCGAGCTCCCGCGCGGGTCCCGGGTCCACGTGGGCACGGCCGGGACGTTGCAGGAGATCCTGTTCGGCCCGTCGGTGGTGGCCGACGGGACGATGAACCTGGTCGGGGCGCTGCGCCGGGCGATGGCGACCACCGGCTACACCGAGGTCAAGGACTTCCAGCGGGTCGAGCTCGTCGTCAGCTGAGTCGTCGTCCACCGGTCGGAGTCGGGCACCGCCGTCAGGTGGCGAGCACGAGGGCCGGCCGGGCTCGCTCCGCGCGAGCGTGGACCAGCGCGGCGATCCGGTCCGGGTGGTCGGGTGGGCTGATCGCGTAGCCCTGCACGAGGTGGCAGCCGAGCCGACGCAACAGGTCGACGGTCTCGGTGTCCTCCGCCCCCTCGGCGACGACCCGGTGCCCGAGGTTCGTGGCCAGCGTGATGATCGTGCGGACCAGGACCTGGCCCCGGTCGGGGTCCGTGACGAGCCCGGTGACGAAGGACCGGTCGATCTTCACCTCGCTGACCGGGAGCCGCTGGAGGTAGGCGAGGCTGGAGTAGCCGGTGCCGAAGTCGTCCAGCGCCAGGGTGACCCCGATGCCGGCGATGGTCTCCAGGACGGACACCGCGCGGTCCGGGTCGTCCATGACGCTGCTCTCGGTGATCTCCAGGATCAGTCTCGAGGGCGGGACGCCCGCGTCCAGCAGGGCGTCGGTCACCAGCCGGGGGAGTCCGGCGTCGGTGACCGTGCGCGCCGAGAGGTTGACGGCCACCGCCAGGTCGAGGCCGTCGGCCCGCCAGGCCGCGGACTGGCGCAGGGCCGCGGCCAGCACCTGTTCGGTCAGCGGCCCGATCAGACCGTTCGCCTCGGCGAGGGGGACGAACGTGTCCGGGGTCAGCAGGCCCAGGCGGGGGTGCTGCCAGCGGACGAGGGCCTCGACGCTGTCGATCCGGTCGGTGGTCAGGTCCAGCTTGGGCTGGTAGACCACGACGAGCTCCGAGCGGTCCAGGGCCAGGTGGAGGTCGGCAAGCAGTGCCAGGCGTTCGGCCCGGCCGCGGTCCAGTTCGGGGGTGTACAGCACGACCGGCTCGCCGGTCTCCTTCGCCGCGTACATCGCGGTGTCGGCCTGACGCAGCAGATCGGGATCGGTGTGGGTCGTGGTCGTGCCGGCCAGGGCGACGCCGATGCTGGCGCGGGTGCTCAACAGGGTCTCGGGGAACTGCACCGGGACGGCGATCATCTGCGCGAGTTCCCGTGCCAGCGCGAGGACCGTCGCCTGGTCCGCGGGATCCGGCAGCACGGCGGCGAACTCGTCGCCCCCGAGCCGGGCGACGGTGGCTCCGGCGGGCAGAGCGGCCCGGATGGTGGCGGCGACCGACCGCAGGAGGGCGTCGCCTACGTGGTGCCCCAGCGTGTCGTTGACCTCCTTGAAGCGGTCGAGGTCCACCAGCAGGACCGCGCCGGTCCGCTGGGGGCCGGTGGTGGACCCGGCCGCCAGCGTCTGCTGGAGCAGGGACCGGTTGGCGAGCCCGGTCAGCACGTCGTGGGTCGCCTCGTGGCGTAGCTGGTCGACCAGGGCGCCGCTGCGGACCGCGACCGCGGTGTGGCCGGCCAGGGTCTGCAGCATTGACAGGTCCTCCCCGGTGAACGACCCGGTGTTCCCGAGCCGGTCGAAGACCATCAGTGCGCCGTCCCCCCACGTGCGCAGGACCGGGACGATCACCGCGTCGCGGACCCCGCGCCCGTCCAGCCAGGTGCGGTCCCCCCGGCGGCGCGCCCCGGCCGGCACGAGGACCGGGACCGCCTCGGCGCGGACCCGGGCGACCAGTGCGTCGTCGAGGGCCCAGCCACCCGGTCGGCTGCTCGGTGGCCCGTCCTCACCCACCCACAGCTCCAGTTCCGCGTCGCCGTGGGTGTCGACGAGCAGGAGCTCGGCGCTGGCGGCCCGCATCAGCTCGCGGACCTCTCCGAGCATGCGCCCGGCGAGATCCTGGGCCGTTCCCTGGTCTTCGGCGAGCCGGACGAACTCGTGCACCTGCTCCAGCGAGCGGTGCCGGCGGTGCAGGACCTGGAACCCGCGGTAGGTCGCTCCCAGCGCGAGCACGGAGACGACGAGCACGATCGCGCCGACCGTCCCCTGACCGGCCAGCAGCAGGACCGCATAGGCGACCGTGGTGGACAGGACGCTGCAGACCAGCGCCGGAAGGTGGATTCGGGCCGCTTCGCCGGCGGTGAGCCGGCCCTGGTGCCAGCCGATGACGCACGTCACCAACCAGCTGGTGGCCTGGTCGACCGCCAGCACGACCAGGTAGGCGACCACCGCCGTGTGGCCGGTCAACCGCCCGTCGTCTCCGAGCAACCCGTGGAGCAGGGTCGCGTCGACGGCGGCTTCGGCCGCGTACGCCGCAAGGTTGTACAAGACCTTCGCCACCGGTGAGCGCTGGACGGCGAAGGCGACGGCGGACCCCACCACCCGGGCCAGGACCAGCTCGCCCGGGTCGCACAGGAGCAGTCCCAGCACCAGCGGCAGGCCGGCCAGGGTCACCGAGTAGGCCTCCCGGCGGACCTCCACGTGCAGCAGGCAGAGCTCGGCGAGACCGAACAGGGCCGCCAGACCCAGGACGAGGACCCAGGCCGGGGCGGCGACGGGCGCGACGACGAGGCGGTGGTCGTGCCCGCGGGCGACCAGCCCGACGCTGAGCAGCGCCAGGCCGGTCGTCAGGACAGCCGTCGCCCCGGCCGGGTGGTCCCCAGGGGACGACGACACGTCCCTCAGCCCCGGGGTCCGGTGTTCCACCCGCGCGCGGACCAGCTCCCGGCGGACCAGGTCCCGGCGAACCAGCCGGCAGGGGACCACCGGGCCGACGACCACAACGCCGACGACCACTGGGCCGACGACCAGCGGGCCGACGACCACCGCGCGGAGTCCCAGTCGATACCGCTCCAGCGGGCCGAGGACCATCGCGCGGACGACCACCGGGCCGAGGACCACCGGGCCGAGTCCCAGCTGGTGTCGCTCCACCGTGCCGACGCCCAGGCGGTGTCGCTCCACCGTGCCGAGGACCACCGTGCCGACGCCCACTCCGCGTCGCTCCACCGTGCCGAGGACCAGGTGTCACCACTCCAGCGGGCGCTGTTCCAGATCCCGCCGTCCCACGCGGAGCCGGCGGCGGACGCCGCCGCCCAGACGGGGGCGTCGAACGGGTGCCCCTGGACGTCGACCTCCCCGGACAGCGTCACACCGGTGTCGGGGTCGACCAGGTCGGTCCCGCCGCGCGATGCCTCCAGCGATCCGACGCCCGTCGCTGCGGGCGCGGTCTGCGCCGTGCCGGTCAGCTTGAACCCCTTGCCCGGCTTGACGAGATCGTCGGCGGCGGCGACGTCGAGCTGTCCGGCGCCCTGCTCCACCGTCGGCACACCGGGGAGGGGGTGCGCGCTGCGCGTCAGGGCCGCCTTGACCTGGTCCGGGGTCAGCGACGGGTTCAGCTGCAGCAACAGGGCGGCGGCCCCGCTCACGACGGCCGCCGCCTGGGAGGTGCCGCTGCCACGGAACAGCCGGCCGCTGGTGTCACCGGCGACCAACCCCTCGGGGTGGTGCACGTCGATGAAGGACCCGGGGTCGCGCAGGGAGGTGATGGACCTGCCCGGGGCGAGGAGGTCGACGTGACGCTGGGCGGTCCCGCCATTGCTGAAAGCGGCGACGGTCGGCTGTTTCCACCCGTCGACCGCCAGGTTCGGGTCCGACGCGCCGACCGCGATGACGTAGGGGTCCATGGCCGGGTCGGTCAGGCGACCGGCCGCGGGCCCCTCGTTTCCGCCCGAGACGACGACCACGAGGCCGTGCCGCCAGGCGTTCTCGGCCGCGGCCGCCAAGGGGTCGACCTGGTAGGGCTGGAGGGAGTCGGTCCCGAAGGACAGGTTGACCACCCGGACGTTCCTGCCCGGGTCCTGGGCGTGCTCGGCGACCCAGTCCAGTCCGGCGATGACCTGGCTGACGTCCGTGGTGCCGTTGGCGGTGGCGAGCTTGAGGGAGAGCAGCCCGGCGCCCGGCGCCACCCCCAGCTGATCGCCCGGGACGGTGTCCTTCGGCAGACCCGACCTGTCCGTGGCCGTCGGGTCGGCGCCGGCGATGATCGCGGACAGGTGGGTGCCGTGTCCGAAGGTGTCCAGTCCCACGAGCGACGGGTTGTCGTTCTCCAGGGACAGGTCGGGACCCTGCACCAGCTTGCCGTCACCGGTCAGCCCGGCGACGGGCGCCACCCCGGAGTCGAGCACGGCGACCGTGACGCCCTGGCCGGTGACGGCACGCCCGGCTGCGTCCTTCTGGGCCCAGGTGCTGCGCGCCCCGATCGCCCGGGTCACCGTGTAGAGCGAGCCGGGGTCGCGTGCGGCGTCGTAGGTGGTGCCGGCGCCGTCGGACACGTCGTCGGCCTTGGAGTCGCCCCACTGGTCCTTCTGGACGGTGATCTTGCCGGGGGCCGGCCTGGGGTTCGACGGGATCCCCGGGGCCGTCGGGGACGGCCCGGCGGCCGCATGTGCCGGCGCAGCACCGAACACCGCTGCGAACAGCAGGACCGGCGCGGCGAGTGCGCCCGCCCCGGCGGTCCCGATGAGGCGGCGTGCACCCCAGCGAACTGTGTGTCGTCTCACGATCGTCCTGTCTCGAGGTCTCGTCGGTGGGCGCCCGGCCGGCAGGCGGACGGCCCGGCGGCGCCGGGTGCGACGTCCTGTCGCGACGCTTCGGCCGGATCGACTGACCGTCGCAGCGCCAACCTGTGCGGAAGCTGGACGACCAGGCCGACGGTGGACAGTGCGTGACTGAGCACTGTGCGTGACCCCCAGTTGAGCTCGACGTCGGCCGAACGGTGAGAGCGGAGCTCGCCCGTCGGAGCGCTGCTCACGGTGTCTCGGTCGTGTTCTGTCTCGCGGACAGGCCGAGCGCGGGGTCGGCGTTCCACTTCTGCGCGGTACCGCCGTTGCAGGTCGCCACCGAGGCGTAGAACCAGTCGGCGTCGTTGGCCGGCGGGGTGAGAATGGACAGGCAGCGGGTGGCGTCCGTGCTGGAGTCGACGATGGTGTACCGCTTCGAGGTCGGCACGGTGGCGGCGCCGTCGAACTCGGTCCACGTGAGCTGACGGGCCGTCACACCGGTGACGTAGCCCGGTTGGGCGCACTGGGTCATCCGAACCCAGCCGTTCTCCGTGTTGGGGCTGACCAGACACCACTTCACACCGTTCCCGGCGTTCGGGATCGTGGAGAGCCATCCCGTACTCGGGTCGTAGGTGAACTTCTGGTTCCAGGTCACCTGGCTGCGCAGCGGGTTCTGCTTGCACGGGAACATGATCATGTGGTCCTTCGTCACGTCCTGGTTCGTGACGTCGAGGCACCGGCCGAACTGTTGGAAGTTCACCAGCTGGGGGGCCGCGGCGGCGCCGTTGCCGACACTGGGCGCGGGCAGCCACGCCTGAGCCTGGCTCTGGAGTCCGTTGTCGCACGAGGCGAGCGTGACCTGTGTCCCGGGGGTCTGGGCGGTGACCGTCAGGCACAGGTTCGGCAGGGTGCCGGACGTCGCGCTGTCGGACTGCGAGGCCTGGAACGCCCCGCTGTCGTTGAAGCTCCACTGCTGGCTGAACGTCGGCGACCCGAGCGCGGCGCAGGCGGCCAGGACGACCGTGCTGCCCGCGACCGGGAACCCGCCCGATGTCGTGGTGTCCAGGCACAGGCCGTTGGGGTAGGCGGTGCTCGCTGCGATGGACAGCTGCAGCGTCAGATCGCTGCGGTAGGAGTACACCTGCTGCTGGGCCGGCGGCACCGAGGTGCTGCAGGCCCGCAGGGCCAGGACGGTCCCCGCGGTCGGTTGGCTGGACCCCGCGTCCAGGCACATGTTGGTGCCCCCGCTGGGCGGGTAGATCCGGATCTGGCCGCCCGCGACGTTGCGGTTGGTGGTCTGGAACACGTAGGTGGTGATCAGGGTCCGGCCGTCGGACCGCCCGGAGGTCGACCCCGGCGTCGTGTCGGTCCCGGTCGAGGTGATCTTCGCGTAACTCGGGACGGTCCGCCCGGTGGCCGGGTCGTAGGTCCCGCGGTTCGCCACGCACAGCATCGCCGCCGAACCCGGGTTGGCCACCGGATCGTTCACGTAGTAGGTCACGGAGACGCTGTACCCGGCCACGTTCGGGGTCCCCACGACCCCGGTGAGCGGGCTGGCGGCCGCGGCGCACGGGATCTTCGCCGGGACACCGGTCCCGCCCGCGGTCGCCGTCCGGATCCGGCCCACGACCACGTCGATCCCGGCCTGGGCGGCGGCGAGCGAGTTCTCCCGGCTCGCGACGAAGACCGTGGCGCGGTCCTGGACCAGGACGGTCGGGACGAGCACTGCTCCCAGGGCGAGCCCGATGAGCATGACGAGCATCACCATCGGCAGCGAGCCCTCGTCGTCCCGGAGCCCGTCCCGGATCCCGACACGGTCGCGCGTGCGCTCGGAGACCGACCGGAGAGCACGTGTCACGGTCGCCCCTGGACGCAGATCGCACTGGAGCTGCCGGCGGTGCTGTTCAGTGCGCTGAAGGTCATCGTCGAGTCCGACTCCACCGCGGGGTTGCCGGTGCTCGCCGACAGTTGGACGGTCAGCTGCTGGTAGCGGACCCCGCTGCCGGTGGCGGCGGGGACGGTGAACGGCACCGGGACGGCGGTCGGGGCCGGGGTCACCCCGGCCGGGACCGGCACCGCTGTGCCGTTGGTGATGTGGCTGGCCAGCGGACGCCAGGCCGTCGGGGTCGTCGCGACGGCCGTCGCCGTGGCCGGCGTCCAGGTCCGGCTCTGCAGCTGCGGGTTGCTGCTGCCGGTGGTCACCCGGAGCTGGGTGCACACCGGTGGTCCGTTCGCGGTGGTGAGGAACTCGACGTACCAGGCGCCCGCGGTGCCGGTCGTGCCCGGGGCGGTGATCTGGGAGGCGTAGCGGACCGTGGCGTCCAGGCGCTGGAATGCCACGCTGACGTCGTTGGAGCTGGTGGTCAGTGCCTCGGCATGGGTCTGGGTCCGGGTCAGGGTCACGATCGCGCCGGTGAAGACGGCCAGGAAGACGCTCATGATCGTCATGCCCACGACGACCTCCAGCAGGGTCGTCCCGTCCTGGCCCGTGTCGCGACGCCGCGGGGGACGTCCCGGACGGCCGTCCGGTGCGCACACGGTCATCCGGCTCCCGGTCCCCTCCACCCGCCCGCGCACGTCGCGGGCGTCGTCGGGATCATCGGCAACCCGGTCACCGGACCTGAGCGGTCGCGCGTGCCCGTCGTCGGCCCGCCCCTCGTCGGCCTGCCCCGTCGGCTGCCTGCCCCGTCGGCTGCCTGCTCCGTCGTCCGTCCGGCTGTCATCTGTCCGCGGTGTAGTGGGCCGCGACCCGGGCGGCGGTCAGCGCGGTCGGGTAGATGGCGACCTCGTCGAGCGAGCCGGTGAAGAAGAAGCGCGCGGGCTGGCCGGGCCACCCGTTGAGGTTGTCGTAGCCGATCCGCCACCAGCCTGTGGTGTTCTCCCCGGCCCTGGTCGCGGTGTCCGTGGCGACCTGGGCTCCGTCGACGTAGAGCACCATCCCGGCCGTCGGCGACAGGCTCGCGGCGACCTGGTGGTACCTCCCGTCCAGGTACGTGCCCGGGCTGACGATCGTGTGGGTGCCGCCGTTGTAGACGCCGAAGACGATCTGGCCCGAGTCGGTCAGGTAGACGTGGCGGTCGTAGCCGCTGCTGGTCCCGGCCTGGGAGTTGCCGTACCCGATGATCTTCCCGCCGCCCACGGTCGTGGAGAACCATGCCTCGACGGTGAAGGTGGACGGCGCGGTCGCCTGGGGAGCCGTGCTGATGACCTGGCCGCTGGTCCCGTTGAGGCCGATCGCCGTGCTCGGGTCGCAGTTCAGTGCTCCGGGGACGCCGAGGGTCGGGCCGCCCACATAGATCCCGTTCCTCCTCGCCGAGCCGGCGTCGGTCGCCGCCGTGCCGCTGGTCTCCCCGAGCCGGAACCAGGTGGACGGGGCGTCGGCGGTCACGGCGGTGGCGTACGCGGTCTGTTGGGCGGTTGTGCACCGGGCGGTCACCGTCAGGGCCGTCGTCGTCGCGGAGCCGACGACCGTCGTCGTGGTGTCGGTCGGGGTGACCGCCACCTGGTAGGTACGGATCGTCGCCGTCGCGCTGATGGTGCCGCGGAGGTAGACGGTGCCGCTGGTGGTCGTCACGTTCACCGAGGCGACGGTGGGCGAGGTCGTGTCCGGGGCGATGCCGAGGCCGGCCGGGGCGCCGGTGAGGGCGATGGTGCACGAGCCCGACGGGCAGGTGTACGGCAGACCGGTCGTGGGGATGACCGTGCCCTGGGCGGCCGAGTAGGTCGTGGGCAGGCCGGTCACCGTGGGCGGCGCGTTCACCGTCCAGGCGGCCGTGCTCGGGGAGCCCGCCACCGATGTCGTGCTGTCGGTGGGGGTGAGGGTCACCGTCGACGGCCCGGCGGGCGTCGAGGTGGCGACGGTGCCGCGTAGGTAGACGGTGCCGGACGTCCCCGTGACGGACAGCGACGGCCCGACCGCCGAAGTGGGCGTCGCGGACAGCCCGATCCCGGCCGGGGCGCCGCCCAGCACGAGGGTGCAGGAGCCGCTCGGGCAGGTGTAGCTCAGCGACTGGGTGGAGACGGTGGCGCCGGCTGTCGTCCGGACCGGTGTGACGAGACCGGACGCGGTCGGCGGTGCGAGCACCGTCCAGGTGGCGGTGGCCGCCGTCCCGACGGTGGTGCTGACCGTGTCCAGCGGCGTCACCTTGACCGCGTACGGGCCGGTGGTCGCGGAGCCGGCCACCTGGCCGCGCAGGTAGACCGTGCCCGAGGCGGCCGTCACGGTGACCACCGTCCCGACCCCGCTGGTGGTGTCGGTGGCGATGCCGATCCCGGCCGGGGCGCCGGTCAGGGTGAGGCTGCAGGACAGCGACGGGCAGGTGTAGGTCAGCGACTGGTTGGCCACGGCGGCACCGCGCGTGGTGCTGAACGGATCGGTGAGCCCGTCGACCCCGGGCTTGGCCAGGATCGTCCAGGTGAACGGGACGTCGGTGCCGGAGCCGGCCGTCGCGTCGGTCACGCGGAGCTTGACCGCCTTCACGCCGGCGGCGGTCGGGGTGCCGGTGACGACGCCGCCGCTGCTGACCGTCAGCCCTGCCGGGAGGGTCGTCGACGGGTCGGCCCAGGTGTACCCGCTGCCCGAACCGCCGGCTGCGGTGAACTGCACCGAGCCGACGGACGTCCCGACGGTCCAGGTCCTGTTCGCGGCGGTCGCGGTCAGCGGCGGGTAGACCACGGTCCAGCTGAACGTCACGGTGCCCGCCCGCCCGCCGGCGTCGGTCGCGGTGAGCGTCACCGTGGACGTACCGACCGGGCTCGGCGGACCGGTGACCACGCCGGCACGGGACAGGGCCAGGCCGGCGGGCAGGGTTGAGCCCGGGTCGGTCCAGGTGTACGGCGCACCGCTCCCGCCGGTTGCCGCCAGGGTGAGGGCAGTGATCGCCCTGCCCCGCACCGAGGACTGCGCCCCCGGGTCGGCCGCCGTCACCGGTGGGTAGACGTTCCAGGTGAAGGTGACGGGATCCGAGGTGCGCACGAACGCGTCGGTCGCGGTCGCGGTGACCGGGTACGTCCCGGCCTTGGTGGGACTGCCGGTGATCAGGCCGGCGCTGTCGGCGGACAAGCCCGGCGGCAGGCCGGTGACGACCCAGGTCACCGGGGCGACGCCGGTGCCGTCGGCCAGCTTCAGCTGCAGCGGCAGGGGTGTCACGGCCGGCGTGCTGGTGTCCCCGACCACCGACGCCAGGGTCCCGGGGTCCTGGACGAGCGGTGCGGGCGGGGCGGTCTGGTTCAGGGTGAACACCGGGTCGGCTGCGGTGCTGACGAGGGTGGAGGTCAGGTAGGTGCAGGTCCCCGCCGGACACCGCGACCCGGCCCAGGTCACCGCGACGACCGCGCGCAGGAACCCGGCGGAAGCGGCGGCTGCGGGGGTGCAGTCCGCGCCGGTGGACGCGTCCGGTGACACCGAACACCAGCCCAGGTAGGAGGTGCTGGTCAGCTGTGTGCCGTTCAGGGTGGCCCGGGTGGTGACGGGCAGGATCGCGGTCGAGCTGGTGCTGTCGGCGGTCGGCGTCATCGTGGTGAGCCACGGTGCGACCACCGCGGACGCGCCGCTGAACTGGGCGGCGGTGGACGCCGCGCTCCGGCCCAGGTACAGGTCGCTGGCGGTGAGCCCACGCACCTGCTCCAGCGTGGAGTTCGCCAGTTGGACCGCGGCCTGGCGCTGCCGCTGGTAGGTCGTCGAGTTGGTGACGGTCACCGAGAAGGTCGTCAGCGCCGCCATGATGATCGCGAGCAGGGTGATCGAGACCAGGGACTCGAGGAGGACGAACCCGTCCTGCGGGCCTGCCTCGACGGTGTGGCCGCTGTCACCGGACCGGCCCGAGCCGCGGCGGCGGCGCAGGCGGTGCAGCGGATCCGGTGACATCTGGTGGACGCGCTCAGCGCTGGGGCTCGGCGTTGAGCTGGGCGGCCAGCCGCTTGGCGTCGGCAGGTGTCTCCGGGGACACGAACACCGTCAGCACGGTGGTCATCGACGCCGACCTGTCGATGGAGGCTGCCGCCGCAGGACCCGCCGCAGGACCGGCGGCCGTCCGTCCCGCGGGTGCCGCACGTCCGGCGGGTGCCGCACCACCGGCCGCGGGTGTGTCCGACGGGGCCAGCTGGGTGGAGGTGACCAGTGCCGCTCGGGGCCCGACGGCCTGGACGGCCGTGAGGAAGGCACGCTGCTGCGCCAGGCCGCCGGTCGTCATGACCGTGAGCTGGACCTGGTAGACGCGCCCCGCGGGGCCGGCACCGGCGGCGGCGGTCGCGGTGGCCGGCGCGTTCTCCGTGATCGCGCCTCCTGTGCCCGTCGTTCCCGTCGTTCCCGTCGTTCCGGTCGTTCCCGGCGCGGCGGGTGGCGCGGCCGCGGCGGTCACGGGACTGACCGAGCCCACCGCGACGCTGGTGATGGTGACCTTCGCCGCGGCCGCCTGGGCGCCGAGCTGGCCGGTGAAGGCCGTGAGTCCGCTGGTGACCGGCAGCCTCTGGCGGGAGGTGCGCAGCCCGGACACGAGTGCCGGCAGGGTCCTGTAGTCGGCCCGCAACGCGCTGACCTTCGACTGCAGCGTCGCGTTCTGAAGCTGGGTGGCCTCGGTCTGGGCGCGGGTCTCCGCGGTGGCGGCGAGCTGCGGGTTCACCAGCACCAACCATCCGGCGAGCAGGAGCAGCACTCCGACGCCCACCCCGCCGCCGAGCCACAGCCTGCTGTCCCCGGAGCCCCTCATCGGCCGGTCCCCGCTGTTGCGGTGGGCGTCGGGGTGGAGCCGGGAACGGCGTAGCGCTGGGTGAGCACCGCATCCGTCACGATTGCGGCGACCGTGAAGGTGAAGGCCGATCCGTTGGCCTGGTTCGTGACGGGCACCACGTCGACCAGGCCACGACGCCGGCTCAGCGCGTCCACGTAGGTCGCGATGTCCGACAAGCGCGGGGAGGTGCCGCTGAGGGTGACCCGTCCGATGTGGGTGGCGCCGGAGGTGTCCAGGGAGGCGGTGTCGCCGGACCGGACCGCGGCGCCACCGCCGGCGTCGACGGTCAGCTGGGCCGCGTCCAGCACCGTCCCCGTCGGGAGCGTCGTGCGGACCGAGGCGAGCAGTCCGCTGGCGTCGACCTCACCGGCCATGAGTCCCGCCAGCTGCTGGCGGACGGCGGTGGTCGACCCCCGGATGTCGGTGACCACCGAGTACCGGGCCTGCTCGACACCGAGGCGGGTGGAGGTCGCCTGCTGCCGCGCGAGGTCGTCGGTCGCCTGCTGGTCGCGCAGGACCGTGTAGGCGAAGACCAGGACGATCGCGACGGCCAGGGCGGCCAGGCCCAGCAGCATTGTCCGGCGCAGCGCTCTCAGGCGGCGGGCGGTGACCAGCTCCGGCGGGGTCAGGTCGGCGTAGATCCCCCAGCCGGGCACGTAGGTGGTCGCGGCGGGGTCGGTCAGCACGGCGGTCATGCCGCTGCCCCCAACGCCAGACCGACGGACACGGCACTGATTGGGTAGGGCATCTCATCGGTGTCGTCCAGGTAGGTGTCGTCCAGGTGCCGACCTTCCGGGTACCGGCCGTCCGGGGCCGGGGCCATGCGGCGGACGTGTCGCATCGGTGACACCACCCGGCAACTGACGCCGATGTCGTCGCGCAGTGCCTCCAGGAGTCCGGGCAGCTGGGCGCCCCCACCGGTGAGACTGACCCGCTCCAGGGACGCGGAACCGGTGGTGGTGCTGAAGTACTGCACCGAGCTGCGGATGTCGGCGACCAGGGGGCGGAGCGCGCTCGCGAGGATCATGCCGGCTTCGCTGTCGCCACCGACGACCCCGATCTCCCGCTTCATGATCTCGGCCTCCGATGTGCTGACCCCGGTCCGCTCGACGAGGCGCTCGGTGAGCTGCTGACCGCCGCGTCCCAAGGTCCGGACGACGGTGGGGACGCCGTGGCGGTGGATGACGATGTTGGTGACCTGGGCGCCGATGTCCACGACGGCCTCGGCTTCGAGCTCCGGCGACGCCGAGGACCTCAACGCCGCGAACGACGCGAGGTCGACGCGCGCGATGCGCAGCCCGGCCGCCTCGACCGCGCGGACGACGGTGAGGACGGGCAGTCGGGGCGCGGCGATGAGCAGGCCGTTGACCACGTCGCCGGCGGCCTCCTCGTCGGTCTCCGGGAGCGGCCGGAAGTCCAGCAGGGCCTTGTCCAGCGGGAGGGCGACGACCTCACGAGCCTGGAAGGGCAGGGCGCGCGCCAGCTGGTCCGGTGGGAGCCGCGGCATCTGCAGGGCCCGCACGACGACCTGGGCGTTGGAGATGCCGATGACGACGCGACGGCAGCCGAAGTCGTGCTGCTTCCACATCTCGGCCAGGACGCGGGTGAGGATCGCCGGCTCGATGACGACCCCGTCCACGACAGTGCCCTCGGGCAGCGCGGCCTCGCCCATGTCCTCGATGGTCATCAACTGGTCCGGGTCGTCGGACCGTGCGGGCGCGAGGATCGCCGCGCGGACCGCGGTCGCACCGATGTCCAGGCCGATGACGTGCCCGTCGGTGTTGAGGATGCCGACGTTCGCGGTGGCTCGCTGTCGCTTCATCGGCGCTCCGGATCGGATCGGGACTGCGGTGACACGTACGGCTGGGTGGTCGTGTCCGGCTGGGAGGTCATGTCGGGATGCGCGGTCAGGCGGGGCTGATCAGTGCCAGGTAGGACGAGGCGATGGGCCTCGCCAGGAGCAGGGCGACCCAGACGCCCGCGACCATGAACGGCCCGAACGCGAGCCGGCTCCTGCGGGTTCGTTCCGTGGTCACCAGCAGGACGGTCCCGACGACCCCGCCGAGCAGGAACGCCGCGAACGTCCCGACCGCCAGCGCCGGCCAGGACAGGTACGCCAGCGCCATCCCGACCAGACCGGCCAGCTTGACGTCGCCGAAGCCCATCCCGCCCGGGTACACCAACCACATCAGCAGGTAGACCGAGATGGAGAGCGCTGCTCCGGTGAGTCCTCTCGACAGCGCGGCCCCGTCACCACTGATCGCGGACGTCAGCGCGAGCAGTCCGAACAGGACCGGGTAGGACGGCAGGACGATCCAGTCGGGCAGCCGGTGCGTCCGCGCGTCGATCAGGGTCAGCGCCGTCCCCGCCGCCGCCAGGTAGAGGTAGGCGGGCGCGGACACGAGCTGGTCCAGGTGTGCCAGCTGGGCGACGGTCAGGACGAACAGCACGCCCGTCGCCGCCTCCACGAGCGGGTAGCGGACGCTGATCCGCGACGAGCAGTCGTAGCAGCGTCCCCGCAGGGCCAGCCAGCCCAGCACCGGCACGTTGTGCCGGTGCCGGACCGGCTGCTGGCAGTCCGGGCAGTGGGAGCCCGGACGGACCAGCGACAGCCCCGCGGGTACCCGGTACACGACCACGTTGAGAAAGGAGCCGACGGCCAGTCCGAGAGCACCGATCGCGGCGATCAGAACCGGCATGTTGAGGTGGGCTCAGCAACTCGTAGCAGGGGCGGTCAGGGCGGTGACCGAGCCGCCCTTGGTGCTGTTGTAGCAGTACGTCACCGGCTTGCCGCCAGAGTTCACCGCGGTCATCATGTAGCCGCCAGTCGCGTTGGATCCCCCGGGTGAGTACGCCACGGTCGTGTTGGTGGTGAGCTTGATGACCTGGGTGCACGTGGGAGTCGAGGTGATGGCTCCCGTGGTGGCGTCCACAGAGGTGGGGTACACACCGGTGTCGCTGTTGCAGGTCTCGAGAACCGCCACGGCGTTCCGGAGGTCGGACTGGGCGGACTTGTCCTTGGCGGACTTGGTGTAGTTGAGGTACACCGGGATGGCGATCGCGATGAGGATCCCGATGATCACGACGACCACGAGGAGCTCGACCAGGGTGAACCCGCCGTCGCCGCGCTTGGCGCGGAGCCGGGTGAGAAGTGCGGACATGACAGCCTCCGGGGCTTTCGACACGGGGAGGTGGACGAGCCGCCTCCCGGGGCCCGGTTCTCGGGCGCTCCGGTCAGGTGATCGGCGGATCGGGGGCCGACCTGAGCGGTCCGGGCCGACGGCCGGATCAGCCGCCGATGTTCTGGTAGATCGAGAACATCGGCAGGTACAGGCAGACGACCATCGTGCCGATGACCGCACCCATCACGACGACCATGAGCGGTTCCAGGGCGGAGGTGAGCGCCTCGGTGGCGGTCGCGACCTCCTGTTCGTAGTAGTCGGCGGTCTTGTCGAGCATCTCCGTCACCTGCCCGGTCTCCTCCCCGACCTCGATCATCTGGACCACCATCGAGGGGAACAGCGGGTTCTTCGCCAGCGGGCCGGACATCCGCTGGCCCTCCCGGACCGCCGCACCGACCTCGGTCATCGACCTGGTCACCACGGCGTTGCCGGACGTGCCGCCCACGATCTCCAACGACTGCAGCAGGGGGACGCCGACCGAGATCAGTGTTCCCAGGTTCCGCGCCCACCGGCTGACGGCGATCTTGCCGAACAGCGGGCCGAAGACCGGCAACCTCAGCTTGAGACGGTCGACCTTGAGACGGAAGTCCGCGCTGCGGCTGATCCCCCGCCGGTAGGCGGAGAGCCCGATGACCGCGGCCACGACCAGGATCGGCCCGATCCAGAAGAAGTTGTGCGAGACGTTGACGATGATCTGGGTCGGCAGCGGCAGCTTCCCACCCAGGCTGGCGAACATCCGCTCGAAGATCGGCACGATGAAGACGACGACGCCGGCCCCCATCAGCAGCGAGAAGGCCAGCACGATCACCGGGTAGGTCAGCGCCGCCTTGATGGTCGCGCGCAACTCCGCGTCCGACTCGTACATCGAGGCCAACCGGGTCAGGGCCTTGTCCAGGAACCCGCCGGTCTCCCCGGCCCGGATCATGTCGATCATCAGCGACGGGAAGACGTCGGGGTGCCTGGCCATCGACACCGACAGCGTCATCCCGCCCTGGACCTCCGTCCGGACCTCGTGCAGGGCCTCCTTCAGCACCGGCTTCTCGGCCTGGTCCTCCAGGATCGCCAGTGCCCGCAGCAGGGACAGGCCCGAGGAGCTCATCGAGGCGAACTGTCGGGAGAACACCGCCAGGTCCCTGGCTCCCACCCGACCCCGTCGCCCGGGCAGCTTGATGCTCCGGGACAACCCCTGTCCGGTGGGGGCGATCGAGACCGGGACGAGCCGCTGACCGGCCAGTGACTGGGCGACCTTGTCGGCCGTCTCACCCTCCAGTTGCCCCTTCCGCACCAACCCCGTGGCATCGATCGCCTCGTAGGCGAACGTGGTGGCCGCCACGTCAGATCCTCGCCAGGCGGCGGAACTCGTTCGCGTCGTGCGCGACCTCGAGTGCGGTGTTCATGGTGATCAGGTCCTCCCGGAACCGCGCCGCCAGGTGCTGGTCGAAGCTCAGCATCCCCAGGTCACCCGAGGACTGCAGGAACGACGGGATCTGGTGCGGCCTGCCCTCCCGGATCAGGTTGCGGATCGCCGCGGTGGCGAACATGACCTCGCAGACGGCGACCCGGCCGGCTCCGTCGGCGCGGGGCACCAGGGCCTGGGTGACGACCCCCTGCAGGCACGAGGAGATCTGCGCGCGGATCTGCGCCTGCTGGTGGGCGGGGTAGATGTCCACCAGGCGTTCCACGGTCTGGGAGGCGGACTGGGTGTGCAGGGTCGCGAACACCAGGTGGCCGGTCTCGGCGGCGGTCACCGCCACCGACGTCGTCTCCAGGTCGCGGAGCTCCCCGACCAGGATGATGTCCGGGTCCTGGCGCAGGACGTGGCGCAGCGCGGAGGCGAAGGTCTCGGTGTCGGACCCGACCTCGCGCTGGTTGACCAGGCACTTCCCGTGCTTGTGCAGGAACTCGATCGGGTCCTCGATCGTGACGATGTGCCCGGCGCGGGTCTGGTTGGCCTGGTCGATGAGGCTGGCCAGCGTCGTCGACTTCCCGGAGCCGGTGGGCCCGGTCACCAGGACCAGGCCGCGTTGCATGCGCGCGAAGCGTTCCACCGACTCGGGGATGCCGAGCGCGCGCAGGGGCTGGATGGTGTGGGGGATCGACCGGAACACGCCGCCGACGGCCCCGCGCTGCTGGAAGACGTTCACCCGGAACCTGCTGACACCGGGGATGGTGTACGCGGTGTCGAGTTCCTGGGTTCGCTCGAACTTCTCCCACTGGACGGCCGACAGGATCGAGCGCATGAGCATGTCGCTGTCGTTGGGGGTCAGTCTCGGCCGGTCGGGGGACGGCGTGAGAGCACCGTTCACCCGGACGCAGGCGGGGCTGCCGGCCGTCACGTGCAGGTCCGACCCGCCGCGCGCGACCATGTCGGTCAGCAGGTCGTTGAGCTCCGCCCGGGCGGCCGCGAGCGTCGGGTAGTTCTCGTTCGTCATCAACAGCGACATGCATGGCTCCACGGGTCGGACGCGCCTGGGGTGTGCGAACGGATGGGTGTTCGTCGGTGGGTGGGGTCCTCAGACCGTGACGCGGACGACCTCGGCCACCGTCGTCAGCCCGGTGGCCACCTTCAGCAGGCCGTCGTCGCGCAGCCGCAGCATCCCGGCCGCGGCCGCCGCCCGCCCGATGTCGCCGGCCGAGCTGTGGGCCACCGCCATCCGCTCGATCTCCTCGGTGACCGGCATCACCTCGTTGATGGCCAGCCGACCGCGGAAGCCTGTCCTGGCACACGATCGACATCCGACCGCGCGCCAAAGCTTGTCCGGGGCGGCCAGCAACCCCGTCGGCCACGCGGCCGCGGTGAGTTCCTCCTCGCTCGGCTCGTAGGCCTCCTTGCACCATTCGCAGAGCTTCCGGGCCAGCCGCTGGGCCAGCACGCAGTCCAGCGCGGACCCGACCAGGAACGGCTCGATCCCCATGTCGATCAGGCGGGGCAGCGCGCTCGGGGCGTCGTTGGTGTGCAGCGTGGACAGCACGAGGTGCCCGGTGAGCGCCGCCTCGATGGCCAGCTGCGCGGTGGTCGCGTCCCGGACCTCCCCGATGAGCACGACGTCCGGGTCGCTGCGCAGGATCGCGGGCAGGACGGCGGCGAACGTCAACCCCGCCTTGGGGTTCACCTGCACCTGGTTGACCCCGGCGATGCGGTACTCGACCGGGTCCTCGACGGTGATGACGTTGACCTCCGGGCGGGCGATCTCCTTCAGCGTCGCGTAGAGCGTGGTCGACTTGCCCGATCCGGTGGGCCCGGTGACCAGCAGCATCCCGTGGGGCTTGGTGTAACTGGTCGAGTAGACCTCGTAGTTGTGGTCGGTGAACCCGAGCTTGCGCAGGTCCAGCGCGATCCCGCCGGTGTCGAGCACCCGCAGGACCACCTTCTCCCCCCACACCGTCGGCAGGGTGGCCGTCCTCAGGTCGACGCTGCGGGTGCCCAGCTGCTTGGTGATCCGGCCGTTCTGCGGGACCCGGCGCTCGGTGATGTCCAGCCCGGACATGATCTTCAGCCGCGAGATCATCGCTGCCTGGACGCCCAGGGGGATGGCGTCCGCCTCGTGCAGCACCCCGTCGATCCGCAACCGGACGCGCAACTCGTTCTCGGCCGGCTCCAGGTGGATGTCGGAGGCGCGGGAGTTGATGGCCCGTTCCAGCAGGGCGTCGACGTAGCGGACGACGGGTGCGTCCTCGTCGACCTCCAGCTGGCCGGTGTTCGACGGGACGACGTCGGCCGCCGCGGCCGCCTCCGTGAGATCGGTGCTCGCGCGGGTGTACCGACCCATCAGCCGGTTGAAGTCCTCGGCGGTCACCACCACCGGCCGGACGGTCATGCCGGTCGCGGTCCGGATGTCGTCGAGCGCGAGGACGTCGCCGGGGTCGGTGACCGCGACGGTGATCGTCGTGTCCGAGACGGAGATCGGCAGCATCGAGTGCCGACGGGCCAGGCCGAGGGGGACCCTCGCCATCGCCGCCGGGTCGACCGCGAAGTTGTTCAACTCCAACGCCTCGACGCCGTAGGCGTCCGCGGTGGCCGAGGCGAGCTCGAACTCGGTGACGATCTGGTCGTCGATCAGCACGTCGCGGATCTTGCGGCCGGTCCGGTCGGCGGTCTCCGCAGCCGCCTCGATCTGCGCGGCGGCCAGCCCGCGCGACCGGAGGGCCGTCAGGATCGGTCGCAGGGCCACGTCCACGCCGACCCCATCGGCCGCGCCGCCCCGCACCTGAGCGGCACCGGCGGACTCACCGGGCGACCCGGGGGGCGCCGGGTGCGGGTCCGTCAGGCGAGGAAGTCCAGCAGCGACCTCGGGATCAACTGGGCCGGGGACCGCGGGTCCGGCGCCGCCGTCCCGGCCGGGTCCGAGCCGCCGGTGACCGGACGTGGGAGGCGGGAGGGGTGCGTGCCCGGTCCGGGGACCCGCCCGGGACCGTCGGCGGTCGGCTCGTCCGGGGGCGGCTCAGTCGACACGGTCGCCTCCGGGCGGATCAGTCGACACGGTCGCCCGGTGTCCGTGGCCGCGACAAGGCGGCGACGTCGTCCGCGGCGGATCGCAGCTGGGAACGCCGTTCCAGCAGGATCTCCCGCCACGGCGGCCCGGTCCGGGCCGCGAGTTCGGCCAGCGTCGGGCCGGGGCCCAGGCCCAGCAGGGCAGCCGCCTGCTCGGTGTGGACCGAACGCAGCAGCTCGGCGTCGCGGAGCCGGTCGCTCGCCGTGAACACCTCGGCGGCGGCCCGGTGCAGCGACCGCTCACGCAGGCTGGACTGCTGCAGCGCCGACTGGGACTCCAGCGCGAAGGCGAGGTCGTCGAGCAGCTCCCGTTCCAGCGAGAGGACGGCGTCGAGCTCCGGCAGGCCGGCGGTCACCGTGGAGTTCCGATCCGCTTCACGGCCGGAGCATCGGCACCGGACCGAGCCACCTGAGCTCGACGGGTTCGGGGGGGCTCGGGGCTGTCGATCCGCCGCGCCTCTGATGCCGGACACAGGTCTAGCACAGGACGTGATCGCTTGAGTACCGAGTGTGACCATTCAGGTGCAGGCGCCGGCTCTGGTTTCGATCGTCCGTGCAAGGGGCACCGCCCCCGGGTCCGGACGCGCCACAGGGAGGGCACGGGTGGCCGACGACGGCGCCGGTCCGGCGGCAACCCCGGAGGACCTCGTCCGCGGGACCCTGGCGCTGGTCGGCCACGAGGTGCGGGACGCGATGAGCCGTGTCCCGGCCCACGTCAGCCGCGACGACCTGGTCTCCGCGGGGATGTTCGCCCTCGCGCAGGCTGCGCGGGCCTGGGACGCGGAGCGCGGCGTGCCGTTCGCCGGGTTCGCGCGGCACCGCGTCCGCGGCGCGATCCTCGACGAACTGCGCCAGATGGACTGGGCCAGCCGCTCCGTCCGCCGCCGCGCCCGTGAGCTCGACGACGTGCGGGCCCGGCTCACCACCGCCACCGGATGCGTCCCGGCTGCCACCGAGCTCGCCGCCGCAGCCGGTCTGACCTGCACCGAACTGGCGCGGCACGGGGAGGACGTCGCGCGCGCGTCGGTCAGCTCCCTGCACGACGTCGCCGACGAGTCGTTCGGTGGCGGCGTGGGGAGCCGGCCGGTCCAGCCGGAGGCCGTCCTGGTCCACCGCGAGCAGATGGCCTACCTGCGCGACGCCGTCGCCACGCTCCCGGACCGGCTGCGCTGTGTCGTGGAGGGCTACTTCTTCAACGACCAGCCGATGGCCGAGCTCGCCGCCGAGCTCTCGGTGACCGAGTCGCGGATCTCGCAGATGCGCGCCGAGGCGATCGTCCTCATGCGGCACGCCCTGGACGCGGCGCTCGCCGGACCCGCCGTCGCCACCCTCTCCGCCCGCGCGGGCGTGGTCGCCCGCCGTCGCGCCGAGTACGTGTCCCGGGTGGCCGCCCACCGCACGCCCGCCCAGCGTCTCGCCTACGTCCCCGACACCGAGCTCTCGCAGTCGGCCTGAGCACCCCTGCCCCGACGGCGCCACGTCCCGCCGAGAACCGTCCCGGTCCGAGCTGGACTTTCCGAGGGCCCCGCCCGTCGTTACGCTCGCGCCGAACGCCCGCCCCGTCGGACCCGACGGTTCGGACGGCACCACCCCCGGGACCGGAGGGCGATGTGGACGAGGACACCGAACGGTGGCTGGTCAGTCACGCCAGTGACGGGCGCAGCTGGGACCGGGCCGCGCTGGCGCGGCTGAAGGGATCTCAACGGATCGACGTCGTGCTCCCGGCGCGTGACGAGGAGGCGACGGTCGGGTCGATCGTCGACCTGGTCCGCCGGGAACTGGTCGAGGCCGTGGGCCTGGTGGACGAGGTGGTCGTCGTCGACTCCGGCTCCACCGACGCCACCGCGGACGTCGCGGCTGCCGCCGGTGCGCGGGTGGTCCGGCAGGACAGCGTGCTCACCCGCCTCGGCGACGTCCCCGGCAAGGGTGAGGCGTTGTGGAAGGCGCTGTTCGCGACCGGCGGCGACATCGTCGTCTTCGTCGACGCCGACCTGCGCGAGTTCGACCCGCAGTTCGTCGTCGGGCTGCTCGGGCCGCTGCTCACCGATCCGGCTGTGGGGTTCGTGAAGGCCCTCTACGACCGGTCGTTGTCCACCGGGGAACGTGTGCTCCCCGCCGGCGGTGGCCGGGTCACCGAGATGCTCGCCCGACCGCTGCTCGGCCTGCACTGGCCGCAGCTGGCGGGGTTCGTGCAACCGCTTGCCGGGGAGTACGCCGCCCGGCGCAGCGTCCTGGAACAGGTGCCGTTCGCGTCCGGGTACGGCGTGGAAATCGGGCTGCTCATCGACCTGGTCGAGCTCGGTGGCCTGCGGTCGATGGCCCAGGTGGACCTCGGCGCCCGGCTGCACCGCAACCAGGACGACAGCGCCCTGGGACGGATGGCCGCCCAGGTCCTGCACACGGTGACCCGGCGCCTGGAGGTCCACGGCAAGGCCGTCTTCACCCATCGGCCGGGCAGCGTCCTGACCCAGTTCGGTCGGGTCGACGGCTCCTATCGGGCGGTGGTCACCGACGTGCCGGTCACCGAACGCCCCCCGATGCGCACCGTCCCGGAGTACCCGCTGCGACCCGCCGCGCTGCGGCCGGTCGCTCCCGTCGCGTGAGCGGTGAGCGTCCGGGTGACGGGCTGACCGTCCTGGTCAACGCCGGGCCCTGGTTGCCCGTCCCGCCGACCGGGTACGGCGGGATCGAGACCGTGGTGGCGACGCTGGTCCCCGAGCTGCGCCGGCTCGGGGTGCGCGTCGTGCTGGCCGGCGTGGGGACCTCGACACTGCCGGTCGACGGTCTCGTCAGCGCCCTGCCCGACGGGCAGTTCCCCCGGATAGCCGCCCCCTACAACCAGACCGCCGGGGTCGCGCACGCGCACATGGGCGCGGTGCTCGCGGCGCTGCGGGCCGACCCGGGCATCGACATCGTCCACGACCACCTCGAGGTCGTCGGGCCCTCGGTGCTGGGCGCGATGGGACCGGACGGTCCACCGGTCCTGCAGACGTTGCACTGGGACATGCGCAAGCACGCCGAGTTCTACGGGGGGTTCGACGGCGGCGGCCGGGTGTGGTTCGCGGGTGTCTCGGCCGATCAGGTCGCGCGGGCGCCGGCGGCGCTGCGGGCGCAGACGCTGGGTGTCGTACCGCTGGCGGTCCCGCCCGCGCCGGAGTTCCCGGGTTCGTCGGGCGGGGGACCCCCCGTCGGCCGCGGGCACGCCCTGGTGCTCGCGCGGATCACCCGGGACAAGGGGCAGGACGTCGCCGTGCGCGTGTCCCGGGCGGCTGGCCACCCCCTGGTGCTGGCCGGGCCTGTCGCCGGGATCGACGACCCGGCGGAGCTGACCGCACGACTGGCCGACCCGGGTGACCCGTTGCACTCCCATCCGGACGCCGCGTACTGGCGGGACGAGGTCGCCCCCGGCGTGGACGGGGCGCTGGTCCGCTGGGTCGGCGGGGTCGGCGGGGTCGCGAAGGAACGGCTGCTGCACGGTGCCCGGGTGCTGCTCGTGCCGAACCGATGGGCCGAGCCCGGCGCGACCGGTGTCGTGGAGGCACTGGGGCGCGGGGTGCCCGTGGTCGCGACGCCGCTGGGGGTCCTCCCCTCCCTGGTCGTCGACGGGGTCACCGGGTTCCTGGCCGAGGACGAGGCCGGTCTGGTCGATGCCCTGCGCCGGGTCGACGACCTGGACCCGGACGCCTGCCGTGCCTCGGTGGCGGCGTGGACGCCGGCGGCGATGGCGGTGCGCTACGTCGAGCTGTACCGGGAGGTCATCGCCCGAGCCGAGCGTGCCCGGATCCCGACCGCCTGAGCTGGCTCGACCTCACGTCGGCCACCGCAGGACCGCCTGCAGCGTCCGCCGTCGGCCCGCGGCCAGGTCCGCGTAGAGCTCGGGCGCGTCGGCGGCGGGGACGACGTCGGTGACGAGGTGTCCGAGTACCGCGGCGCCGCGGGCCGCCAGCAGCTCCACGGTCGCGGCCGAGAGCCGTTCGCGGTCCCACAGGTGCGCGGTGCCCCGCGGCACCCGGCCGATCTGGGCGCACACGATCCGCAGCCCGTTGTGGTGGAACTCCTCGCCCAGGCGCACCTCCGGTGCCCCGCCCGGGTACATCGCGAGGTCGACGACGGTCCCCTGGGGGCGCAGCGCCCGGAGCGCGTCCTGCAGGCTCGAGGTCCGCCCCCGGCACTGGAACACCACGTCGGCGCCCCGGTCGGCGGCACCGTGCCGCCAGCGCCGCGCCGCCCACTCCCCGAGGTCGACCGAGCCCGGGTCCACCGTGGCGAGCCCGAGTCCCGCGGCGACCTCGCGTCGGGTCGGCGTCGGGTCGGCGACCACCACCTCCGCCGCTCCGAGGTGGTCCGCGAACAGCGCCGTCACCAGCCCGACGACCCCCGCCCCGGTGACCAGCACCCGACGGCCGCGGACCCCGCCACCCAGGTCGGGCACGGGCGGGCCGAGCAGGTCCGCCGCGGCGTGCAGCAGGCCGTTCGCGCAGATGGGGCCCATGTGGGCGACGTAGATGCCCAGGAGCGGGTCGGTGCCCGGTGGCAGCACCACGAAGCGCTCGCGCAGCGGGTCCAGGTCGTGGCCGCTGGACTGGCCGTAGGTCGCGGCCACCAGGTCCCCGACCCCGACCTGCGGGCTGCGGGTCACCGTCACCCGGCCGACCTGCATGTACCCCAGGTGACCGACGGGGTAGGGGCCGGCGTCCCCGTCGGGCGGGTCGAGGTGGGGGTCCGGACGCGCGTGGGGGTCGGTCCCGTCGACCGGGCCGAACAGGCCGAGCTCCGCGTCGAACGTGCGTCGCACGCCGGGGTTGGTGCCCTTCACGAAGGTCAGTTCGGTCCCCGCGGACACCCCGGCGACCACGGAGTCCAGCCGGAACGCGCCGTCGGCCAGCGCCGGGGTCCTCCTGGGTACCCAGGCCAGGCGTCCCGGCCCGACGACCTGCAGTTCCTGGACGGTGCGCGGGCCGCCGGCGGGGTCGGGGCGGTCAGACATCCGGGGAGGCCGCCGACACGCCGACCGGTCCGAGTTCGACGGGCACACCGGTCCGCGCGGACAGGGCCAGTGCGCAGCCGACCCGGTGGGTGGCCACCGCCTCGGCGTAGGGGGCGCGGACGGCGGTGGGGTCCCCACGTCGGACCGCGTCGCAGAACTCGGCATCCACCCGTCGCTTGGCCAGACCGTCCTCGGGGACCCGCTCGACGTGCTCACCGCGGGTCAGGACGGTCCCGGTCTCCCCGATCTCCACGACGATCCCCTCGGCCAGCAGGGTGAGGGCCGCGGTCTGCTTGCGGGCCAGCACCGAGGTGGCGGACAGGGTGGCGACGGCGCCGGTGTCGAAACGGATGACGGCCGCGGTGGCGACGTCGACCAGCGCCGGGTCCCGGCCGGGAACGCGCGTCGCTTCCGTGTGCACCGACACGGGCTCCCCGACCAGGACCCGCATCGTGTCGACCAGGTGGGTGGCCTGTTCGACCAGCTGTCCACCGGACATCACCCGGCGCAGCCACCAGGGGACCGGCGGGACCTTGTCCCACCAGGCGCCGTGCGCGAGCGCGACGGAGGTGCCCGCCAGCTCCTGGGCGGCCCGTTCGACCCCGGCGGCGCATCGCCAGTGGTAGCCGGTCGCGGTGACCAGGCCCCGTGCGGCCACCGCGACGGCGACCGCCTCGGCGACCCGTTCGGCCGTGGCCAGGTCGACGGCCAGCGGCTTCTCGACGAAGAACGCCAGCCCGGCCGCGATGACCGCAAGTTCGGGGTCGCCGTGTACGAAGGGTGGCAGGCACAGCCACACCGCATCCAACCCGGGCGTGCCCAGCAGTGCGTCCAGGTCCGGGACGGCGGTCGCGTCGTGCTCCCCGGCGAGTGCCACCGCCCGCTCCGGGTCCACGTCGGTGACCGCGACGAGCCGGACGTCGTCGAGCTCGGCGAGGGTCGCCGCATGTCGGGCACCGACCCCGCCCGCGCCGACCAGCCCGACCTTCAGGTGCCGTTGCGATGTCACCTGGACAGCGTCGGTGACGACGGCCGTGTCGTCGCGCCGACACGGGCGCGGGGTTCCCCGATCCGCATCGGCCGGCTACCTGGCGGCGCTCGTGGCCGTCCTACCTCGGAGGGAACCGCCGTGCGCGTCGACCCCGACGTCCTCGACGTCGACGACGGCAACGTGTCGACCTCGGCTGGCGCGGCCGCCGGGCTCCACGTGTGCCGCATCTGGTCCGCGACGACTACGGCGCCGCGGTCGCCGCCCACCCGCCCGGGTGTCGGTGATGCCTGACCACGAGCGCAGCGACGGCCCGCCGACGGCTCAGCTCTCGACGCGGCGATCGTAGTCGAGCTGGTGGACGGCGATCTCGTCCGCGTGGTCGACCGCCCAGTCGTACAACCGGCCGAAGGGCTCTCGGAGCGATTGTCCGAGCGGCGTGAGGGAGTATTCGACCCCGACTGGGGAGGCCTGCAGCACGCGGCGCGCGATCATGCCGTTCCGCTCGAGTCGACGCAACGTCTGGGTCAGGACTCTCTGGGTCACGCCCTCGAGGCGGCGTTTGATCTCGTTGAATCGTCTGGGTCGTTCGAGCACCGCCATGACCATCACCGACCACCTGTCGGCGATCTGATCAAGGATCGGCCGACTGGGACATTCGGACCGGATGGCAATTCTCGTGTCAGTGTCGGAACTGACCATGCTGGTATCCTCCACCATCCCTGGTATGCCCGGAGTGCGTTCTTGACCTCGGCCCCGTGCTCCTCGACACTCGGTGTACTGCAACCAGGACGCTCGTCAGGAACCGGAAAGGGTACCCCATGACCTACGACCACTACACGACCGTACGAGCAGACCGCGAGGCCGGTGTCATCCGTGTCAGCCTCGACAACCCTCCCGTCAACGTCCTGAGCATCGCGCTCATGACCGACCTCCGCGACCTGCTGACCGCGCTGCGGGACGACGATTCGGTTCGGGTGATCGTCTTCGACAGTGCGGACCCGGAGTTCTTCATCGCCCACGTCGACATGACGCTCGGCGAGCAGATGGGCGCCCTGCAGGAGCTGGCGACGTCCGCTCCGGAGGGGGTCAACGTCTTCCAGGCAGTGGGAGAGCTCCTCCGGCACCAACCCCAGGTGACCATCGTGAAGCTCGCCGGGATCGCGCGCGGCGGAGGAGCAGAGTTCGTCGCGGCGGCGGACATGGTGTTCGCCGCGATCGGCCGCGCGAGAATCGGTCAGATCGAGGCCCTCATGGGCATCGTTCCCGGCGGCGGGGGAACCCAGTACCTGACGAGCAGGATCGGTCGCAATCGCGCTCTGGAAGCCGTGTTGACCGCCGAGATGTACGACGCCGAGACAGCCGAACGCTATGGATTGGTCAACCGGGCCGTTGCCGCCGAGGATCTGGATGACTTCGTGGACCGTATCGCCCGCAACATCGCCGCGCTGCCCGACGGTGTCGTCACGGCGGCCAAGCACGCGATCCCTGCTGAGGATCTGGCTGAGGGTCTTCTGCGGGAGAACGACGCATGGGCGGGCCAGATCGGCCGGCCCGCTGCCGAGCAACTGATCCGAGGCGGGTTGGAGAACGGTGCCCAGACCCCTGACGGCGAGCGGGATCTGGAGGGATTGCTCCGGCGACTTGCCGGCTAGACCGGAGTAGGGGGAGCGCCGGCACGCCGGCATCTGCGGTCGCCGAGGGGCGCGGCCATCCGGGCGACGGTCGACTCCGAGGTGGAAGGGCACTCATGGCCGCCAGCACGTCGTGGACCGTACTGATCTGGTGGGGCCGTGTGGCCACCGCCGAGTAGGTCTGGACTGCATCGGCCATGTCCTCGTCCTCACCGTTGGACCCAGGCTGAACTCGATTCCGCCGCCGCCGCGGACACCGCGACGATCACCGCGGACCTGTGGCAGCGCGACCCCGACGGGCGGAGCACGGTCACCGGATCCGTGGCCGGCACGGACCTCGCCCAGCGACGACCACCGCACCGCACCCACCCGCATGCCCGCACCGGCGCTGGATCGCGGGGGGCGACCCGAGGTCATCCGACCAGCCGACCGCCGCGGTGGTCGGCCGGGTCGTCACCGCGCCTTCGGTGCGAGGGTTTGGTGCTGGCCTGGGCACAGGCCGTCGAGGATCGCGGTGTCGGTCTCGAGCAGCTGACGCACCTGGGCGGGCTGCAGGCGGTCGAAGACCCGGCGTTGGACCTCTTCGACGTGGCCCGGAGCGGTGGCAACGACCTTCTCCCAGCCGGCGTCGGTCAACGTCGCCAGCGTGACCCGACCGTCGCTCGGGTCGGGTGCGCGCCGCAGCCACCCCCGCTGCTCCAGACGGGTGGCTATACGCGAGAGATGAGACAGGGTGACGCTGTTGAGTGCAGCGACCTCGCTCATCCGTGCGGTGCGCTCCGGCCGCCTGGACAGCCAGGACAGGACGCTGTACTCGATGTGGGTGATCCCGGCGTCGCGCTGCAGCTGGGTGTCCAAGGCAGTGGGCAGGCGGGTGATGACACCCACCAGCGCCACCCACGCCCGCTCCTGCTCAGCTGTCAGCCATCGGGTTCCGTTCCCACCCAGCGCTGCGGCACGTCCCGTGCGCTCCTCGTCGTCCGCCACACTCCAAGAGTACTTGACACGGGAACTGACGCACGGCACGATAGTTACCGCGTCAAGTGAAGCGTCTGGCGATCGCCGGACCGAGTCTCGGAGGTAGCAACGACCATGCGTGCTCTTCGTTTCCACGAGTACGGCGACCCGACGGTCCTCGTCCTCGACGATGTGCCCGAGCCCCACGCCGGACCCGGCCAGGTGCGCATCTCGGTGCGTGCGACCAGCGTCAACCCGCTGGACTGGAAGATCCGCGCGGGCTTCCTGGCGAAGATGCGCCCGACCACCTTCCCGGCCGTCACCGGCAGCGACGCCGCCGGCACGGTCGATGAGGTCGGTGAGGGTGTGGCGGACGTGCAGGTGGGTGACGAGGTGTTCGGGTTGGCTTCGGGCTCGGCGGCCGAGCAGGCGGTCCTGACCGCGTGGGCGCCGGTGCCAGGTACCTGGACCACCGAGCAGGCCGGCGCCGCCGGACTGGCGGCTACCACCGCGGTAGCCGGCCTGAACGCTCTGGGTGACATCGCGGGCAAGACCGTGCTCGTTGAGGGCGCGGCTGGCGGGGTCGGCTCAGCGGCCGTCCAGGTCGCCATCGCTCGTGGGGCGACGGTGGTCGGCACCGCCAGTGAGGCCAACCACGACTTCCTGCGCGCCCTGGGCGCACTGCCCACCACCTACGGCCCGAACCTCGCCGAGCGCGTGGCCGTCCTGGCTCCCGGTGGGGTGGACGCCGCGCTGGACACCGCGGGGTCCGGTTCCCTGGCCGACCTCGTCGTACTGGTCGGAGATCCCTCCAAGGTGGCGACGATCGCTGACTTCGGCGCCGCGGCTCTGGGGGCGTCCATGGTGGCCGGCACCGCCAACGCCGCTACCGATCTGGCCAAGGTGGCTCGACTGGGTCAGGACGGCGCGCTCGTCGTGCACGTGCAGGCCACCTTCCCCCTGGAGCAGGGCGGCGAAGCCCAGGCCCTCGTCCAGGGCGGCCACACCCGCGGCAAGGTCGTCATCACCCTCTGACCGGCGGTGCCCTCGCGCACCGGTCCCGGCCGAGGACCCACCCCGAGAGGATCACCATGACCGTGCAGACCGGTCTCGCCCCGCGCCGGCTGAGCGACCGGCCCGAGAGCGAGCTGCTTGCCCCGGGCACCGGCATGGGCGCGGTGACCATCCGCGTCGCCGACCTCGATGCCCAGACCGCGTTCTACCGCGACGGGGTCCGCCTGACCGTGCTCGAGCAGCACGCGGGGGGGCCAGCTGGTCCGGCCCGGGTGGTCCTCGGCCGGCTGGCGACGCCTGTCGTCGTCCTCGAGCACGCGCCGCAGCTGTCCCACGCCGGACCGCGCGAGGCCGGCCTCTACCACGTGGCCGTGGTCTTCCAGCGTCGCGGCGACCTCGCGGCATCGTTGTACTCCACGGCCACCCACTACCCCGGCTCGTTCGTGGGGTCCTCCGACCACTTCGTCAGCGAAGCGTTCTACTTCACCGATCCCGAGGGCAACGGGGTCGAGCTGTACTGGGACCGCGCCCGGACCGACTGGGGCTGGGTCGACGGGCGGATCAGGATGGGCGGGTCCCGCCTCGACCCGAACGACTTCCTGCGCAGGCACCTCACCGAGGTCGACGCCGCGCCCGCCGGAGCGGCTGCTGGCACGTCACCTCTCACGTCACCGGCAAAGGTCGGGCACGTGCACCTGTCCGTCGGTGACCTCGACGTCGCCCGCGCCTTCTACGTGGACCGGCTCGGGTTCGAGGTGGTCGCCGAGATGGCCGGTCAGGGCCTGTTCGTCAGCGCCGGCGGCTACCACCACCACATGGCGATGAACACCTGGAACAGCCGGGGGGCGGGGCGGCGCCATCGCACCCTCGGCCTGGGAATGGTGCGCGTCGGGGTACCCGGCACCGACGACCTCGCCGCACTCGACGAGCGCCTGCACCACCACGGCATCCACCCCGGCCACGACGGCGCATCCCTGCGTCTGGCGGACCCGTGGGGCAACGCCATCGAGGTCACCGTTGCACCGGACGCAGCACCCGACGGGACACCGGTGTGAAGGAGATCGACTTCCTGTCCTCCGACCACTGGTCCGACCACCGCGGCTCACGCGTGCGCTCGGCCAAGGACTCCCTGCTGCAATCCATCGAGCTCGCCCGGGCAGCGGAGGACATCGGTATCGATGGGGCGTTCTTCCGGGTCCACCACGTCGCCGACCAGCAGTCCACGCCGTTCCCGCTGATGTCGGCGATCGCGGCGACGACCTCACGAACGTCGGGACCAGATCGGCCACGACGCGGCCGCCGCCGGGCCCGGACCTGTCCTACGGCTCGACCGTGGCAGGCGGGTACAACGCGACGGTGGGCTGGCGGCGGTCCTGGCCGCGCTCGCCGAGGACTGTCCGGACCTGCTCGCGGGCCCAGACAGACTGGCGCTGCACGGCTGCGCTGATCTGGGATGCACCCGGCTCAATGTCGACCGGTCACGCGGCCGGCGGCGTCGGTGTCCGGGATGAAAGGCCGTGGAGACCGCGCCAGGGCCGCCGCGACCGAGGATGCCCAGAAGCACTGCAACATTCGTGCTGCCCGGTCGGGCGTTTGGACCGACCAGTAGTGCTCGAGGCCGTCGGTGGGTGGAGCGTTCACCGTCCGGCGGCCGGTCGGCCGCCAGACCCCACCCTGCTGCCGAGTCACCTCAGATGCCGACCGACGAGGTCTTCGAAAGCCCGGGCCGCTGCGCTCAGCGTCCGGCCGCTGGGGACGGCCAGTGAGACAGGCCAGTCGAGACCTGCGCCGGTGACGGGCATCGACGCCACCTCCGGGGTGGACGCGGTGCCCTCTCGGGGCAGGAGGGCGACGCCCAGGCCGTGGCGAACGAAGTCGACGCCGGCCGCGATGGACGTGATCTCGACAGCCACCTGACGTTGGACGCCCGCCGCGGTGAACGCTCGATCGGTGACAGCACGGTTGCCGTAGCCGGCTGGGAAGTCGATGAAGGTCTCACCGGCCAGCTCCGCGATGTCGGCGTCGGCGCGGCCGCCGAGCCGGTGGCCGGCGGGGACGAACAAGTCCAGCGGCGTGGACGTCAGAGTCCTCAGGTGAACATCGGCCGGAAGGCGGCCGATGATCGAGACGAACGCCAGGTCCAGCCTGCCCCCGGTGAGTGCTTCGACGAGACCGGGCGAGCCCCCGCCCGAGGCCGCGGTGGCCAGGTGCACCGAGACGGCCGGGTACTGGCGGTGGAAGTCACCCAGCAGGGCGGGTAGGTCGATCGGCCCGAGCGAGCTCATCGTGCCGACGCGCAGAGTTCCCCGTACCGCGCCGTTGACGTCATCGACGGTGTCGCGTGCATCGCGAGCCGCGTCAAGAGTCACCCGAGCTCTGGGGAGAAGCGCGCGTCCAGCCTCGGTCAGCTGTACGCGCCTGGACGAGCGTTGCAGCAGTTGGGCGTCCAGCTCCCGCTCGAGAGCCGCGATCGTCGCCGACACGGCGGACTGCACGATGTGCAACCGGGCTGCCGCCCGCGTGAAGTTGAGCTCCTCCGCTACCGCGACGAAACATTCCAACTGGCGCAGCTCCACTGTCCAACCATCGCACGGACAGCTGGCTGAGAGCGGAACTATGCGTTGGACGGGATCGTCGAGCGGACAAAAGGTGGACGCATGAGCCGCCGCCTCGTCCCTGGAGTCACGCCTTGACCACGCCCGGCGCTTCCGTGCGAGCACGTGCCGAGACGCCGGGTCCGCGTGGTCCACGACCGACGGGTAACAGCTCGAGCAGGTACGGAAAGGGATTCTGGTTGATCGCCGGAGCGTTCCTGGTCGCCATGGCCTTCAACGCCGTGCCTACGCCGTTGTACCCGCTTTACCAGGCCAGGGACGGCTTCACCACCTTGACAGTGACGGTCGTGTTCGCCGTTTTCGCTGTCGGGGTCGCTGCGAGCCTCCTGCTGCTGGGACATGTCTCGGACTGGATCGGACGAAAACCGGTTCTCCTCACCGCCCTGACCCTCGAGGTGCTGTCCGCCGCGACCTTCCTGGCGTTCCCGGCGCTACCCGGGCTGCTCGTGGGCCGGCTCCTCGGCGGAGTGGGCGTTGGAATGATCACAGCCACGGCCACGGCGCACCTGCACGACCTGCACAGGGCCCACCGCCCTGACGACGGACCGGGTCGTTTCGAGGTGGTGTCGACCGGAGCGAACGTCGGCGGCCTCGCTGTCGGGCCTCTGATCGCCGGAGCGCTGGCCCAGTACGTCACCGCACCACTTCGCACGCCCTACGTGGTGTTCGGCGTCCTGCTGCTGATCGCGATGGCCGCGGTCGCGGCATCGCCCGAGACCGTTGAGCTGCTCCCCTCCCGCCCTACCTACCGCCCCCAACGGATCAGCGCCGACCACGGTGATCGGGCCGGATACCTGACCGCGGCGGCCATCGGTTTCGCTGCCTTCGCGATCAACGGGGCGTACACGGCACTGTCAGCCGGCTTCGTCGCCGGCACGCTGCACCACCCCAGCCACCTGCTCGCCGGAACCGTCGCGTTCGCCCTGCTGGCCGCCGCGACACTCGCCCAGACAGCAACCAGCCGCCTCGACCTGCGCGTCCGCCAGCGCCTGGGAACAGCCGGGGGCAGCGCCGGACTGATCCTGCTCGCGATCGGGGTCCACGCCGCCAGCCTCACGGCCTTCCTGCTCGCCGGAGTCCTCGCCGGGGCCGGCTCCGGGATGCTCATCAAATCCGCGATCGGCAGCGTCGCGGCCATCGCCGCGCCGGCGAGGCGCGGGGAGGCCCTGTCGGGGCTGTTCCTGGTCTGCTACATCGGCATGAGCCTGCCCGCCATCGGGGTGGGGGTCGCCGTTCACTACGTTCCGCTGGCCACCGCGATGTACTACTTCTGCGGCACTCTGCTCCTCGTACTCGGGGCCGCGACGGTCCTCGCCCACCGACACCCGTCTCTGCACTCGTGAGTTGGCGGGAACAGGGCGCCACGCCGTGGTGCGGCACGCGGCATACCTGAAAGACCTGCTCGCCGGCGGCGGCAGGACGGTGTCCGGGTGGACGGCAAGGGACCCCACCCACACGACGTGGTTGGCAGGACAGTCCACTCCCCAGGCGCACCAGCACCGACCGCAGCAGGGCCGCCCCGGACCGGTCCTCTCGATCAGGATGGGCGACCGCAGAGACATGACCGCGATGATCGACTCGATCACCGACCGGGTCACTGCCCAGATGCGGAAAGTCGCGCGCAGCGGTTCGCCGAGCTGCTCCGCAGCCCCCCTGTTCGCCGGACCCCCGAACTGGCCCGGCCCCCTGGTATTTGGCCACAGGCGCCTCGTCTGTCACATCAGCTCCAGTGGCCACGGGTTCGTTGCGGTTGTCGGACCTTCCCGCTTCACTCGGTCGTGTTCGAACACGTGTTCGAACACGACGGTCAGGGGGTGGCGCGGTGGGGGGACGGCCGGCTGTCGCGAACCGGTCTGCCGTCGTCGAGCAGTTGCGGGCCCGGCTGGCCGCGGTCCCCGGTGTACGAGGTGTCCGTCCGGTACCCGAGCGCTGTGCGGCACCTACCCGCCGCTCCGGTGACGACGGGCCCGGCGGTGACGAGGACCAGCGATCCGACGCATGGGGGGAGGACGGCCGTGCCGTCGGTCGGGGTGAGGGCGGTGGGGACGACCGGAGGGTGGCCGACCGGCTGGGACTGGCCGCGGCGACGGTGCGGGTCGCGTCCGCGGTACCGGTCGACCCCTCGCTGGTCATCCCGGTGGCCGACCCGCTGCGGGTCCTGCTGCCCGACGGCGGGCTGCGCCGCGGCTCGGTGGTCTCGGTCCTCAGCGGGCCGGCGGACCCGCCCGCGGGTGGTCGGAAGGCGCTGTCCCCTCGGCTGACCGCGGGTCTCGGGGCGGGGACGGTCGGTCTCGGGGCGGGGACGACGTCGCTGCTGCTCGCACTGCTGTCCCGGGCATCCGCGGACGGCAGCTGGGCGGCCATTGTCGGTGTCCCCGCGCTGGGTGCACTGGCGGCGGCCGAGTCCGGAGTCGATCTGGCGCGGTTGGCGCTGGTCCCGAACCCCGGGCCGGACCTCACCGGGATCACCGCGGCGTTGGTGGACGGGATGGACCTGGTGGCGGTCGCCGGCCCGGAGCGGCTGTCCGCCCCCGAGCGGTCCCGGCTGACCGCCCGGGCCCGTCAGCGCGGAGCCGTCCTGCTGCCACTGGGGGTGTGGCCCGGGGCGGACGTCGTGTTGCGCTGCACCGGGTCACGGTGGGCCGGCATCGGATCGGGTGTGGCGGGGTCGGGTGTGGCGGGGTCGGGTGTGGCGGGGGCCGGTGGTCGGCTGCGGCAGCGGGCGGTGCTGGTCAGCGCGGCCGGCCGCCGGAGTGCGGTCCCGGTGTCGGCACGGCTGCTCCTGCCGTCGGTGGCCGGACCGGTCGGAGGTGCGGTCGGCGCGGTCAACGGAGTCGGCGCGGTCGGCCCCGTCGGCCCGGTCGGTGCGGAGCGTCGGGAGATGGCGGGGTGACGCCACGGACCGCGGTGCTGTGGTGCCCGGACTGGCCGGTCGTGGCCGCCGGGATCGCCGCCGGGCTGCCCGCGCAACGCCCGGCCGCGGTGGTCAGCGGCAACCGGGTGGTGGCCTGTTCGGCGGTGGCCCGTGCGGCGGGGGTCACCCGGGGTCTGCGCCGCCGGGAGGCCCAGGCGCGCTGCCCGGACCTGGTCGTGCACGCCGCGGACCGGGACCGGAACGCCCGCCTGTTCGAGCCGGTCGTGGCCGCCGTCGAACAGCTCGCCCCCGGGGTCGAGGTGGTCCGGCCCGGCGTCGTTGCCCTGGCCGCCCGGGGGCCGACCCGTTACTTCGGTGGTGAGCCGGTGGTCGCCGAACGCCTGGTCGACCACGTTGCCGCCGTCACCGGCGTGGAGAGCCAGGTGGGCATCGCCGACGGGGTGTTCGCCGCGACGCTCGCGGCCCGCCGTGGACTGCTGGTCCCGGCCGGGACCACCGGCGCCTTCCTGGCGCCGCTGTCCGCGGTCGAGCTCTGCCGGGACCCGGGGATCGAGGACGACGCCCGCACCGGTGGGGAACTCGCGGTGCGCACCGAGTTGGTGGACCTGCTGTACCGGCTGGGGATCCGGTCCCTCGGGGACTTCGCGGCACTGCCCGCGTCCGCCGTCGCCTCCCGGTTCGGCGCGTCCGCGGGCACCGCCCACCGCCTCGCCGGCGGCCGCCAGGAACGCCCCGTCGGTCGCCGGGACCCACCACCGGACCTCGTCGTGACGATCGCCCTGGACCCGCCGGTGGACCGAGTGGACGCCGCCGCGTTCGCCGCCCGGACCGCCGCCGCCCGGCTCACCGAGGTCCTCGCCGACCGCGGCCTGGCCTGCACCCGCCTGGGCATCCAGGCGGTCACCGAGGCCGTCGCCGACGGCACCCGCACCGAGCTGGCCCGGGTCTGGCGGTGCGCGGAGCCGCTGACCGCCGCGGCCACGGCGGACCGGGTGCGCTGGCAGCTCGAGGGCTGGCTGACCTGCACCGCGACGGGCCGGGGCGCCGCCGGGCCGTCCGGACCGGTGGTGGCGCTGCGCCTCGTCCCGGAGGAGACCGTCGCCGCGGGGGAGCTGCAGCTGGGCCTGTGGGGGGAGACGGGGGAGTCTGACGCGCGGGCCGGGCGGGCGCTGACCCGGGTGCAGACGCTGCTCGGCGGGCCGGACAGCGTGCTCACCGCGGTCCTGAACGGCGGCCGGGCCCCCGTCGACCGGGTCCGTCTCGTCCCGTGGGGTGACGCGCGCACCCCGGCGCGGGACCCGTCACTGCCGTGGCCCGGCCGCCTGCCGGACCCAGCCCCGGCGGTGGTGCTGACCGAGCCGTTACCCGCCCGGGTCCTGGACGGGGACGGGCACCCGGTGCAGGTCGTCGACGGGTGCGAGCTGACCGGGTCCCCGGCGACCGTCGAGGTCGGCCGCGGACCGGGCCAGCCGGTGCTCGGCTGGGCGGGACCGTGGCCGGTCCACGAACGGTGGTGGGATGCGGACACCGCGCGCACCAGCGTCCGGATCCAGGTCGTGCTCGCCTCCCGTGTCGTGCCCCGGCCCGTCCCGGTCCCCGCGGTGAGTTCCGGGCCCGTCCCGGGGACGACTGCCCGCCGGTCCGCCGGTCCCCACCTGGGAGTCGTGGCGGACCCGGTCGAGCCCACCCACGAAGCGCTGTTGCTGCTCCTGCGCGACGGCCGGTGGGGGATCGAGGCCGTCTACGACTGACAACACCGCGGCGCCGCCTCGGAAACGACGAGGGTCGGTGGTCAGTCGGGTGACCCGAGCAATGTCGGCGAGGCTGGTCGTGTCGGCTGAATCGATGGTCTGGTCTAGCGGTTGTCAGACAGTCAGCCGCAGTCAATCAACTGATTCTGTAGTCCAAGTTCACCAGTTCCCACCGCCAGCTGGTCTGTTTGCCACGCCGGTCGCTGGGGGTCCATGCACCGAGTCGCCCGTTCGGCGTCGACGGCCTTCGACTACCTGGACTCGTCCGTGACCACAGAGAACGCAGCGTCGCGGTGGGCATCGTGCTCGGCGAGCCGGGCGAGAAGTGCGGCTCTCACGTCGTGGTACGTGTCGGAGCCGAGGGGTAGGCGCAACGGCGCCGCCCCGCTGTCGACGAGGTCGATCATCGCCTTCGCGATCTTCTGTGGGTCGTTGGGCAGAGGGAAGGCACCGCTGGCGACCGCCCGACGCACCTCACCGGCCGGGGTGTCCTCGTACTCGGGCATGACCGGCGCGGTTGCCAGCGAACTGCCGAACCCGGTCGGCGTCGCACCGGGTTCGACGATGGTCACGCCGATGCCGAACGGGGCGATCTCCCGGGCCACCGTCTCGCAGAAGCCTTCGATGCCCCATTTCGCGGCGTGGTAGTAACTGAAGTTCGGGTACGTGGTCTGGCCACCGGCGGTCGACACCTGCAGGATGCGCCCGTGCCCCTGGGCGCGCAGGTGCGGCAGCGCAGCCCGGATGACGTGGATCGAGCCGAGCAGGTCGGTGTCGATCACCCGGCGGATCTGCTCGTCGGTGGCCTCCTCGACGGCGGCGAAGACGCCGTAGCCGGCGTTGTTGACGACCACGTCGATCGTGCCGAAGGCCGCAAAGGCGTCGTCGACGACCCGGTGCACCTGCTCAGTGTGGGTGACATCGAGGCGGGCGGTCCACAGGCGGTCGCCGTGCTCGGACTGGAGACCGTCCAGCACCTCGGGTCGACGCAGGGTCGCGGCGACGCGGTCCCCCCTGCGTCAGCAGCTGCTCGGTGAGCAGGCGCCCGAAGCCGGAGGAGGTGCCGGTGATGAACCAGGTGGTGCTCATGGTCGTCCTTTCGTCGGTGTCGTCCCCGACGCTACGAGTTCGAGTCGACTCGAAGTCAAGGCCGTACGCTGGCGGGTGTGACGACGGGTACCGAGGCCACCATGACCATCGGCCAGGTCAGCGTGCTGACCGGTCTCACCACGCACACCCTGCGCTTCTACGAGCGGGAGGGGCTGTTCTTCGCCCCCGTCCGGCGCAACGCGGCGGGGCGGCGGCTGTTCACCCCAGCGGAGGTGGAGTGGCTGAAGGTGTGCATGAAGCTGCGGTCGTCGGGAATGCCGTTGCCCGAGATCCACCGCTACGCCCAGCTGGCCCGGGAAGGAGCTGGAAACGAGGCCGAGCGGTTCGAGATCCTGCGCCGACACGAGGTGAACGTGCAGCAGCAGGTCGCGGACCTGGAGGCGGCTCTCGCCGTGATCCACACGAAGGTCGGGATCTACGCCCGGCACCTGACCGCGGGCACGGCTGACCGGCTGTGGCTCAACGGACCCGAGTGCGACTGGGTCCCCGACGCCGGGCAGAGCGCGTAGGTCCTGCCCTCCTGCTCCGGCGCTGAGGCGTTCGCGGTACTCAGCCTCCGCGTCACGTGGGACGGAGCCGGTAGAGGACCTCACCGGCGTCGTGGACCACGAGCGCTTCGGGATCCCGCTCCCAGGCGTCGACGTCCACCGTCGCCGGGTCCACCCAGCCGACGGCCAGCCGGTCCGTGGTCGCCCGGTCCAGTCCCGTCGCCAGTGTCAGGCCCACCCGCGGGCGGTCGGTGCCGTCCGGGGCGACCGTGCCCGCGCCCCGGGCGTGCGTGCAGTGTGCGAGCACTGATCCGGCCGTCCCGTCCGGCCGGTCGGCGGACCGGAGACCGCCGACGTCGTCCAGGTGCGCCTGCACCCAGGCCATCGAGTGGTATCCGACCCGCAGGATGTCCGCGCCGAACGTGTGGCTCACCGTGTCCACCCCGGGCGCCAGCAACACCACCTCGCCGCCGTCGGCGAGCACCGGCTCCACCTTGTAGAAGCCCTTCGCCGCCGTCCACATCTCGTCGTAGCGCGTCGACACGATCGAGAGCACCCGTCGCACCGGCCGGTCCAGGTACCGGATGTGGACCTGCGCGGACACCTGCGCCGCGGCCGCCCACGCCGCGACCGGCGGCTCCGACACGGCGACCCGGTGGACGTCCAACGTCCCGGACCGCACCACCACGCAGACAGCGGCCCGCCGCACCGGCACCATCCCGGCCGCCTCGTGCACCAGTGCCCGCACCGGGGTGATCCCCGGGGTCCCGATCACCTGCGCGCTGCCGATCAGCGCGCCCAGCCAGTGCGAGGTGTCGATCACCTCCGGTCCGGAGATCCCGGGGAACAGGTACTTGTCCCCGCCGGAGAAACCGACCACCTCGTGGGGGAACACCGGACCCAGCAGCAAGACCGCGTCGTGGTCCACCACCGCCCGGTTCACTCGCACCGGGACGTCCGCGTCCAGCCGACCACCGGACAGCTCCCGCAGCCGGGCCGCGGGGACGACGCCCACCTCGACGAAGGTTGCCGGGTCCCACCACGCGTGCTGGGTCACCGTCACCCCGGGCAGGCCGTCCGCGTCGGTCCACGGCCCACCCGTCCACTCGGCGAGTCGTTCCGCGGGCACCGGCGGGTGGGTTCCCAGGGCCACGAGCACCGTCACCGCGCTCACCGACGGACCGAGGCCCTCGCGGACCGCCCGCACCAGCAGGGGTAGTGGGCAGCTCCGCGTCGGATCCGGGACCACCACGCACACCCGCCCGGTCAGTCCCAGCCCGGCCACCCGGTCGGTGACGAACCGGGCCAGCTCGCCGGGGTCCAGCACACCGCCCGCGTCACCCAGCACGGCCACCCGGTCGACCGGGGCCGGAGCGGTGCTCACCCGCCCGCCGCCAGCGAGCGCAGCAACGCGAGGTTGCCGGCGGTTCGTTCCTCCAGCGGGACGGCGGTGGAGAAGTCCTCACTCGACACCCAGCCGTCGTACCCCACGGAGCGGAGCGCCGCGAACAACGCCGGGAGGTCTGCCTGCCCCTCGGCCATCGGCGTCCAGTCGAAGGACCACGAGCGGGTCCCGTCGCCGCGGGGCGGCCCCGGCGACCACTGCCCGTTCTTGACGTGGACGTGCGCCAGGTAGGGCCCGAGCATCTGCAGCCCGGACAGCACGTCCTCGTTGCCCTCGGCCAGCATGTTGCCGACGTCGTGCAGCACCCCGATGTGCGCCGGGTCCAGCCCGTCCAGCAGACGCAGTGCCGCCGACGGGCTGGACACGACGGTTCCGTGGTGCAGCTCGACGACCACCTTCACGCCGAGCTCACCGGCGCGGTCCGCGATCGTCGGGAACAGCCGCCGGGCGCGGTCGAACAGCTCCGGGTAGGGCGCCGATCCGAGCGCCGGGGTGCGGACCCGGACGACCGCAGCACCCAGCGCCGCGGTTCCCCGCAGCGCCAGCTCGACGTCGGCCGGCTGGTCGCAGGTCGGGTAGGCACCCACCGAGGGCAACCCCAGGCCGGCGCCCGCAGCCATCCGGGCCAACTGCGGGGCCCGCTCGGCGAACTCGGACAGCCCGACGGTGCACCGGTTCCCCGACCAGAAACCGGGCGCCTGGTCCGGCCCGGCGGGTGGTGCGTCCACGACCCGGAACTCGATGCCGTCCCAGCCCTGCGCGGCGAGACGCTGGACCGCCTGTTCCGGTGTCCACTCGGGCAGGGACACGGTGAACACGGCGAGCTTCACGCGAGGACCTCCACGTCGTCGGTCTGCGGCGCATCGACCCGGGGCACGTCAACGGTCTGACCGGAGCGTGCCGAGGCGTAGATGCTGTTCACCAGAGCCAGTGTCCGCCGCGCCTGCACGACCGTGACCAGCGGATCCCGGTCGGCGTCCACGGCGTCGAGGAAGTCCACGTACTGGCGGGTGTGGGCGTCGACCTGACCGGTCACCGGGTCGTATGCGCCCCGGTCGGGCAGGATCAGGTCGGACTGGTCGGCACTGAGCCCGGCGCCGTAATCGGGGACCTGACTGGCCGGGTCGGCGGCGTGGAAGTAGGCCAGGGCGTCCCCGTCGATGACCGCGGACCCTCGCGAGCCGTGCACCTGCAGGCGGTTGGCCACGCCCGGGTAGGCCGCAGTGGTCCCGTGCACCACTCCGAGAGCACCGCCCTCGAACTCGATCGTGGCCACGCCCGTGTCCTCGACCTCGACCCGCGAGTGGGCCAGGAGCGCGGTCGTGGCATGGACTCGCACCGGCCGACCGAGCATCCAGACCAGCAGGTCGATCTGGTGGACCCCTGGTTCATCAGGGCGCCTCCCCCGTCCAATGCCCAGGTCCCGCGCCACTCCCCGGAGTCGTAGTAGTGCTGGCTGCGCCACAGAGCGATGCTCGCGACGCCCGAGGTGATCGTGCCGAGACGACCGGCGGCGACCGCGTCGTGAACCACGCGGCTCGCCGGGTCGAAGCGGTGCTGGCTGATGACGGTGACCGTCCCGGGCGCGTCGCGGTCGGCGCGGGCCAGTCGGGCGCCGGCCTCGTCCGTGACGTCCAGCGGCTTCTCGACGACGACGTGCTTACCCGCTGCCAGCGCCTGAACGGCGATGTCGACGTGCCGCCCGCTGGGGACACAGACGGCGACCGCGTCCACGTCCGGCCGGGCGAGGGCGTCGGCCAGGGAGGGGTGGGCCTGGGCGCCGTACTCTGCGGCGAGAGCGACAGCCCGCTCCGGGCGGTCGTCGACGGTGGCCACGAGCTGGGCGCGGCCGGGCAGCCCGGCGATGGTCCGGGCGTGCAGCGGCCCGATGACTCCGCAGCCGATGATGGCGAAACGCATGGATGGCCTTCCGTGGTGGGAGGTTCAGGAGAACGGGATTCCCTGCTGGGACAGCAGGCCCGTGAACGCGGCGTGGGCGTGACGGAACATGACCGGCCCGCTGAACGGCGCGCCGGTCAGGGAGTGGCCGAGGTGCGGCTCGAGGGAGAACACCCCGTCGAAGCCGTCGGCGGCCAGCGCCCGCAGGGTCTCGGGGATCTGCCCGTCCCCCTCACCCGCGGGCACCACCGTGTCGGTGGCACGCGCCTTGTCCTTCACCTGCACGTACTCCAGGTAGGGGCGGACCAGTGCGTACGCGTCGTCGAAGGGCTGTAGCCCGGCCGCCACGTAGTTCGCCGGGTCCCAGGTCAGGCGGAACGCGGGGGAGCCCACCGACTCCACGAGGTCCACGCACCGCTGCGGGGTGTCACCCCACATTCCGGTCTCGTTCTCGTGGACGAGTACGACACCGACCTGCTCCGCGACCACGGCCAGGGCAGTCGTCCAGCGCAGGACGACCTCGCGGTCCGCCGGCCGACCGGGCTCCTCGACCCGGAAGGAGAACACCCGGACGAAGGGTGCACCCAATCGCTGCGCCGTCTCGGCGCACCGGCGCAGTCTGGCCAGGTGCTCGTCGAGGTCGTCGGTCAGCGAGATCTTCCCGACCGGGGACGCGATACACGACACGGTCAGGTCGTGGGCGGTCACGGTCGCGGCCACCCGGTCGACCTGGGCCGGGCTCAGGTCCGACACGTTCACGTCCCAGGCGCTGCGCAGCTCCAGGTTGGTCATCCCCAGATCGACGAGCAGCGCGCACTGCTCGTCGAGGTCGGGGGAGATCTCGTCGGCGAATCCTGACACTGTCCACATCGGTGGAACCCTCCCGCTGGGCTGTAGGACGACTGGGCTCGGGCACGACCGGCTCGGCTCAGGACACTTCTGGCGGGGGGATTCCCAGTCCCGGCCGAGGGACCACGGTGCCGTCCAGGACGTCGGCCACCCGGACCGCGGTGCCGGTGCGGGCTGCCTCGTAGACCGACTGGACCGTCGCCACCGCGAGCAGGGCGTCCGCGACCGTCACGCCGGCTGCGGCCCCGGTACGGACGGCGCGGACGACGTCGTCGTACTGGCGGGTGTGACCGGGGAACATCGCACTGGTTCCGGGACCACCGCCCACGACCTGCCCGGACTCGGCCGCCGGGACGAGCAGGGCGGCCTGGTTGCCGCTGCCGCCGATCCCGCGGTCGGAGCCCGCCGCAGTCGAGCCCGTCGCGTCCGATCCCGTCGTCTCGTCCGGGACGGCGCTGTGGAAGTAGAACAGCCGGTCGTTGTCCAGCACGGCGGATCCCCGGTCACCCATGACCTGCAGCCGCACGGTGAGACCGGGCTGCGCGGCAGTCGTCGCGTGCAGGGTGGCGAGAGCACCCGACTCGAATCGGAGCACCGCAGCCACCGTGTCCTCGACCTCGACCCGTTCATGGGCCAGTCGGGCCGTCCGCGCGATCACCTCGACCGGGACGCCCATGAACCACAGCAGGAGGTCGACGGTGTGGATGCCCTGGTTCATCAACGACCCGCCGCCGTCCAGGGCCCAGGTGCCACGCCAGTCCCCGGAGTCGTAGTAGCCCTGGCTGCGCCACCAGGGCACCGTCGCCACGGCAGAGGTCAGCCGGCCGAGGTCCCCCCGGGTGACAGCGTCCCGGACCGCGATGCTCGCGGGGTCGAACCGGTGCTGGCTGATGACGGTGGCGACGGTCCCGGCCGGTGCCGTGGCGGCGGCATCGGCCACCAGTCGGGCTCGGGCCACGGTGACGTCGACGGGCTTCTCGACGACCAGGTGTCGCCCGGCCGCCAGTACCAGTACGGAGATCTCGGTGTGCCGGCCGCTGGGGACGGCGACCGCGACGGCATCCACGTCGTCGCGGGCGAGAACCTCGGCGAGGGAGTCGGTGACGAACGGCTCGGGCGCGCCCCTGATCGCGCGCACCGTCTCGGCCACGGCCTGCGCCCGTGTCACGTCGAGGTCCACCAGGGCCGTCAGGGCCAGCTGGGGATGCCGGGCGATCACCTCGGCGTGCAACAGGCCGATGACCCCGCAGCCGACGACGGCGAACCGGGTCGGCGCGTTCACTTCACCCCTCCGGTCAGGCCGCCGACGAGGTAGCGCTGGAACATCAGGTAGAGCACGACGACGGGCAGCGCCGACACGATCGAGGAGGACATCACCTGACCGTAGAGGGGGAGTGCACCGCCCTCCTGGGACGCCCCGAACAGCTGCAGGACGATCGCGGCGGTCCGGTTGTCCGGTGAGGTGAGGACGCTGGCGAACAGCACGTCGTTCCACCCGAGTAGGAAGGCGAACACCGCGGCGACGATCATCCCGGGCAGGCTGAGGGGGGCCACGATCCGGCGCAGCACCCCGAAGCGGCTCAGCCCGTCCAGCAGGCCGGCCTCCTCCAGGTCCAACGGCAGGCCGCGGATATAGGTCACCATCACCCAGGTGGCGAAGGGCAGCCCGAACGTCAGGTAGGTCACCATCAGCCCCCACCGGGTACCGACGACGTCGACGCCCAGGTAGGTACGCGCCGAGGAGAACACCACGAACAGCGGCAGGAGCAGCAGGGTGCCCGGGACGGACTGGAAGCCCACGAGTGAGCGCAGGAAGCTCAGCCGGCCGACGAACGCGAAGCGCACGAGCACGTAGGCGGTACCGACCGCGAGCACCGCACTCACGACCGCCACGACACCGCAGACGACGAGGCTGTTGGTCAGGCCCGCGACGAGCGGGACGGTGGACCACATGTCGTTCCAGTTCGCGGTGGTGAGCGCCCCGGGCACCAGGACGCCGTTCGCGACGTCGATGTCGGGCGAGAAGGAGGAGACGACGATGTAGAGGCACGGCAGGACCACGATCAGCCCGAGTACGACGAGGACGACCCGGCGCAGCCACGACGGCAGCAGGACCGTCGCGTCGGCGTTCACGCAACACCGCCACGATCGGCGCCCGTGTCGAGCCGGACCGCCCGCAGGTAGACCAGCAGCGGGACGAGGACGATCACCAGCGAGGCCACGGAGATCGCCGAGGCGTAGCCGAAGCGGAAGGTCTGGAACGAGGTCGCGTACACCTGGATCGGCAGCACGTCGACGGGCCCCGGGGCCGGGGAGCCGAAGAGCAGGAACGGCAGGGTGAAGTTGTTGAGGTGGCTGAGCGTCGCGATGACGACGGCCAGCGACAGCGGCCCGCGCAGCGCGGGTAGCACGAGGTGCCGGATCTTCTGCGACCAGCTGGCACCGTCCACCGCCGCTGCCTCGTGGACCTCGCGTTGCACCGCGAGGAGCCCGGCCAGGCAGAGCAGGTAGACGAAGGGCCACGCCGCCCAGGTGTCGACCAGGACCAGCGTCCAGAACGTGCGGCCACCGATCAGCCAGTTGCCGCCGTCGATCCCCACCTTGCCCAGCAGGGAGTTGACCGCCCCGTTCGGACCGAGGGCGATGCGCCACACCGTGCCGACGACGAAGGTCGGCAGCACGTACGGGATCAGGAACAGCGACCGCACCACAGCCCGCCCACGGAACCTGTCACTTGCCGCGAACGCGGCGGCGAGCCCGAGCGGGAGGGTGAACACGGTCGTGAGCACGCTGAAGGCGACACTGACCCACACCGAGTGCAACAACGGGCCCGAGGTGAGCGCCTCGGTGAAGTTGCCGACGCCGAGGAACGGTGCGCTCAGCCAGGACCGGAGCGTGTACTGGTCCAGGTCGGTCAGCGAGATCCAGACCGCCAGGCCCAGCGGGACCACCACCACCACCAGCAGGAGCAGCCCACCGGGGACCAGCAGCCACAGCGGTCGCCCGGCTGTCGCGCCCTGCCGTCGGCCACGACCTGCGCGCGGGTGGCATCCGGCCCGCTCCTCGCCTCGGGCGAGGATGGTGCTCACTGCTCGCCTCGGGCGAGGATGGTGCTCACTGCTCGCCTCGGGCGAGGATGGTGCTCACTGTTTGGCGGCCTTGGTCACCGCGGTCTGTGCCGTCTCCTGCAGGCTCTTCAGCTGGCCGAACACTGCGGAATCCGCGACGGACCCGGCGCTCAGTGCGGGCAGGGACTGCACGACGACGTTGACCAGTCCCAGCTGGACCTGGGACCAGGCGCCGGTGAACGGGGTCGGCCGGGCCGTCCGGCCGGCCGCGAGGACTGGCGCGAAGTTCTTGTTCGCCCCGGCGATCGTCGCCGCTGCCTTCGCGTTGGTGGGCAGGACCCCGAAGACCTTGGAGAAGTGCTGCTGCTCGGCGTCGGAGGTCACCAGGGCGACGTACTCCAACGCGAGGTCCTGGTCCTTGGAGTAGGAGGCCACGACGAGGTTCTGGCCGGACACGATCGTGGTCGCGGGGACGCCGCCCGTGGGCAGCGCGGTCTCGCCGGGAGGGACCGTCGGCATCGGGGCCAGCGCGAAGCTGGACCTCAGCGGGGACTTGGCCAGGGTCGGGAGCACCTGGGAGTTGGTCATCGCGATCATGGCGACCTTGCCGGCGGCGAACGCCGCAGTGTTGTCGGCCCCCGCCCAGTTGATCGCTGCGGGCGGGACGACGCGGTCCCTGGTCAGGAACCCGAAGTAGGCCTGGTAGGCACGCAGGACGCGGGGGTCGTCGAGCGTGACCTGCGGCCCGGCGACCAGCGGGTTGCCGTACTGGTTGGAGAACATCCAGACGAACTTCCACGGGTCGAACCCGTCCTTGTAGCTCATGCCGAGCCCGTACGCGCCGCCGGTGGTCAGCTTCTTCGCGTCCGCGACGAGTTCGTCCCACGTCTTCGGCGGGCCGGCGATCCCGGCCTTCTGGAACATCGAGGTGTTGTAGGCCAGCACGAACGGGATCGAGGTGAACGGGACGGCGATCTGCTCCTCGGGGCTCGGCCCGGACATGGCCAGCGTCGCAGGGGTGAAGCGGTCCTTGCCGCCGACGGCCGACCACTTGGCGTCGTCGAAGCGGACGAACGACTTCGTGGCGAAGGCCGTCGGGGTGAAGGTCGTGCCGATTTCGTAGACGTCGGGCCCCGTCCCGGAGACCACCGACGTCTGGATGCGCTGCTGCTCCTCCGTCCCGGAAGGTGTAGGTCTCGAACTGGACGCTGCGCCCGGTCTTGGCCTCCAAGGCCTTCTGGATCCGCGCGAACCAGGCCTTCTGCTCCTGCGGGAAGGAGGACTGCTGGGCGACGTACACCGACAGGGGCTTCCCGCCGCCACCGCCGCCCGTGCCGGTGGTCGACCCGGTCCCGCCGCCACCCGAGCCACTCGTGCTGGTGCTGCACCCGGTGAGGGCGGCGCCGGCGACGGCCGCACCCCCGAGAGCCAGGAACGTGCGTCTGCTGGTCATGTGGACCTCCTCGTCCGGTGGGGCGGCGGTCGCATGACCTCGCTCCGGGTGTCGCACGTCACGGTAGGACCTCACCATGGGTGGCGGCAAGCCTTTGCAGTCGCCATCCGACATGGCACGGTGGGGCCTGCCGGCGACAGGACGTCGCGGTCGATCCGTCGGGAGGTGGGATGGCCGTCGCCGGGACCCCGACGATCCACGATGTCGCCCGCGCGGCCGGGGTCTCGATCTCCACGGTCTCCCGTGCGCTGTCCCGGCCCGACCGGGTCAACGGCGACACGCGGCAGGTCGTGCTGCGGGCAGCCGACGAGCTGGGCTACCAACCGAGTCCCCAGGCGAGATCACTGCTCTCGGGACGCTCCTGCACCGTGATGCTCGTGCTCCCGGACGTCACGAACCCCTTCTTCTTCGGGCTGATCCGCGGTGTCCAGCGCCAGGCTGCCGCCGGTGGGTACAGCCAGGTGGTGGTGGACACCGACGAGTCGGTCGAGACCGAGACGACCCAGCTGCTGGCAGCCCGGAAGTCGGTCGACGGCGTGGTGCTCGCGGCGTCCCGCCTGGACGACACGGCGCTCGCCCAGGCGGCGGGACGGGTGCCGCTCGTCGCGATCAACCGGTCGGTCGAGGGCGTCGGGTCGGTGGTCATCGACACGCCCTCAGCGGTCCGCGAGGCCGTCGCCCACCTCGCCGGGCTCGGCCACACCTCCATCGCCTACCTCGGCGGCCCGGCCGGGTCCTGGTCGGGCAACCGGCGCGGGCGTGCGGTCATGGCAGCCGCGCGCCGTCTGGAGCTGCGCGCGGTCCACCTCGGCAACCACCCGCCGACCCGCGAGGGCGGGACCGCGGCGACCGGCGCCGTCCGGGCCAGCGGCGTCACCGCAGTGCTCGCCTTCAACGACCTCCAGGCGATCGGCCTGCTGGCGGGCCTGGCCTCGGCCGGCGTCCGCGTGCCCCGGGACCTTAGCGTGGTCGGCTGCGACGACATCTTCGGCGCGGACTTCTGCAGCCCCGCCCTGACCACGCTGGCCGCGCCTGTCGAGCAGGCCGGGCGGCTCGCGACGACGCTGCTGCTGGAACAACTCGGCGAACCGGCCGGTGTCCGGCGCCCGGTCCGCAACGAGCAGCTGCCGGCGCGGCTGGTGGTGCGGGCGTCCACAGGCCCCGCTCCCGGCTCGGCGGGACGTCGGACCCGTGGACCCACCGCCCGAGGAACCACCACCCGAGGAGATGCCAGGTGAGCGACACCCCTGTCCCGCTCGTCCTGCACGAGGACCGGCTGCTGCCCGCTGACCCAGCGGTGCGCGCGGTCGCGCGCCGCCTCTATGCCGAGGTGGCCGCCGCGCCGATCGTGTCCCCGCACGGCCACGTCGACCCGACGGTCCTGGTGGCCGACGAGCCGTTCGCCGACCCGGCCGCGCTCTTGGTCACCCCCGACCACTACGTGACCCGCCTGCTGCACGCGAACGGGGTGGCCCTGGACGACCTGGGGATTGCTCGTGTGGACGGGACCGTAACCCCTGCGCAGCCGCGGGAGGTGTGGCGCTCGCTGTGCACGCACTGGGCCGAGTTCCGGGGGACTCCCAGCCGGTACTGGCTGGAGACCGAGCTGGTGCAGCTGTTCGGGGTCGAGGTCCGACCGTCGGCACAGACCGCCGACGCGCTGTACGACCGGATCGCCGAGCAGCTGACGACGGCGTCCATGCGTCCGAGAGCACTGTTCGCGCGCTTCGGCCTGGAGGTGCTGGCGACCACGGACGACCCGGCGTCGGACCTGTCGGCGCACGCGGAACTGGCCCGGGCCGACCTCGGTGGGCGGGTGCTCCCAACGTTCCGGGCCGACCGCTACACCGACCCCGGCACGCCCGGCTGGGCCGTCGCGGTCGCCGAGCTCGCGCACGTCGACGGGGTGGACACCGGCACGCACGCCGGCCTGCTGGCGGCGTTGCGCCAGCGCAGGCGGGCCTTCCTCGCCGCGGGTGCCACCGCGACCGACGCCGGACCGGTCGACGCCGGGACCGAGCCGCTGGAGCCGGCTGAGGCGGAACGCCTGCACGCGCAGGCCCTGCGCGGTCCGTTGGAGCCTGCGCCGGCAGCCGCCTACCGGCGGGACATGATCTACCGGCAGGGTCTGGAGTCCGCCGAGGACGGCCTGGTCATGCAGCTGCACGCCGGGGTGTTCCGCAACCACCACCGGCCGACGTTCGACACGTTCGGTCCGGACAGCGGCCACGACATCCCCCTGCCGACCGACTACGTGCGGGGACTCCGCCCGCTGCTCGATGCGGTGGGGACCTCGCCGACGTTCCGGATGGTGCTGTTCACCGTCGACGAGACCGCCTTCAGCCGGGAGATCTCCCCCCTGGCAGGGTTCTACCCCTCGGTGTTCGTGGGAGCCCCCTGGTGGTTCCTGGACACCCCCGACGCGATCACCCGGTTCCGCTCGGCCGTCACGGACACGGTCGGCTTCTCCCGGACGTCGGGGTTCGTCGACGACACCCGCGCCTACTGCTCGATCCCGGCCCGGCACGACATGTCCCGCCGGGTCGACGCCGGTCACCTGGCGCGGCTCGTGGTCGAGCACCGCCTCGACGAGGACGAGGCGGCCGACACGATCCGCGACCTCGTCGGGCCCCAGCCCCGCCGGGTGTTCCGCCTGGACTGACAGGGCCGCCTGGACTGACAGGGCCGCCTGGACTGACCTGTTCGTCCGCTGGGTGGGCCGTCAGCCGCGGTAGCCGTCGGGGTTCCGCGTCTGCCAGCGCCAGGTGTCCGCGCACGCCTCGTCCAGCCCGCGGGCGGTCCGCCAGCCGAGCTGCTCGGCGGCCTTGGCCTGGTCCGCCCAGTAGGCGGCGAGGTCACCCGCGCGCGGCGGCCCGACCCGGTGGGCGACCGTCCGGCCCGACGCCCGCTCGAAGGCGGCGATGACCTCCAGCACCGACGAGCCGTGGCCGCTGCCGAGGTTGAAGGCGTCCACCCGGTCGGGGGTGTCCAGGTGCGCGAGCGCGGCGACGTGCCCGGCGGCGAGGTCCATGACGTGGATGTAGTCGCGCACCCCGGTCCCGTCGGGGGTCGGGAAGGAGTCGCCGTGCACGACGACGGCCTCGCGGCGACCGACCGCGACCTGCGCGACGAACGGGAACAGGTTGTTGGGGACGCCGGTCGGGTCCTCACCGATCAGCCCGGACGGGTGCGCACCGACCGGGTTGAAGTACCTCAGCAGGCTGACCCGCCACCCGTCGCCGGTCCCGACCAGGTCGGTGAACACCCGCTCGATCACGGCTTTCGTGCCCCCGTAGGGGTTCACCGGCGCCAGTGGCATCGTCTCGACGAACTCCTGCGCGCCGGGGTCGCCGTACACGGTCGCGGACGAGCTGAAGACCAGCTTCCGCACGCCGGCGGCCGCCATCACCTGGCCGAGCACCACCGAGGACCCGACGTTGTCGTCGTAGTAGCGCAGCGGGTCCGCCACCGACTCCCCGACCGCCTTCAGGCCCGCGAAGTGGATCACGGCGTCGACGTCCGGGTGTGCGGTGAACACCTCCGTCAGCGCGTCCCGGTCCCGCAGGTCGACCTGGTGGAAGGGGACCTCCGCCCCGGTGATCCGCCCGACCCGGCGCACCGCCTCGACCGAACTGTTCACGAGGTTGTCCACCACGACCACGGACGTCCCGGCGCTGAGCAGTTCCACGACCGTGTGCGAACCGATGTACCCCGCCCCGCCTGTCACCAAGACCGTCACCCGCCGGAAGTTACCCGGCCCGGCGCTCGAGATCGACGCTCGACGCTGCCACCGCGGCCACCACGGCGTCGGAGGCGGCCAGCGGCGGGTCGAGCTCGCGCAGGACCCGGGCGGCCGCCGCGCGGACGGGACCCGCGGCAGCCGGGACGAACACGTCGGCGCGCGGGTCGTCCACCGGTTCCCCGACTCCGCGCAGGTGCGCCAGCCAGGCCCCGAGGACACCGGTCAACGGGGCCGGGACGTCCTCGCCGGCCGCGAGGAAGCGGTGCACCAGCGGGACGATCCGGACCGCCAGCTTCTGCGAACCTGCTCCGGCGACCTGGGCCAGGCGGTGCCGGATCGCCGGGTTGGTGAACCGGCGCAGCAGGGTCGTGCGGTAGTCGTCGACCTCGTCTGCCGGGAAGCGCAGGAACGGCGTGACGCAGTCCCACAGGGCCGCCAGGTCCGCCCGGCAGACCGGGTCGGCCGCGGCCTCGGCGATGGTCCGGTGGCCGCGCACCGGGCCGGTGTAGGCGAGCAGGCTGTGGCCGCCGTTGAGCAGCCACAGCTTGCGGTCCTCGAAGGGGGAGACGTCGGCGACGATCTCTGCGCCCACCCGGTCCCAGGCCGGCCGGCCGGCCGGGAACCCACCGGCGATGACCCACTCGCTGAACGGCTCGGCCACCACCGTGCCCGGGTCCTCGCGGCCGGTGAGCTCCGCGACCCGCGCCAGGTCTGCGGCGGAGGTCGCCGGGACGATCCGGTCGACCATCGTGGAGGGGAAGGTGACGGTGTCCCGCAGCCACCGCAGCAGTCCCGCGTGGGGCCCCGCGCCGGTGACGCCCTGCAGGGCCACGGTGTCGTCCAGAGCCTCGGCGGCGTCGGCGACGACTCGGCGCAGCGCCCCCCCGTTGTCGGAGAGGTTGTCGCAGCTCAGCACCGCGATCGGCCCGGCACCCGCGGCGCGCCGGGCGACCAGCCCCGCGACCAGGCGGGTGGGGACGGCCGACAGCGGCCCGGGCACCCGTCCCGCCCGCGCGGCGGCCGCGAGTTCCGCCAGGTCCTCCCGGACCGCGGGGTCGTCCCGGTCGAGCCCGCCGTCCGCGCGGCGCCGGTACCCCGCCTCGGTGACGGTCAGGGTCACCACCGCGACCACCGGGTCGGCCAGCGCGGCCACCAGCGCCGCAGTGTCCCGGCCCGGGTGGGCGGCCACCAGGGCCGTCACCACCTCGGCGCGGTCCCCGTCCGGCCCACGCTGGAGCACGGTGTAGCGGCAGTCCTGCGCTCGGAGGGTGTCGGCGACCGCAGCGGAACGGCCGGTGAAGCCCGCGTGGCCCCAGCCCTCGCCGTCGAGGTCGTTGGCGTGCTGGGTGTACCAGAGCTGGTGGGCGCGGGTGAAGGCACCGAGGCCGAGGTGCACCGCCCGGACGGGTGGTCGGGTGCGGGCGTCTGCACCGCCGTCGGACCGGCTCATCGCGACCTCCTCGAGGTGGGGTTGCCCACTATGGCAAAGGAGGCGTCCGGCGATGGCAAAGGGTTGCCGTCAGGTCGCCCGCTCCGTAGGGTCACCGGGGTACCCGACCCGTGAGGGAGCTCACCGTGTGGACACTGACAGCTTTCGCCGACGAGATCGCCGACGATCTCGGTGAGCAGTGCTCCACCCTGGCGGGGCTGGGGATGTCCCACCTGGAGTTCCGCGGCGCGTGGGGGACCAACGTGGCCGATCTCTCCGACGCCGAGGTCGACCGGGCAGCCGAGACGATGGCCACGGCGGGGATCTCCGTGTCCTGCATCGGTTCCCCGGTGGGAAAGGTTCCCGTGACCACCGACCCGGCCGAGCACCTGGCCCGGTTGGACCGGTGCATCGAGATCGCCCGACGGTTCGACGCCCCGTTCATCCGGGTCTTCTCCTTCTACCCGATGCCCGCCCGACCCGTCGAGGACTCCGGTGCGGCCGTCCGCCAGCGTGTCGCCGCGATGGCAGACCGGGTCGCCGGGACGGGCATCACGCTGCTGCACGAGAACGAGAAGGGCATCTACGGCGACACCCCGCAGCGGTGCCACGAGCTGCTGGACGCGGTGGACTCGCCGTCGCTCCGGGCGGCCTGGGACCCGGCGAACTTTGTGCAGGTCGGGGTCGACCGGCCGTTCGACACCGGTTTCGCGATGATGCGGCCCCACCTGGCCTACGTCCACGTGAAGGACGCACGCTCCGGGTCCGGTGAGGTCGTCCCGGCCGGCGCGGGCGACGGTCAGGTCCGGCAGCTGCTCACCGCGCTGCGCGACGACGGCTTCGACGGGTTCTTCTCCCTGGAACCGCACCTGGCGCGTGCCGGGGCCCACGGCGGGTTCAGCGGCCCGGAGCTGTTCACCGTGGCCCACGACGCGTTCACCGCCCTGCTCGACGACCTGCACGTCGCGTACCACTGACGGCACGTTCGGGTCCGGCAGCACCCGACCCACCCTCACCCGACCCCGGCCCACCCGAGTCAGCCCACCGGGTCCAGCCCACCGGATCCGGCCCACCTGATCGAGCAGAGGACTCCCGTATGCGCTTCGCCATCGTCGGTTGCGGCGTCATCGCTCCGACCCACGCCGAGGCGATCGCTGCTCTCGGTGCCGGCCACGAGCTCGTCGCCGTCGTCGATCCCCACCCCGAGCGGGCGCAGGCGTTCACGGCCGTGCACGGTGGCACCCCCGGTGCCGACCTCACGGCCGTTCTCGCGCGGGCCGACATCGATGCGGTCGCCGTCTGCACCCCCAGTGGCACCCACGTCGAGATCGCCGTCGCGGCCCTCGAGGCGGGCAAGCACGTGGTCGTGGAGAAGCCGGTCGATGTCAGCGTCGCTGCCGCCGACCGGCTTCTCGCCGCGGAGAGGGCGTCCGGGCGGACCGTGACGGTCATCAGCCAGCACCGCTTCGACGCGGCCAGCCAGACGGTGCATGCCGCGGCGGTCGACGGTCGCCTGGGCCGACTGACCTCGGGGGTGGCCAGCGTCGCGTGGTGGCGCACCCAGGGCTACTACGACAGCGGCGACTGGCGTGGCACCTGGGCGCTGGACGGGGGCGGCGCGTTGATGAACCAGGGCGTGCACACGGTCGACCTGCTGCTGTGGGTGATGGGGCGCCCGGTCGAGGTCTCCGCCCGGACAGGGCTCCTCGCCCACGCCGGCATCGAGGTGGAGGACGTCGCGGTCGCCACGATCAGGTTCGCCTCCGGTGCTCTCGGGGTGCTGCACGGGACGACGGCTGCCTACCCCGGGTTGTCCGCGCGACTGCAGGTCCACGGTGACGGCGGCTCGGCGATCGTCGACGACGACCGGCTCGCGTGGTTCCACACCCGGTCCACGTCCAGCGTCGAGGCCGACGCCTACGGCGGTTCCCTGTCGGACAACCAGGCGGACGTAGCCCTGGGACCTGCCGTCGCCGGTGTCCACGGGCCGACCGCGGGCGCCGACCCGGGCCCGCTGGGCGCGGCACACCGGGCCCAGTACGCCGACTTCGTCGACGCCGCGGCCACCGGGCGACCACCCCGCGTGACCGTCGCCGAGGCCCGCCGGACAGTGGCGACCATCACGGCGGTGTACGCCTCCGCCCGCACCGGGCGACCCGTCGAGGTCGGCTGAGGACGGCACCCTGCCGGCGCGCCCGGCGGACACCACGCGACCCACGGGTCACAGGGCTTGCCCGAGAAGTCCGGCGGCGGTAGACCGAGGGCAACAGCGGCGTCAGCGGTGACGTCGCGGAGAGGCCGTCATGGCAGGGAACAAGGCAGTCGCGTACATCTCCCCCGGCACGGTGGAGGTGCAGGACACCCCCTACCCGAAGCTGGAGCTGCAGGACGGGCCCGGGGTGAACCCGGCCAACGTCGGGCGCAGGACCCCGCACGGCGTGATCCTCAAGGTCATCACGACGAACATCTGCGGCTCCGACCAGCACATGGTCCGCGGGCGCACCACCGCGCCGGCCGGGCTCGTGCTGGGCCACGAGATCCTCGGTGAGGTCATCGAGGCCGGGCCGGGTGTGGAGTTCGTCCACGTCGGGGACATCTGCTCCGTGCCGTTCAACATCGCCTGTGGGCGTTGCCGGAACTGCAAGGAGGGCAAGACCGGGATCTGCCTGAACGTGAACCCGGACCGGCCGGGCTCCGCCTACGGCTACGTCGACATGGGCGGCTGGGTGGGCGGCCAGGCCGAGTACGTGCTCGTGCCCTACGCGGACTGGAACCTGCTGGTCTTCCCCGACCGGGACCAGGCCATGGAGAAGGTGCGGGACCTGACGATGTTGTCGGACATCTTCCCGACCGGCTTCCACGGTGCCTACACCGCGGGTGTCAAGCCGGGCTCGACGGTCTACGTCGCGGGCGCCGGTCCGGTCGGGCTCGCCGCTGCGGCCTCGGCTCAGCTGCTGGGAGCCGCGGTCGTCATCGTCGGGGACCTCAACGGGGAACGGCTGGCGCAGGCACGCAGTTTCGGCTGCGAGACGGCGGACGTGTCCAAGGGCGACCTCGGGGCCCAGATCGAGCAGATCCTCGGCGTTCCGGAGGTCGACTGCAGTGTGGACGCCGTCGGGTTCGAGGCGCACGCCCACGGCGAGGACTCCGCCACCGAGGCCCCGGCCACGGTGCTGAACTCGCTGATGACCATCACCGCCGCCGGTGGTGCGCTCGGCATCCCGGGGCTGTACGTGACGGGTGACCCGGGCGGGGTGGACGAGGCGGCGAAGACCGGGTCGTTGTCCCTGCGCCTGGGCCTCGGCTGGGCGAAGTCCCACTCCTTCGCCACCGGCCAGACACCGGTGATGAAGTACAACCACGGCCTGATGATGGCGATCCTGCACGACCGGATCCAGATCGCGAAGGCGGTCAACGCCACCGTCATCAGCCTGGACCAGGCCCCGCAGGGCTACGCCGACTTCGACTCCGGCGTCGCGCAGAAGTTCGTCATCGACCCGCACGGCAGCCTGGGGGACGTCGTCTGACGGGCTGACCGGCTGACCGGCTGAGCGGCTGGGCCGAGCCGGCCGGGCACCCCTCGCGGGTCCCCGGCCGGTGGTCTGTCCGACGGGGGTGTCCCGGATCGACCGGCGAGGGATCCGCGGGGCCCTTGTGCAAGGGAAGTCTTGCAAAGATAGCTTTGCGCCGGTACGGTCGTCGGCATGCCGACCGACCCGGGCCGCACACCGACCAGTCCGCTGTTTGATCCCACCCAGGACCGGGTCACCGACGTCTCGGCCCTCGGAGCGCTCGCCCACCCGCTGCGCCTGCGACTGCTCGGACTCCTGCGGCGCCACGGGCCCTCGACGGCCAGCCGGCTGGCGGCACGGATCGGGGAGTCGTCGGGTCTGACCAGCTACCACCTGCGCCAGCTCGCCGAGGCGGGGATGGTCATCGACGCCGGACCGGAGGACCTGGCCCACGTCGAGCAGACCGGCGCCCGGGAGCGGTGGTGGAAGGCGGCACTGCGCTCGACCTACACCGTCCCCCCGCCGCCCGGGGACGACGCAGCCGAGGCCGCGACCGCCGACTACCTGCGAGCGGTGCTCGCTGCGACGTCGGACAACGCGCGCAACTGGCTGTCGGTGGAGCACACCTGGCCGACCGCCTGGCGCGACGTCACGGACTTCAGCGACGTGCCGTTGCAGCTGACCCTCGCCGAGGCCGGGGCGTTGGTGTCCGAGATGAGAGCTCTGCTCTCCCGGTACCGCCGGTGGGACCACACTGCCGTACCCGGCGGCGGCGGTGTGCCCGCCGGCGCCGTCGCGGTGACCGTGCAGTACCAGCTGTTCCCGTTCCCCGACCAGGACCCGCCGGTCGCTGGCGACGGTGGGCAGGGACGGTGACCGACGCCGATCGGTCCCGTACCGGCCTCGTCGCGCTGCTGGCGGCCGAGACCGTCTCGACCGCCGGGACGCGGATGTCGGCCATCGCCCTGCCCTGGCTGGTCCTGCGCTCGACCGGGGACCCGGCCCGGACGGGTCTGGTCGTCCTCGTCGAGATCCTGCCGATGGTCGTCCTTCAGGTCCTCGGTGCGCCGCTGATCGACCGCCTCGGCGCGAAGCGGGTGTCGGTCGTGGGCAACGTCGGTGCCGGGCTCGCGCTGGGGTGCGTCCCGCTGCTCGCGCTCGCCGACGACCTCGCGCTCGTCCCGTTGCTGTGCTGCGTGTTCGTCGCCGGGTTGCTCCGGGGACCGGCCGACTCGGCGTCGCAGATCCTGGTCCCTGCCGTCGCCGAGGACGCGCGGATGCCCCTGGACCGCGTGACCGCCCTGGTCGACGGGGCCCAGCGTGCGGCCAGCCTGCTCGGAGCCCCGGTCGGAGCGGTGCTCATCGCGGTGGTGGGGGCGAGTTCGGTGGTGGCGCTGGACGCGGCGAGCTTCTTCGTCGCGGCGCTGCTCGTCGCCGCGGCGATCCCGCGTGCGGCCGGGGTGACGCGGGGTCCTGCCACGGCGGGCGCGGATCCGGTGACCGGCGGCGGGTACGTCGCCCAGTTGCGAGTCGGCCTGGTGCACCTCGTCCGGGATCGACTGCTGCGCTCGATCGCCGGGATGGTCCTGTTCACGAACCTGGTCGACGCGGCGTGCTCCGGGCTGTTGGTGATCGTCTGGGCCCGGGACCGGTTCGACTCCGCGACCCCGGTCGGTCTGGTCGGGGGAGCCCTCGGCGGCGGCGCGCTGCTCGGTGCCCTGACCGTCTCCGCGCTGGGCCCACGGCTGCCCCGGCGGTGGACCTTCGCCGTCGCGTTCCTGGTCGCCGGCGCCCCCCGGCTGGTCGTGCTGGCGCTGCCGGTCCCGTTGTGGACCGTGGTCCTGGTGTGGGCGGTCTCCGGCTTCGGCGCCGGGGCGATCAACCCGCTGCTGGCGGCGACCGAGTACGAGCGGGTGCCTCGGGAACTCCAGGCCCGGGTGCTCGGCGCGCTCGGCGGGGTCGCGTGGGCAGGCATCCCGTTCGGAGCGCTGCTCGCGGGTCTGCTCGTCGAGGCGACCGACCTGCGGACCGCGCTGGTCGTCGGCGCCGTCCTGTACGGACTGACGACGCTCGACCCGTTCATCCGTCCGGCATGGGCCCTGATGGACCGCCGTCCCGCCGACCCCCTGCCCGACCCCCTGCCCGACCCCCTGCCGGGCGCCCTGCCCGACCCCCTGCCGGGCGCCAGCCCCGGGGGCCTCGGGCAGAACCCAGCGGATCGAACACACGTTCGATACCCTGACGGTCCGACACGACGGACCGGAGGTGCGCGATGGGGTGGTCGAACCCGCCGGTGCCCTGGCGCACCGTCGAACGGGCCCTGTCCGGTGACCCGGGTCCGCAGGTCGGCGACGGGTCCCTGACCGACGACCGGCTGCCTCCGGGCGTGCACCGGGACGGCGGGGACAGTCCGGCCTGGTCTCGGCATCGCGAGCCCTACCAGGCCCCGCCACCGCCCCGGACGCCGACTCCGGTGGTCGCGGCCCCGACGGTCCCCTACGCCGAGCTGCACTGTCATTCCCACTTCAGCTTCCTGGACGGGTCCGCCAGCCCGGAGCAGCTGGCCGAGACCGCCGCCGGCCTGGGCCTGAGCGCTCTCGCGCTGACCGACCACGACGGTTTCTACGGGATCGTCCGGTTCACCGAGGCCGCCCGCGCGCACGGGCTGGCGACCGTGTTCGGCACCGAGATCAGCCTGGGCCTGCCCGGTCCGCAGAACGGGGTGCCCGACCCGGTCGGTGAGCACCTGGTCCTGCTGGCTCGGGACGCCGACGGCTACGCCCGGTTGTCCTCCGCGGTGTCGGCCGCGCACCTGGCCGGCGGAGAGAAGGGCCGTCCCGTCTACGACCTGGACCGGGTCGCCGCGGCGGCGCAGGGGAGCTGGGCGGTGCTGACCGGCGGGCGCAAGGGGGTGCTGCGCCGGGCGTTGGAGACCGGGGGCACCGACGCCGCGGCCGCCGCGCTGGACCGCCTGGTCGCGCTGTTCGGCCCCGACGCGGTGCACGTTGAGCTCACCGACCACCGGCTGCCGACCGACCCGGACACCATCGCCGCGCTCACCGCTCTCGCCGACCGCCGGGGGTTGCCGGTGGTGGCCACGAACGGCGTCCACTACGCGGTGCCCGGCCAGGCCCCGCTCGCCGCGGCGATGGCCGCGGTCCGTTCCCGGCGCAGCCTGGACGAGATGGACGGGTGGCTGCCGGCGGCACCGGTCGCCCACCTGCGCTCGGAATCCGCGATGAGAGCACTGTTCGCGCACCGCCCGGACGCGGTGGCCGCCGCGGCCCGCCTGGGCGCCGAGTGCGCGTTCGACCTGGGCCTGGTCGCCCCGGCGCTGCCGCCGTTCGACGTGCCCGCCGGCCACACCGAGGACAGCTGGTTGCGGGAGCTGGTCCGCCGGGGAGCGCTGCGCCGCTACGGCACCCCCGAGGCCGACCCGGTTGCCTGGACGCGCATCGACCACGAGCTCTCGGTCATCACCGAGCTCGGCTTCCCGGGCTACTTCCTCGTCGTGGAGGACATCGCCCGGTTCTGCCACGACCACGGGATCCTCTGCCAGGGCAGGGGGTCCGCGGCGACGTCGGCGGTCTGCTTCGCCCTGGGGATCACCAACGTGGACGCGGTGAAGTACGACCTGCTGTTCGAGCGGTTCCTCGCCCCGGAGCGCGACGGGCCGCCGGACATCGACATCGACATCGAGTCCGACCGCCGCGAGGAGGCCATCCAGTACGTGTACGGCAGGTACGGGCGGGGCCGGGCGGCCCAGGTGGCCAACGTCATCACCTACCGGCCGCGGTCCGCGGTGCGGGACATGGCCCGGGCGCTCGGGTTCTCCCAGGGCCAGCAGGACGCGTGGAGCAAGCAGATCGACCGCTGGGGGAGCCTCGCGGACCGGACCGACCCGTCGTTGGCGCAGTCGTTCGTGGACTCGGGGATCCCGGACCAGGTGCTCTCCCTCGCCGCCCAGATCCAGGACGCACCGCGCCACCTGGGCATCCACTCCGGCGGGATGGTGCTCGCCGACCGGCCGGTCGCCGAGATCTGCCCGGTCGAGTGGGCACGGATGGCCGACCGGTCGGTCCTCCAGTGGGACAAGGACGACTGCGCCCGGACCGGGCTGGTCAAGTTCGACATGCTGGGGCTGGGGATGCTCTCCGCGCTGCACTACGCCGTGGACCTGGTCGCCGAGCACCAGGGCCTGACGGTGGCTCTGCACGAACTGGACCTGGAGGACCCGCAGATCTACGCGATGCTCACCCGCGCGGACTCGGTGGGGGTGTTCCAGGTCGAGTCCCGGGCGCAGATGGCGACCCTGTCCCGGCTGCGGCCGCGGACCTTCTACGACCTCGTGGTGGAGGTCGCGCTGATCCGGCCCGGGCCCATCCAGGGCGGGTCGGTGCACCCCTACATCCGGCGGCGCAACGGCCAGGAGCCCGTCACCTACGACCACCCCCTGCTGGAACCCGCGCTGCGCAAGACCCTCGGCGTCCCGTTGTTCCAGGAGCAGCTGATGCAGATGGCGATCGACGTCGCCGGCTTCACCCCGGCCGAGGCCGACCAGCTCCGCCGGGCGATGGGCTCCAAGCGCTCCACGGCGAAGATGGCCGAGCTGCGCGACCGGCTGTTCGAGGGGATGGCCGGGCGGGGTGTCGGCGGTGAGGTCGCGGAGACCGTGTACCGCAAGCTCCTCGCGTTCGCGAACTTCGGGTTCCCGGAGAGCCACTCGATCAGCTTCGCCGCCCTCGTGCTCTACAGCTCGTGGTTCAAGCGGTACCACCCGGCGGCGTTCTGCGCGGCGCTGCTGTGCGCGCAGCCGATGGGTTTCTACTCCCCGCAGAGCCTGGTGGCCGACGCGCGCCGACACGGTGTCGTCGTCCGCGGCCCGGACGTCAACGCCAGCAGGGCATCCGCGACCCTGGAGCCGGACGACCCCGACCACCCGGAGAGCACCCGTCTCGGCTCGGGGACCGGTGCGCCGGCGGAGTGGGGACTCGGCGGCCCGGTCGTCCGTCTCGGGCTGGGGACGGTGCGCCACGTCGGGGACGACCTCGCCGGCCGCATCGTGGACGAGCGCACCGCTCACGGTCCGTACACCGGGATGGGGGACCTGGCCCGCCGGGTGGGCCTGGACGCCCGGCGCACCGAGTCCCTCGCCACCGCGGGGGCGTTCGGCTGCTTCGGCCTGGACCGCAGAGCAGCGCTCTGGGGTGCCGGCGCGGCGGCGGGGGAACGGGCCGACCGGCTGCCCGGCAGCAGCACCGTTCCGACCGCACCGACCCTGCCCGGGATGGACGCGGAGGAGCTGCTGATCGCCGACGTCTGGGCGACCGGGGTCAGCGCGGACAGCCACCCGATCGCCCACCTGCGGCAACGATTGGCCGCGATGGGGATCGCGCGGTCGAACCGGGTCCAGGTGCTGGAGCACAACCGCCGGGTGGTGGTCGGCGGGGTCGTCACCCACCGGCAGCGTCCGGCCACCGCGGGCGGGGTGACCTTCGTCAACCTCGAGGACGAGGCAGGGATGCTCAACGTGATCTGCACCCGGCAGGTGTGGGAGCGGTACCGGCACGCGGCCCTGACCAGCGCGGCGCTGCTGGTGCGGGGCCGGCTCGAACGCTGCGACGGCGGCACCGGCCCGGTCATCAACATCCTGGCCGAGCGGATCGAGACCCTCGACCTGCGCGTGCCCGTCCGCTCCCGCGACTTCCAGTAGCGCCCGCGGCGTCACGAGCACCGGCCTCGCCTCTGGGACGGTGAGTAGGGCTCACCGGTCAATGAGCAGCTGGTCTCACAGCCTCTCAGCGGCCCGAGCCACGTCCTCGACGAGTCGTGCGAAGCTCTCCAGCGACCGGACAGGGCCGTTCCTGTCGAGGCGTTCGAGCAACTCCCGGCGAGACTCGGCGAACCGGGTCCTCAGCCGTTGCGCCCTCCGGCCACGGCAGACGCCTCAAGCAGGAGTTCTGTCAGCATCCGTTTGCTGTCAGTGACATCCTCCGGCTGCGGCGGGAGTTCTACGCGAACCGAGCCGCGCGGGTTACCAGAGACCAACCTCACCTCGTCAGCGTCGACGAGGAGCCATGACTCGGTCATCGTCTTCGGCAGCACGCAGATCACCGGACAGGTCAGCGCTACCGACTGGACCGCCTCTTCGACCTCTTTTCGTCGCTGCGCATCGGACGTCCGATCGACATCGCGATGGACGACGAGAAAATCTGGCCGGCCACCATAGAGGGTCAGCGCAGCTCCCACTTTCCCCGCGAGGCGTCGGCCCGCAACCCGAGGGACACGTGAGAGGTCCGGCCGGGTGACCCGGTTGGCTACCCCCGCGTCGCTGAGCAGGTCCTCGACGAGCGCACCCAGTGGGATGTCTGACGTCCCCTCACAGACGAACAAGCCGCGCCGGATCATGCAGAGAGGTCGAGAGGAAGCTCGAGCTGCGCGCCCGGGGGGGCTGTCAGGTACGGCAACACGTCGGCACTCGTGAAGGCGTCACCGCGGCCTGAAGCGCGCCATGACTCCTTGGACGGGAGCAGGCTCAACGCCCGGATGATCGACCCGTCGGCACGCCGGATGCGCTTGGCGTCGGCCACGAGGAGGTCTTGGACGCCGACCAGCTGCACGACGCCCGGAGAGTGGGTGTTGACGATGACCTGCCGGAGCGGATTGCCATCACCCGGCTCCTCCCGCGGATCGACGGCGAGGTCCCGCACCAACCCCACGATCGCCGGGAGGTTGGCGGGATGGATTCCGTTCTCCGGTTCCTCCATGCAGATCAGGCCGTTGGACGTCGGGTCCTCGAGGAGGACGCAGAGCGCCAAGAACCGCAGAGTTCCCTCGGAGAGCGCTCGAGCGGGCAGTCGAACGCCTCCCCGCTCTCGGAGGAACAGCGTGAAGACCTCGCGGACCGGATCGGGCTCAACGGTCACCTCGTCAACGCCTGTGCCGGTGAGGTCGGCCAGCCGTCGTGCTACTCCCCCGTAGACGGCCTCGGAGCCGCTCGGCCCGTCCGACGCCGAACCTTCGTGAGCGATCCGGTAGAGCGTCGAGGCGACGTGGCGACCATCTGCTGCGAGTGATCGAGGGTCCCCGAAAGAATCAGGGCGCGTAGTGCGGTTGGCTCGAGAGCCAGCCGACGCCAGGTCTGCATCTCACGCTTGGCTGCGAGGATGGTTGGTGATTCATTGGTCGAGACGGAGCTGAGGATCGTCCGTCCGACTCGGGCCGCCGCAACGGTTTGCGGTCTACCGCGACTACCACCGTCGCCGTGGACGTTGATGATGACACCGTTGTCCCGGGTCTCTGTGGACAGGAATGCCTTGCCTCTGCGTTCGCCGCTCACCACCGCGTTGCGGAAGTCGGGGGAGTGCTTGAACGTCAAGTGGCTTGCCGCATCGCGGCGAGTGATGTGGCGGAGGTCCTCAGCGAGAAGCGTCAGTCGACCCACTCCTGGAGGCTTATTCAGAACTGGGGCGCAGGACCGTTGAGATGAGCCCTGGCTTGGGCGTGTCGCAGTGAGCTGACGGCCCGCTTCTCGAGACGATTGGGTTACCACACTCAATAGTCGAGAAACGG
>JAABUQ010000743.1_pt1 | contig 75422 bp, 66 predicted proteins | sample 5560001 | NCBI WGS metagenome assembly JAABUQ01 (sample SAMN10711888, study PRJNA513371) | rock metagenome | isolation source: Antarctica rocks | place: Antarctica: Victoria Land, Finger Mt nord | collected 2015-12-18 | reverse complement strand
CTAGTTTCCGCTCCTTGTTCGCTAAGCCATTTCTTGTCTTGGAATAGGTCTTAGAGTTGTTCCATCTTTTTTTGCCCTTGTTGATAGTCCCATTGGGATTGTAGTTGTCGGGGTTATTCGCCCGACGTGAACGGTCTAATTGTCGCTGCAACTTTCGGTTCTGTTTATCCTGAAACTTCAGCTCTGAAGCGAACTGTTCTAATCGAGCGAACTGATCTCCCACAATGGCAATCGTGGATGGACCAATATCTAGGCCGATATCTCCTTTGCCCACTTTGTTTTTAGGCTTCTGGAATGCCTTGCCCTCACATACGAGTTGGGCATAGAACAGGTTAGAGCCGTTGTACTTGCGACGCACTAGTCTCACGTATTTAATACGAGCTTTTAGCCCATGCAAGATCACTGGGTCGTAGTCCTCAATGATGGCGTTCAGTCGCAGTGAATTCCATTCGACTCCATCATGGCGCCACCTGATGCCAGCGGCATTAGACTTGCTTTCAAGGGAGTCTATTTGGTTCTTACTCTTGAAGCGAACTCGTCTGGCTTGTCCAAATAGAACTTTCTCGGCAGCATTAAACGCTCTAGTTGCTAACTTCTGTCCTGTATGAGCATCAATATGTTCACCAATCCAAGAGTGTCGAATCCTTGTCCCATATGCTTGGATGGCATAGTCCGAAAACTCGTAACGCTCTCTTGCTCTTTTAAATAGAACTTTGCGTTCTGGATTTGAGCGCTTAAGTGCGCGAGCTTGGTTGAAGTCTTTGGACTGTCGAATTAAGTCTAGCCGTCGTCTAGCTTCCCCGAGACAGGCGTTATACATTTGTCTTCCCGCCTCTAAGCGAGACAACAATACGCCTTCGTCCGCTACAGATACCATGATGGGGATTTCTGTGACGAAGGAGGATGTTGTTTTGGTAAAAGCTTTGGCCACAATACAGCCTAAATCGATAGCCCTATACTACCATAAATAGTGTTGAATTTATACAGAAATGCCTGTCAACTTGTTTGTAGGAGGGGGTGCGACTTACCCTATAGATGAATCTGGGGGCTTGCATCGCACCCCCTCATACTCCCCCATCTTTCTGGTCATTAATTGCAGGTGGCGATCGCTAAAATGCCAAATTCTTCCTTGGCGAATTTTCAATGCAACGCTTCCCAATCTTCCAAAGGTACAGCAGGCTCAAACGGCTCGTCGTAGCGAATCACGTTACTGCGCAAAGGATCTTGATTCGAGTCTGGGAAGAGTGTGGGTGTTTCGCTCTGTTGTAGCTTCAGCGTTCCATCTTCCGTTAGAACAGTTTCTACTTTGTATGCATCCATAACTTGACTCTATTGATCTGCTTAAATCCTATTTTCACCGTGGTCTACCCCCCTTTGCTACAATTCCTGCCAGTTGTAGTTCGCACTTGTCACGCTGAAATCCAGTTTCTTGTAGAAGGGATACGTCACATTGATATCCTATGATTAGGGCTGCTGACATTTTTACTAGTTAGCCTACCCTACCCATCAGCGTCCTAGCCACTCTATTTTGGATTTAATTCAGCATGGTTGTCTCATCCAGTGCCTATCAAGATGCAGTGAACTGCATTTCGACTTTATTCAACGCTAATGTTCAGATTGACAGTCAAAATTCTCAAAATAGCAGCTCAGGCATTCTCCAAGCAAAGGATGAAGAACATATTCTCCATGATTTGGTAGAAGCGAAGATACTCTTGCTTCAAAGCATCGACCCTGATACAAAAGTCATTAAAAACCTTCAGGGTTTAGTTAGAGTAATTGCTTTTGCAGATCAGTATGTTAATGAATACTGGGATGTACTTCCAGAGCAGACCAAAGTTGAATTATTCAAAGGGACCAAAACTTTGCTAGACGTAATTCCAGACGTTGAAGGAAATATTAAATTTTCTAAAATTTCTCCTATCGTCCGTGAATTCCTTAAAAACCCTGTCCATAACACCAGGAGATGTATATATATAGTCAAAAAAACTAAGGACAATAGAATTCTGCTTAGGTCATTGGGCGAAAAGCTTTATAACTTTGCTAAGTCAGTTCAAAAACTTGCGGAGAAAGATATTGAAAGATTAAAACCTACTTCTACCGTTGGACAAATACTAGATTGGGTTGAAGGTTCGTCAGGATGGGAAGGGGATGATTTTGAAGAATGCCTTGAAATTGTCATAAACAGTAGGAGTCAGGCTAGGTTTTGAAAGTATATCTACTAGACACAAACCACTGTAGTCTCATCATTAATAAAAACCCCCAAATCTTATCTCGGCTTACCTCCCTAAACAGAAATGATTTACTTACCACAAATGTTATTGTTTGTGGTGAATTAATGTACATGGCTCAGAACTCTGAATATAAAGAAAAGAACTTGCCAAGTGTTAGGTCATTTATTGATAATATTCATATTTACAGCATTGAGCAAGAAACCGTTAATATATACGCAGAGATTAAGGCTAAAATCTTTAATAAATATGCTCCAAAAGAAAAGAAGCTTAGAAGGAAGTTCAGAATAGAAAATCTAGGATTTACAGATCACGATATATGGATAGCAGCTACAGGAGTTTGCCATAATGCAATTATAATCTCATCAGACAGTGATTTTCCGCGAATGCTAGAAATTATCAGTCTCAAACTAGAAAACTGGACTACTTGAAATCTTAAGTAAGATGCTTGCTAGTCGGCAATTATCTGGGTTAGCTTTAAAAGAAAATCTTAAACAGTCAATCTTCCAAGTATCATAGTTTTATACTGACACTTTCCTTTGAGCCATCATTAAGACAACAAGTTACAGTCCCTTTGTAGCCAGCATTTCCTTTGCAGGTGTGCGATCGCCATTGCATGAAATTAAACGCGGAGCATCTAACGTAGTCACATTAAAGCCGAGTTCAGTGTAGATTTCAAGAATACGTTGCGTTGCTTGATTGGACGCTACCACAGGGCCAGTATGAGCGGCAAGCCAATGAGCTAGGCGTACTTGATCGCCCCAGGCGAAACCACCAGGACTGTAGGAGGTAAACTCTACATCGTAGGGCGGATCAGCATAGACAAAATCGTCGGCGTGTAACTGAAGTTGGCTAAAATCACCAGTAGTAAGTTCCCACTTGCTGAGTGCTTCTATATACTGAGCAAAGTCAACGGTGTAATTGATAGTCTTATAGAGACCAAACGGTACATTAAAATGACCTTTACTGTTGAAGCGGCATAAGCCATTATACCCCGTGCGGTTGAGGTAGTAGAACAACGAAGCAGCCTCAGCGGTGTCTGCTTTGCCTTCAGTGATTAACTGGTTGAAACGCTGGCGGTGTTCGTAATACAACTCCTTGTTATTCTCCATTCTCATGTCGATTACGAGGCCGCGCTTCAACCAGCGATAGAAGTTGATTAAATGGACATTGATATCATTGAGTAAGGCAGTTGCTGGACGCAGCCCTAGGGCAATTGCCATACCGCCAACAAATGGCTCGACTAAATGCTGGTCAGCATATCGCTCCCACAGTGGTTGAATCTTTGGCAAAAGCCAACGCTTGCCACCGGCCCATTTGAGTGGTGGTGATACATTAGCTAAGGGTACCAAATCAGCTAAGAAAGAATGCTGAATAATAGTCAACTATTTCTCCATTTAATTCAAGTGCCATTTATCCAGAAGTCGTCCGCAAGTGGGTTGTCAAAATCATCTCTGGTTTGGATTGCTCCTACATTTAAACCTGCTATCCGCGACGTGGTGGTAAAAGTGAATCTAAGTTCCTCCTGGTTTATTACCCCGCTCCCAAAGATACTTCCACTCATAAATAGATTCTGTTTCCCCAAAGTCAGGCTCCTTCTGGAAGGGTTGCCACACGTATCGCACTACACACCTACTAATATCTCTATCGCCACCAACGTTGTACTTACCTGTAGAAGCACGAACCTTCCAGGCATCTCCCTCAGTAAACTCTTTTGATTTTGGCACTTGGACTAACGCCAGGATAAAATTTTCGGGTTTATTTAAGGCAGTCAGAATCTCATTCCTCGTCACAATTACCTTGTCTGCCCCTTCGATTCGTCCTTTGACCTCAATAAAGCGGAGACGACCTTTGCCAGGAACCCGCGACTCAATATCATAACCAAGTTTTTCGGCACTCACATCCCGTGGCTCGTATCCCAACGCCTGCTCTGCTGCTATCACTGCCTGCATTGCCAGCATCTCTACCCTCTTTGTCTCTTTGGCAAACAGATCAGGTTCGGCTTGTCGCTTCCCTTGCAGCCGCTGCAGCAGACCAATGGGAACAACCAGCGCTCCCCCGATAACCACAGGAGGTAATGGCGATAGCCTGCGCTCTTGCTCCAATTCTGTCAACCGCTTCTGCAACCTAGCCTCCAACTCATCGGCTTTAGCCCTAGCTTTGGCTGAATTAATCTTGGCATTGGGCTTCCCAGCCGCCTCTTGCAGCTTCAGTTCCTCCGCTCGCTGGTCCCAATAGTTGATTTCCTTGGTCAGGCGTTCCTTCACCGCTGCCATTGTTTTGGTAATCAGCTCCTCTTGGCGCTGTCGGACTTCCTGAAGATGCTCAGGAACTAGGTGGGCGATCGCGTAGCTGTTTGCCTGCGGCTCCAAATCCTTTTGAAGCCATGACTCCAACAACGGTGCAATAAGGGAAGTTTCTTCCAACAGTGGTCGGTAGTTGAGATAAGGGGCATATCCAGCATTCTGGGCGTTGCCTTCTGGATCAATCTCGATGTACTGCATCCGCCGTGACACAACCCGACGCTTTCCACTGGCATCGGTAGTGGCATCCTGGATCGAATGCTCTAGGTATACGAGAACTCGGACTTGCTCACTGGGAGCGTTTGTGTCTACTAGGACCGCTCCCTGCTTTAATAAGTCTCGGTAGCGCTCCTGAATCAAATTGATTGTGGCATCCAGCAGCGGATGTCCAGGACAAATAAACGAAGCAAGGGATTTACCAGGAACGTTAATCAGGTCCTTCTCAAAGCAAATTCGTTCTTGACACTCCCCGCGATAAATCGACGGGGATTCTAGCGGTTGTCTAAGACGAGGCTAAAGCCGTCGTCTTAGACGCAACACTAGTTAAAGGACTGTCATTGACCTCACCCTCTATATCAGCTATAGCCATTGCAGCTACAGCGGTCTGAAGATTCAGAGGGCATGAAAAACCTAACCATTGACCGATAACTTGAGCGGCATTCCAATCAGAATTGCAACGATACCCATCGAATCCTTTGAACCAATCTCCATTGCGCTTGCCGATAACACAATTGCGGTGGTCTGACTTGCTGGTATACGGAGCGGGCACAGATTCAACAGGCACTCCAGCACGAATAGCTTTGTATCGCGCCATCGTCTCAAGCTGATAGAACGACCAGTGATCGCGATTAACAGCCGCATCAGATTTGGTTTTCTTCTTTTGCTTCATTGTCTTTCTACAGCCAGACAAGTCAACAAAATCGCAATCCCATCCCATAATCACAAGCAAACTGAACGAGTTGCTTAGAGATTACGTGATTAATATGGGTCATGATACGTCTTTCACGTTGCTCTAGTCGCTTCACTTCCTTAAGCTGTTTGGATGACTGAAGTTTTTTGCGAGTGCGCTGAAACTGTCGTCTCAAATCCTTAACTCGCCCACCTTTCCAGAACTTGCCAAACCCCTTGGGCAGTGCAGCAACAGCAATATTATTCTGTCCTCTATCAACTCCAATCCAGCCCTTAACCTCATATGCATCGGGAACTTCCATCGATACAGAGATGAGTGCATACCAAATGCCTTTCTTGGACTTACATAGCTTCAGTGAACCTAAAGTGGCTCCCCTTTGTACTATCTTCTCCAGAATTTGGGGATGTGAGGCTGAATGAAATAAGAGAGGAATTCTACCTTTGCGACCTCGATAAAGGCTGAAAGATAGCATGTACAGATTACCCGACTTCAACACCTCATAGCCTTGGTTGTTCACTTCTAACCACATGCGCTGGAAATGTTTTACCTTGGTTTTGGCGTTAGTATTACGGATAGTCTGATTAATCCACATTGAACCGATTTCAATGTGTCTGAAGGCAGCACTGGTTAACTTCTTCCTCTCAGTTTTGTCCACTCGCAGCAAATCGTTGGCAACAGACGTGTTGACTACTGTAAGGCGTTCCAACTCGGTTGCCTTTGACTGATTGAGCCGATAAAATGGGAGCTTTAGTGTTAATGTTAGTTCTGCCATAGCTAGCAGTATAGCACATCCTACGACAGCGTGTAGGATACGAGAGGATAAATCCTCAATGGGAGTTTTCATGAGCCAGCGCTGCAGGAGGGTTTCCCTCCGTAGGCGACTGGCGTCCCCCTGGCTCTTATGCCGGAGGCTCTCAACATTGCCACTGCTAAACGGCAAGCACGCACCGCCCAATTAGCCGTGCGGTTCTGCCCGGTCCAGTTGCGCCTCCCAAGGCGTTTGCCGAATCCAGAGCCATGCAAGGTGTATGCCGTCGATGCCGCTGAAATCAACCCGCCAGAGGGAGAACAAGCCGTGTCCTGGCTGTTGCTGACAACTGAACCTGTGACCACTGCGGCAGAGGCGGCAACCATTCTGCGCTGGTACACTTACCGCGCTCATGTGGAAGCTGAAAAGAGTGCGAGTCACCTATCTGCATCGCACTCAACCACATGCCCCAGCAACAACTGTCTTATCTCCAGTGCAACTGGATGTCCTCAAAGCTAGGTCATCCAAATTGTCAAAAGTGTTTACTGTCGCCTGGGCGGTTGAAGCCGTGGCGCGGTTAGGGGGCTATCTGGAGCATCGGCGGCAAACACCGATTGGCATTCAGGTCCTAGGCGCGGGGTTGGCTACAATTGGCAACTCTATGTCAGGGTTGGCAACTAGCGCTCAAAGACTGAGTGCTCAAGTTAGCTTTTGCCTTAGCGGTCTTAAGACTCAAGCCGCGCTCCTACTATTAGACATGAGTGTTCTAATTTTGCTCGTAGTTAGGCTGTCCCCCCAGTAGAGCTGCGATTTCTGGGTCAATCCAAGCATCACCCCTGACGATGACACGTAATGCTTCCAACAACTTATCGAGACTAATATTCTTCATGCAGTAAGAGTCTACCCCAGCATCCAATGCTGCTCCCACCGTCTGTTTGTCATCTCGCAGCGTTAAAATCAGCACCTTGGTCAGGATTCCTGCTCCTGCCTTCTGGCTAGCCTTAAGCTGGCGTGTTAGCTCAATCCCATCTTGATTTGATATCCCAATATCAACAATCGCAACATCTGGCTGACTAGTCAACAGCATCGGTAGTCCCTCGGTGGCATTGGTAGCCATGCCCACCACTTCAATTTCAGACACTCTCCACAGCGCTCTCAGGATACCTTCACGGGTGAGGTCATGGTTTTCAACTAGCGCCACACGAATTTTTCTCATGGTTCACATCCCTGTTTTCCATCCCTTAATCAGTGAAATCAAGTTTATCAAAGGAACAGGTCACAGATTAGTAAGTCCTGACCACTCGAAGCGTTCCGGAAATTGCGCTTTCGGTGAATCTAATCTTTTTACACAAGTGCGAACACATGCGTTATTCCTGGAAAGGTTTGGTCAGCGTTTTTTTAAGAGTGATTCTCATTTTTAAAAGATGACGGGAAAAGTCAGGACCATAGTAGCGTTCCCTGAAGCAGTGCCTGGGTTAACTTGAACTAGGTATCTACAGTATTTATCACTAATATTTGTTCACTTTTCTTCAGAAAATTTACGCAAATCTAAGTCTTGATCAAACACTTCTGTTCAAATGCGAACGGGTTAGACTGCCATTAAGGATTGAAAGAAATCTATCTGAGCAATTTAGGCGCGATTGCCATGACCTCAACTCTTTCAGAGCAAAGCTCTACTCTCTACAACCAAGACTATTACCTTTGGCTGGAGCATACCGCCAAACTCCTTAGAGATGGAAATTTTTCCGAGCTAGACATACCTAATTTGCTCGACGAAATCGAAAGCATGACCAGAAGCGAGAAACGGGCAATCAAGAGCAATCTAACCGTTATCCTAGCGCACCTGCTCAAATACAAGTATCAGCCCGAAAAGCGCTCCAACAGCTGGCTACTTACAATTTTTGAGCACAGAGACAGGCTCTCGGAGGAGTTTGCAGATAGCCCCAGTCTGAAACCTTACTTGCTCGAAGTTTTTGCTGAGTGCTACGGCAAAGCTCGAAAAAGGGCTGCTATCGAGACTGGGTTGCCAATCGTCATCTTCACTGCCAAATCCCCCTTTAGCCCTGAAGAGGCACTGAATATAGACTACTTACCTACCTAAGTTAACTAATTCTGAGGAAGTACGTCCCACTGAGACAACCTGAGATACTCCTAACTTTGTGTAAGAATCTTCACTAAAATCTGCATCAACACTTCAAGATCTGTGGGCACACGGTACAGCATCAAATCTTGAGTGACCTTCCTCGCTTGACGATGGAAACTACCAAACTGCCAGATATCGCCAGTCGTCACTGCACCATAAAGTATGGGGTCATCGGACTCTACCCAGCGATCAAGGGCAATTAGCTCCACGGCTAGTTGGGTAAAGCCGCGAGTCAAATCTGCCTGCTTGGCTTCCACCACCAGGACGTTATGCTGTGACTGGAGGTAATAATCTAGGTCGCCTCTAAGATATTGATCAACTTCAATAGGATACTCGATGTTGATTGTTGCCTCTGTGATGTGTGCAACTTCGAGTAGAATCGGTGCAATGAGGACTTCCCGTCGTGCCGCTTCACTGGTCAAGCTGACCCGAATGATCGCTTCTTCCAAGCGTTGGCGCAGATCTGGAAGTCGGGTAAGTTGATTTGGAGCTCCGATAGGCAAATCTATTGCCGCCCTGATTAAACTCGCTTCTAACTCTCTAAGGATATCTACTGGAGCAAACCTTATCTCAAAGTAGTGGCGGAAGGTGTAAGATTCATCCGGCTTGAGAATCGGGGGTCGGTGGGGTCGTTGAGTCATAAGTACAATGTATCTACCCCCGATAAAGAGAGTTAATTGGTAGGCAATGGCAATAGTCGTTATCATCATTAATCTAGCTTTAGCCCTGATGCTCCTTTATGGGGCTTGGCGAGTGCGAAAACTTCAGCGACCATTGGCGCGGCTAGCAGATATCATATCTAGATTTGAACCCGGTACCCATAGGGTGCTGCACAAGGCACCTAATGCTATTTCTAAAGGGCAGTTGGGTATTAATCAGCTAAGACAGAAGCAACAGCAGTTGGAGCCACAACTCCAACGAGTACAGCTAGTTTTAACTTTGCTTAGTCTGGGGCAGCAAGTTTGGCGGCGGTTTATCCTAGCGCGCTGATTGATTCTCCTTCACGAGACGTGTTGCACCGCAGTTTTTCAACAGTCTTTGGCAGAATACAGATGAAAGCAACAATTCTCTGAGGTATCTTGTCATTGGGAGAATTATAGTAGCGCCGGTGCCGTAGGTATGGCACTGTCGTGCAAGGTGTTGAAACTTGCCTAAAATGGGTGTAAGGAGAGAGACCACGAGATGTCTAACAACAATTCTGGAGTATTTATTGGCGGTGCATTACTGGGCGCTGCTATCGGTACCCTGACCGGCTTGCTGATAGCTCCACGTACCGGTCGGGAAACGCGTCAGCTGCTGAAAAAATCTGCCAATGCCTTACCAGAATTGGCAGAAGATTTATCGACGAGTGTGCAGATCCAGGCAGACCGCCTCTCTGAATCAGCACTGCGTAACTGGGATGAAACTTTAGAGCGACTGCGAGAAGCAATCACCGCTGGAATAGATGCCACTCAGCGGGAGAACCAAGTCCTGAACCGGGAAGAACCTGCAGTTTCTCCAGACTCCCCTCCGCCCGTTCTAGATCGCTTATAGGTCCCCCTGCCGTGATTGATCCGCTGTTCTGGCTTGGACTATCCGTTCTGTTAGTCGCCTTCAGTCTCACCGTATTTTTAGTGGCAGCCTTGCCAGCCTTGCAGGAGGTAGCGCGAGCGGCGCGCAGCATTGAAAAGCTGGTTGATACCTTGAGGCGGGACTTACCGCCTACTTTGGAGGCTATCCGCCTGACCGGCATGGAAATCAGCGATTTAACCGACGATGTTAGCGATGGCGTCAAAAGCGCTGGTCAAGTCGTTAAACAGGTTGACCAAAGCATTGGTAGCGCCAAAAAGCAAGCCCAGAAGGTGCAAGTTACCACCCGTAGCGTTTTTGTTGGTGTGAAAGCTGCTTGGAAAAGTTTGTCGCGTAACCCTTCTAATCGCCGCTCGAACGAACGTCTGTCGCCGAGTCAAAGAAGGGCACTTCAGTCGTACGTTCGAGAAGCCAACCATGACGATCACCGCGAAGCCCCTTACCAGCGCAGCGACTTTGAAGATTTTGAGCAGCTAGACTCAGATCAGGGTGAAGTTAACTAGCAATGAAACCGATAACTTTGTTCAACACATAATCTGATGCTGGAGCAAAATTCGCTTAATCCGGCTCGCAAGAACAGCTACAACGGTGTTTTTGCCCTAATCATCATTAACATATTGGTCTTCATCGCTGACCATCTACTTGGCATCGGTTTGATTCAAAATTTATACCTGAACCATTCTTCCCCAGCCTGGCATCAGTTCTTCACTTCCATGTTTTGCCATGCCAACTGGGCGCACTTATCAGGAAACCTATTTTTTCTCTACATCTTTGGCAAGTTAGTGGAGGAAGAAGAAGGTGTCATCGGGGTTGTCAGTTCGTACTTAATCTGTGGTTTGGGCGCAAACCTAATGAGCTGGCTGTTCCATGGAGGGGCTAGTTACTCGCTGGGGGCTTCGGGAGCAGTCTTTGGTTTATTCATCGTTAGTGTTTTGATTAAACTGAGCTGGAATTGGCGAAAAATTCTCGAAGTCCTAATTCTGGGTCAATTTGTAGTTGAGCGAGTGGTGTTTGAGCTGCAGCAGACGGGCATTCAAGATGGAGTCGACCACATGGCTCACTTGGGCGGGGCGCTAGTGGGTGTGGCGCTGATTATGGTGCTGATGCGACTGGGGACCACAAAATCTCGTTTATCACGCTGAAGGGCTATCTAGAAGGGGAGTGGGGAGCAGAAGATACTCTCCGCTCCCCTTTCTCTTTGCTAAGGTTAGCCAGATTAGATTAAAGTAAACAAATGTAAAGAAGTATCATTTTTCGCCTACCCTTGACGGTTAAAGCGATTGGTATCCGGTTCAATTTTGAGATTTATATAGAATTGTCCATGCAGTGTTTTTCTTGGCGACGACTTCTGGTATCATTTTTTTCTGTGTTCTTCCTAGCTGGGTCGATTTGGGCGATATTTTCTCCCGCAGCGCTGGCCTATGACAATCCCGACTTACTTCCCGACACCCCGACCCCCATCATTGACTTAGCCAAATCTCTCACTAGTGTTCAAGAAGAACGCCTTTCCGAGGAACTGAAGCAATTTGAAGCTGAAACTGGCTGGAAACTACGAGTGCTGACTCAGTATGACCGCACGCCCGGTTTAGCCGTGAAAGACTTTTGGAGTCTGGATGACAAAAGCGTCCTGCTCGTTGCCGATTCACGCGGTGGCAATATTCTTAACTTCAATGTCGGTGATGCCATCTACCCACTGCTACCCCGAACCTTTTGGGTAGAGTTGCAAACACGCTTCGGCAATCTTTACTTTGTGCGAGAGCAAGGTGAAGACCAATCCATCCTGCAATCATTAAAATCCATTGAAACTTGTTTGCGTCAGGGGGGTTGCCGCGTTGTTCCAGGTCTGCCGCGGGAACAGTGGATTCTTACTCTAATTACTTCGGTACTTGGTGGGATTATTTGTGGATTTGCAGCTCAACCTAGGCGCAAAGGAGAAATTTTTGCTTGGCAATGGGCTTTAATTTTCTCACCCTTGTGGGGCATTTTGTTTATTGCCTTCGGCATTGGGCCAGTAGTGACACGGACTTCGGAATGGCTTCCTTTATTTCGCAACATTTCTGGTTTCCTGATTGGAGCCTTAGTTGCCTATCTCTCACCAGTCCTTAGTCGATCTTCTACTTCAGAAACGTGAAGTGATTAGCTTCTAGAGACGCGGCGAGAACGCGGTCCATCTTGCTCGTCTCGTATCCGACGACTGACATCAATAAATAAATCCCGTCGCAGGAAAGGATAGTCACTCACCCACAGGTTGTGACTAGGAATATAGATATCCGTTACCTTAGCAATTCGGCTTAGGTCGCCCTGATTCGACAGTACCACCAGTTCCGCAACCTGACCGGAGGCAACAAGTTGGTGAGGGCGACGTAAGGGCACTTGTAGCTGGATGGTGAATCCGGTTTCATCCCCAGCCTCTAAGTTGAGCCGTCGCTCCCGGTTTTCTACAATCACCAACTCGCCCTTATTGTTGACCGTTTCCTCTTTGCCAATCAATTCCTCTGTGACAAATACATCCAGCACCTGACCGCGGAAAAAGCCGCTGTACTTGTAACGGCGGTATTCCTGATTGCGTAGACTAGCCCATAAGACTGGTCCCCACAGCCAGTACATAGCCCCAATTAGTCCCAGCGAAAAGAGCAAGATGTTGAGCTCGTCGCCGAGGACAAGTCCCAAAAGCCAAACAACCACTACGGCTACCACAGAAATTAACAGCCGGTTCAGAAAATCTGAGGACTTTCCCCAAAAATATCGGTACTGAGCACCAGTCGCGATCCGGGGAATAATTTCTTCAAATTTCTTGCGAGTAAGTGGGACTAACATGAGTTTTGGGTGTTGGGCTCACAATATTTTTTCTAAACCGTAGACCAAGGATTTGAGCTGGAGGACTTTGCGAATCGCAAGTAGCACTCCTGGCATATAACAAGCGCGATCGCTAGTATCATGTCGCAGGGTGTAAATTTGACCAGCTGCTCCAAAGATAACTTCCTGGTGAGCAATCAGTCCCGGTAAACGGATGCTGTGGATGCGAATGCCGTCTTCAGCTAAGCTGCCTCTAGCTCCTGGCAGTTTTTCCGTTTCCTCAACAACTGCTGGGTTGTAGGCTTTGCCCATCTCCGCCAGCATCTGGGCGGTTTGAATTGCAGTACCGCTGGGGGCGTCGGCTTTTTGGTTGTGATGCAGTTCGATAATTTCAACATGGTCAAAGTACTTTGACGCCTGAATTGCTGCCTGCTGGAGCAAAACCATACCAATTGAGAAGTTGGGGATGATTAGACAGCCGGTGCTAGCTTTATCAGCAAACTCAGCTAAATCTGCAATTTGGCCTGGACTTAACCCAGTGGTGCCGACGACTGGGCGAATTCCGTAAGCGATCGCAGACCGAATATTGTCATACACCTTACTAGGGTGGGTAAAATCTACCATGACTCCGGGCTGTCTTTCCTGGGCGACGAACGCCAGCATCGGTTCCAATTGATCAGTAATTGGAACTTCCAACGGACCAAGTCCCGCTAGTTCTCCAGCGTCTTTGCCAATTGATTCTGGACTGCGGTCAATTGCACCCAGCAGGTTCATATCCTCTGCTTGCGCCACTGCCTTAATCACCTCACGACCCATTTTGCCAGCAGCGCCGTTAACGACAACGGGGATAGGAGTTTGATTCACCATATTCTAAGGATATCCTTCGACTCATCAAGTGCATTTTAAAGCCTCGATTCACCAGCCCCAAGTTCCGGCACCACCCTTGAACGGCCCAACTATATCACTGGTGATCCAGCCGCCGTAGAAATCGCCTGGTTGGGGCTGGACCTGTTCACCATTGACGTAGCAGGCATCCATTAAATGCGGGTAAAAAGCTACATGATCTTTGATAGCAGCAAAGGCTGGTGTGGGTTCAGGATAAAACCAGGCGGCATTGTGTACTTGTTTGTCACCAACAAGAACTGTATAGTATGCGGCTCGACCTTTCCACTCGCACCAGCTACCTTGGGGTACCAGAACCAAGTGTTCCATTTTGATATCGCTGGGCGGGATGTAATAGACGGGTGGATGGCTGGTTTCTAATACCCGCTTCCCATAGGAGGTATCGGCGATCACTACACTGTTAAAGATGACCTGGATATGTTTAGTTGTGTCTTCAAGGCGAGGGGGCCTAGGAAAATCCCAAACTGATTCCTGACCAGGACCAGGTTGGATGCGACTGCTGTTTACCATCTTCAGCTCTAAAGAGAATGTGCTGTTTTGAGTTTAGCTAACGGAATTTATTTGGATTCAGCCGAGGGTTGGTTTGAGTTGCCACTCCTCCTTGAAGTCGGGTGCCAGTTCCACCATCAGCTCGGTCGAGGAAAGGCCGGAGGTTGATGCTGTTAGAAGCAACCCGATGATTGTTGCCACCACCGAGAATCGACTGACCTAAGTTGTATAAACTACCAATTTCACCACTTGGCTGGCCTCCTGTAAAAGTGTTAACGCCCTCGGTTTGCTGTCCACTGTCTGCGGTTGTCAGGTTTTGGAAAACGCTATCACGGATTGACATCGGATCTTTACCGGGAGGAACAGTAAACACAATTTGACATTCTTGTGGACTTTTTTGAGTTGTGACGCAGACAGTGTTGTAGTTATTTTCTACTGCCGTACGAAGTTCTAGTAAGCCGTCTGGTCTATAGGATTCTAGGCGTCGGCTAATTTCGTTGCAGCGACGTTCTGAATTCCAGCCACCACCCAAAGTCGCCGGGATTGCCCACGGATAGGACTGGTTGGGTTGGCTCTGTGGATGGTACATCACCGTGTACTGACGATTCATCAACTGACAGCTAAACCGAGACCCGCTTGCAGCGTTGGGAAGGGATGAACCACCCCTTGGCGAAGTGGTTGACGGAATGGATGATCCGCCAGTTGAAGTCGGAGTGGTTGACCGAGTGGTTGTCCTTCCTGTTGGCACTGTATCTACTACTACAGGCTGTGAAGTCGAGGAATCAGCCGGGGATTCAGACTCCGTCCGAGGCGCAGCCATCACGCTAGTATTACCAAGGAAGAATCCTAACCCAACAGATAAAGCAATAGCCCTTAAAACCGGTAACTTAAACGATTGTAGTGACATGGAAACAAGCCTCAAGGTTAAACCTGCCGCCAAGCTAGTAACTCAAACTAGTTACCATCCTGACTCAGGATTCATCATCTTTTGTATTTGACGATGTTTCTTTTGGTGTTGTTTCTTCTCTGCTAGAAATTTTTCCACTCGTACTTTGATTTTGCCATATCTCTAACTCAAGAGTGATGAGACTAGCGTTATCAATTATTAAATTAGTTACTTCTAGAACATTATCGACTTTAAGTATAGATAGTGTCTTTATAAAAAGAGTAGTCCAAAAGCTGCTGCCTTATGGTAGCTAGCTGCAAACTTGACAAGCTCCTAATAAGGGAATGAAACGAGAAACGTCACATGATTTGACTAGCATTGTGCTGCCTGTGGCATTAATTTTTGGTCTAGTACTACTGCTCAGTCTCAATGCAGGACAAACAAATGGAGAAGCCTCACCGAACAGTCCACTAGAGTTATGGCTCAAGCTGCTCGTTGGGTATTTAGCAGCAGGTGCAGAAATTGCCGCTGCACTGGTGATTGGTGGCGCAATCATTCGCAGCATTATCACATACCTAAGCCAATTATTTTCGCGTTCAAAGCAACATATTGATTCCACCGAATCAATTCGACTTCAATTGGGGCGCGTGCTTGCCTTAGGATTAGAGTTCACCGTGGCTAGTGATATCCTTCGCACTGCTGTTGCGCCCACTCGTCAGGATATTTTAAACCTCGGGGCAATTGTCCTTTTGCGAACTCTGTTAAATTACTTTTTGGAGCGTGAAATAAGACAAGGAGAACAGAATCGTCTAACCGCTAAATAAGATATTTAAAAATCTTTCATACAACCACTACCATTGCGTAAATGGGTGCTTTACCAAATTGCTATTGAAATACCTAGGGTCGTCAGAGACTTCTTCGCCAACCCAGGTTGGTAGTTCAATAAGTTGGTTTTCATCGCTGAGTTCGACTTCTGCTATAATCAGCCCTTTATTGCTTCCATCAAACTCGTCTATTTCCCAAACTAGACCACCCCAATCAACTTTATACCTGGTTTTTTCTATCAAAGGACGCTCACACAATGTTTGGAGCATGTCCTGTGCATCTTCAAGAGGAATAAGGTACTCAAACTCTGATCTGGAATAGCCGACGCTGGGGCCTTTTATCGTTAGGTAACCTTTGTCCCCCGCAATTCGGACACGTACAGTGGCACTCCCGCGTGTGGCAATGTACCCTTGACGATACGTGCTACCCACAGCCAGAGATCTCCAACTATCTCCTTTAACTAAGTATTTACGCTCTATTTCTGTTGCCATCGAGTAAAATCCACTTCTTGATTGTAGATAGAGGCAGTTTATTCACTTCCTGCTGAAAGATTACCTAAAAATATTGTAGGGTGGGCACTGCTCACCATCCTCTCAATAATCTCAGAATGTAAAGCTTTGATAAAAATAGGTGGCCTTAAAACCCCCTTATCACTTTCATAGCCTGTCTTTAACTTGGCTTCGATATGTTGTGAGGATTGAGATTACTCGGTATCTTTCGACTTGCCAGTTAAATCAAGGACTCCAAATGATGTGGAAATCGGCGATCGCTGCCTCCATCAAGCGTTTTTCCGCTGTTGTCTTAGCAGTTTTTCTCTTGACAATAGGCATACACTCAGTAGTTGCTCAAATATCGCCCGATCCAGTACGACCGAAGGTGATTCTGATTTCCCTCGACGGCGCGACTCCATATTTGGTTGAGGAATACCTCTCCAAAGGTGTACTAAACCCGAATCAAGGTTTAGGGCTACTCAAGAGCCACGGGATTACAGCGCTACAAAATGTGACGTGTGATGCATCTCTCACTGCCGCTTGTCACATTGCAATTGCCACTGGTTCTACAGCTGCCCGTAATGATATCACCTCCAATACTTTCGAATTAGTTGCTAGCCCAATCAACCAAACCATTAGCGGTTTTGCTGCCCCGATAGGTGGCTACTCAATTGATGGACCTGCTGAAAGCCCCGCGCCAACTGCTGAGCCGGTTTGGCTACCGCTGCGGAGCAGTGGTAAGAAGGTTGTTGCTGCAACCTTTCCAGGCGCGGATGGGGCTGATATCACAGTGCCAGGTCTGAGCAATAGCCCAATTGTTCAGTCTGCTAGTAAGCGGACAGTAGACTATACAGTACCCTTTGGAGCCTTCGCTGGGGCGTCAGCTCAGGGATTCAGCCTTGCGACCACAGATTTCAGTCAAGCTTCCGAGACAACAACCAACCAACTGACTGCTGCAGACAAGGTTTCCTACAGCTTAGTTTTACAGAAGACAACTGCGCTCGATAGCTTTACCGTTGGTGGAGTAAAATACACCATTAACGTTGCCGCCCTGGATACAACTAATGACCAGGTAACGAATTACGACACGCTGGTCTTCTTCGATACTACCCAAGGGATCAAACTTGGCCCCTTTAGACTGCCTTCGACTGGCCCTGCCTATGTCCGAGCGAGCAGCAAAACCTCCAGCCCATTCTACCTGGAAGGTAGCTCCAATAAAGCGGGGCTTGGCTTCTATGTCAGCAACCTTGCCCCCGACCTCTCCACAGTCCGGATTGTCCGCTACTCCGCCAATTACATCCCCCGAAATCCACTTGTGCTGGCTAACGTGGATGACATCAACAATAACGTTGGTTTCTGGGCAGATCAGGCGGACTACCGCATCACCGAAAGACTCAGCTCTGGTTTAGATGCTTTTCCAGACATTGAACTGGAAGCCATTTATGAAGACCAGGTGCGTAACTTCGTGGACTACCAAACTCGTGTCGCCTTACGAGCGATCGCGCGTAATCCCAATGCGGACTTAGTAATGGTCTACATTGAGCAGCCGGATGGCTCTGAACACCAGTTTCTCATCACCGATCCGCGCCAAGCTACTGACCCCCGCAACCCAAGCACGATTGGTACAGGGCAAGACAAAGCAAAAATCGTTCGCTATCAGAAATACGTGCGAACTGCCTACCGGGCTGCTAATAACGCTGTCCAGCGAATTATTGATTCAGTTGGCACCGACACTGAAGGGAAGCCCAACAGCAACATCATTGTTGTTTCTGACCACGGTTTTGCTCCGTTTCACACTGCAGTGGATATCAACAACCTCCTGACTAGCAACGGCGTCGATAACACTAAAGTCCGAGCCGTTACCTCCGGTCCTGCTGCCAACATTTACATCAATTTACAGGGACGGGAACCAAATGGTACCGTGAGCCCAGAAGAGTATGTAACGCTGCAACAGCAGATTACCCAGATTCTACAAGCTGCCTTGGAAACCAACCAGAACTACACCCAAGGTAGTGAGAGTGTAGCGCTTTTTGACAAGATTTATAGCCGACCTGTACCAAGTGACTTGAATGACCCCTCTTTTGGCACGAGCACAACTGAGGTCATTGGTCAAGATTCCGGTGATGTTTTTGCGCTCCTGACTGAGGGCTATAACTTCGATGGCACTCAGACTCCTGTAGTTCAACGTCTAGGGGATACTTCCTCCACCAGACCGGTTTTTTCAGTCTCTAATTTCTACGGAGCCCACGGCTACGACCCCACCATATCCAACATGAGCGCTATTTTTTATGCTGCTGGACCAGACATTGGGCATGGAACCTTAACTCAGGTTCGCAACATTGATGTGGCTCCAACCATTGACCAACTTCTAGGTGTTCAGCCCGCCACAACTGTGGAGGGTAGTGCCCTCAAGCTTGACTAGCTTCCAGTCCTAGCTGGAGCCAGAGGCACCTCAAACCGTGTGTTCCCAGGCTGGAGCCTGGAACGAGAAACAACAGGCAATCTTATTTGTCTTTCAGCTTATTACCTAAAATGTAGGCATAGCAGTCAGTATTGCCCAGTTTTTTCCAAGCAGATGCAGAGATAGAATCTGGGAGCTTTAAACTAGGCATCTGTACGATAACTTTAGCTCCAGTCTTTTCTATAGCTTTGAAAATCTCAGACTTAACTTCAGCATCTTTTTCCCAGAAGCTGTTTACATTTGGAATATCAGCAACAATTTTGACTTGGGCTAATCTAGCCCAATAGTATCCATTATGTTTAAGGACTGCAACCTTTTCTCCGGGCTGAATCCCTAACTGGTGCAAGCTCTCAGCAATTTGCCATTCAATATTTTCTGGTTTATTTAATACAGTTACCAAGTCTTGTTTAACTTGAAAATAAAGCTGATTACCGATTATTAATAAGGTAGCAATAGTTAATCCCGCTATCAATCTTTTCGAGTTTTGTGAATTAGGTAGACGCACACTTACAAAGCAGCAGGAAAATAATAGCACGATGAAGGGAGCAATAAACCTTGTACTTGGCTGCGTTGGTAGAGTATTTACTTGAAAGTCAGTCACTAATATGTAAACCACTAAACCTGCTGTAGCTGGGACGAGTAGCCTCCAATTTTTAGCTAGAGCTTTTAAAGAAAGCAAAAACCTTTTACCCACGCCAGCAATTACTAGGTAACCAAAAACCAAAGTTCCTAGAAAGTGTGTGAAGTAAAAAATAGCGTTTTTTGCTAAAACACTTATCTGCTTGTTCAGACTAAATCTAATTGTCAGCCCTTCATACCAGTAGGATGGATCAGTCCAAGGAGGATATGTGCCACCTATAGGAGTTATAAATTCAAAAACTGGGGGGTTATTCAAGATTTTTCTAGTGGGATGTTTAGGTTGACCAAATCCAGGTGGCCCACCTTGCCAGTGATTATTGGGTATCACTCGCGAACTCGGATTAACATACCATACGTAAGATAGCTTGCCAGTATCACTATAAGTCAGGCGACCTTTTGTAGTAGAGAGGGCAACAATAAAGGGCGCTGATATAAGTGTAAAAGTTAGTAGTGCAACTAATAATCGTGTTAATGCTTGTTGGATATTGCCGACTGACAACGTCCCAACTAATAAAAAGAAAAAAGCTAGTGGGAACATAGCTGCCTTGGATAGATAACCGAATCCAAGCACCACTCCTAGCATGATAAAGTTGAACCAACTCGCTGAGCGCGTGTGTACACGCAGTACTATTCCAGACGCCAAGTATACAAGTGCAGCCGTGCACATATCTGGAGTATCGCAGTAGACACCTGTCAAGTTGAGAGCAGACCAAAGAAACAAGCTATAACCTAATACTTCTAATGTCCACTCAGGTATGCTGAAATATTTGTTATGGGCGCCTAGAAATCTCTTTTTGTAATCTAATAGCAGTTCGCCGAGAAAGAATTCAAATGAAATTAAAGCAAACAGATAAATCAGGAAGTTTGTAAGTTTAACGACCGGAAGTTCCCAATAGGGAGACGGGTTAAAAACATATATAGTCAAACCTAGTAGCCAGGAGTAGAGAGGACTCCAATTTCCATTGATAGCTAGGTGCCATTCCCCCGCTAAATAAGCATCAGCAATATCTAAGTAAGAAATAAGGTCCTCGGAAGACAGACTGAAACGATTGGCCCAAGCTTGAATCGTACCTAGCAATATAGCTAGAAGCCAAAAAATGATTCTTAGTAAGTATCTCTTTCTTTGACCTTGAGCAGTTGTTTGCAGCATGTTAATTCAAGGTTTGTGCAGTACAAAACTTATACAAAACAAACATTGTTATCTAACACGTCGTTTTGATGTTTGCTTCTTGCTTCGTTGATGGGAGTCGGCTCCTTCATCTCCACAAGCGTTTAGTTCAGACCCTGCCGGTCTTACTTTGTTATCAGGAGCATTCTCTAAGTTAATAGATGCGTTCTCATCTCTATCTTGAATATGCCCACACTCTGCATTTTGACACTGAAACACACGCTCTGATAGTGACAAAGGTTGGATTTGATTACACTTGGAACAGGTTTTAGAACTAGGATACCAACGGTCTACTAATTCTACCTTTGTGCCATAATGTGCTTGCTTGTAAGTCAACTGCCTCCGAATTTCGTAAAAACAATTGTTACTGACAGCACTTGCTAACTTATGATTAGCTATCATGCCTTGCACGTTCAAGTCTTCAATCCGAATGTTGTACACTCTCCGAGACAAGTCAGTTGTCATCTTGTGAACTGTATCAATCCGAATTGAAGCAATACGGGCGTGTAAACGGCTTACCTTAACATATTGCTTTTTAGCATTATTTGAGGCTCTCACTTTCAGCTTTTTGTTTCCCATGACTTTATTACGATTATGCCATTGCAGCTTATCTAGCTTGGTTTTCGCCGTTTTAGTAGTAAGAGGCATTTCGTACTTAGTGCCATCAGAAACTGTAGCTAAACACTTAACTCCTAAATCAACTCCTACCTGTTTAACAGGGTGAATAATAGGTGGAACTCTGTCTATATCTAGTGTAAAAGAGACAAACCACTTATCTGCTGTTCTAGAAATGGTGAAAGTCTGACTTGAGCAGAGGAAAGGTATAGCTCTTTTTAGCCTAAACTCTCCTAACCCAGGAATAGTAATTTTCTTGCCGGGTTGGAGTACTTGACGATTAGTAAATGGTAATAGTTTGCCTCCTTCTTTAACTGTCTGATCATAAATTCCAGCTTTTTTCAAAACTGTAAAGCTATCACCATTTTTCTTAGATTTAAGTTGTGGGAAACCCGAAGTGCCCTTTCTCCATTTGACTAAGGCTTTAGCTAGATTTCTAAAAGCATTGGAGTAAATAGCCGAAGGATATTCTTTGATCCAGCTATACTCAGCTTTTGGTTTTACAACATTTGTGAATAATTTTTCAATCTTGAGCAACCGGGCGGTGTCAGTAGCTTTAACAGCTTGAAAATTCCAAGACTGTTTAAGCATGTCTAAACCAAAGTTATAGACAAAGCGGGAAAAACCAGCACAGCCCTTAAGTTTGGAGCGCTCTTTGTTATTAAGTTTTAGCTCTAACTTAAGGGCGTACATGTTGAATCCTTCTACTCTAGATAGTATAAATCTATACTCACAAAATGTCGAGCTTTATTCGATTTATTAAGCTTTTAGTCTCCTATGTCTACCTCTTGGCCTCTAACCCATCTTAAGTCAGATTTTTGAGAAATTTAGGTCTGGTACAGTAGAGCTGTAAGTTGGGTAACAAAAGTGTGATGGATTTTTAGGAGATTTCTATGACATCAGCAAACAAAGAGCCTGAAAAAGCGGCAATTAATGAGCCCGAAAATGTGAAACAGGACGAGGGTGAGGTAGCGCTTGATCCAAATCCTGCCAAAGCGCTGACTGAGCTTGTTACAGGAGATGAAACTACCTCCACGGACAAATCTAGCTCGAAAGATGCTTAATTAAAGTTAGCAATCTGAGTTCAAAAGTTAGCATTTTGAACTCAGATAATACAAAAGCTGGGCAAGGGATACCTAGTAACTTTAATTTAAGCCAGTAACGCCAGCTTGCTTATAGGAGGCCCAACCCCCATAATGGGAAATATCGGGCCAACTGTACTTCTCGACTAGCTCACGAGGATAGAGCATAGCAGTCGGCACTTCCCCATCTTCTAAAATCACGTTACCGGGATACATGTTAGGTGGTTCAGTCGACAGCAGGTGCTCATACTGCTCTAGAGTGAGTTCATATACTTCACCCGGAATGCTGATACCTCCCTCCTCAACCTCATAGATTGCAGGATGCCAGCCATCAGCAGCAGCATGGAGACGATACTTGGCGCGAGTCCGGGCAGTCCGAATAAATTTTGCGGACTGTAGATTCTGGTGATCCGGCTGACCCCTCAAGGCCGAACCGCAAATAAAAACCCGCTTTGAATTCAAATTTGCTTCTGTCATTGCACACTCCTACACTTCATCAATCAGGATAAAGCTTCTGTTGTCTGCTGGAGATTTTGCACTTCCTGCACAACCCGAGCTTTGCTGGCGGCTAGGTGAGTTTGAATTGCCTGGGCTGCTGCTTTAGGGTTTCGTTGGGCGATCGCCTCGTAGATTTGGCGATGCTCAATCCGAACTTCTAGCACCTTTGGGTTATAGCGCGTGGTTTGAATACGTAGGAGTGTCATTTTGTCAAATACCTGCTCAAGTAGGGAGACGAGCCATTTGTTACCAGAACTTTCGGCAATTAGGCGATGAAACTGGTAGTCCAGGTTCAAAAGCTGGAAGTTGTTAAGTTCTGAAGACTTACGCTTTAGCAGTTTCTCTGCCTCGTTCAGATATTGCTCTAGATTTTGTAACTCAGAAGCGGTAGCACTCTCACATGCACCCACGGCAGCGATTTGCTCTAGAGCTATTCGGCAGTCGTAGAGCTGCACCGCGTCAGGAATTGAGATCGTGGTCACTCGCAACCCGCCATTACTGTCAACAGTAACTAGTGCTTCCCGTTGAAGTTGCCGGATCGCCTCGCGAATTGGAGTTCGACTGACCTGTAGCCGCTCCGCAATCTGCGTCTCCACCAAGCGAGCGCCAGGAGCCAGTTCCCCCAATAAAATACTTGTCCGGAGTGCCTGGTAAGTTTGCTCATGCAATGACTTGCTGCGTTGCAGAGGTTGTGAGGACAGGGTCAAAGTCACTACTCCTTAACCTTAAACATGACGTTGCCACTAGCAGTTAATTCTGTATACAGTATACTACTATTTTCGGCGTGCGCGTATAAGTAATAGAGATTTGTATATAGAATTCCCTTCCACTATCGATACAGTAACACATTCGCGCATGTCAGAGGTATTTGACTCAAATGAAAATCGCCATAACATTAGCTATTGTCAACTTAGACTGTATACGGTGTAAGCATTAGTGCTAAATCTTTAAAGGAGCAGTTTTCCATGACCACTCTACTGGTAAAAAACATACACACATTGGTGACGATGGATGCTGATCGTCGAGAGATTCGTAACGCTGGACTTTTTGTCCGCGACAATGTGATTGAGCAGGTGGGTGTTGTGGGATTACCTGATGTTGCAGATCAGGTATTGGACTTATTAGGGCGCTATGTTGTAATGCCTGGTTTGGTTAACACCCATCATCACTTTTTTCAGACCTTAACTCGTGTGGTTCCTGCTGCCCAGGAGCGTGACTTGTTTGGCTGGCTGAAAACCCTCTACCCAATTTGGGCGAATTTGACTGCTGAGGGAGTTTACGTTAGTGCTCAGATGGCAGCGGCAGAGTTGATGCTATCTGGTTGCACTACTGCCAGCGACCACCTTTATATCTACCCAAATGACTCTACCTTAGATGACGAAATTTTAGGGATTCAAAAGATTGGGCTGCGGTTTCATGCCAGTCGGGGCAGTATGAGTGTGGGCGAGAGCAAAGGGGGCTTACCTCCCGATTCGGTTGTAGAGGATGAACCCTCAATCCTCAAAGACTCGCAGCGGTTGATTGAGCAGTATCACGACAATAGCCGTCACGCTATGCTGCGAATGACCCTTGCACCCTGTTCGCCGTTCTCGGTTTCACAAGATTTAATGCGAGAGTCGGCTCAACTTGCCCGCACTTATCCAGGTGTTAGGCTGCACACCCATTTGGCAGAAAATAAATCTGACGTTACCTATAGCCTAGAAAATTTTGGCATGACTCCCGGTGACTATGCCGAATCTGTAGGCTGGGTGGGTAAGGATGTGTGGCACGCTCACTGCGTTCAGTTGAGTGATGAGTCAATCCTCAAGTTTGCCCAAACTGGTACCGGGGTGGCTCACTGTCCTTGTAGCAATATGCGCCTTGCCAGCGGCATTGCTCCGGTGCGAAAAATGTTGAATCATGGCGTGCCAGTTGGTTTAGGGGTAGATGGTGCCGCCTCCAATGATGGGACCAATTTGCTTCACGAAGCTCGAGCAGCCTTCTTGTTAGCTCGTGTAGGCGGTGGGGACACCTCAGCTATGACCGCCCGTGATGCATTGGAACTGGCGACCATCGGCGGTGCTCGGGTGTTAGGTCGAGATGATATTGGCTATCTTGCACCAGGAATGTCAGCAGATTTCATTGCCTTTAATATTGATCGTCCCCAATTTTCCGGAGCGCACCATGACATCGTTGCTGCCCTGATTCTCTGCTACTCCGACTATGTCGATTACAGTTTTATTAACGGCAAAATGGTGATTGAAAAAGGTCGCTTGACAACGATTGAGTTAGAAACACTGGTTGAGCGAAATAATCAACTAGCTCAGCAAATGATAAGTTGAACTATGCTAGAAAACCTGACTTTTCAAATCAATGGCGAGACCTATACAGAAACCTGCCCCCCTGGAACTAGCTTATTAAGTTTGTTACGCAGTCTGGGCTGGGTTGGAGTGCATCGAGTTTGCGAGTCTGGTGATTGTGGCAGTTGCACTGTTTGGGTAGATGACACGCCTATCCATAGCTGTATTTATCCAGCTTGGCAAATTGATGGTCATGTCACCACGATTGAAGGACTGGCAATGGATGGTCAACTGTCACCCATGCAGCAAGCTTTTTTGGATTGCCAAGGTTTTCAGTGTGGGTTCTGTACCCCTGGCATGATTATGAGTGCCGAGAAGCTGAAGTACGAGTCGGAAGCAGAACTGCGCCAAGCTTTAGATGGAAATCTATGTCGCTGCACTGGGTACAAGGCAATCATTGAGAGTATTTTGATGCGTCGTAATAGAGGGGGAGATGGGGAGAGGGGGGGGCTCGGGGTCCCCTCTGGGGAACTCGGGGTCCCCACGCAGTGGAGCCAGCGCCGTGCGGGGGTTCCCCCCGTTGAGGCGACTGGCGTGGGATTAGGGGCAGGGGGGGCAGGGGGAGATGGTCACCACTCGCCTCAAGTTGGGCAGAGTATTCCTAAGCAGGATGGCCCAACACTCGTCACAGGTAAAGCTGCTTACACAGCAGATTGGTCGCCGCCGGGGTTGTTGCATCTTAAGGTACTGCGATCGCCTCACCCCCACGCCCACATCCGCCAAATGCATACAGAAAAAGCCAAAGCCCTCCCTGGTGTTTATGGGGTTTATACCCACGAAGACGTACCGCGAATACCCTACACTACTGCAGGTCATGGGGAGCCAGTTCCAGACCCCTTGGATCACTACTTACTAGATAACAAAGTGCGCTTTATTGGCGATCGCGTGGCAGCTGTAGTAGCAGACTCTCCGGGAATTGCCGAACAAGCTTGTCAACTGATTGAAGTGGATTATGAAATCCTGCCCCATGTTACAGATCCAGTTCAGGCGATGAGTCAACCTGGGGTCGTGATTCACGATGAGCCAGAGTCGTCCCAAATTTATGATGTCCAGCACAATATTGCTGGTCATGTGCTCCTGAGAGCCGGTGACCTGGAAGAGGGATTTGCGGCAGCTGATTTGATAGTTGAAAATACTTATCATCTCCCAGCTGTCCAGCACGTTCACTTAGAAGCTCATGTCAGTGTCAGCTGGCTGGAGTTAGACGGAACGTTAGTAGTTCGCTCCAGCACTCAAGTGCCGTTTCACTGTCAACGGTCGCTCTCACAACTTTTCGACTTGCCCAAAGACAAAATTCGAGTCTATAAAGCCCAGATTGGTGGTGGATTTGGCAACAAGCAAGAAATTCTCACAGAGGATCTCTGCGCCTTGGCTACGCTTCGTACAGGACGACCAGTGCAATGGGAATTAACCCGGACTGAGGAATTCACCGCAACCAATAGCCGTCATGCCATGATGATTCGCCTTAAGACTGGGGTGAAGGCAGACGGTACCCTGGTAGCACAGGATATGGAAGCAATTTCCAACACAGGAGCCTACGGCAATCATGGTCAGACCGTTGTCTTTATCACAGGTTGCTATCCCCTTGGCTTATACCGTTGCCCTCATCAAAGATTTCTGGGTCGAGCCGTTTATACCAACACCATGCCAGCTGGAGCTTTTCGAGGATATGGTGCGACTCAAGGCGTCTTTGCGGTCGAATCCCAAATGGATGAAATCGCTCAACAACTAAGTCTAGATCCAGTGGAACTGCGTCGGAAAAATATCATTCTTGCCGACGATGTGATCAGACTAGGACGGGAAGAAGGTAAAGACCACTTCCACTTGATTGGCAGCTATGCCCTACCAGAATGCTTTGAGCAGGTCACGCAAGCACTCGGTTATGCACCTGGAATGCCACCTGTGGTAGACGGACATCTTCGGCGTGGAGTTGGGTTTGCAGTATCAATGCAAGGTAGTGGCTTAGCGAAAATTCATAGCGCTGGAGTCAAGTTATCCCTCACCTCTAGCGGTCAATATGAGCTGAGAACTGGGTCGGTTGACGTTGGCACTGGCTCGGATACTTCCTTACGGCAGATTGCCGCTCACGTGCTTGGCGTCACTGTTGCTGACATCGAAATCATCTCAGGCGATACGCACCGAACTCCATTTGATTCCGGTGCTTACGCCTCAGCCACTGCTTATATATCAGGCCAAGCTGTAAATAAAGCTGCACAGAAATTGCGATCGCGTCTACAAGAATTTGCTGCAAAAATCTGGCATTGTCAACCGGAAGAAATTATTCTGGCTGATCAGATTGTGAAGGCGAAGGGGCAAGAGATTTCGCTGCAAGAACTGGCTGCATCGGCGAGCACCCAGCCGGAATCTCTAGCAGTCGAGCTAGAGCATGCAGCTGATGAGTCTTCTCTAACGTTTGTGGTTCAGGGAGTTGAAGTCGAAGTTGATACTGAAACGGGCCGAATCAAAGTCCTCCGTTGCGTACAAGCCGTTGATATAGGAAAGGCAATTAATCCGCAGATTTGCCACGGTCAAGCTACAGGAGGGATGATGATGGGGCTTGGCTATGCTCTGTTTGAAGAACTCCAGATGGACGAGCAGGGGCGGATTCTTAACCCCGCGCTGCGTAGCTATCGGATTCCCACTGCCAAAGATGCACCGCCGATGGAAGTTATCTTAGTAGAAAAAGCTGACCCCTATGGCCCGTTTGGTGTTAAAGGCATCGGTGAAATTGGCACAAACTGCACTGCACCTGCGATCGCGAATGCTGTTGCCCATGCAACTGGTGTCAGGCTAACTCAACTTCCCATGACGCCAGAAAGAGTCTGGAAAGCTTTAAATCACATTTGAGCTGCAAATTTTTTGTTTACCTCAATAGGCGAACTAAATACCTTTCAGCCTAGCATCATCTCTTCCAAGTTACGGTGATTGAGGGAATAGCGTAGTATGGTTGTGAGAACTGAAAGGATTAAGTTGAGCAACGATAGGCTCACTTCTCGATTTCCGTTAGAGAAAGTCAGTTGATTGGCGTGTTGCCTAAGAGTGTTGCTATGTTCATTGAAACCAATACTGAGCAGGAAGCGCTGTTAGATGAGGGGGAAATTTGGGAACCACCTAGTCCGCCGACTGACCTGATATTTGATGATGGAGAACCCTTGGAAACGAATCGCCACCGGATTGCGATGAACGTCTTGATCCGCTCGTTAAAGCACGGCTGGACTGAGCGGCAGGATGTTTTTGTGGGTGGGAATATGTTTGTCTACTACAGTGGCAAGCAGGCTCGCAATCGAGATTTTAAAGGTCCTGATTTTTTTGTGGTGCTGGGTGTAGACAACAATCCAGAGCGCCAGGGATGGGTCATATGGGAAGAAGGGGGACGCTACCCGGACGTGATTGTGGAATTACTCTCTGCTAGCACGGCTGAAGTTGATAAAGGGACTAAGAAAGTGCTCTACGAGCAAGTATTCAAGACGCGGGACTACTTCGTGTTCGATCCATTTGCGGCTAATTCATTAGAGGGATGGCATTTGGATTTGGACCGAGGTTATCAAGTTTTGGTACCTGATGAGCGGGGATGGTTATGGTGTCAGTCTTTGGGGTTGTGGTTGGGCACTTGGCAAGGCAAAGCCGAAGATGATACGACCGAGTGGTTGCGGTTTTATGATGCAGAGGGAAATTTAATATTACTACCGGAAGAAGCTGAACGGCAGCGGGCTGAACGGGAGCAGCAACGGGCTGAACGGTTGGCAGCGCGACTTCGAGAGTTGGGTGAAGATCCAAATAATTTTTAGATGTGTGTGACTTGCGGTTGCAGTTTATTTGCTAAAAGCAAGGCGGTTAGGAGAAAGCTGGGTGATCATTTCATCTTCATGCCCAGATGCCCAGTCAGCGAAGCGCTGTGCCAGAGGCGGAACAATCACCAGTGGATTGCTGAAGCCAGAGAACAGCTGAATGCCGTCGGCATCAGGGAGCTTTCCAATTAAAGGCAGGCGATCGCAACTAAACCCCACTAAGCAATGATGCCAGGTTCCCGGCAGTTTTCCCAAAGCTGGTAGCACTTTTCCCACCTGGGCGCGAATTGCTGCCTCGCTTTGAGCTGAATCTACCTTGGCATTAGGGTCAGTCAGAACGCGACTCAGCTGACCTAGCCGCAGGCTACCATCAAGAAATTGAATCGCACCAGCATCTAGAATTGGGGGTACTGGCTCATAACCAGGTTCATCCCATAGCTTATCAACCTCAAGTGTGCTGGACTCGGCTTCTAATTCAAACCGTTTCGTCTGGGCTGGCATTACCAGTGTACGTAGCTGCACGTCAACAGGTGGGGTTTCGATTAATTCAGCATGGGTGAAATATAGCCGGGTAGGAATGCCAGCTAGTTTTAGCAGGTGTCGGCTCAAGCCACCAGCACAGATGACGACGTTGGCGCTGTGGTAAGTCGCGGTTGTGGTTTTCACTCCCCAAATGCGATCGCCCTCTTGCAGTAGTCCCAATACCTGAGCCATCTGCACCAGACCCCCAGCACGGAGAAAGGCCCGATTATAGCCTTGAGCCGTGACTTTTGGCTGGATGTGACCGTGTTTGACAGTCAGGGCACCAGCGATCGCGTCTGGATTAAGCAACGGTTCCAACGCACAGGCTTCTGCAACGCTGAGCAGTCTAGGAGGGATAGCAAAGTGTGCATAGGCAGCTGCAGCCGCTTCTGGGTTGCTATCTGCTGAAATGGTTAGCAATAAGTCCAACTCCCGGAACTGAATATCGGTGTCTAACTCCTCCGACAGGGTGCGGTAGCGTTCAATTCCCGACTCACATAAATGCCGCGTTAGTGAGGTTGTACCTGACCAGTAGGCAAGCCCACCATAGCTAAAGCGGGTAGCACCTTGAAGCGGGGCGTGTTGCTCTAATAAAAGGACAGAAAAGCCAATTTTAGCCAGTTCGTAACTCAGCGCCGCACCCGTAATGCCGCCACCAACAACAATCCAGTCGCAAGTTTTCATTTGAACGAGCCCCTTCTGGGCAGGTGTGGGGAGAAGTTGGCCCCTATTATCTAAACTTGGCTTAAATTGCGCTCATTGCACAACAGAATTTTTTGCAAACAAAACATCTGTCCGAATTATTGAGGTGTAACATAAGGTTTTTTCTGTGAACCGGCACCTGGAGGTGTACCGATAGGAGGAGTCGTGGTGCCGGGTTCAGTCGTATTGTGGCGTCTTGTGCCGGGTTCGGTTGTAGTGCTAGGAGGGCTGACACTGGGACTGGGTTCGGTAGTACTGCTGGGAGGACTGGCGCTGGGTTCAGTCATAGTGCTGGGAGGGCTAACACTGGGACTGGGTTCGGTTGTAGTGCTGGCAGGACTGGCGCTGGGTTTAGTCTCACTGCCTGTGCAGCGAGAATTAAGCGGGAACTCTTTGCACAAAAGTTGCGTACCTTGCGGCGAAAGCTTGAACTGTGTGCTTGTGCCACCTGACTGAGCTACAGCAACACCGCTAGTCGCTGCCAGAGCTAAGGCTGTACCGATAAATGTTAAATATTTGGCTTTCATTACCACTGCACTAATTTTTTTCTATTCAACCACATAAGAGACTTTATCATCGAACAGAATTCAGGAGTTCACACGATTGATAACGGAGGTTCCCTCTGCAGCCTGGCTCTGAAACTCGCTCTCCGCGGTTCGTTAAATACTTTACCGTCCAATAGCTGAACCGATTTATCTTTCTTCAAAGCTTTGTATTTTTCTATACAAAATTTTGTCATACGAACTCTTACTCCAAATAGAGAAAATTATGACTTTATTCATGACTTTGTAATACCCTATACGGACTTTCGTCATATGATGTTTTACTCTAAATAGAGAAAACTGCAAGGTCGATATAAAGCTAAAAGTTTCAAGCTAGGTTAAAGCGTCTTCCCCAGATGGAAACCACACCCTCAACTTTTGCAAATCAACCAGGGAACAACCATCATTTTGCCCTTTGTTCAGCTGAAGCAACCAGATTAAAGCCTGAGGAATTAAGCTTCTGCATCTGGCTCCCAACCAGAGCGAAAAGCTGTGAAGGATACGCTATCAGGCGCGGGATATACGTCTCAGTATTTTATTGTGCTAGTTAGCAAGGAGATAAGCGTGGATACTCTCGTTAGAAATATAGAGCAGCAACCTTTGGACCTATCCCTTTTAACCAAGGTAGAATCGCAGCAGTTGCTTATAGAGTGGAACAACACTCAAACAGATTTCCCCAAGAATAATTGTATTCATCAGTTATTTGAGTACCAGGTAGAACAGACACCTGACAAGGTCGCAGTAATTTTTGAGGAAAAGCAGCTCACTTATCGAGAACTGAACAGCCGAGCCAACCAACTAGCTAACTACCTGCAGACTCTGAACGTGGGACCTGAGGTGATGGTGGGAATTTGCCTGGAGCGATCGCTGGATCTAGTCATTGGGCTTTTAGGCATTCTCAAAGCAGGTGGGGCATACGTGCCATTAGACCCAGCATATCCTCAGGATCGCTTGGCCTTTATGCTAGAAGATTCGCAGATACCAGTGCTATTGACTCAACAGAATCAACTTGAGAGCCTGCCAAAACACGGGGCACATGTAGTTTGCCTAGACACAGATTGTGAGGCAATCACCCAACACAGCCAAGAGAACCCCAAGTCAGGAGTAATGGCTGAGAATTTGGCTTATACAATCTACACTTCAGGCTCTACTGGTAAACCCAAAGGCGTGCAGATTGCCCACCGAGCTGTAGTTAATTTCTTAAATTCCATGCGTCAGGAACCGGGACTGACGGAGCAAGATGTACTACTTGCGGTTACTACTATATCCTTCGATATTGCCGGACTGGAACTTTACTTGCCGATGATTGTGGGTGCTCGCATAGTGTTGGTAAGCCGTGAAGTGGCATCAGACGCAGCACAGCTATTAAAAACCTTGACCAAATCCGGCGCTACTGTCATGCAAGCAACTCCAGCCACTTGGCGACTGCTTTTGGCAGCCGGGTGGTGTGGCAACAAACAGCTAAAAATCCTCTGCGGTGGGGAAGCACTCACCCGAGAACTGGCTAATCAGTTGCTAGAGAGGAGTAACTCTCTCTGGAATATGTACGGCCCCACCGAGAGCACCATTTGGTCTTTTGTCTATAAAGTAGAGCCTGGAAACGGCTCAGTGCCTATTGGTCGGCCTATTGCTAACACACAAATTTATTTGCGAGATCCGTATCTCCGCCGTAAGAGTGACCCAATTAAGCTTGTCCCTATTGGGGTGCCGGGAGAGTTGCTCATCGGCGGTGTTGGTTTGGCTCGGGGCTACCTCAACCAACCTGAACTGACAAATGGAAGATTTATTCCCGACCTCCTGAGCAACGAGGCAGGAGCCCGCCTTTACAAAACTGGGGACTTAGTTCGTTACCTGCCGGACGGCAACATTGAGTTCATCGGACGTATTGATCACCAGGTTAAAATTCGCGGCTTCCGCATTGAGCTGGGGGATATTGAGGCAGCACTAAGTCAACATCCTGCCGTGAGAGAAACTGTGGTCGTTGCCCGAGAGGATAAGTCTGACGACAAACGCTTAGTTGCCTATGTAGTTCCAAAGCCACAATCCCTATCTAAGCAGCAGACGCCAGTAATAGAATCCCATGTCGAGCAGACTTTGCAGTGGCAGAAGATATGGAACGAAGCCTACAGCCAGTCTTCTGCAGATCAGGATTCAATGTTTAATATCAGCGGCTGGAATAACAGCTACACAGGTCTGCCTACCTCAGCTCAGGAGATGCGGGAGTGGGTTGACCACACAGTCGAGAGAATTTTATCCTTGCGACCTAACCGTGTGATGGAGATCGGTTGTGGTATCGGACTACTGCTGTTTCGAATTGCTCCTTACTGCTCCCATTACTTTGGCACGGATATTTCGGCAGCGGCTGTCAGTTACATCGAGCAGCAGTTAGGGAAGAATGAGCAGGATTGGTCACATGTAAAGCTTGCCACTACAGCAGACACTTTTAAGGAAGTAGAGACCAAAGCGTTCGACACAGTAATTATCAATTCTGTAATTCAGTATTTTCCTAGCATTGATCACCTAGTGCATGTCTTAGAAGGAGCAGTTAAGGCTGTTAAGCCGGGAGGCTGCATCTTCGTCGGAGATGTGCGTAGCCTGCCTTTACTAGAGGCTTTCCACACATCCGTTCAGCTGCACCAAGCTCTTTCCTCTCTACCCAAAGCCCAGTTGCAGCAACGCATACAGGAGCGCATGGCGCAAGACAAGGAACTGGTAATAGATCCAGCCTTCTTTACTGCTCTCAAGCAGCATCTACCCCAGATCAACCATGTCCAGATTCAGCTCAAGCGTGGTCGGTATCACAATGAGCTGACTCGGTTCCGCTATGATGTAATTCTTCATGTAGGAACTGAGGTTTACCCTACCGTGGAGCCTCTGTGGCTGGACTGGCAACAACAGGAGTTGACATTACCAGCGATTCGTCAAATCCTTAAGGAAACCGAGCCAGAGATTCTGGGTATTACCCGCATCCAGAATGCGCGTATTCTCACAGACATTAAGGCAGTAGAATTGCTGGCATGCCAAAATGGCTTTGAGACAGTAGGAGACCTGGCGGAAGCTCTGCACAAAACGACTCAGGGCACGGGGATTGATCCTGAAGATTTGTGGAACTTGAGCCAAGACTTACCTTATGATACCCACATCAACTGGTCGGAGTTGGGTGCAGATGATTGTTATGATGTGGTATTTCAGAGGTGTTCGACAGTGCAAACGCCAGATGAAAAGAGGCTAGTGCCTTCGTCCTCTGGAAAAACTTTTGCTCTTAAGCCTTGGAGAGCTTATGCCAATAACCATCTACAGGTGAAAGATCCAAGCAACGTGGCACCACAGCTACGTGCCTTCCTCAAGCAGAAGCTACCTGATTACATGATTCCTTGTGCTTTTGTTTTAATGGACAATCTGCCGCTTACGCCCAGTGGCAAAGTTGATCGTCGAGCGCTTCCTGCACCAAATCGAGCCAGACCTGTTTTAAAAGAAAAGTTTGTTGCACCCTGTACCCTGCTTGAGGAACAGTTGGCTGAAATCTGGGCTGCTGTTCTGGGAATCGAGCCAGTGGGGATACATGACAACTTCTTTGAATTGGGAGGACATTCTTTACTAACAGCTCAAATGCTTTCCCAGGTGCAAAAAACTTTTCAGGTAGAGTTGCCCCTGCTTAGTCTCTTTAAAGCACCCACTGTAGCTGGGCTTGCCCAAGCTATTGATATTGCCCATCAGTCAGGGTCCGTCGCCATAATTGACAACAGCACTGTCCCGGATTTGAATGCCGAAGCTGTCTTAGATCCTACAATCTTTCCTTTTACTACCTCTGTTGAGCCTATATCAGTTCCCAAGCGGATATTCTTGACTGGGGCAACAGGTTTCATTGGAGCTTTTTTACTTTATGAACTCCTTCAAGAGACTAAAGCGGATATCTATTGTCTAGTCCGTTCCTCCAGTCCTGAGTCAGGCAAGCAGAAAATCAAAAGAAACTTAAAACGCTATTTACTTTGGAATGAAGAGCTGGATTCTAGAATTGTTCCGGTTCTTGGAGATCTATCACAGCCCTTTTTAGGACTTACTGAGCAAAAGTTTCGTGAATTGGCTAGCATTCTTGATCTCATTTACCACAATGGTGCGTTCGTCAATTTAATTTATCCCTACGCTGCACTTCGGGCAACCAATGTGATTGGCACCCAGGAAATCTTGAGATTAGCGAGTCAAATCAAAGTAACACCTGTACATTTCATTTCTACCCTTGATGTGTTCCAATCACCTCACTATTCGGGCATGAATGTCATCCAAGAACAAGATGCTCTTGAGCATAGTGAAGGTCTTGATGATGGCTATGCCCAAAGTAAATGGGTGGCTGAGAAGTTGGTGATGACTGCACGCTCAAGAGGAATTCCTGTTTGTATTTACAGGCTAGGAATGATTACAGGGCACAGCCAAACAGGCATCTCTCAAACAGATGACTTAATGTGCAGAATGATCAAAGGCTTTATCCAACTTGGGAGTGCGCCCGACTTGGATTTGATGATTAATATGACTCCTGTGGACTATGCAAGCAAAGCTGTCGTCCATTTGTCGAGACAGAAAGAATCCATGGGTCAAGCCTTTCACTTGGTCAATCCTCATTCGTTGCACTTGAGTAAGTTTGTTGACGAGATTCACTCGCTCGGTTACCCCATCCAGCAGATGGCCTATGACAAGTGGCAAGCAAAGCTACTCAACGTTGATTCCCAAGAAAATGCTTTGAGTCCCCTGATATCTATGTTTACTGAGAGGAAAGCTGAAAACCAACTGACTTACTTGGAGACATCTTCATTGGGGTTACAGTCGTTCGACTGCCAGAACACAGTTGATGGGCTTGCAGGTACTCCTATCGTCTGTCCACTACTGGATATTAGATTGCTTAGTACTTACTTTTCTTACTTCACTAGCAGCAATTTTCTAAATACTCCGCAACTTCTCACAAAAATGGCTTCTTGAGGAGAAAATTAGGTACGACTTTACAGAATGGACAATGGACAGCGTAAGACCAAATAAGCCCTTAATGCGCCTGCCACGCAGCCTAAGTTCAATTGAGACTTGGAGCTTCGGTCTCACAGGACATGTTTGTTGGATGGTTACTGCACCTGTGATCCATGCTGCCCTTGGATCTCAAGCCATTTTTGTCTGGTTGCCTGGAGTAATTGTGTCACTTCTGCTAAACCTGCAGGTGCAAAGTTTAGGCAGGTGTTGGCCAGAGATATCAGGAGGAACGCCCAATTATGCAGCTCGACTGCTGAGGAACATTCCTGGTCTGGGCAGCTATGCGGCGATCGGATATTTCCTAGGATGGGTATCGGTTCCGGCAGTGCACGCGCTCATTCTCACAGACCTGATCAAGGAGAACCTCGAACCATTAGGTGTTACCTGTCCGGGAATGGTTCTAAAAATTGGATTCACCTGCTTAGCTTTCATCTTGGCGTTTAGTGGTACCCGCGCCTTGGGGCTCTTGCATTTATTTTTCGTCATCCCGGCGATCACATTCCTACTCGCTTTTTGCTTTCAAGGTCTCGGGTGGTTAGTCTTCTCGACCACTAGCCCTGGCCTTTTCCCTGCCCATTGGTCAAGCCCCAGCTTTGGAGAATGGGCCAAGTGGTTTTTCATCGCCACCTACTCTGTCCTCTCCTGTGAAACAGCTTCCTCGTTTGTGGCTGATAGCCGACGCCCCTCGGAAACTTTGCGGTTCCTCACGTTCGCTACTTGGCTAATTCCTCCAGTGTTTCTAGGTGGTTCTTGGGTACTGATGCGACTAGCTACACAGCCAGGACTGGGTGACGACGAATACTTGAATTTACTAGCGGCAGCCCAGCTATTCTGGGGTCAGTCAGCCTCATTTCTGGTAACGCTACTGGTTGCCTTCACCGCCCTGTTAAGTTGCGCTACTGCAGTTTCCAACACTTCCCGTATTTTGTACCAACTCGCTTTGGACGGACACCTTTCGCCTGTGTTCACAGTCGTTTCCCGACGGGGTGTTCTGGTTCCTGCTCTCATATTGACCTTTTTACTCAGTCTCCTGTGTCTAGCCTGGGGTAATGTACCTCATGTCGTAATGGTGGCGGGTACTAGCTACATAGTATCCATCATGGGACTCCATCTAGGACTGTGGCTAAACCGCGGTAGACCAGAGGTGCGATGGCCTTGGTGGTCACTCTGTTTTTTCATTTTAGAAGCAGTTGTCCTGATAGTAGGGGGCTTAGCCTGGAGCTGGCAAGATCTGTTGTTCGGGCTTTTGCTTCCCATTATCATTTTGGCTGGGGATGCTGCTGTGCACCGTATTTCATTTGCGCCATTTTATCTCCGATGGTGGCTCCGGCGTTACTATACCCAACCTGATAGCAAAGTACAAGACTTTGTGGTGCTTCAGGTAATCGTCCTAATCCTCTTGATCTGTAGTGCCACTACCATCGGCTGGGTGATCAGCGGTAAGTTAGACAGAACATCTGGTGAGCCTAGCGCTGATCTATTAATCATTCTGCTAGTGACGCTCTCATTTGTAGGGGTCGCGATCGCCTGCTGGACTACCTTGCCACAGATTGCTGCTATTGACGAGGCACGGGAACAAGCAAAAAATCTGTTTATTGCTGCCCTTGATACCGTTCCAGATACCATTTTAGTCGTGGATGAAAACGGCACAATCAGTCAGACAAACCCAGCTGCGAAAGAACTATTTCAGATGAACACCCAGGCTCTGATTGGGCATCACCTGAATGAACTCCTTTCTGTGGCAGGTACGCCAGAGCAGTGGCCTAGCAGGAGTGAACAGACCTATTACTCACGCATCATTGAATCGACCATTTCACAGCGAGCCAATCGCCATCCCCAAGAATATGTTGTGATCCTGCGTGACATCACTAAGCGCAAGCGGGCTGAGGAGCAATTGAGGCAGCACCGCTACCAACTTGAGCAATTGGTGGAAGAGCGCACTATCGAACTCACCAAGGTAAATGAACAACTTCAACGAGACATCGCCGAGCGTAGACGAGCGGAAGAGCAACTGCTGCACAATGCTTTGCACGACGGGCTGACTGGGTTACCTAACCAAGCCTTATTCATGGACCGACTGGGACTTGCGCTTGAACGTGCAAAACGACGTAAGGATTATTTGTTTGCGGTACTCTTCCTGGACCTGGATCGCTTTAAAGTTATTAACGACAGCCTTGGACATATAGTTGGAAATCAACTGCTGATTGCGATTTCTCGCAGGCTGGAGACATTTCTGCGCTCTGTAGATACGGTTGCCCGTTTAGGGGGGGACGAGTTCACAATTCTACTTGAAGATATTGAGGATACAAGCACCGCAATCCATATAGCTGAGCGGATTCAAAAGGAACTGGCCTTGCCTTTCAATGTGAATGAGCTGGAGGTGTTTACCAGTGTGAGCATTGGAATCGCCCTGAGTTCGCAAAGTTATGCTCAGCCAGAACACCTCCTACGCGATGCTGACATTGCAATGTATCGTGCTAAGGCACTTGGTAAAGCCCGATACGAGGTGTTTGACACAGATATGCATAATCGTGCAGTATTGCTGCTGCAGTTAGAAACCGATCTGCGGCGTGCCATTACGCGAGAGGAATTTCTGATTCACTATCAGCCGATTGTGTCACTGGTAACCGGCAGCATTGTCGGTTTCGAGGCACTAGTGCGCTGGAATCATCCAAAGCGTGGCCTGATCTCCCCAATTGAGTTCATTCCAGTGGCAGAAGAAGCTGGAATGATCGTGATGATTGGTCAGTGGGTGCTCCGCGAAGCCTGCAGCCAGATGCACAAATGGCACACACAATTTCCGACAACACCCCCCTTGACGATCAGCGTGAATCTTTCTGGTAAACAGATCATGCAACTTGAGCTGCTTCAACAGATAAACTTTGTTCTACAAGAGACTGGCTTAGACGCAAGCAGTTTGAAGCTGGAACTTACTGAAAGCGTGCTTATAGACAATACTGAATCTGCAACAGCGATGCTCTCGCAGCTAAGGGCCCTAAATATTGAACTACACATGGATGATTTTGGTACAGGTTATTCATCCTTGAGTTATCTGCACCGCTTCCCAATTAGTACACTGAAGATTGACCGCTCTTTTATCAGCAACATAGGCATTGGTGGCGAGAACTTAGAGATTGTTCGGGCGATCGTGGCACTGGCTCATAGTCTGAACATGAATGTGACAGCGGAAGGAGTAGAAACACTAGAGCAACTAGCCCTACTCCGGGGAATGCAATGCAACCGTGGGCAAGGATATTTCTTCTCTCGGCCCTTGGATAGCCTTGCGGTGGAGGAATTGCTCATTAGTAAGCCGCACTGGTGAAGTTGACGCTTTGGCTAGCTATGCTATTTCACTGCATAAGAGGTAACTGATTGGGACTAGGCTGAGATTCCAGGTATTCGAGAAACTCTAGCAATTCCTTATCACTTAGTTCTTGGCGCGAGCGCTTACTGTAATTTTGTTCCAGGTATTTGCGCCCCTGCTGATTGCTCCAGCCTAGTCGCTTCAGTTCCCTGCTGGTACGAGCGATCACTTCAGACAAATCGACTGGTTCTCTTGCCGCTATCATTTCGTGTGTCTGCTCCAGTGCAGGTATATCTTGATAGCTATAGTCATGCGACTCGGTTAACCCATTCTCAAATGGTATCGTTTGTTCTTTGCTGTTTTCTTTCTGGGTATCAGTTATCATTCCTGATGTTTCCCCAGCAAAATTTTCTGTCTGAACCGTCGTTAAAGGTAAGCCATCTTCCTTGCCTTTCAACTCAAACGAAACTGCTGGAGCCGACGTTGATTTTTCCTCTGGCGAAACTGGTGAAACGGGCGATTCTGGCTGAGCCGATGGACTGGTCTCAACTAAGAGAACCATAAGTGCTCGACTTCTGGCTCGGTCTTCTGCAAGTTCCAAAGTTTCTGCTGCTGCCAGACCAGTAGCGCGGGTGACGCCGTCGACTTGAACTTCCACCTGCACTACAAACTTTCCTTCATAAATTTGTAGTAACTTAGAAATTAGGTTGCCTGTGGGATAGCGAGCTTGAAATCGAGACAACATAGTACGCTCCAGCTATAACTTTCGTTGACTAAGGGGTTGATGAAAGCTGTCTACCCTTTAATATCCTACGACCACTTCTTTTAAGTTTGATTGCCTAAGTTCTAGCATCCCCCATCTAGACCTCGAAAAGTTCCATCTGAAAGGTTGACAGGCTTTGCCAAACCCCTTATAGTACAAATGTACCATAAAACGTGAATGCCTCAGACGATTAGTTCCATTTACCAACACTAATCTAGCTGGGGAAAAACGATCTTAGGTGGCAATTTTACTTAGAAGCACTGATGGCTATTCAAGCGACTGAGACCGATGGCAAGCAAAAAGCCCTGAGCCTTGTGCTCAAGCAAATTGAATCCAGCTTTGGCAAAGGGGCAATCATGCGTTTGGGTGATGCCACCCGGATGCGGGTAGAAACAATTTCCAGTGGCGCACTTACCTTAGATTTAGCTCTAGGTGGCGGCTTACCGAAGGGGCGGGTGATTGAAATCTATGGCCCGGAGAGTTCCGGTAAAACAACTTTAGCACTTCATGCAGTGGCAGAAGTGCAAAAAAGTGGTGGCGTAGCGGCCTTTGTTGATGCAGAACATGCCCTTGACCCTACTTATGCTGCGGCGCTGGGCGTTGATATTGAAAACCTACTGGTTGCTCAGCCTGACACTGGTGAATCAGCACTGGAAATTGTCGATCAGATGGTGCGCTCTGCCGCCATTGACATCGTGGTGATTGACTCAGTCGCAGCACTCGTTCCTCGAGCTGAAATTGAAGGGGATATGGGAGATGCACATGTTGGTCTCCAAGCTCGCTTAATGAGCCAAGCCTTACGGAAAATCACCGGTAACATTGGTAAATCCGGCTGTACAGTGGTTTTCCTCAACCAACTAAGGCAAAAAATCGGTATCACTTACGGCAACCCAGAAGTCACAACTGGCGGCAATGCCTTGAAGTTCTATGCCTCTGTCCGTTTAGACATTCGCCGGATTCAATCGTTGAAAAAAGGTACAGAAGAATTTGGCAATCGTGTCAAAGTCAAAGTTGCCAAGAACAAAGTCGCTCCACCCTTCCGAATTGCCGAGTTTGACATTATTTTTGGTAGTGGGATTTCTACTCTGGGTTGTGTCGTTGACTTGGCGGAAGAAACTGGGGTAATTGTCCGCAAGGGTGCCTGGTACAGCTACAAAGGAGATAATATCTCCCAAGGTCGGGACAACGCGATTAAGTACCTAGAAGAAAACCCTGAAGCGGCGCAAGAAGTTCAGCAACAAGTGCGTCAGAAGTTGGAAATGGGAGCTATTGTCTCTGCTAACTCCGTGGCGACGGTTGGTAATGACGAAGAAGCTTCGGAGATGGAGATACTAGAAGAGTGAATCAAGTTGCTGCTTAAGCGGTGTAACCTAGAATTTGTCAGCAACCCCTGACTGAAGTACGGGGGCTTCAGGCGCAAGCTTGAAGCCTTACGACCTCGGTCTAGCTGACCAGATTCAGGCAGCAATGCCTACGTTATCGGCAAGAGTTAAAGACCTACCAGGGAATGCGTAGCTAGTTCCCTGCTCTAGAACCGGAGGATTAAACATCTTTAGAGGGTTAAGGAAGTGTCTTCTGGATAGTACCGACTGATAACATTGTCGAAGCTCACATTACCCCAGAAAGGGAGGCTTCAACGGAAGCAAAAAACCGCTGCTATGCGTACAGAACAAAAAATGCCAAACCATAATTGTCTGGTTGAGAGTACAACACAAAAGTACATGGTGAGAGGGGTGCTGAAGGAGGGTTTCCCTCCGTAGGCAACCCCCGATTGCCCGTTGGGCATTCAGTAGTTCCAAGGCGGTAGCGGCAACCAAATATTTGACGGCAGTTAAAACTGCCGAGTCGTGTTTCCTCTGCCACTTAAAAGATGGCAGTTTCCACACTCCCGGAGGTTTTTAGATGAACGAACACCCGAAAATTATCAAGCGCCAGCAACCGACACCACCAGAAGCAAACCTCGCAGCGGAGGTAACTCCGGTGCATTCTGCATCTGCTGCTATTGAATCTATCGAATCTGTCGAAATGCCTGCCCCACTAGAACAGCTGGAAGTCCTCGACATGCCCTCAGCACCAATTACGCCCACATACTCCCAATGGTGTCGGGAATTTGAGTTAGACAACTGGGCAGACAAGGAAGATACCTGGGAGTTTGAGTCTGATGACCTCTATATGATGCGCGGTTAGGCACCCCAGCCCTAAAGGGGGCGGGGCTTGAGAACTGCCCGAAGAAGAACGGGCGGGATAAATCAAGCCTACACCTGACCAGACTAAGTGCCTTGCGTACTACCTTTGAGGCAAGTGTTCAAATTCCTACTCCGGGATGCGTAGCTAGTCCCGCGACTCTAGAAGCCAAGGATTAAACAGATGTATGGGTTAAGTCAGTGTTCTTGGCAAAGTACCGACCTCAAAGATTGTCGAAGCTAACGTTACCCGTTCATGAGGGACAGCAATGTCCAAAGTGTTCGTAATTGACACCAACACTCTTAGACTAGATCCAATTCACCCAGCACAAGCAAGACAGTTATTAACCCATGGCAAAGCGGTAGTATTCCGAAGATTCCCATTTACAATTATCTTGAAAGAAGCTAGACCTGAAACTCCAGTTACTCCACTTAGGATTAAGATTGATCCTGGCGCTAAGACTACTGGTTTCGCTCTAGTTAACGAAACAACTGGCGAGGTCGTCTGGGCGGCAGAGTTACAACATCGCGGCTTTCAAATTCGTGATGCTTTAATCAGTCGTAGACAACTACGTCGTGCGCGGCGTAACCGGAAAACCCGCTATAGAAAACCAAAATTCTTGAATCGTACTCGCCCCGAAGGATGGTTGCCGCCAAGCTTAAGGAGCCGCGTGGAAAACATTCTGACTTGGGTGCGACGGTTGATTAAGTTTTGTCCAGCCAGCGGCATTTCGGTTGAATTGGTCAAGTTTGACACCCAGTTAATGCAAGACGCTAATATTGATGGCATTGCCTATCAGCAAGGAACATTGATGGGCTACGAGGTGCGGGAGTTTCTCTTAGAGCGTTGGGGTCGTCAATGTGCCTACTGCAATATCAAAGACGTACCACTAGAAATTGAGCACATTCAACCTCGATCCATTGGTGGTTCTGACAGAATCAGTAATTTGACGTTGGCTTGCCATACCTGCAATCAGAAGAAAGGAAACCGAGACATCGCTGATTTCTTGTCTAACAAGGCAGATTTATTGAAACGAATTCTGGCTCAGACTAAAAAACCATTGGCAGATACAGCAGCGGTTAACGCAACAAGATGGGAGCTATTCAATCGACTCAAAAATACTGGACTGCCAGTCAGCACAGGGACTGGCGGTCAGACTAAGTTTAATCGCACGATATTGGGATTGTCAAAAGCTCAGTGGATTGATGCCGCTTGTACTGGCGCTACTCCAAAGTTAATAGTTTCAGGTATCAAGCCACTTTTAATTTCAGCAAAAGGACATGGAACTAGACAGATGTGTCGCACTGACAAGTACGGATTTCCTAGTCGTCATTGTTCCAGAACTAAATTTCACAAAGGCTTTCAAACTGGCGACATTATCAAAGCAGTTGTCACTTCTGGTAAAAAGATTGGGATGTATAGTGGTCGAGTTGCTACCCGTGCCACTGGTAATTTTAATGTCTCAACCGCCAGCGGGCTGATCCAAGGAATTAGCCACAAATATTGCCAACATATACACCGGAAAGATGGATACGCTTATATCCCTTAACAAGGATGCCCTGTCGGGCAATTATTTATGTAAGGGGGAAGCTTCCTCCCCGTGCATAAATGACAGGGGTATCCAGCTTCCCCCTTACCAACCCCGATGTTCGATGAAGTATGACTTGCCTTAATTATTACTTGCGGCTCTTGTCCCGCCGAGAATACAGTACTTATGAACTCCTAAAGAAAGGACAATCAAAGGGATTTGAGCAGAGCGAAATCACTGATGCTCTCAATCAACTTCAAATCAAAGGCTACCAGTCAGATGCTCGCTTAGCCGCCAACCTAATCTCATCAGCTACAGGCAAATACGGTAAGTCTTTTGTTAAGCGCCAATGCTTTGAAAAAGGAATTAATGCTGATTTGTTCGAGCAAGCTTGGCTCGAACAAGCCGAGAATGGCTCGGCAGATGAACTGACTTCTTTAAAAGCCAAAGTCATGCGTCAGTACAAAATTGATGATTTCCAGACAATAGAACCGAAAACCAAAGCGAAGTTATGGAATTACCTAAAGTACAGGGGGTTTAATCCCTTTGAGGTCTTAGAGCAGTGGCAGAGGGAAGAACAAGATGTTGAGTAACACTATAGCATTGGATGTTACAAGAAATGTGGGTAATGGCACTTTAGCTATGGGGAGTCTCATCTAGCTGCGCTCGGTTTCCAAGAGACACTCCTAGCGTTTTCAGGTAATTGCCTAATTCAAGCTGTTGTACCTCCCACTTTTTCAGCGCGGTAACGACGTCGCCTTTGTCCAGTTGCACAAACTTTGCAAGTTCCATTGCATTGGTGGCAGCCTTTGAAGTACTAGCACCCGTGTGAGGACGAGGCACAAACGCAGCATCACCAATCAAACATACACGACCGAACGCCATCTGAGGTACCGATAAGTCATAAATCGGCTGGATGAACGGGTCTTTCGTCTGCTCGAACAGATGCAAGAACACTGCTGGCAAAACCTTCTGGGCGATCACTCTTTGTTGCTCTACCAGGTCTTGTCGGATTGTACCTGGCGGTATAGAGTAGTCGCGGAATAGACCTGTTCGATCAGTCAGCACTTGTTGCAACTGCTCGACCATGAACAACACGTGGACTTTGGTAACTACAGTTAAAGCTCTTGGGAGTCTTGCCGTGTTTCGACCCCAAGAGCTTTAAATGTTTGAACTAACGATTACTCCCCACTGAATTAAGCATACTGCTTAAGAAGCACTATGAGGATGGGGTAGAGTGACACTTTTTAAATTGTCACTAAGAAGGGGCTAGGGGTCATAACTATTTTGCCTGGGCTGCTGCTCTAGACATACTGTAGTAACCTAGCTGACCACGATACCATTTGTTCTTCCTCGCGCCTTCTGAGAGAATGTTCGTAACTTGGCGACGAGCCTTGTTCCCAACCTCCTTAGGCAATTCATCCACAAAAATGGTATTTACAATGGCAGGAATTTCAAATACCTTATCAGCTTGGCGTTGCAGAACCACAGAGACTGCTTCTGATAAAGAGGTGTGACTGAACTCCTCTCGCACATACTGCTGCCATCCTAAGCCTTTCTTGGTTGCTTTAGCCTGATGGGTAGATTTCGTAGTTTTGTTTCTGCTAGTAGGGGATGGGGCTGTTTTTTGAGCTTCTTTGGACTCAGTATCTGAGGAAGCATTGGCTTGGGACTTAACAGCGGTAATTGCCTTTGAGGTTTCTAACGGTAGTACTGTCAAGTCCTCGTCAACAGGTTCAAGCTCCCTGCCCGACTCAGCAGATAACGTTTGTGCTGGTTCCTCAACCGGTGTAGTAGCTGTGTCGGTTTTTGTGAAAAGGCTGATGACGGTTTTGAGACTTCTGCGTTTCTCCTGAACGGACTCCAGTTGGGAAAGCAACTCCGCCTCTTGAACTGTTAATTGAGCATCAACTTCTAGTAGTTTGGCGAGGGTAGAATTGGCTGTCTGGTCGAAGTCCTGAGAGTTTGGCACAGTGCGTATTACCTTTAGTTGAACTATTTTCAACTTAATTCTAAAGAAAAAATCAACAGTTTCAGCGCAATTACTCGGTATTTTGCCTAAATATTTACACCCAAGCAGTCTAAACTAAGTCCGCCATCAAAAATAGGATGGGGGGAAGACTGGCTCCGCCTCATCCTGCTTGAGTCAAATCAGTGATCTCTGGCGGCATTTTAAACAAGCCGTCTTCGTCCGGCTCAAAGTCGAGAACTTTAAATACAGCATCAATATTTAGAGGACCGTAAATGTGAGGGAATAGCTCCTCTAACCCTTCATATCGAATTTCAGCTTGTACCTTGTCGGAATCAATGCAAAGAAGGAGCAATCCCTGTTGACCAGGAAAGAAGTTATTTGCCACTTTAATGACTTGCAGCGGTGTTGAACAGTGAATAAAGCCTTCAGTGTCTAGCGTATCACCGCGATAGGCTTGAACTAGTTTTGCTTGCTTCCACTGTTCGCGCTGTGTGATGTGCAAGATAATGTTCATAGTAAAACCACAGGTAGTAAAACTTGAGAAGGGCGCTCACCCCCGCAATCCACCGTCAACGTCACAATTTGAGCATCCATCAATCGGGTAGCGCCGAGCGGTGAACCTGTGCCTGGATTCATAGGGTATGCGGGGAAACAGGATGCACTCAAACTGAGGCGCAACGCATGACCGCTGACAATTCGAGCACAAGTCGCTTGAAGTGAAACCCTTAACGGTCTGTGCTGCTGAGTGGACTCAACATGAATATAGCCCTGTGTCAGATTGTAGACACTGCCATCTAATTGCACCTCTGATATTACCGCGCATAGATCATGACTAGGCGTATCAGCCATACACCAAACTTCAACCGCAACATCACCTGCAAGATGAAGGTCTGTTGCCAGCGGTTCAGTAGTATAGGTCAAAACATCCGAACGGCAATCTAAATGCGATCGCTCAAATGACCCAGCTGGCACTGCGGCATGACCACCTAGCGCCGGAATCGGTCGCCAAGGGTCATGAACCAACACCTCAGACGGGCAGGTGACTGGGTGAGTACTGCTAAGAGTGCCTTCACCTTCCCTAATACTGGCAAGACCAGTACTTGACAAGAAATACGGTTTCTGAGTTCTACAAGGCCAGTTATTAAAGGTGCGCCATCGGTTACTACCCATCTCAAACAAACAAATGGGAGCTTCGTCTACCAGTCCTGTATCGATGCCCTTAAGAAGCTGCTCAAACCACCGCAATTGCAGCCGATCTATAGGATTTACAGCTTCTGAGCCAAAATTAACAGCGCCCACTTGGCGACACCAGGGTAGGTGTGCCCATGGTCCCACTAACAGCTGTTGCCGATATTTGCTCCGGGCGGCAAAGTCCTTGTAGCAATGGAGGGTGCCGCGCAGGTAAGTGTCAAACCATCCCCCAATGTGGAACATTGGCAGGTCAACGTTTTGTAGGTGGCGCTTGGGAGAAATTTGCTCCCAGTATTCATCAGGTTTTGCATGCTCCAGCCATTCGTGATAAAAAGCGTTTGGTGCAAGTTTTCTTAAGCACTCATTGAGGCTGGGAACGGGCTCATACAAGGGTATATTCTGGGCAGCAGCATAGAGAGTGTAATGAGCGGCGACATCGCCCTTGATCCGCGCTGTTTCTGCCGCTAGTTGAATCGCCCAGCTGAGATTGGCTTGCAGACAAAAGGCTCCCCCTTCATACACCCAATCTGTATATAAATCGTAACCAATCATCGCCGGACAGATAGTCTTGAGGGCAGATGGACGGGCAGCTGCTGCATACAGCTGGGTCATCCCCTGGTAGGAAAATCCATACATTCCCACCTGCCCAGTGCTACCAGGTAACGCTGCTGCCCAATTGACTGTGTCCTCTCCGTCCTCGATTTCGTGGACAAATAGCTTGAATTCACCTTGTGAGGAGCCGCGCCCGCGCACGTCTTGAATTACGACAATGTAGCCTTGGGCGGCGTACCAGATGGGATGGGCATAAACGACGGTAGATGCGATCGCCCTGCCATAAGGTTGTCGCATCAGCAACACTGGAAAATCACCCTCAGTCTCTGGGCGGTAAATATCTGCATCCAGCCGCACCCCGTCACGGGTATACATGGATGCAGTCTCCTTAGGACGTACCGTTAACATAACACCGGTGCAGCTGCACGACGCAAAACGACCAAATCCTCCTCATCCAGCTCCACTGGCGTTCCGCTGCGAATCAGTTCGGCGAAATCTTCATTTGGCACCATAATGCACAGAGCGTACAAGCGAGTGTTTCCCGTATTCTCAATCTTATGAGTGCTTGTGGGTGGCACCAAAAGGCTGTCTCCAGCTTGAATCAGTACGGTTTTACCATCACAAGTTGCCCTGCCTTCGCCTTTAAGGATGAAAAACATCTCTACTGCCCAGTTATGCCGATTAGGTGGAGTCTTGCCACCAACGTCAAAAATTTCTACACAAAAGGTGAGGGAGACATCAGCAGTCGCCGGATCAAACACGATCGCTAATTTGTTGGTATCAACTGGACTAATGCGATACGCCTGGTAGTCCTTGGGAGACTTGACAATGGGAATCATGCAGCGAGAAGCGTCCATTAGCATTTTCCTCCTAGTTGTTAGTTATCTAAACAATAACTACAAACTATTTGAGCGCATTACTTATAGCATGAGAATCGGTTACGAAACCAAAACACTGATTTACGTTGTAAAGCGTAGCCTGGAAGCAGAAACCTGGGGAAGTCGTAGCCGTACAGTCTTTCAGCAATATGCAGTCGTAGCCTAAGAAATTTGCGTCTTGGAGTGTTGTCATCACACATTGATCGGCATTGACACCGGCAAAGAAGAGCGTGGTTCTTCCCAGGTTGCGCAGGATGCTATCGAGGGGGGTATCCCAAAACCCGCTCATGCGGTATTTATCTACAACGATATCTTCTGACTTCTGCTCCAGGTCCTCTACTACAGCAGCTGCCCAACTGCCTGCTATTAGCACTAACGCATCATTAGCTGGTAAAGGCGCACCTAGTCCCACACCAACGCCAGTAGGGTTGTAGACATGAAGCAAACCAGCGTTGATATTTAGCAAGTCGGGACGATTTCCCCAATTCACCCAAACCACTGGTACACTAGCATTCCGTAGTGCTGGAAGCAAGGTTTTTAAAGGATTGATAGGAGTACGGGCTGGTGTAACGTCTACACCAATATGTGCCAGCCAACCATCTGGATGACAGAAGTCGTTTTGCATATCAATAACTAAAATGGCTGCTTTCGCCAAGTCTAGCCGTAATGTCTTTGTTTCCGTTGGCAGCGTTATCGGGCGCGGCTCCAAGGGGGGGCGAGTGATATCGGCAATTTCAGCATTAACTGCCCAGGCATTGGGCGGAACTCCTAGTGGGCGAAGAGGTTGATTCATGGTTTACGGCAATACCTGTTTGAGCGCAGCCAGTGGGAGCAGCGGCGAGGATCACAGACCTTGAGTCAAATCGAAGCCCACTACTGAGCTGTAATGGGCTTATCGGATAATAAATCGTAGTTGGGTTACAGTTTAGTCATTGCAGGACAAACAACTTTCGTCCCACCTAGACCACAATACCCTCTTGGGTTTTTGGCAAGGTACTGCTGATGGTAGCTTTCTGCGTAATAGAACTCTGGAGCATCAATAATCTCAGTGGTGATCTTGCCATAGCCTGCGGCATTTAGAGCTTGCTGATATGTGTTGAGCGATGCTTCTGCTAACTCTTTCTGGCTGCCCGAGTACACATAAATTCCTGAACGGTACTGAGTGCCAGTATCGTTGCCCTGCGCCATGCCTTGGGTGGGATCGTGGCTTTCCCAAAAGACTTTGAGTAGGGCTTCGTAACTAATCACTTTCGGATCAAAAACAACGCGAACCACTTCATTATGACCAGTCTTTCCCGTACAGACCTCTTCATAGGTAGGGTTTGGCGTTGCTCCGGCAGAGTACCCCACAGCAGTGGTGAAAACTCCGTCTTGTTGCCAAAATATGCGTTCTGCTCCCCAGAAACACCCTATACCAAACATGGCCATCTCCATTCCAGCGGGATAAGGGGGCAAGAGCGGATTACCGTTTATGTAGTGACGTGAGGGTACTTGCATGGCTTCTGCCCGTCCTGGCAATGCCTCTTCAGGACTGGGTATCGTTGACTTCTTGCCAAATCTGAATAGCACCATTGTTTCTAACTCTGATTTTTGATAAAATTACTTATTCTATTGTAACTATTCTGGCTTCCAACCCATACCGATATTCAAAGAACCGCCAACAGATATGGTTGGCGGTAAAGTCACGTTACACTCATTGCAGGTCAATACCTACGCAGGGAGCACGTTATCAGTATTAACGGGCATCTGTATCAACTGGCGTTGCAAGGAAGGCATGGGTTTGACCATTAATAGTGCCAGAACCCACAATTTGCCCTGCTTCATTAATGCCTCGCGCGTCTTCTAGAACCCAACCAGAATTGACAGGCACTAAGCTGTTAAGATCCATCATCACACCATTGCGGTAAAGGAAGGCATGTAAGTTGCTGGGGGAGTTGGTGCTGGTTTGACCAACTATTTCGCCGTTGTTGTTAATGGCTTCAGCAGAGCTGAAATTGCCAGCGATAGTGCCAAGGTCTGTCATTGACCCGCCGCTGTAAAGGAAAGCGTGAACTACAATATCATGCGGATCTTTAGGTGGAAGTTGCGAAACCTCAACTACCTCCCCTTTGTTGTTGATGCCATACGCAAAGTTGCGATCGCCACCAAGTGTACCAATATCTTGCATTGTCCCCCCACTGTAAAGGAAAGCGTGAGTTTTGCTTGGGTTAAGATACGAATCGCCGACTATCTGGCCGTTGTTGTTGATAGCGTATGCCTCGCTATATTTGTCACCTGGGAGGGTGCTAAGGTCTTGCAGGACTCCAGCGCTGTAGAGGAAAGCGTGCTGGTCCCCATTGATACTCGTGCTGGAAGGGGCTGTATTCGCGCTGCCAACCACTTGCCCTTGGTTGTTGATGCTACTGGCGATGCTGTAGGTGCCCCCAGAGAACGTGCCGAGGTTTTGCAGTACCCCATCGCTATAGAGAAAAGCATGGTTGCCTCCGCTGGAGGGGGAGGAAGTGCCGATCACCTGACCTTTATTATTGATGTCACTGGCACCGCTGTAATTGTCATCTGGGAGAGTGCTAAGGTCTTGCAGTGACCCGTCGTTGTAGAGGAAAGCATGACTGCCCGCGCCGATTGGCGATGCATTGGGCATCTCGGCATGGCCAACTACCTGTCCTTTGTTATTGATGCCGTAAGCACCGCTATAGGTGCCCTCAGGAAATGTGCCCAGGTCGGTGATAGTGTAGCTTGGCGTATTAGTCTCAGCAGGCACGGCAGGGGCGGAGCCTAGGACGCAGAGAACCGTCAGCGCCAGGCTGAATTTATAACAAGATCCTGATTTCATGGTTATTTCCTTAAGGATATTGAAAAACTTTTGTTACTCATTGCCACTGAATATTAACCATGCCTGTTTCCTTCAATTAACAGGGCTGTTGTCTAATGTCTCGAAAGTAAAGCAACCTAAAAGCTGTTAGCGATCATGTGTAGTTATGCTCTTAGCCTATAGAGACTAGGCTAGCAAAAACAAGTAGGAGATTTACCCAATAAATAGAAAGTTTTTCTATCAGTTTCGTTAAGTTTTTGCAATAATTGTTGTCGGAGCTACCTGTGGCAAAATTTATCAAAAGCTTAAAGAAACGGAGGTTATACTAACTTAATGCGCTTCTACCTAAGGAATAAGATTAGCTCTATCTTAGGGATAAAACTAGTATCGACTTTATTGGTAATCCTAAATACAAAAAACATTTATCCACATTTACCTTTGTAGAGCGAAGCTGCACAATCGATTAAATCTTTGCAGAGGAAGTGAAAGGACATGCTTAAATTAATTGATAGGAGAAGGGAAAAGTAGCTTAGTGACTTTGCGCAAACCTACAAAAGAAGAGATTCGCACTGCGGTCGGTAAGACCGTTCCAGACATCATTGCGCCTGATCTGCACGTATTGTTCTGTGGCATCAATCCTAGCCTCTACAGTGCAGCAATCGGGCATCATTTTGCCCGACCAGGTAATCGCTTCTGGCGAACTCTGCACGCATCAGGCTTCACTGAGCGATTGCTTACACCATCTGAAGATGACACTCTGCTGCAATTCGGCTATGGTCTGACGAACATCGTGGCTCGCTCAACAGCAAAGGCTGATGAATTAGAAGCTCAAGAGCTTGTTTTGGGTCAGCAGCAGTTGGCAACCAAGGTGCAGCACTATCGACCACGATTTCTGGCTATACTGGGAATTGGTGCATATCGAACTGCTTTCAATCGAACTAAAGCAGTAATGGGGCAACAGGACAAGTCCCTACATAGTGCAATCATTTGGGTATTGCCCAACCCGAGTGGGTTAAATGCCCATTACCAATTGGAAGATCTTAAAAGAGTGTATCGGGAACTACTGGTTTCAATTTAAACGCATATCGTTCCTTCTTAGGATGTTGGAGGAATGCATTTTTTCATGTCACTAGAAAATAAGCTTTATGTAGCTGATAAGCTGAAAGACAAATAAGATTGCTTGTTAAGGTGGAGAATTATGCAGCTTAAGTGCAGAGTAGCTTAGTAAAGTGGTTTGATAGAGATACCCAATGGAAACTTGGATTCGTGACCTTCCCAAAGCGGAGCTTCATATCCATATAGAAGGTTCCCTGGAACCTGAACTCATGTTTATGATCGCCAAACGCAACAACGTTACATTACCCTACAACTCTGTTGAAGCTATTCGCGATGCTTATCACTTCAGCAACCTGCAGTCGTTTTTAGATATCTACTATGCCGGTGCTTGTGTACTGTTATACGAACAAGACTTCTACGATCTAACCTGGGCATACCTGCAGCGTTGCGTAGCTCAGAATGTGCGTCACACCGAAATCTTCTTCGATCCTCAAACTCACACCGAGCGAGGAATTCCCTTCTCAACGGTCATTACAGGCATTCATCAAGCACTAAAGGATGGAAAACAGCAGCTTGGGGTTTCATCCAAACTCATTCTCAGTTTTTTGCGGCATCTGAATGCTGAATCAGCAATGGAAACCCTTGAGCAGGCGCTGCCTTTCAAAGACTGGCTAGTTGGAGTTGGGCTGGACTCTTCAGAACTTGGAAATCCTCCAGAGAAATTCCAACCAGTCTTTGAGAGAGCACTCTTAGAGGGCTTTTTAACCGTCGCGCATGCAGGTGAAGAAGGTCCACCAGAATATATCTGGCGAGCAGTAGAGCTACTGAAGGTTTCTCGCATTGATCATGGGGTTCGCTGTTTAGAAGATCCGCAACTCGTGCAGTATCTGGCAGACCACCAAATTCCTCTCACGGTCTGTCCACTATCAAATGTCAAACTATGCGTGTTTGATGTTATGGCAAACCATAGCCTCAAGAAACTCCTTCAGGCAGGACTTTGCATCACGATCAATTCAGATGACCCTGCTTACTTTGGTGGCTATGTTGCCGAAAACTTTCAGGAAACACATAATGCACTCTTGTTGACCCCAGAAGAAATCCACCAGCTGGCAAGGAACTCTTTTCAAGCCTCCTTCCTAACTCCAGAGGAAAAGCGCCCCTTCCTGGATGAACTCGATACGTTTATGGCGCGGCGATTAAAACTTAGGCATTGAAACAGCTTCTCGCTCCTTGGAAATCAATCTGCAGCGATCGCGCCTGGGCTGTAATTCCCTCTTCCTGCCAAGCCGTCGCCATTGCCACCGCCACTACAGCTGAGCGTGCCTCAGATGCCAGAGCCAAAAGAGTTGGTCCAGCACCACTAATCACCAACCCATAAGCCCCAGCGGCAACAGCAGCTGAACGCACCGCCTCATAACCTGGAATCAACGCTTGGCGATAAGGTTGATGCAGCCGATCTTGCAGAGCCACCCGTAACCAATCACCCCGACCTGCTTCCAACCCCCGCACCAATAGCCCCAGATGAGCCGTATTAAAAATCGCATCCGCCCGACTCACCACATCTGGCAGCACCCTACGAGCTTCCTGAGTCGAAAGTTCAAAATCGGGAATTGCCACCACTGGCACAACATCAGAATGCCAGACAACATCACAAACTTCCCACCCCCCCAAATCCCCCTCTTCTCCTTCTCTGCGCTCTCCGCGTCTTGGCGGTTCGTCAACCAAACCTCTAGCAGCCAAACGACAACCCCCCACCAAAGCCGGAACCACATTATCCGGATGCCCCTCAAGTGCAATAGCCAGCCGCAGCACCTCTCCCTGATCTAGAGGCTCTCCAGCCAGATGATTCGCTCCTACCAACCCGCCAACAATCGCCGTCGCCGAACTACCTAGTCCCCTCGCTAAAGGGAAACTCAGCTCAATCTCAATCTGCACTGGTGGGGGCATCTGGCCCAAAAGTTTATACAACTTCACAAACGCCTGATAAACCAGATTACTCTCATCAGTCTTAACCAGATGGGCTTCAGCACCAGTAACAGCAATACTGACCCTAGACAAACCAGCTGAATCAACGCAAGTGAACTTGAACTGGTTATACAGCGTTAAAGCGGCTCCAAGGCAGTCGAAACCCGGTCCCAGGTTAGCAGTAGTAGCCGGGACAGTAACAGTAACAGTTTTGATCATTAAAAGCTATGGCGATCGCTAATTGCCCGCTGCATTTTCTCCAACACCTCTGCCACCGGCATCACTACTAATTCTTCAGAAGTCCGAGTGCGAATGCTGAGGCTGTTTGATTCCACCTCCTTCGCCCCCACCACCGCCATCACCGGGATTTTCTCCTTCTCCGCATTGCGAATCAGTTTACCCAGTCGCTCATTACTAGCATCTGCCTCAGCCCGGATACCGAGCGATCGCATCTTGCTCGCTACTTCCTGAGCAAAGGGCAGTTGGGCATTACTCACGCTCAGCAATCGCGCTTGTATTGGCGCTAACCACAGCGGGAAATCCCCAGCATACTCCTCAATCAAAATCCCAATCAGCCGGTCTAATGAACCAAAAGGAGCGCGGTGAATCATTACTGGTCGTTTCCGAGTGCCATCTTCTGCGACATACTCTAGGTCAAACCGCTCTGGCAGGATGTAATCTACCTGCACAGTACCAAGCTGCCACTCTCTCTCTAAAGCATCCCGGAAAATAAAATCTAGCTTCGGACCATAGAACGCTGCTTCCCCAATGCCTTCAAAGTGCTCCATACCCAAGTGTTCAACAGCGCGGCGAATTGCACTTTCAGCCTTCTCCCAAGCTTCATCCGAGCCGATGTACTTATCAGAAGCCGGATCGCGGAAACTAAGTCGCGCCTTGAAGTTCTTCATCTGCAGACTTTTGAACACCGATAAAATCAAATCCACCACACTAAGGAATTCGCTATCCAACTGCTCTGGCGTTACGAATAGGTGAGAATCATCTACCGTGAAGCCTCGTACCCGCGTTAGTCCGCCCAGTTCTCCCGATTGCTCATAGCGGTAAACAGTGCCAAATTCGGCTAAGCGTATGGGCAGTTCCCGATAGGAACGTAGTTCACTCTTATATATCTGAATGTGGAAAGGACAATTCATCGGCCTGAGAACAAAGCCTTGTTCTTCAGCCGCAGCTTGCTCGTCCTCCGCCATCAGAGGGAACATATCTTCTTTGTATTTTTGCCAGTGTCCCGACACCTTGAACAAATCAACCTTAGCAATGTGTGGCGTTACCACTTGCTGGTAACCGCGTTTGAGCTGTTCTTGTTTAAGAAAGTCTTCCAGGACTGAGCGCAATACCGTTCCCTTGGGCGTCCACAACGGCAACCCTGGTCCCACGTCATCGCTAAAAATAAACAGTCCCAGCTCTTTTCCTAGCTTTCGGTGGTCTCGCCGCAGTGCTTCTTCCTTGCGACGCTTGTATTCAGCCAACTGCTCTGGTGTTTCCCATGCCGTGGCGTAGATGCGCTGCAGCTGAGCCTTCGTCTCATCCCCACGCCAATAAGCCCCAGCAACGCTTTCCAATTCAATCGCCTTGGGGTTCAGATTACTAGTACTTTCTAAATGAGGACCAGCACACAAATCCCACCATTCCTCTCCCAGGTGGTAAATCGTAATCGGTTCCTCAAGTCCTTCGAGAATTTCTAGCTTGTAAGGCTCATTAATCTCCTTAATTCGCCGTTCAGCCTCTTCCCGGCTCACCTCCTCTCGAATCACCGGCAGTTTCCGATTGATGATCTTGATCATCTCTTTCTGGATGGCCTTCAGATCCTTTTCTGTAAATGACTCTGGGTTGTCAAAGTCATAGTAAAACCCGTTTTCAATCCAGGGACCGATAGTCACTTGCGCCTTGGGAAACAGCTTCTGCACCGCCATAGCCATGATATGGGACGCGGTGTGGCGAATCTTTTTCAACGACTCCGATTCGCTCGTGCGAGGCAGATGAATTTTTTCTGGCTGTTCTGGGGAAGCGGGAGATTCTGAGCGGGGCATTGACTGCTGAACCATGGGCGGATTTGTTTGAAAAGGCGATTTATTCTATGGCACTGCCTCTATCTTACCGACTCTGTATTCCTCACGGTGCTGCCGTCAATAGACAAGCTGCATCTGCCGTCAGAATCATCAATAATTCTGCCTTCTGGCTTATACCTTTTCGATGATCTTTCAGTTTTTTACTGCTAGTGACTGAATGTTAAGAAAGGTAAATAGCGTTAATATTATAGGGTAGGTCGTAGATGTTTCCCATTCATGCTCAACCCCAACCTGCCTGAGCCTGAGTTGCTCAAGACGGTATTGCAGCCATTGTTAGAAGATTTTAAGTATTGGTTTGCGCGTTCGCGCTCCTTATTAGAAACTGAACGAATTTCTTTTCTAGGTACTGAAAAGCAATCTGCCTTACTAGAAAGAGTCAGGCAGGCACAGCAGGAAGTCAGCACTGCTCAGATGCTGTTTCAGGCTACAGACGGCAAAGTTGGCATTGATATGGCAGCGCTAATGCCTTGGCACCAACTAGTGACGGAATGCTGGAAAGTGGCAATGCGATTCCGCTCTGAGCAGCCCACTTAGCAGGAAAAGGGAATGAGTGAAGTAACGGTTAGGTTAGTTAGATCTGGCGCTCCCGTTACGGCTCAATTCTTTGAGAACATTGATGTAATCGCTAAAAACTTTTTAAACTGGCTGGCCTGGAGAACAAAATTATGTTACACCTACTTTACATTCTTGCTTTTACCACCCTTGCCCTTATAGCCGTCAGTAACTTAATTCGCAATTTGGTGACATTTAGTCTGGAGCGTGATCGGACCTATACAACAGTGCGATCGCCCTTACCAAACCGAGGAACCTTTCCCTCGTCATCGCAAACATATTCAGTGCCACATCCAGAATTACTGGATACTGCCGGTAACCTGATTAGAGATCCGCTCCTAGTCATGCGCTCGATCAGCGTCGAAGACGCCCGTACACACTTGGATGCCCTTTACGAGGCTTCGCCAGGATATAAAGGTGAAACCCAAGAGGAAGGCTAGAAGCCAAAGAAGAGAGGGACCCTCCCCCCTCTCTTCAAGCAGGGACACTCGAAGCAAAAATATAAGTTTGCTTCAATTGTGCCAGTAGCTCTGCCCAGTGCACTCCTTCCAAGCTTTTAAGGACGACGTGAGCCGCACCAACTCGCTCTACCGGACCTAGTCCGACCACCCACATTGCCGCTGTAATGGCTGCCTCCACAACGGATGCAGCATCTTCCATTACTAAGCATTGTGCTGGCTCTAGCCCGAGTTGTTTCGCTGCATGCAGGAATATATCGGGGGCTGGTTTGGGTCGCTCCACACTATAACCATCGGCGATCGCGTCCACTCGACCAGCGATACCTAAGCGATGGATTACGACCCGGGCATTTTTACTGGATGAACCGATTGCAACTTTAACACCGGCGGCTCTTAGTTCATCTAATAATGCCCCCGCCCCCGACAGTAGGTCAGATGGAGTTAGACTCTGAATGAATTTTTCATAGTAGCTGTTCTGGCGCGCCATCATTTCTTGAAGTGCCCCTTCCGTAACGCGCCGCTCACCCAGCAGTTGCAGCAGTGAATCCCGGCGTGACAAACCCCGCAGTTTCTCATTGGCAAGACGATCAAAAGGAATGCCTTCTTCGTCAGCCAACTGCTTCCAGCCTCGGTAATGAAATTCGGACGTATCGGTCAGCACGCCGTCCAAGTCGAATATTACACCTCGAATGGGAGATGCACAGGACTGAGTCCTAAGTTGAGCTTGTGACTCAGCAAGATCTTCGGCATATGATCCTGGTTCTTCAGTCATGTCACGCTTCATGACCTTCGCCTCAGTCCTTGATAGATCAAACTCGAACCACTGGTTACGCCAGTTGAGCCTAAATTTCAGGCGTGTCCAGCCCGGCGGCAGGTGTGGGGTTTCCACGGTTGGTCCCGTCTCAGTTATACGGACGCCAGCAAAACCGAAGATCACTGCCTGCCACACCCCACCAGTGGAAGCGGCGTGAATTCCTTCGCTGGCGTTGCCCCGCAAGTCCTTCAGGTCTACCAGCGCCGCCCGCATAAAGTGCTTATACGCCTCTGAACTGTTATCCAAGTCGCAAGCCAAGATAGCATGGATTGCTGGACCCAGCGATGAGCCGTAGGTGTGGTCAGTGCGAGGAGTGTAGTAGTCCCAGTTCGTTCGGAGTATCTGCCGGCTATCCTTACTTGAAAGGCTCGTCTTCAAAGGAGACTGGCGCAGCAGGTAGAAGAGCATCAACACATCCGGCTGCTTCAGAATTTGTCGTTGGTTGGCTCCCTCAATGCCCAGGATAGCTTGCATCGACTGAGTGCGCCACTCGTAATCAGCCCAATTCACATCTTCCAGGTTAAAGAAGCCCTCAAACTGCTCAATTAGACCAGTTTGCGGATCGTAGAGCACAAGCATGTGGCGGATAATATCAGCCCAGCGCTTCAGCCGTGGCTTCAGGTCGAGTTTTAGCTCTAGTTTAGCTGCCTGTTCTGGATGTGTTTTGTGCAACCAGTCCAGTACGGAAAAGGCCGTCTCCAGGTGCCACTGAACCATCCGGTTCGTGAAGGTGTTGTTGTCCACGCGTTCGTGGTTTTCATCGGGACCAATGACGTCACGAATTTCATAACAGTTGCGAACGGCGTTCCACTCGGTGCGGCTGCCCCAAAAAACCGCTGTGTCTAGGATGATTTCGGCTCCCTCTCGTTGCATCCAGTCATCATCACCAGTTGCTTGCCAGTAGTGCCAAACAGCATAAGCTACGTCAGTGTTGATATGGACTTCAATGTCGCCACACCAGATCCGGATTGGCTTGCCATCCGATCCGGGCACCCAACGGGGAGCGACTTCGTCGCCGGTGCTAGCACTCTCCCAAGCGAACAGCGCCCCTTCATAGCCAGCTTCGTGAGCCTTGCGTCTGGCTCCGTCCAGGGTGTGGTAGCGGTAGGACAACAAGTTGCGTGCCACTAGCGGTTGAGTAAAGGTGAAGAAGGGAACGATAAAGATTTCAGTGTCCCAAAAGACGTGACCCCGGTAAGCAAACCCAGAGAGAGTTTTGGCTGGGATGCTGACTCGGTCGTCATGACGCGGCGCAGCAGCCAGCAGTTGAAATAAGTTGTAGCGGATAGCAAGCTGGGCACTGGGGTCACCTTCGATCACTACATCACAGTCGCCCCACAACTCATCCCAGACAGCACCGTGAGCTGCCAGCAGCGTCGGGTATCTAGGCAAACTTGCTAACCGCTCCAGCGCTGCTTGGGCTGGGGCGTTGACCTGTCGTGAGGTAAAGACAGTCACCACCTTTTCCAGCGTCGCCGTCTGTCCAGGCCGAGCTTGGAAGGTCGCTGTCAAAGTTGGACTACCAGGGCTACTAATAGCCTGTACCGGTAAGTCTTTCTCTGAGAAATTCAGCTGCGTCGCCATACCAAGTTCGATACCAGAGTGGCAGCAGCGCAGGTGCAACCAAACGTCCGTAGCCTCCACGCCCTGGTTCAACAATTCCCAATGCTTCACACCCTGGTTATCTGGATAACCGTTGAGGCTAGCCTCAACCTTAATCACACCCTCAAAATCCACAGGTGTAACTTGGCAGCGAAGCACCAGCACATGCTCATCTGCCATGCTGATCATCCGCTCGAAGTGGAGATACATGGTGTGCCCAGATGGGCTACGCCACAGTACATCGCGGCTCATTAAACCCCATCGCAGGTCTAATTGGCGCTGGTAGCTTATTACTTGACCTTGATCAAGGCTGAAGCGATCGCTCCCCACCACAATTATCAGTGGTAGCCAGTCAGGGCAGTTGACCAGTTCAGTGTGCATTACGGGAACATCATCGTACAGACCGTGGATGAAAGTAGCTGGGCAAGCACCAGAATAACCTTCTTCGAATGTGCCGCGCGTACCCAAATATCCGTTGCCTAGTGTAAAAAGCGTTTCTTTATGGTGCAGTTCCGCAGCGTCAAACTTGGTTTCAACGACAGTCCAATCAGTCTCGTTCATGACTATTTGTTCTCACAAAAAGTATTTTTATTAACAAAAATTCCTTTTCCTAGCATCTCCTTGGGGATATAAATCTCCGAAACAGAACCAAAAAAATATTAAAAACTATACAAAAAGCAATAAAAGTAAAGTAATTTAAGGAACAGATGAAAGGGGGATAGGAGAGAGGGCGACCTCTCCTATAACTAAGCTTCAATCACAACCCGGAGGTTACCCCGTTTCTTGGCGACGCGACAGGCAGTTGAGTTGCCAGAACGCTCAAATTCCAGATCGAGCAAGGTGGGACCGACGCGCAAGTTATGCAGCGAGAGCTGATTGATTGACTCTGGCAGGGCGGGGTCAATAATCCGCAAGCAGTTATTTGGAGCATCGGGCACCAGATTGATCATCATTTGCAGCAGCTGAAAGATACTGCCAGTGGCCCAAGCTTGAGGGGTACAGGCAACAGGATACTGTACGGGTGCGCTATCATCGTTACGCTCGTAACCGCAGAACAGTTCTGGGGGGCGCTGATACGGCTGCTGCAGGGTCATATCAAGCAACCCTTGGAAAACTTCCAAAGCTTGATCAATTAACCCTAGCGATCGCAAACCCATGGCAATCAGCGAGTTGTCGTGGGGCCAAACTGAACCAATGTGATAACCCATTGGGTTGTAAGCCGGGGACAAACTACTGAGCGTGCGAATGCCCCAGCCATTGAACATATCCGGTGCCCGTAGCCGCTCAGCCACACTGTAGGCTTTCTCCGGTGTGAGGATGCCCAGGTGTAAACATTGACCTGGATCTGACGTAATACTGTCTACCGGCTTGCCTTCTCCATCCAAAGCTAGGGCACAGTAATCCTGATCTTCCATCCAAAAGTCTCGATTGAAACGGACCTTGAGGTTTCTTGCCTCTTCTTGCCACCGATCTGCTAGGTCGAGCCGCTTCTTCATCCGCGCTATTTCGCTAAGGCGCACTTTTGCCGCATAAACATAAGCTTGGACTTCAGACAGGGCAATCGGCCCGGTCGCTAGCTGTCCTTTGCGATTAACGATGCAATCGCCAGAGTCTTTCCACCCCTGGTTGACTAGACCGCGTCGGGATTTACGAGCATAGCTCAGGTAGCCCGTTTCTTGGCAGTTACTGTCGATCCAATCCATCGCTGCTAGAGCATTCGACCATAGTAGCTCTAGGGTCTCTTGATCGTAAGTCCAGGCGTAGTATTCTGCGTAAAGCATTAACCACAGAGGGGTGGCGTCGATGGTGCCGTAGTAAGGGGTATGAGGGATTTCCTGACAACGCGCCATTTCCCCCAAGCGCAGCTCGTGCAAAATCTTCCCCGGTTCCTCTTCGCGCCACTCATCCGCGATTTTGCCTTGGTAAGTAGCCAGCAGGGTTAGCGTTTCACGGGCGAGTTTTGGGTTCAGCATCAGCGTTTGTGAAGCCGTAATTAGCGCGTCACGCCCAAACAACGTTGAAAACCAAGGCACCCCCGCCGATACCGTTTTGCGCTTGCCAAAAGACTGGCGTAACAAATAGAGGTCTTGCTCAGCTCGCTCAATCACACGATTAACGGTGGCTTTGTCCGTGCGAATCCGGGTAATTTGTTGGCACCAGTTTTGCTCCTCTGACAACTCAGCAGCTCTAGCCTGCACTAAGGTAACAGGAGCATTAATGATTGAGGTGGACTTGTTGTTTGTCAACATCTTGAGGCAGTAGCCTAACTTCTGGGTTTCGTGGGAACCCAGCTCTAGCTGCCAAACTGCAGTGTAACCTTTGAAACAGTCCGGCTGGCGATGCTGAAACTGGATAAGAGACTCCATCAACGAGCTATCTAGACCCTGATAGGCGAGTATCAACTGCTTTGTTGCTCGTTCCGGTGCCGTTTCTTCTGCGACAAGGCGTAAGAGTTTCCCCCGTCTCTCCCGGTTAAAGCCTCGGATTTCAAATAAATCGACAAAATCCGCATTAAAGCTAAGACTCATTTCAAAGCGGACGGGACTCGTACTGTAGTTAGAAACTTCCAGTTCTTCAAACAGCGCCCCATTGACAACAATTTCCCGCCGAATCCCCAGCGTATCTGCTTTGAAGCGATCTTTAATGGTAGGATTGGTACACAAAACCGAGAGTAAAAACCCTTTGTCAGCAGTACCACTAAGTAGTACAGGTGAGTGCCCCTCAATCTGCAATTCTAAGCGACTCAGAAACCGGGTGTCACCGCAAAACAGCCCCATGCTGGCTGTCCGGTCATCTACTAAAGAGCCGGAAATATTTCCTAGCGTGTCTGTTACCAAAAACACATCATCATTTTTAACTGTGAGTGTCGGCTGAGACCGTTCACTCAAAACACAAGGCCACTCGGGGATGGGTAAGTCTTCGGCAGAGATAAATGTTTTTCCGTCCAGCTCTATAGTGTCCGGTGTCGTTAGCATTTCCAGTGTCATTCCCAAAATTTCCGCTTCAAGATCAGTTTTCTAGTCGCCATAGGAGGGGACGTCCACAGCGTCTAGGCTGTCAACGAATCAATTCAACCAAACATACTTACACAAATACCTTCAAACTGGCAGAGGTAAGCGTAAAAGCTTTTGAGCCACGACCAGCTCTACTTTACTCCGGTCTACATAAAGTACTGAAATTATTATGAACTATTGTAAACGGATTTAAGACTTACACACAACCTGTTTGATTCTGCAACAACTGGAGTCTTAAGAGGGGTGAGGGGAAGTCGTTATATTAGCGCTGTTTGGTAAGCCTTTTCATACTCGTCGGTCATAGACTGGACACTAAAGCGGCTTAAAACATAGTCACGACAAGTCTGCCGGTCCAGTTTCATCGTAGCTGGAATTGCCTCAATCATTGTTTCCAGGGAGTGACAGACAAAGCCGGTCTTTCCGTGTGCAATGACTTCTGCCACGGAGCCGAGTGCCATCCCAATCACAGGTGTACCTGTTGCCATTGACTCAATCATCACTAGACCAAAAGGTTCTCGCCAGGTAATTGGAAACAGAGTAACAGTGGCGTTGCCCAGCAGCTGAACTTTCTCTTCGTGGGAAACTTCCCCAAGGTAGTGAATCTGCTCGCCATCAATCAGAGGCTCGATCTGTTCCCGATAAAAATCCCGATCAACGGCATCAATTTTGCCAGCCATTTTGAGGGGTAAACCGCTGGCACGAGCAATTTTGATTGCCTCTAGAGGTCCTTTCTCCGGGGAGAGTCGACCAACGAATGCCAGGTAAGCCGGTTGTGCTGGTGTGGGATGGAAGGGATAGGCAGTTGTGTCGATGCCGTTGTAGACAGTACGGATATAGTTCAGACCTAAGCGGGGTTCTCGCTGCGCCTCGCTAATGCTGACGTATGGCTGCCAAGCAAATTGTCGGAACATCTTCTCGTTATCCGGTGAGAAGATGCCGTGTGTTGTATGTACAGTTGGCGTTTTGACAAAACTCGTATAGGGAAGGGCCATACAGCCAACGTGGGAGTGAATAATATCGAAATGATGTGCGTGTTGATAGACATTAGAGAGCATCATTTGCTCATACAGTCCTGGCTCTTTGATGCTAGAGTCGAGCCGTAGAGCTTGGGCATGCACTGACTTTAGATTCGCTGTCGTGATTGAGTCGCCAGAGGCAAATAAGGTTACTTCATGACCACGCCGAACCAATTCATCTGTAAGTAAGCAGACAATCAGTTCGATGCCGCCATAACGAAGGGGAGGAACACGCTCCCACAAGGGAGCAACCTGGGCAATTTTCATTACTATGGGTGCAGAAATAGCAGGAACAGTCGGTGAAGTGGGCTTAAAATCCAGCCGTCAGCGTTTTCGGTTGAAGTTGACAGAACATTGCCGTCAATCCTTACCCTAAAAGATATACCACTAGACGGATGTAGCCAGTGCAAGTTCCACAGCTTTAAAGAGCAATATTTCAGGCTCTTAGCTCAGGTTTGAACAGAATTCAGGAGCCAGGAGTCAGAATGGCTTACACCTGGACTGGCGGAGGAATACAATCGGTGTTACCCCTAGATTTAATTAGGTCGAAGATAGAGTAGCGTTGCCTCTTGAGTGAATTCAGGGGATTCACTCCTGGAGTTCCTCCTGACTTCTGACTCCTGACTCCTGACTCCTGTTAGAGGCAGTTGTCACCCCTTTCGGTAGGATAAGTTGATAGAGAAGGTTCAAACAAAGGCGATGGCTTTGCCGACATTACGCGTAGGCGCAGTGAGAAAACCCCAGGTTTCATATGGTTATGGCAGTGGAACCAGTGGCTGGGCACTCAGTGCAGTGATCGAGCAGTGACAGCCATGAGCAATTCGACTTCTGTACTGAGTGCTCTGCTGCAAGCCCTGCCTCAACTGCGGACCCAAATTTATTTCAAAGTTTCCTTAACGGCGCTTTCCCATGCGATGGAAGATCAGGTGCTGGCTTCTTCAGAGCAGCCTTTGCTGATTGCTAGCTTCCAAAGGGAGCGTTTCTATCGCCAGGAAGCTCACCGCTATCGACGGATTGCCCAACGGACGAATCAGGTTTATGTGTTGGCGGCACCAGAGACCGATTTTACTAACAGTTCTGACTGCTACGAGACAGTGGCGTTTGACCCGAAGCACGATGCGTTGAATCAAGAATGGCATTTAGTCGTAATTGGTCAAAATTATGCCACTTGTCTGGTTTGCCGGGAGCGCCAAAGCTTTGCAGCTCGCAAGAAGTCGGAGGTAACTAGCACTCTCGATACGGACCCAGCTCGCCAGTTTGAGGGGATTTGGACTTTGGATCGTCAAGTCAGTTGCAAAGCTGCTGAATTATTGCTGAAGCGGATTTTGATTTACAGACCAGAGTTAGCAACCAAAATTGAGCAGGTGCGCTCCTGTTTTGGACTTTCGGCTTCGCGCAAGTCTGCTCGTACCCAAGAAAAACCTGGTAGCCGCTCATCATTGACCCGACAAGCAGCTCGCACTGATACCACTAAGCAACAGCCAGCATTTCATTCCATCGACCCTAACCCCTTTGTCCAGCGGTTGGTAACTTATCTGCAAGCTGGTCAGTACAAATTGATCAAAGCCTACGGCTCGATCACCGCACAAGAACGGAAAGAGCGCCTGGTGAATTCGATTACTGCCGCCATCCGACGAGGTAGCCACACAGGTCAACCCCTACATCCCCAGGAAATTCTAAAGGTGGCTGTGCAAGAACTGGGACAGGCTCTCTCCGTTTGCCGGTGTTTGATCTACCGGGCTCAAATAACCGATGCGACTGCCACAATCAGTCACGAGTTTTTGAGATCAGATGTTCCATCTGTAGTAGGGCAGACTTGGCCGTTGCAGAAGAATTCTCTGTTTCAGGAAGTGATACAGCAGTTGGAGGGTGTATATGTCGCCGATACACAAACCGACTCGCGCGTCACGAGTAAACCGTCGCTCCGGGCGCTCGTCCGCAGGTTTGCCATTCGTTCCTGGCTGATGGTGCCGGTGTTGTATCAGGGTCGGTTGTTGGGCATGGTGGAATTGCATGATTGCCGCTCTACCCCCCACGAATTGCAGGCAGACGAACTAGCACTTGTGGAAGCGATCGCTTCCCAGGTTGGCGCAGCTCTCATTCAAGCAGAAGCTTACGTTAACCTGGAACAACTGAACCAGCAACTAGAAGCCCTTGACCGCACCCGCAGCAATCTGATCGCTATCACTGGTCACGAACTCCGCACTCCCCTCTCCACCATCCAGGTCTGCCTAGAAAGTCTCGCCACCGAACCTGATATGCCGCTAGAGTTGCGGCAGGTAATGCTGAAAACCGCTCTAGCCGACTCCGAGCGGATGCGCAAACTTGTGCAAGATTTCCTGACGCTTTCTTCGCTAGAAAGTGGTCGGGTAGAATGGCATCCAGAATCCCTACCTCTAGAAGAGTGTGTTGAGCTGGCACTTAGCCGGATTCGCTTCCGCTCTTCAACCGAAGACTTGCCTCAGATCACCACTCAGGTAACAGAGTCGCTGCCGTTGGTTCGGGCCGATGGTGATTGGCTCGTCGAGGTGATATCCAAACTGCTGGATAACGCTTGCAAATTTACGCCCGCACAGGGGCGGATCACCATTGAAGCTCACTGCAATGACACAACGATGCTAAAAGTCACTATTGCAGACACAGGCCGAGGTATTGAACCCAACCGTTTGGAAGTAGTTTTTGACCGTTTCTATCAAGAAGAAGGGGCGCTTCGACGTACCACTGGCGGCACTGGTCTAGGCCTAGCAATTTGCCGTCAGATTGTCAATGGCTGGGGTGGTCGAATTTGGGCAGAATCAGCTGGTAAAGACCAAGGTAGTCAATTTCACTTCACCATTCCCATCGTTGAGAGTAGCCAAGAGCCGAAGCCATTAGCAGTTAGCAATCCAGAACTGTAACAGTTCCTAAACAGTTGCAAAACAAGCGCGATCGCAGTGCTAGGATGCCCTAAAAACGTTGAGAGAACAATTTATGGTACAAGAAACCCCGGCTGGACAAACTCCTATATTCGGTGGTAGCACCGGCGGGTTGCTGCGCAAGGCCGATGAGGAAGAAAAGTACGCCATCACTTGGACTAGCCCTAAGGAGCAGGCGTTTGAAATGCCCACTGGTGGCACTGCCATCATGCGGCAAGGCAAAAACCTGCTGTACCTGGCTCGTAAGGAATATGGCATTGCTTTAGGCGGTCAGCAACTCCGGGCGAAGTTCAAAATTACGGACTTGGTAAAGACCAAGGTAGTCAATTTCACTTCACCATTCCCATCGTTGAGAGTAGCCAAGAGCCGAAGCCATTAGCAGTTAGCAATCCAGAACTGTAACAGTTCCTAAACAGTTGCAAAACAAGCGCGATCGCAGTGCTAGGATGCCCTAAAAACGTTGAGAGAACAATTTATGGTACAAGAAACCCCGGCTGGACAAACTCCTATATTCGGTGGTAGCACCGGCGGGTTGCTGCGCAAGGCCGATGAGGAAGAAAAGTACGCCATCACTTGGACTAGCCCTAAGGAGCAGGCGTTTGAAATGCCCACTGGTGGCACTGCCATCATGCGGCAAGGCAAAAACCTGCTGTACCTGGCTCGTAAGGAATATGGCATTGCTTTAGGCGGTCAGCAACTCCGGGCGAAGTTCAAAATTACGGACTACAAAATCTACCGGATTTATCCGAATGGAGAAACCCAGTTCCTGCATCCAAATGATGGCGTCTTCCCAGAAAAGGTGAATGCAGGTCGTGAGAAAGTAGGTTATGTAGACCGCAATATTGGCAAAAACCAAGCTCCGGCTAAGTTCAAGTTTAGCGGTCGTTATCCTTACGACGCTTAGTAAATAGGAGTCAGGAGTCAGGAGTCAGGAGTCAGAATAAAAGCCCTCTCCTGGCTTGTGGCTGCTATCTTCTCTCAAGATTGTGCAGCTACAAGCAAAACTCCCTCTCCTAGCTTGTGGCTGCTGTCTTCTCTTAAGATTGTGCAGCTACAAGCGAAATTCCCACTCCTGACTCCTGACTTCTGACTCCTACATTTATGGTTTTTCCCGATTTTTCCCAGTTTCAACAGTTGGCTGAACAGGGCAATTTTGTGCCGGTGTATCAGGAATGGGTAGCCGATCTGGATACGCCGGTATCTGCTTGGTACAGAGTTTGCGCTGGTCAGCCCTATAGCTTTCTGTTGGAGTCAGTGGAAGGCGGAGAGAAATTAGGACGTTATAGTTTACTAGGCTGCGATCCGCTGTGGATTTTGGAAGTCAGGGGAAATCTCACTACCCAGACTCATAGGGATGGCTCAATAGTTGTGTTTGAGGGCGACCCCTTTGCAACATTAGCCAATTGCCTAAAACCCTTTCGCCCAGTTAAGTTACCTCAGTTACCGCCTGGAATTGGCGGTTTGTTTGGGTTTTGGGGTTATGAATTAATTCGCTGGATTGAGCCTCGTGTTCCCGTTCACTCAGGGGCTAAAACAGATTTGCCTGACGGACTGTGGATGCAGGTAGACCAACTGCTGATTTTTGACCAGGTGAAGCGCAAAATCTGGGCGACCGCTTATGCAGATCTACGTGTTCCTGCGGTGGATTTGAAACAGGCGTACCGACAAACATGCGATCGCGTTGCCCAGCTAGTAAGCAAACTCCAGCTGCCGCTCTCGTCGCAAAATACTCTATTGAAGTGGACTCCTCCATCTGCTAACAGTGGCTCGGAATTAATTTATACTAGCAACACTCCTCGTGAACAGTTCTGCGCCAACGTTCAAAAAGCCAAAGCCTACATCCAGGCTGGAGATATTTTCCAAGTTGTCCTTTCCCAGCGACTCTGTACTGAATACACTGGCGATGCTTTTGCCCTTTATCGCTCCCTGCGCTTAATCAACCCCTCGCCTTATATGGCTTACTTTCACTTTAATGATTGGCAGATTATCGGTTCCAGTCCAGAAGTCATGGTCAAAGCTGAGCAGGGTCCATCTGGTAGCGTTGTAGTAACAGTGCGCCCGATCGCCGGGACACGCCCACGGGGTAAGACGCCACAGGAAGATACGGCTCTCGCTCAAGAGTTGCTCAAAGACCCCAAGGAAATCGCTGAACACATTATGTTGGTAGATTTAGGTCGCAATGATATCGGTCGCGTCTGTAGAAGCGGTACGGTGAAAGTAGATGAATTAATGGTGATAGAGCTGTATTCACATGTGATGCACATTGTTAGCAATGTGGCAGGAGAACTGGCTGTTGGCAAAACTGCCTGGGATTTGTTCAAAGCTTGCTTCCCAGCGGGTACCGTCAGTGGCGCACCCAAAATCCGGGCAATGGAAATCATTCATGAGCTAGAAACCTGCCGTCGCGGTCCTTATTCCGGTGCTTATGGTTATTACGATTTTGAAGGTCAACTCAATAGTGCGATCGCTATCCGCACAATGATCGTCCGCAACAACACTGTTACCGTCCAAGCTGGTGCTGGTCTAGTTGCCGATTCTGAGCCAGAGAAAGAATACGAAGAAACCCTCAATAAAGCTAGGGGTCTTTTAGAGGCCATCCGTTGCCTTCAATAATTCAAAATTTAAATCGATTCTAATAAAATTTTATATTGTAGATGTGTTTGCGGAAGAAAAATATACTGGCAATCAGCTGGCAGTTTTTACTGATGCTGGTTCCGTCTCTGATAAACAGATGCAGCGCATTGCCAAGGAGATGAACTATTCAGAGACCACTTTTGTTGTCTCTACAGATATCCGAGAGGGTGGTTACGACGTTCGGATATTTACGCCAGAGCAAGAACTTCCTTTTGCCGGTCATCCCACCTTGGGCACTGCATATGTGCTGCAACAAGAAATTATTAAACAACCAGCCCAGGCAATTATTCTAAATTTAAAAGTTGGGCAAATACCTGTAAGTTTGAGTTATTCAAATGGAACTGTGGATTTGTTATGGATGCAGCAAAAACCGCCAACTTTCAATCAGGTATTTGTGGCAGAGGCGATTGCTCAAGTTCTGAATTTAGAGGTAGCTGAGATAGACTCAAGATTTCCGATTCAAGAAGTTTCTACTGGTGTTCCGTTTATTATTGTTCCCTTAAAAACTCAATCAGCACTGAAGCGAGTTAAGGTAAACAAAGACAAATATTTTGAATTAATCAATACTACTCAAGCGAAATCTTTACTTGTGTTTTGCCCTGAAACATACAGTTCAGCAAATAATTTGAGCGTGCGCGTGTTTGCTGATTATTTCGGTGTCCCAGAAGATCCTGCTACTGGGAGTGCAAACGGGTGTTTGGCAGGATATTTAGTTCAGTATTCCTATTGCGGTGAAGAGCCAATCAATCTTCGCGTTGAGCAGGGGTATGAAATCGGTAGACCTTCCTTACTATTGTTGAAAGCTCAGCAAAAAGATGGAGCAATAGAGGTGTCTGTGGGCGGAAAGGTTATTATGGTTGCTAATGGGGAGTTCGTCTAAAAAGTTAGTGTCCTTCCGGCAGAATCTCGACCACGGACCAACCAAAGCGATCGCGATAATAGCTGTCAAAGTGATGGTGGGTTGAGCAATACAACCTTAGAGCCCGTAACTCTTCTAATGCCATTTTTGCTTCAGCAAAGGCTCTTTCTATACTTTGTTCGTCGCCCCAAAGTCGAGCAAGCCAAGGGGGAGTTGAGTTATCGGGTTGAATGTTCTGCCGCTGCTGTAGTCCAACTGCTGCCTTATAAAGTGCTCTCTCGACTCTAAGTTCGAGCCGATGGCGCAGCAGTGCCTCCTCGCCGGTTAGTTCCTCAAATGGTTTTACTGGCAAGGATTCAGTCTGTGGTGGCAGTAATTTACGAGTGAGGTGTGTTGGTTTCACAGCGGTCGGCAAGCGCTCGTCTATAGCATGTAAAAGTTACAGTACGAATCGTGATAATTTTAACCTAAAGGAAGCTGTGCTGCTTCAGATCACCACTACTCATTCACCGGCAACAGATCTAGGCTACCTGCTGCACAAGCACCCGGCTCGGCTGCAGTCGTTTGATCTTTCCTTTGGTAAAGCCCACGTCTTTTATCCCGAAGCCCAGCAGGATCGTTGCACAGCTGCCCTGCTGTTAGATATTGACCCGGTGGGACTGGTACGAGGACGGCGCTTAGGAGCTACGTTGTCACAATATGTCAATGATCGTCCCTATGTGGCTTCGTCGTTTTTAAGTGTAGCGATCGCTTCGCCAACGCTGACGCGTACGCTCAAGTATACGGCAGCGCCCTAGCCGGACGCAGCAAAGACAAACCAGAACTGGTAGAGACAGCCTTACCCTTAACAGCAAAACTGTCTGTCTTGCCGTGTCGTGGCGGCGAAGCATTTCTGCGACGCCTATTTGAACCATTGGGCTACACTGTGAGTGCTCAGCGTCATGCCCTAGATGAAAAGTTTCCTGACTGGGGAGAAAGCCCTTATTTTACCGTCGAACTGCAAGGTACAGTCTGTTTGCAGGAGTTGTTGTCCCACCTCTATGTCCTAATCCCAGTTTTAGATGATGACAAACATTACTGGGTGGGTGATGAAGAAGTTGATAAACTACTGCGCCATGGTGAAGGCTGGCTAGCATTCCATCCAGAGCGGGAACTGATTGCCAAGCGCTACCTCAAACGGCAGGGAGATCTGGTGCGTACAGCACTGGCTCAGCTGATTGAGGAAGACAATCTCAACCCTGACAGCGCCCAAGAAAATCACGCGCTTGAAGAAACAGCGATTGAAGAGCGGATTAGCCTCAACCAACAACGCTATCAGGCAGTACTCGCAACACTCAAGCAGTGCGGGGCCAAACGGGTGCTGGACTTAGGCTGGGGTGAAGGACGGCTCTTGAAGGAGCTGCTGCTAGACTGGAGCTTTGAGCAAATTGTGGGAATGGATGTCTCCTATCGCACTTTGGAAATTGCTCAAGAGCGGCTAAATCTGGAGCGCCTGCCCCCGATGCAGCAACAGCGCATTAAGTTGATCCAGGGCTCGCTGACCTACCGCGACAAACGGCTGAGCGGATATGATGCCGCCACTGTGGTAGAGGTAATTGAGCATCTAGACCCGCCGCGCCTAGCTGCATTCGAGCGCGTGCTGTTCGAGTTTGCTAGACCTACTGCTGTCGTAATTACAACGCCGAACGTGGAGTACAACGTGAAGTTTGAGAATTTGCCTGCGGGTCAGCTCAGGCACAAAGACCACCGCTTTGAGTGGACTCGTAAGGAGTTCCAATCGTGGTCAAATCGAGTGGCAGAACGCTTCAGTTATTCGGTGCAGTTTTTGCCGGTGGGACCAGAAGACCCAGTTGTTGGAGCACCGACACAGATGGGCCTTTTTACTTTAAGAATAGATTGATGGATTCTATTAATATTCCTGACCTCTCCCTAGTTGTCCTTGTCGGCGCTTCAGGTTCTGGCAAATCAACCTTTGCCCGAAAACACTTCAAACCGACCGAGGTACTGTCATCGGATTTTTGCCGGGGACTAGTTTCGGATGACGAAAATGACCAAGCTGCAACTAAAGATGCTTTCGCGGTGTTGCACTATATTGCCGCTAAGCGACTGGCAGCGGGAAAATTGACGGTGATTGATGCCACGAATGTACAGGCTGAAGATCGCCGACCACTTTTAGAGTTAGCCCGTGAGTATCACTGTCTGCCGGTGGCGATTGCCATCAACCTACCAGAGCAACTATGCCACCAGAGAAATCAGCAGCGTCAGTCGCGCCACTTCGGTCCCCACGTTGTGCGGCGTCAAAGTGAATTGATGCGGCGATCACTGCGTAATCTAAAGCGCGAGGGCTTCCGAATTGTCCATATTCTCAATTCCCCAGAAGAAGTTGACGCCGTTAGTGTAGAGCGTCAGCCACTCTGGAATAATCTTAAGCACGAACACGGCCCCTTTGACATCATTGGTGATGTCCACGGCTGTTGTGATGAATTGTCAGCACTCCTGCAACAGCTGGGGTATGAAATCACTACTGAAACTTCCAGTGAGTCCCTTTGGAGTGCTCCTGTTTATCGCCATCTCCAAGGTCGCAAAGCAGTCTTTTTAGGCGATTTAGTAGACCGAGGGCCACGCATACTAGACACGCTCAAGCTGGTTCACAATATGGTCGAGGCAGGCACCGCTTTATGCGTTCCTGGCAACCACGACATGAAGCTGATGCGTAAGCTGCGGGGCAAGAAGGTAAAAATTACCCACGGGTTAGACAAAAGCCTTGCAGAAATCGATGCTTTACCAGAAGGCATTCGCGCATCCTGCTCTAAAGAACTGGCTAATTTCCTAGATTCTTTGGTTAGCCACTACGCTCTTGACAGCGGTTGTCTAGTTGTGTCCCATGCCGGAATGAAGGAGGCAATGCAAGGGCGCGGTTCTGGCAGAGTGCGCGACTTTGCCTTGTATGGCGAAACGACTGGTGAAACGGACGAGTTTGGTCTGCCAGTACGCTATAACTGGGCGGCAGAATACCGTGGTCAGGCGATTGTCGTCTATGGACATACGCCAGTACCAGAGCCGGAATGGCTCAACCGCACGATTAACATTGATACGGGCTGTGTTTATGGTGGCAGGTTGACAGCGCTGCGTTACCCAGAGAAGGAACTAGTTTCAGTTCCATCTGCCCGGACCTACTGTGAATCGGCAAAGCCATTTCTGCCTAAAGAAGACCAAGTAGGGGCAATTTATGAATTGCCTGGATTGACGGTACAGCAGCAGCAGGACGATGTTCTGGACCTGGAAGACATCTTGGGCAAGCGGATCATTGCCACCCAGCTGCACAAAAATGTCACCATCCGGTCAGAGAATGCGCTGGCGGCGCTGGAAGTCATGAGCCGGTTTGCTGCTAATCCCAAGTGGCTGATCTACCTACCGCCCACCATGTCGCCCTGTGAGACATCCACTGAACCTGAATTGTTGGAACATCCTCAAGAAGCCTTTTCCTACTATCGGCATCAAGGCATCTCCAAGGTAGTCTGTGAAGAAAAGCACATGGGTTCAAGAGCCGTGGTTATAGTTTGCCGTGACGAGGCGGCAGCACGGCAGCGCTTTGGTATAGTTGAGCAGGAGATTGGCATATGTTACACCCGCACTGGTCGGCGTTTCTTCGATGACCCAACGCTAGAAAACCAGATGCTCGTAAGGCTGCAAGCGGCATTAGAAACAACCGGCTTTTGGCAGGAGTTTAACACCAATTGGGTGTGCTTAGACTGCGAACTGATGCCTTGGTCAGCCAAAGCTCAGGAACTGCTGCAACGGCAGTATGCGGCGGTGGGTGCTGCATCCCTGGCATCGCTGGCTGAAGCTGTGACAGTGTTGCAACAGGCAGCTGAGCGGGGAATTAATGTTGAGGCTTCCTTGTCCCACTACCAGCACCGAGCGGCAATGGCTAATCAATATGTCGATGCCTACCAGCGTTACTGCTGGTCGGTTGACTCGGTGAATGACCTGAAACTAGCTCCGTTCCATATCCTAGCGACGGAGAAAGCGGTGCATACTGATCGGGATCATCAGTGGCACATGGATACATTGGCAAGAATTTGTCGCGCTGATGAGGTGTTGTTGCTGGCTACGTCTTACAAACTAGTTGACGTTACTGATCCAGAGGGTCAGGCAGGTGGCATTCAGTGGTGGCAGTCACTCACTGCTGGCGGCGGTGAAGGGATGGTAGTCAAGCCATTTAACTTCATTGTCAAAGGACCAAGAGGACTGGTGCAGCCAGCTGTGAAGTGCCGGGGACGGGAATATCTGCGGATTATCTACGGTTTGGAGTACACGGCACCGGAGAATTTGGCAAGGCTGCGATCGCGCAGTTTATCTGCCAAACGGTCACTAGCCCTGCGGGAGTTTGCTTTGGGCGTTGAAGCGCTGGAACGCTTTGTGCGCTGTGAACCGCTGCGCCGGGTTCACGAGTGTATCTTCGGCATTCTAGCATTGGAAAGCGAACCCGTAGATCCGCGCCTTTGATTTATCATTAGCTAGATGTAGTACATATATGCCTTCGGCTGTCGTGCTGCTCGCCGTTCGCAGAGATCTTGGAGCGTATATTTTTGCAAGACTGAGTTAACTGCCTCAGAAGCTTCCTGCCAGATCTCCTCAACTACGTCACTATCTACTGTTTTGGGATCGCCCGCCGAAACCGCTGCCACGGTGTCTAACCCTTCCACGCAGCCAATTGCATCTAGAAGCGTGATCTGACTAGCTTCTCGGGCCAAGATATAGCCACCATGAGCCCCACGAATGCCCTTAATCAAACGACAACGCCTCAATGTTGCCAGTATCTGCTCTAGATAGCGATCCGGTATATCTTGTAATGCTGCTATTTGGCGAATTTGCAGCGATTCGCCACTTGGGTAGTGAGTCGCCAGTTCTATTAGGGCAAGCAGTGCGTATCTAGATGCGTTCGAGAGTTTCACAAGTGATAGTCAACCGCGCTTTACGGTTATTTTCACCTTAAGCAACAAGAGTGACAGAAGCAAATAGTATTTCTTATCAAAACGATAAAAAAAAGTTATGGGAATCCCAAGTAAAGACCAAACACACTCCAGTATCAGATTGAAGCGCACAAACTAATTGCTTCATCCAGATTAAGAACTATCTTGACACTCTCGCTCTCTAAAGCCGCTGAGATTCTATAGAGCCTTTGTTGCTATCCTGTTTCCAGTGCTATCAGATCAAAGATCGATAACTGCTCTATTATCCCAGATTCAGGCATTGCCTTAGATTTTGGGTTCCTGGCCTGCTGCCGTTTGCCATTACTGGTGGCACCATGTCTGACAGGCATAACTTCCCCACAGTCCGCAGGTAGGTTTTTACGTCTTGTACTGACGAACTTTAGTCCAACTCGCTTTAAGCCAGTCCTTGCGGCTTGGGTATCAGCGTGGTCGATCTACCCACAATTTGAGCAAATGAATTTTTCGCCATCCCGGTTATCTGGACTACCCGCATTTCTCACAAAATCTGGAAAAATGAGGCACTAAAAGGGCTACAATATATTCATAGCAATAATTTCAGCGTTTTAGCTTCATGACTCCTAGTGCAACACAGTGTTTCCCCGCTCAGTTCAA